>Ga0210410_10000794_pt1 | contig 31898 bp, 27 predicted proteins | sample IncBWC4MmetaG_FD_161058 | JGI IMG/M metagenome (GOLD analysis project Ga0210410, IMG submission 161058) | Forest soil microbial communities from Barre Woods Harvard Forest LTER site, Petersham, Massachusetts, United States - Inc-BW-C-4-M | ecosystem: Environmental > Terrestrial > Soil >...
CATGGCAAACCCGACGAAAATACCGTTTGTTGATCTCGTGATGCCGCATCAGGAACTCGAGGAAGAGCTTCTGGCGGTAGTGAAGAAAGCCTTCAGCAACGCGGGATTCATTGGCGGACCGATGGTGGAGGAATTTGAGCAGGAGTTCGCCGCATTTTGCGGGACGAAATATTGTGTCGGCGTGAACAGTGGCACGGACGCTTTGCGTTTCGCATTCATGGCCGCGGGCGTGCAGCCGGGAGACATCATCGTCACTGTGCCGCACACGTTTATCGCGACGACGGAAGCCATTTCGCAAGCAGGCGCCCAAATCGCGTTCGTGGATATTCACGAACAAACTTACACGATGGATCCTGCGAAGCTACGGGAATATCTGGAGACTCGCTGCGAAATTAATCCCAAGAACGGCGAACTGATCGAGAGCGCGTCAAAGCGCCGCGTTGCAGGAATCGTTCCTGTGCACCTCTACGGGCAGACCGCGGACATGGATCCAATCCTCGAGCTGGCGGAAAAGTACAATCTCTTCGTGATCGAAGATGCGTGCCAGGCGCACGGAGCGCAATACTTTTCCAAGAAAGACAACACGTGGAAGCTTGCCGGCTCGATGGGCAAAGCCGCGGCGTTCAGCTTCTATCCGGGCAAAAATCTGGGCGCGTGCGGAGAAGCCGGAGCCGTCACCACAAACGACCCGGCAATGGCTGCCCGAATGAAAATGATTCGCGACCACGGCCAGGCAAAAAAGTATTACCACGACATCGAAGGGTACAACGGGCGTCTGGATTCGATACAGGCGGGCTGGCTGTCGGTGAAACTCCGTCACCTTGCCAAGTGGAATGAATCGCGGCGCAAGCTTGCTCACTATTATCATGAATTATTTGCGGACAGCAAGGACGTGGTAATTCTCCCATTGGAATCCTCTTGGACGAAGGGTGTCTATCACCTCTATGTCGTCCGCGTGCAGGACCGAGAAGGGTTGCAGGCCCGTCTGACTGAGGCCGGGATCAGTAGTGGCATTCATTATCCAATTCCGCTCCATCAGCAGAAGGCCTATCAGCACCTTGGCTACAAGACCTGCGATTTTCCGGTAACAGAACTGGTTGCCCGGGAGATCGTTTCCCTGCCGATGTTCCCCCAACTTTCTCATGCCCAGCAGGATGAAGTTGCCGCTGCGGTGAAAGAATTTGTCTGGGCTAAAGCCGTAGCGACTCGCTAGTCGTTTCCGAACCGCTCCGAGCCACATTTCTTACGCCGGTATCGCCGAAACTGCCCGTTTCCGATGCTGGCGAACTTAGTCCCGATCCCGCTCTCCTGGCTACCTCAAATCGAATCGAACAGCACGCACAAATTCATTTCCAACTTCAAGCATTGACCCAACTCAACTTCTCTTAAGCGCACAGAAGATTCATGTTTCTACACGCATTCCAACTGCCTCGAATCGATCGGTTAGCCACGGTCTATCTTTGCCACCCGATTGCCAAGCTGACGGGATGGGCTGCGAAATACTGCGTGCCGATTTTGAGTTATCACAGTATTTCGGAAAATCTGTTCGGAAAGGTCCATCCCTACCACCAGATCAATACACCGGTCTCGGTCTTTGCGATGCAAATGAAATGGCTGCGTCGCGAAGGGTATCGTACAATCAATCTTTCCGAATTGCTCAGCGGATTCGATACCACAGAGGATTTGGCCAAGACCGTCGCACTCACGTTTGATGATGGCTACCAGGATTTCTACACCCACGCGTTTCCGGTGCTTAAACAGTGCGGATTTAGAGCCACGGTCTTTTTGGCAACGGACAGGATTCGAGACACGTCCGTGCGCATGGAAGGTGCGGACTACCTCACCTGGAGCGAAGTGCGGCAACTGCATGCCGAAGGGATCGCATTCGGGTCGCATTCGGTGACGCATGCGGACTTCCGTTCGCTCGGGCCCGAGCATATCGAGTACGAACTCGGGTATTCCAAAGAGACGATCGAACAGAAAATAGGAGCGCCGGTCGAATCCTTCTCTTATCCTTTCGCATTGCCAGAAGAGGACGGTGACTTTACCCGGTACCTCGCCGACACTTTGGAAAACATGGGCTATTCCAGTGGTGTTTGCTCCACTATCGGAAGGGCTATGCCGAAGAATAAGCGCTTCTTTCTTCCACGATTGTCCGTCAACTGCTGGGATGACGCAGAATTGCTTCGGGCGAAAGTCGAAGGGGGATACGACTGGCTGCATTGGCCGCAATGGTTCTACAAATTTGCTCACCACAACGTCGCCTTGATGGCTGGCAGGTCATTTGACCAACCCGGGAGCCGCGAGATTGGATCATAATCCAAGTTCTGTCCGAGAAGACTGCTACGACCCGGCAGGAGGCTCGTAGGTTCGTAACTGGCTTAACAGGTTTTCATAAGTCATTGAAAAGTAGTATATTAGATGAAGTTGAAGCGAGAACCCAGACTCATTCCACCGTAAGTTCAATGGCGATAGCCTATCCTGTTCAATTTTCTTGATCGACCAAGGTGAGAGTATTCTCCTCGCGGGATTTCGACTGGAGTGAGGAGTCGAAGACACTATGAAATATATTTTGATAACCCCCGCCCGCAACGAGGCAGATTATATCGAGTTAACGCTAAAATCGGTCGTAGCCCAGACCGTAAAACCTCTTAAATGGATTATCGTCAATGACGGTTCGACCGATAACACCGGCGAAATTGTGTCAGGGTACGCTGCGGTGCATCCGTGGATCGAGTTGCTGCAAATGCCTGAGCGCAGAGAGCGGCGTTTTGCGGGAAAGGCTTATGCCGTCAACGCTGGGCGGGAGAAATTGGCCGGTCTGCATTACGACGTTATTGGCAACCTGGACGCCGACGTTTCGTTCGATCCGGACTATTTCGAATTCTTGATGACCCATTTTGCCGAGAATCCGAAGCTGGGAGTGGCTGGCACAGCATTCCTCGAAGGGAACTTAAGCTACAACTATGAACTTGTGGGAGTCGAGCACGTTTCCGGAATGATCCAAATGTTCCGGCGGGAATGCTTCGAGGCGATCGGTGGTTACTCGGCGGTGAAAACTGGGGGCATCGATCTGATGGCGGTGTTAAGTGCACGCACCAAGGGTTGGGAGACGCGAACGTTTACCGAGACAACCTTCGTGCATCATCGGAGCCAAGGAGGGGCACTCCACACGGGGCTCCGCGGCAGATGGTATATGGGGCGGAAGGATTATCTTCTCGGGAACCATCCGGCGTGGGAACTTTTTCGGAGCCTTTATCAGATGCAGTATAAGCCGTACGTCGTTGGCGGGCTGCTGGTCCTGGTTTCCTACTTCTGGCACTCGATTCGTGGAGTGGAACGAACCATGCCGCGCGAACTGCTGGAGCTTCGCCAAAGCGACCAAATGAAACGACTGAAGAGCCTGATCGAACGACGGCTGCATCTCACCCCAACGGTCATCTAGGAAGTTGAGTTTGTACGAGGATAGGATTCTATCTTGTCATCCGATTTGTCAATGAACGGGACTCCTGGTGGCATAGCAGTGGAGCGTCGTGAGCCAGTCGCTGCCAAGGTCGACGATTTCATAATCGAGAAGGACGACTTGATCCTGGTCACGGGAGCAAGCGGTTTTATCGGTACCCACGTGATCCAGAGCTTGGTGGATCACGGATTTCGGAATGTGCGATGTTTTGTCCGGCCATCGAGCAGCGAAACGCGCTTGGCAGCGTTGTGGAATCTCTGCCGCGATGGACAGGGACTTGGGTTCGTGAGAGGAAACCTTCTGTCACGCGAAGATTGCTTGGCCGCCACCAAGGACGCGAAAGTCATTTTTCATCTGGCTGCTGGCCGCGGTGAAAAGTCGTTTCCCGATGCATTCATCAACTCCGTAGTGACTACACGGAATCTGCTCGATGCGAGCGCCGGCCACAAATGTGTGAAACGCTTCGTGAACATCAGTTCCTTTTCCGTGTATTCGAATCGAGAGAAGACGCGAGGAAGATTGTTGGACGAATCATGCGCGGTAGAAGAACCCGCGCACTTGCGCGGAGAAGCGTATTGCTTTGCAAAGGTGGAGCAGGATCGTATCGTGCAGGACTATGGCAACAAACTGGGAATACCCTACGTGATTGTGAGACCTGGGCAGGTTTACGGACCTGGGAATGAAGGCATCACTGGACGCGTGGGGATTGGCACATTTGGGATCTTTCTGCACCTAGGCGGGTCGAATAGCATACCCTTCAGTTTTGTGGAGAACTGTGCCGAAGCGATCGTATTGGCGGGCTTGAAAAAGGGGATCGACGGGGAAGTGTTCAACGTAGTCGACGACAATCTTCCCTCGAGCCGCAGATTTCTGCGTTTGTATAAGCGCTATGTCAAAGGCTTCCCCTCTCTCTACGTTCCGCATTTTTTGAGTTATGCACTCTGCGCCCTGTGGGGGGAATATGCCATTTGGTCGGGAGAACAATTACCTCCTGCGTTTAACCGAAGAAGATGGCATGCGTACTGGAAGAAAACGCGCTATAGCAATGAGAAGCTTAAAAGCAGAGTGGGCTGGAGCCCGAAGGTGCCGACGGAAGAGGGATTGCGCCGTTTTTTCGAAAGCTGCAGAGTGAAAGCAAGTGCTTAAAGTAGCCATCGTCGGATGCGGCAAGATCGCGGATTCGCACGCGTCGCAGATCCAGAGAATTAGGGGATGCGAAATCGTGGGGGTGTGCGATCGCGAACCTCTGATGGCGGAACAATTGTTCAAGAGGTTCCCCATCAAACGATATTTCAGCAGCGTCGAGGCGTTGCTGGATGTTGCGCGGCCGGATGTAGTTCATATTACCACGCCGCCTCAGGGCCACTTCGATCTAGCCAAAACCTGCCTCTTGCGAGGGTGCCACGTTTACGTAGAGAAGCCGTTCACGGTTTGGGAGGGCGAAGCACAGGAACTCATTTCGCTGGCGCTGCAGAAGAACCTTAAAATCACGGCCGGTCACGATGACCAGTTTAGTCATGTGACGCGTCGCATGCGTGCTCTGGTACAAAGCGGATTCCTCGGCGGGAAGGCCGTGCACATGGAGAGTTACTACTGCTACGAACTCGGCAAATCAGCCTATGCTGGGGCTCTGCTGGGGGACAAACAGCATTGGGTTCGGCGCCTGCCGGGCAAGCTGCTGCAGAACATCATCAGTCATGGGATCGCCAGGATCGCGGAATTCCTCACGAGCCAATCGCCGGAGGTAATTGCGTCGGGACGCATCAGCACTCTTTTGAGGAGCATGGGCGAGACGGAGATTATCGACGAATTGCGAGTGCTGATTAACGACGACGACGGTGCGACGGCCTACTTCACGTTTTCGTCGCAGATGCGCCCAGGGCTGCACCAGTTTCGCATTTACGGGCCGAAGAACGGATTGATTCTCGATCAGGACCAGGAAACCTTAATTAAATTGCGGGGCACGAGGTACAAGAGCTACACGGAAAAATTCGTTCCCCCCGTGAACATGGCGAAACAGAATGTGCAAAATCTTGCTGCGAATATGAGAAACTTTCTGAGAAACGATTTCCAAATGAAAGCGGGAATGAAGTGCTTGATCGAGTTATTTTACCAGTCAATTATTGAGGGAACTGCAGAACCCATTCCCTACCGTGAAATCCTGCTGACTGCGAAAATTATGGACTCAATTTTCGCCCAACTGGGAAAACACAGTGCAGCTGTTCCGAACGATCCCCCTGTGATCGTCGGCGCCAATATTTCGAAGTGAGCTAACAGCAAGAGCGTTCACCGATTGATTTAATTCTGATCTGGCGACGAGATCTCTAGGAAACAATACCGTCCGGCCAGAAGGGGTAGAGTTATGAGAGTTTGCGGTAAGGACATCAGGATTCGCGGACGATTGATTCGGATCGCGCAAATCGACGGAGATAAATACAATTCTCCGGAGGACCCGGAGACACTCCTGGATGGCCTGAAGAAGTGCGGCACCCGTATCGATCTTTTCACATTTCTACAGAAACTGCCGGAAACGACGCCTCAATATGCTTACCCGATGGAATGGGATAATTTAGCCGTTCTGCCCGTATCTACCTTCGAACACTGGTGGAATCAGCAAATCCGATCATTCCCCCGGAACCGTGCCCGTCAGGCTGAGAAACGAGGAGTGGTGCTGCGCGAAGTGGCATGTAACGAAGCGCTTTTCCGAGGTATCTGCGGAATCTACAATGAGTCTCCTGTTCGACAAGGGAAACGCTTTCCTCATTACGGGATGACCGTCGAACGGGCGCGAGAATATGCCGGCACATTTCCCGAACGTAGCATCTACGTTGGGGCGTTTGTTGGCGATACGATGATCGGGTTTATCAAGCTAGTGATGGATGAGACGCGCACGCACGCGTGTTTGGTCCACATACTTTCGATGATTCAGCACAAAGACAAAGCTCCTACTAATGCATTGATTGCTCAAGCGGTGAAAAGCTGCGCGGAGCGCGGGATTTCTTATCTGGTGTATGAAAACTTTGCTTATGGTAAGAAGCAGGGGGACAGTTTGAGTCACTTCAAAGAAGTGAATGGATTTGGGCGTATGGATCTGCCCAGATACTACATTCCCCTGACTCCGCTTGGGCGCGTTGCTTTTCGCTTCGGCCTGCACCATCGGTTTGTTGATCACCTTCCGGAGTCATTGGCGGCTAGGCTCCGCGATTTTCGGAAGGGGTGGCACGAACGTAGATTTCAGCCGGTCAGAGAGGCGTAAAGAGGCCATGCCAGGGATCGTGGGCCTAATAACCAGGATGCCGCGGGCCACCGCCGAGGCGGCTTTGTCTCGCATGGTAGAGAGTATTCGTCACGAGTCTTTCTACGAAACGGGGATGTGGGTTGATGAGGCCCTCGGAGTTTATGTGGGATGGACTGCCAGAAAGGGATCTTTCTGTGCGGGGATGCCCCTCATTAACGAGGACGGTCAAGTTACCTTGGTTTTCTCCGGGCAGGAATATCCCGAGCCGGAGACTGTCCAGAATCTAAAAAGGAAAGGACACGAAGTCCGCGCACAGGAATCTTCGTACCTTGTGCACCTTTACGAGGAGGATGCGAATTTCCCGCTGGCCTTAAATGGGCTCTTTCATGGGATAGTTGTCGACCGGAGACATGGTACCGCCACACTTTTTAATGATCGGTATGGGATGCATCGGCTCTGCTACCATGAATCGAATGAAGCGTTCTATTTTGCCGCCGAATCCAAGGCTATCCTGGCTGTGTGCCCTGAATTGCGTGAGCCGGATCCCATCGGCATCGGCGAATTTGTGGCCTGCAGTTGTGTGCTGAGTAACCGCACGATCTTCAAGGACATTCACGTAATACCTGCTGCGTCAGTTTGGGTCTTTGAGAACGTTGAACTAAAGCGGAAAAACGAGTATTTTCACCCGCGCGAATGGGAAGAGCAAGCGCCGTTGGATTCGGAAACTTACTATCAGGGACTTCGGGATGTTTTTTCGAAGCACCTTCCTCTCTATTTTGCTGGCCCTGAACGGGTTGGGTTGACTCTGACCGGCGGTCTGGACACCCGAATGATCATGGCATGGCATAAGTCGGCTCCGGGTGCGATGCCTTCTTACACGTTTGGAGGGACATTTCGGGAATGTGAGGATGTCAAGGTAGCGCGGCGAATCGCAAAGTTCAGCCAACAACCCCATGAGGTAATCACTATCGGCGATGAGTTTCTGTCCCGTTTCCCGCATTATGCGGAGCGCAGCGTATATCTGACGGAAGGAGGCGTCGACGTATACCGCGCTTCGGACCTCTATGTGAGCGAAAAGGCTCGAAAGATAGCACCGGCAAAAGTGGTGGGAACGTATGGGAGCGAAATCATTCGGCAGGCCGTGATGTTCAAGGCGGTACCTCCACCCCATGGTGTATTCCGTCCGGAGTTTCTGAATTATGTTCGCCAAGCAGAGGAGACTTACACCGAGGTGCGCCGCGAACATCCGTTAACTTTCGCCGCTTTTCGGCAGTCCCCCTGGTATCACCAGGGAATCTTGTCCTTGGAAAACACGCAGCTGACAGTGCGGTCGCCTTACCTGGACAATGGCTTCGTTCAAACTGTCTTCCGCGCCCCCAAGCATGACCGGCTGAATGGGGACATTCGTCTCCGCTTGATCAAAGACGGCAGTCCTGAGCTTGGCAGGATGCGTAGCGATCGTGGCGTCGGAGGGCCCAATCGCTTCGTAGCCGGTATTAATAGGGCTTACTTTGAATTCACATTTAAGGCCGAGTACGCATATGATTACGGGATGCCTCAGTGGATTTCCCGCATTGATCACATTTTCGCTCCCCTTCATGCCGAGCGTATGTTCCTGGGCAGGCACAAGATCTCTCATTTTCGCATTTGGTATCGAGACGCTCTTTCCAAATACGTGCGAGAGATACTGCTCGACCACCGAACCCTTTCTCGTCCGTACATCGAACCCAAGGCTGTTGAATCGATTGTGAATGGGCACATCGAGGGCGGCCTGAACTACACGAGCGCGATTCACAAACTTCTTACCCTGGAGTTAATTCATCGGCTCTTTCTCGATGGCTAATCCTGTCCTATTGCTTATAACCTCGGGCAATCACTCACAACTTTATGGAGGTTGGGGCTATGATGGTTCCATTTTTTGTTGTTACCCGTTCATATGCTTCTCCGAAATTGAAGTTGCATCTCAAGTAAAAGCACTGACTAAGCAGTCAGCCAAATCGTTGGCTGGTCGCGCTGACTGGGTCTTTTCTCCGTTCGTCGGATTACAATTTGAAATGTGGGCCTGGAGTTCCGAAAAGCTAGTTTGCCCCTGGAGTGAGGCATGATTATTACACGCACTCCGCTTCGCGTTTCGTTTTTTGGAGGCGGAACTGATTATCCGATCTGGTTTAAGCAGCATGGCGGGGCCGTGTTGTCCACGGCGATCGACAAATATTGCTATATTACATGCCGAAGACTTCCACCCTTTTTTGATTACCGAAGCCGCATCTCGTATTCCAAGGTCGAAAATGTCGCAAACAACGAAGAAATAGAGCATCCGTCTGTGAGAGGTTGTCTGCAATTCATGGGAATTCGAGATGGCGTTGAGGTTCACCACGTGGCGGACTTGCCGGCGCGAACGGGCCTGGGAACGAGTTCGGCGTTTACCGTGGGACTTCTTCTTGGACTCTATGCCCTTAGCGATCGCATGCGCGACAAACACTCGCTTGCCCAAGATGCCATCCACGTTGAACAAGAGGTTTTACACGAAGCAGTTGGCGTGCAGGACCAAATCGCAGCAGCTTATGGCGGGTTCAATCACATCACATTTGAGATTGACGGAGGGATCCAAGTAAAACGAATGCTCGCCCCGGTTGACAGGCTCTCCGAGCTTCAGAATCATATGGTTCTCTTTTTCACTGGGTTTGCGCGCACAGCATCGGAAATCGCAAAAGAGCAGGTAAAAGAAACTCCGAAGCGAGCGGCGGAGCTTACGACGATGCGCCAGATGGTTGAGGAGGCCGTCGAAATTGTGTCGAATGGACACCGGCAGATTCAAGAGTTTGGAAATCTCTTGCACGAGAGCTGGATTCTCAAACGATCGCTAACCAACAAGATATCTAATCCGCTGATCGATGAAATTTACGAAGCTGGTCGCGGCGCCGGAGCGATTGGCGGAAAGCTACTGGGGGCAGGTGGCGGAGGCTTTATGCTATTCTTCGTACCGCCGGAACGCCGTGAAGCATTGATTCTGAGGTTGCGAAAATTGCTGTGCGTGCCGTTTGCGTTTTCAAATCGTGGCAGTCACGTCGTAGTTTATGAGCCTGAAGCGACTCACGAATCCGTTCCGGCTGTGGCGGTTTAGCCCATGGTTGAAACTCCGGATGTAGTGGTTCTGTGCGGGGGATTTGGGCTTCGGTTGAGGGGAGTGGTAGGCGAGGCTCCCAAACCGATGGCAACTATACGTGGACGTCCGTTCATGGAACTGCTCCTCAAACAGCTGAGGCGGCATGGGTTCTCGCGAGTAATCTTAAGTGTCGGATACAAGCATGAAGTGATTCGTGAATATTTCGGCGATCAGGCGTTTGGCTTGGATCTCGTTTATTCGACTGAAATGTCCCCATTGGGGACGGGAGGCGCGTTGCGCCAAGCGCTTGATCATATCGAGACAGATGATGTCGTCGTCTTAAATGGGGACAGCTATACTAACGTCAACCTAGGCGCTCTTGTGACGACCTATAGGATGAGTGATTCAGTCGCGACGATCGTAGTCATAGCTGACATCCGGCCCGATGCGGGATCGATCGTTGTGGGTCAAAACGGCAAGCTCAAGACCTTTGCGGAGAAACGCCTCGTTCCCGATGCTCGCTATCTCAGTGCAGGAATATACGTGTTGGACAAACACCTCGTCAGAGGCATCCCCTTAGGGAGGAAAATTTCTCTAGAAGAAGAACTATTTCCTCAATGGCTCGCCAAGGGCCAAGACATTCAGACGTTCGTCTACGACGGCCAGTGCATAGACATAGGTACACCGGAACGATATCAGAAGGCTCAGGAAATCCTAAACAAAGTCGAAATGGAAAATATCTTCGAAAGCGAGGCTCAATCGTGAATGTCTTGATTACGGGAGCGGCAGGATTTATGGGACCTTTTTTGAAACAGGTGTGCCTCGAATCAGGGGCCTCGGTCCTTGGGATTGACGTTTGCGAGCCGCTAGAGCCTTGGACCAACGCTTCATTTGAGCGTTGCGATGTCCGGCACTTTAGCCGTCTTTCCAAGTTAATCTCACGATTTGGCCCGCAACGCATATTTCATTTGGCTGCGCAAAGCTACCCAACTGTCTCGATGGAAAAACCTCTGGAGACTGTTGAGATTAACTTAGGGGGCACCATTAACCTATATGAATCTCTGCGGGAGCTGGGCACGAAGCCGATGGTCGTGGTCGCATGCTCTAGCGCGGAGTACGGTCCCGTTGCGACTAAGGACCTGCCTGTTCGCGAAACGCATCCTCTTCGTCCGCTCCACCCCTATGGAGTGAGTAAGGTGGGACAGGATCTGATTTCTTCGCAATATTTCATAAATTATCAGATTCCCACGGTCCGGGTTCGAATTTTCAACACGACGGGACCTGGGAAACTCGGTGATGTTTGCTCTGACCTCACAAAAAGAGCCATTGAGATAGAGGCTGGAATCAACAAAGGGGGCTTTTTAAGGGTCGGGAACTTAATGAGTCGCAGGGCCATTGGCGACGTCCGCGACCTCGTACGGGCTCTTTGGGTCGCGGCTGGGCGGGGGGAACTAGGTGAGGTCTACAACGTTGGCGCTGCAGATACTTATTCGGTCCAAGAGCTGATCGACGCGATCCGAGCTAAAGTCCGCGTGCCGTTTGAAATACAGCAGGATCCGGCATTGATGAGGGCTTCTGACGAGCCGGTCATTGCAGGCGATACGACGAAATTCCGCACCCGTTGCTCGTGGAATCCCAAGATTCCGCTCTCGATCACCCTTGACGGCATGTTGGAGTGGTGGCGAGTCCGGATCCCAGCTACGACTTTGGCATTGAACGCATAAACAGTTCTCCTCCCTTAACAATATGTTGAGAATTCTTTTCCGGAATGAGAAAACGGGCGCCGCAAGACCTGCCATATTCATCGACCGCGATGGGGTAATAAATCGGCGCCGAGCCGGCGACTATGTTCTGAGTTGGGACCAATTCGAGTTTATGAGAGGAATCCGCCAATCGCTGAGGGGGTTAGCGGAGCTCAGTTTGCCAATGATCGTAATTTCTAACCAAGCCGCCGTTGGGAAAGGGCTTCTCGATGCCGCCAGTCTGACTGAAATCACTGAGCGAATGCAAAGGGCGCTGCTCGAGGATGGCACAGCGATCGCTGGCGCATATTATTGCACGCATCGGCCTGACGAAAAGTGCATTTGTCGAAAGCCTCAGCCTGGATTGCTTTATAGGGCGGCCGTCGACTACAACATTGACTTGAGACTTTCAATTTTCATCGGCGATTCTCAAACGGACGTGCAGGCGGCTCGAGCCGCAGGATGCAGACCAGTTCTGCTGGGTTCGGGTGTTAGCAATGGCTCGATAACTGAGGACTGGCTCAAGGAGATTCCTGTTGCGCTCACACCGATCCAGCTCTTTGAGGTTGCGACGAAATGCCTGACAGATCCGGGGTGCCCTTCCCCTCGTATCGTGGCAACTTCCTAGCACTCAGGAATTGGCGCCAATCGTCCTGGCTTCTGCTCGGGCGTGATGCCACCAGTAAGTGTATAAGAGGAGTCGCGTTCATTGTTGTTCCTCGTAATTATTTTGATTCTCAGGCTATTCAAGGAGATGTTGGGATGAAGATTGCGGCGCGCGGTGCAAACTTTATTGTGGCATTTCTTAAGAGCTACGGGCCGTCGAACTTGAAGAGATATTTCTGGGATAGAGAATTTGCGGGTACAAAGTGGGACTTCATTGATCGCACTGAAGGTGACTGCGTCTATGAGAACCTCGAAAAGTACGCGAACAATGGAAGCATTCTCGATCTCGGGTGTGGACCGGGCAATACTGCGAACGAGCTGTCCACAGATGCGTATCAGAAGTACATCGGCGTTGACATATCCGAAGAAGCTCTTGGCAAGGCTCGGCGTCGAACAGTGGAAACCGGTCGCGGCAATAGAAATTTCTTTGTGCGCCACGATTTCGTTAACTACACACCCGAGCAAGAATTCGACGTGATTCTCTTCCGTGAGTCGATGTATCACGTTCCAATTGGTAAGATCAAGGAAACGCTCAATCATTATATAAAGTACCTCAAAACAGACGGGGTCTTCATTATTAGGATCGCGACCTCCGACGCAGAGCATGCCGGAGCGAACAAGCCGAGGCCGATGGCGATGGTGCAGTTGATGGAAAGAGAATTCGATGTAGTCGAAAAGCGACGTTATGAGCACGTTTCGCGTCCTATGATACTTGTTCTGCGACCGAAACCGCTCACCTAGAATTCTTTTTTGCAATACAGGCTGTACTGCCTTCTAGGCCGCACAATGTTCGATTGCTAAGACCGATTTCACAGCAATCAGTCGAGAAGTACCACGCAATTAGAGCTCCGCAACAAACCGGAGAGTAAGACAATTGCGGGATCAAAAAGGCACACCAGCTCAAGCTAAATATAGGATTTAAAGGGGCGTTCTCTTGAAGATCAGCATTTTGGGAATGGGCTATGTCGGAACGGTTTCAGCGGGATGCCTTGCCCATGAGGGCCATCAAGTCGTTGGTGTGGATGCTGTGCCCACAAAGGTCGACCTCATCAATGAAGGCAGGTCACCTATCATTGAAGCTGATATCAGCGAACTGATTGAAGCGACCGTAAAGGCAGGTCAACTCCGCGCAACGTGCGATCAGGAGGAGGCCGTTCACACTACTGAGCTGTCATTTGTTTGCGTGGGCACGCCAAGCCAGGGCAATGGGAATCTCGACTTGACATTCATTCGGCGGGTTTGTGAGCAGATCGGAAAGGCACTTAGGCGCAAATCCGTCCGCCATACGGTCGTTATCCGCAGTACCATTTTGCCGGGAACGATGCGCGGAATCGTTATACCGATTCTGGAAGAATACTCCAAGAAAAAGGCGGGAATCGATTTTGGTGTTTGCAACAATCCGGAGTTTCTGCGCGAAGGCTCTGCTGTAAAGGATTTCAACTCCCCACCTAAGACGGTGATCGGAGAATCAGATCGTGTCAGCGGCGATGTGCTGGCTGCGCTCTACGCGAAACTCGACGCCCCGCTGATTCGAACAGACCTCGAAACGGCCGAAATGGTCAAGTACGTCGACAACAGCTGGCATGCACTCAAGATCGGATTTGCGAATGAGATTGGGAATCTCTGCAAGTCTCTCTCGATCGACGCGCACGAAGTTATGAAGATTTTCTGTCAAGACAAGAAATTGAATATTTCGCCGGCCTACCTCTTGCCCGGTTTTGCGTTTGGCGGTTCGTGCTTGCCCAAAGACCTAAGGGCTTTGGCTTACAAAGCCAAGCTACACGATTTGGAATTGCCGATCATGAATTCAATTCTGCCGAGTAACGAATTGCAGATTGAAAGAGGCCTCAGGCTCGTAATGCATAAAGGCCACAAGCGAGTCGGCATTTTGGGATTTAGTTTTAAGGCTGGAACGGACGATCTGCGTGAAAGCCCCATGATCGAAGTCATCGAACGTCTCATCGGCAAGGGCTACGACCTACGCATCTTCGATAAGAACGTGAAACTGGCGAGCCTTATCGGAGCCAATCGAGATTTCATTCTTAACCACATACCGCACATCTCCAGACTGATGGTAGATAATATTGACGCGGTTTTGGCTCACGCACAAACAATCGTCGTCGGCAACGATGATCCTGAATTTCGAAGTGTTCTGAGCCGCTTGCGCGACGAGCAACATTTGGTTGATTTCGTGCGGGTAACAACTGGTAGGAGCGAGAATGGCAAGTACGATGGCTTCTGTTGGTAAAGAGATTATGCCCGGAACTAGTATTCGGATCTCGAAGGGCCAGATCTTCGAATCGATCGAGCGGCTTTCCAGCTGGCTTGAGCGCAACGAGTATCGCGGGTATGACACCTTTGACGGGCTGGACGCAAAGTATTTGCGTCCCCTTACGCTCGAGACGAATTTCCTACGCACTGTGCTTCAACAAGGTGTCCGCAGATTCCCGATTAATTTGCGCCCTATGCTTGGTATTCCCAAGAGCCATTCTAGCAAAGGCATGGGATTTCTGGCCCGTGGTTTTATCCGACTCCATCAAGTCACGGGTGAGGGGCATTGGGCGGATAAGGCAGAATTTGCGCTGGAATGGTTGATGCGGAACGAATCTAAGGGTTATTCGGGAGCATGCTGGGGAAATCATTTCGATTATCAATCGAGAAGTTTTTACCTGCCTAGAGGTGTGCCAACAATCGTTTGGACGTCATTGATTGGCCACGCATTTCTTGATGCATACGATCATTTCCAGAAGCAAGGATACTTGGATGTCGCGCGCAGCGCTTGCGAACACATTTCGCGTGATCTTGGAAGGTTTGCCGAGGGGGACGCCCTTTGCATTAGCTATATTCCTTCTCAAAACTCACAGGTTCACAATGCGAATACGCTCGGCGCCAGTCTGTTGGCGCGAACTTACTCCCGAACGGGAATCGAATCGTATAGAGCCTTAGCGGGAAAGGCGATTCAATACACAGCCAACCATCAAAGCTCGGATTTTTCGTGGTATTACGGCGAGAAGACAAATCTGCACTGGGTTGACAATTTCCATACGGCGTACGTGCTTGACTGCTTCAAGCATTACATCAACTCAACGGGAGACGATCGTTTTGAGGGCGCGATGAAGAGGGGCTACGAATACTGGAAGCGCACGTTTTTTCTCCCGGACGGTACACCCAGATATTATGATCGAAAAACGCTTCCGATCGATATTCAGTGCTCTTCTCAGGCCATCGACACGCTCGTGTTCTTTAGCGACCAGGATTCCGACAGCATTCCTCTGGCTTTGCAAGTTGCCAAATGGACGATTGAAAACATGCAGGACCCCACCGGTTATTTTTATTATCGACGTTATTCGTCATGGATCGTTAACAAAACCCCGACGCTGCACTGGGGACAAGCGACAATGCTCTGTGCGCTTGCCGGATTATATAAATCACTGTAAGGGCGGCGTCTCCTGTTGAATCGAAGAATTCTCATTATCGTCGAAAACCTGCCGGTTCCGTTTGATAGGCGCGTTTGGAAGGAGGCAACTTCCCTGCGCACGAACGGATATGAAGTGACCGTGTTGTGCCCAAGAGGAAAAGGCTTCTCGCGCAACTGCGAGGAACTCGAAGGGATACGTATCTATCGGCACCCGATGCCAAAAGAGGGAAATAGCCCCGTAGGATATTTAAAAGAATACGGCTGCGCATTATTCTGGCAATTTCTCTACGCGTGGTGGATCTATTTTCGGCGCGGATTCGACGTAATTCAGGGCTGTAATCCGCCCGACGACATTTTTCTCGTCGCCCTCCCGTTCAGGGTTCTCGGGGTAAAGTACATTTTCGACCACCATGATGCGAATCCCGAACTCTATCTGTCGAAGTACGGGGAAAAAGGGATATTTTACGACATTCAGTTATGGCTTGAGAAAATGACCTACCGATTCAGCCATATCGTCATCGTCACGAATTGCAGCTACAGAGATTTGGCGATAAGCCGGGGTAAGAAGTCTCCGCAGGATGTCTTTGTTGTTCGAAACGGGCCCGACGCCACGAATTTCAAAGCAGTAGCCCCGAAGCCGGAGCTCAAATACGGCAAGCGTTACCTGATCGGATACGTCGGAAATATGAGCATTCAGGAAGGGCTCGACATCCTGCTGGACACCGCTCTTCATATCAAGAACATGGGGCGGCACGATATCCACTTCACGTGCGTCGGGGGCGGACCGGGGCTCGCTGAGCTTGCAAGCAGCGTAACGAAGAAAGGGCTACAGGACACTGTTAATTTCACGGGCAGAATCCCCGACGAGCAACTGCTCGACATTCTCTCAACTGCCGACGTCTGCGTAAACCCGGACAAACCATGCGAGATGAATGACATATCTACCATGATTAAGATCATGGAGTATATGGCTCTTGGTAAACCGATTGTGCAATTTGAGTCGAAGGAAGGTAGGTTTAGCGCCAAGGAAGCATCTCTGTATGCCCGGAAAGAAGATCCCGTTGCGGATTTCGCTAACAAAATCATCTGGTTGCTCGAGAATCCCGAAGAGCGTAAGAAGATGGGAGACTTTGGAAGAACGAGAGTCGAGAGGGAACTGGCCTGGGAACATTCAGTTGGGAATTTGCTCGCCGCCTATGATCGGGCATTCAGCAAACGGGCATTGTGATCGTGCGGGACGAAGCGAAAGGAAGTGGCAATTTAGTGGAGAATTACCGGTCAGTAGTAATTACATATTTTAATCTTTCGAGTCCTCTTAACAAAATGGATTGCGGCTGACCTAGTCAGCGCTCACCGAGATTCTAATGACCTCGCCGTCGGTTTCGTCGAGAGGATGAAACCAATGTTCTCTTACTTAAGGTTTCGGTGATTTTGGCTGCTCGGATATTCACCACCGTCCGTATATTGCCTGCCCGCCTTTTTGGAAGAGTTGGTGTACCCACTTTTTGTTGATGCTAGATGACTTTCCGGTGCCAACTCCGAGCTTTATCTGAACTGACATAAAATGAACCCGTCAATTGCGAGCCTGGTCTATGTCTGCGGAATCGCCGTACTTTTCTACCTGGATCGAGACAAATCCATCCGGACTTCCAAGGCGCTGTGGCTCCCTGTTGTCTACATATTGGCCGTTGGATCAAGACCCGTATCATTCTGGCTGGGCGTCGGGCCTTCTTTAGCAGCCGGAGCCAATACGCTCGAGGGCAGCCCTGTGGACGGGGCCTTCTTCCAGATATTATTGGTCGCGGCTATATGTGTCCTCGTCCATCGGGGACGCCGGACACTCACTTTCCTCAACGCCAACTTTCCGATTCTGATCTATTTCCTCTATTGCCTTTTCAGCGTTATTTGGTCGGATTACCCGGGCGTGGCACTCAAACGATGGATTAAGGCGATCGGGGATGTGGCGATGATTCTCATTGTTCTAACGGATGGCCAACCGGTCGCCGCTCTTCGTCGCCTGTTTTCTCGCACTGGCTTTATTTTGCTGCCTCTTTCGCTGCTGTTTATCAAATATTACCCTTATCTTGGCCGAACGTATGACGCATGGACCGGATCACAGATGAATACCGGCATCACGTACGACAAGAATATTCTTGGAGTAATTACATTTGTTCTCGCACTGGGAGCGGTTTGGCGAGTTCTTGCGCTCTTCCGGCCGGACGAAATGCTCCCCGACCGCAGAAGACACCTGCTGGCACAAGGGATACTGCTTGGCATTGGAGTATGGCTATTGATAACCGCAAATTCAGCAACCTCTCTCGTGTGCTTCCTTTTGGGGGCCGGACTGATGTTGACGACCAGACTGGGGTTCATGAGGCGTAAAACCGCCGCAGTGCACGTACTCGTCCTGTCGCTTGCAGTGAGCGCTGGTCTGGTTATGTTACTCGGCGGTGGAGCGAGCGCGGCTCGTGCCTTGGGTCGCAACCCGACGCTCACCGGGCGTACGGACATCTGGGCAGCTGTTATCCCGATGGCGACCAATCCGTTGGTCGGAGCTGGATTCGAAAGCTTCTGGCTCAGCCCATCTGTACACGACAGGCTATGGCAAGTGATCCCGGGTCTTCCTCTCAACGAGGCTCACAACGGGTACATAGAGGCATACCTTGAGCTGGGATGGCTGGGCCTCGCTCTAATTGGACTGATATTGATCGACGGATATCGCCGTTCTGTCAAGGCCTTTCGCCGCGACCCACAACTCGGCAGCCTACTGATAGCTTATGTTTTGACCGCAATAGTCTACAGCGTCACTGAGGCCGGCTTCCGTATGATGTTTCCAATGTGGATATTCTTTCTCCTCGCAGTCATTGAAGCGAGCAGCATCGCTGCCGGCGTCGGTGATGGAGCATCGCCGCCCCTTGACGTATCCTCCGATCGGCCCCCGCAGTTGCCAGCCACATATGCTATTGCTAGGAGACCTGCCAGCCGAACCGTAGCTGGAAAAATCTTGCGGCGACAAACCAATTGATTTCACTCGGATGAATAGGCGTGATAATCCGCCAGATCAAAATAAAAATCAATTGTATCGCCTCACCGAGGCTGCCTAAAGGGTGACGCCGCTACCTGGAGATGAACCACCCGGTTGAATCTGCCTGGGTTCCTAGGCCAAACGGGAGTGACCATGAAATTTCTCAAACGGCAGACTCTGACAATGTTAAAAAGCGCTGGACTCTACCACCGATTAAGGGCATCAAGTATCCATGATCTCTACCGGAGGGTTGCGGACAAGGAGTGGATCCTAGCCAGGGACAGGCAGATTGATTTCTATCGCCGCCTCCTGCCTGAACTGTGCCATGGGGACCTGATTTTCGACGTTGGCGCAAACGAAGGCTTCAAGACGGATTTGTTCTTGAGAATGGGAGCACGAGTAGTCGCGATGGAACCGGATGAAACGAATCAATTGATTTTACAGGAGAAGTTCGTGAAGTTCCGCCTCGCCCGAAGGCCTGTTGTGATTGTCGGCAAAGCGGTGAGCGACAAGAATACGACGGAATCGATGTGGATTGACGGTCCCGGATCGGCCGTGAATACTCTCAGTCAAAAATGGGCAACAACATTAAGCGGAAACAAAGCACGGCATGCGTATGACCACTTCGGCTTAGATTTCGTGCAGCACAGAACCGTCGAAACGACCACCCTTGAAGAGTTAATCGCTGAGCATGGACGCCCGCTCTTCATTAAGATCGATGTTGAGGGTTATGAGCTGAACGTGATACGCGGCCTTCGGCACCCTGTTCCTTATCTCTCATTTGAAGTGAATCTCCCCGAATTCCTGCCAGAGGGTCTAGAGTGCGTCGCGTTGCTTGGGGGCCTGGCCGTCGATAGCAAATTCAACTACGCAGTTGATTGCGAACGGGGGCTAGCGCTGGAACGGTGGCTGACCTCAAACGAATTTCTGCAGGTGCTCGAAAAGTGTGCGGAAAATACTATAGAGGTTTTCTGGAAAGGCTTGGAACGCCAGGAATAGGCTCTGATTGATTCAAAATTACCTTTTTGAGCCAGCCTATTGCTATACAGCACACAGAATGAATCCCAAGCTCGCCACTCTCGTCTATGTCGGTGGAATGGGAGATTCTTTTTTCTAAATCGCCAAATTCGAGGTCATAATCATGAGTCGGTTACGCATTTTGCTGTTAGCGCCGGACTGTAATCCAGAAAGTGTCAGCATCCCATTTGTCGCTTATTGTCATGCGGCAGCGCTCGCGCAACTCCATGACGTCACTTTTGTTATTGGATCGCCCGTTGAGGACCCTGTGCGTCGCGCCAACGCGCCGTTTCGCGCCATCGAGGTGGTGCGCATGCCATTGCTCAATCGCATTTTTGACTGGAGTTTCCGCACATTCTTAAGAAACAACTTTGACACGCAGTGGTTGACCGCTTTAATGTTTCCGTTTTCTCTGGCCTTTGAATGGCGCGCCTGGCGACAGTTGCGGCGCCGCATCTTTGCGGGCGAGTTCGATCTCGTTCTACGTCTCCTACCGATGTCACCGGCTTTGCCGAGTCCTTTCGCTTTCTTCCTGCGCAAGGGACCTATTCCCTTCGTGATTGGGCCGCTCAATGGCGGTTTGCGGTCCGCGCCCGGCTTTAGTCAGCCCGACGAGAAAAACTGGAGCGTGCGGAGCCTGTATCGCTTTCTGCCTTTCGCTCGGTCCACCTATCGCCACGCGGCAGCGATCATAATCGCTTCGTACCACATGCGCGCCGAGTTTGCTGCATATCGCGACAAGTTGTTTTTTGTTCCGGAGAATGGCATTGCTCGCTCTCTGTGTTCCGCTGACTCGCGCAGCCCGGAGCCCGGCGCCAAACTGGAGCTGATTTTCGTTGGCGCCTTGGTTCCTCGGAAGGCTTGCTACCTCGGTCTGCGCGCAGCTGCTCCGCTTCTGCGAAAGGATTTGGCTCGGTTTACCGTGATTGGGGAAGGGCCAGAGCGGAACCGCCTCGAGCAGCTCGCGAGATCGCTTGAGATCGAGAAGGCTGTTTCCTTCTGCGGTTGGCTCAACCACGCGGAGGTCCTCAGCCGCTTGCGATCTGCCGATGTGGTGGTGCTTCCAGCCATTCGCGAGGGAGGCGGGGGCGTGGTCTTTGAAGGTCTCGCGAGTGGCGCCGTGCCTGTGATCCTAGACCACGGTGGGCCCGGGGATATCGTTCACCCAGACGTGGGGTACAAGGTCCCCCCTACCAATGAGACCGAAGTAGTCTCACAAATGGAAAAGGTTCTGGCCGATCTCGAGGGCAATCGAGACATTGTTCATCGCCTACGACAGCAAGGGATGTCCTACGCGCGGGAGTGCTTGACTTGGGATGCAAAGGCGGGTGCTACTACTGAAGTCCTGCATTGGGTTTTGCGCCAGGGTCCGAAACCGGACCTTACGCCGTCAACAATGATGCAGGTAAAGTATGTGAGCCGATACTGAAAACGGTAGGCCAGGGCGCCCTACTCTGGGCGTTGTACACCCCAAGTCTCCGAGGGGCAAACTCTCCTAGTCCGGAGCCCGCCACCCAACTTAACGATCGGCGAGCTTTCGTGATTGAGTCGCACTAGCACCAGCTAAAGCGAAGCGCATCGCCCCGCCCCGCACGACCGTTTACAGAAGGTTCCGTAACACCTTCTGGCATCTCATAAGCTTTTCAGGGGATCTCGATGGAAAACTTGAATACCCACAAACCTAAAAAGGTAATGGTCGTCATCGGAACGCGGCCCGAGGCGATCAAGCTGGCGCCCGTAGTGCTGGAATTAGAGAGGCATCGGGCGCACTTCGAAACTGAGATATGCGTCACGGGGCAGCACCGGGAAATGCTCGACCAGATGCTACGAGTTTTCGGCCTGCGACCGGACCACGATCTAGGGGTGATGACGGCAGGACAAGACCTTGCCGGGGTCACGGCGGCCTGCCTGACGGGGCTCGACCGGGTCTTGCGGCAAAAAAGCCCAGACTTGGTGCTTGTACAGGGGGATACAACCACGACCTTTGCCGCTTCGCTCGCTGCATACTACCACCACATTCCCATTGGGCATGTCGAGGCTGGCCTGCGCACGGGGAAGAAGTATGATCCCTTTCCCGAAGAGATCAACCGCCGCCTCGCGACTCACCTTTCGGATTTCCATTTCGCTCCCACGGAACTCGCGCGGAACAACCTGCTCCTAGAAGGAGTCAGCCCGGAGAGTATATCGGTTACCGGAAACACGGTTATCGATGCTCTGTTACTCACGCAGGCGCGTCTGGCCGAAGATCCGAGCCTAGCGGTCCATCGCTTAGATCCAGCCGAGAAGTTGCATATCATCCTAGTTACCGCTCATCGGAGAGAGAGTTTTGGTCAACCATTTCGCCAAATCTGCGAGGCACTTCGAGCCCTCGCGGAGAGACGGCGCGATGTGCTGGTCGTTTATCCCGTTCACCTGAATCCCAACGTGCAGTCCCCCGTACACGAAATTCTCGACGGGGTGCCCAACGTCAGGCTGCTCGCGCCGCTGGACTACGTCTCCTTTGTGGCCTGCATGCAGCGTGCCTCAATCTTGCTCACCGATTCCGGAGGGATTCAGGAGGAAGGGCCCTCGCTGGGCAAGCCAGTTTTGGTGATGCGCGAAGTTTCAGAGCGCCCTGAAGCGATCGCTGCCGGCACCGCGTCCCTTACGGGCACAGACCCTGAGCGGATTTTCCAAGCCGTGAGTTCGCTCCTTGACGACCCGGCCTGCTACAAGCGGATGACCAGCCGCCCCAATCCTTACGGCGATGGTCATGCTGCCGAGCATATCGTCCAGTTCCTCATCGGCCGAATGACAAACCTGCCATCCCCGGCGGGATTTTCACTGCCTTAATGAGAATGTGCATAATACCGGTGCATCGTTGTTTTTTAAGTCGTTTCTCGTGCGCGTCACTTGCACTTCACAAAGGCGCCTGCTGGATCGCCAAAGAAGGATAAGCAATGATTATTACTCGCACGCCCTTCCGAGTTTCGTTCTTCTCTGGTTAAGGAGCTTACTGAACGGTCGCGGACAGGGCCGAGGGGGGATTTGGAGAATTCCCACCGGTTCCCGTCGTCTGGCCGGAAACAAGGGGATGCGGGTAGGTGTAGGGTGTGTAGTGGACGGTCCACGTACTGCCATTCCAAACGTAGAGCTGTCCTTGTTCCCCGCTACCGCTCTGGTTCCATTTGCCCTGGTCGGTTCCCCAGTAACCTACTCCTGTCGCGCACGTTGGAGATGCACACCCAGGGCGATTCGCCAGCGTGCCCCGCCCAACACCAATCCCTCCTGAACCTGAGCCATCGAAGGGTGAGGTGGGTGATGTTTGCGCCCCTGGCGGAGTCGCGCTAGTAGTATCCAGGTAATAGTCCCGATTGGTTAATAGCCTTGATGAGTATTGACCATTGAAGTAGCTGTAATTCAGGCCCGAAGCTGAATTATTCCAAGCGTAGATTGGGTCGAGAGCCTGATTTAAGGCTGATGCCGACGAAGGCGATGAGCCGGATATGTAGTTCCCCTGCCCGCGCCCTCCTTGATCGGCACAGACGGTTGCGCGGATGATTTGATAGCTGTCGCCGTTCTGAATGCCACTCCAGCCTGATTCTGAAATGGGGCTATTGATGGTAAGAGTTGTTGCTGTATTGGAACTTATCTCGGACATGAAATTCTGCGTGACGTCGTAGAACGTGTAGGGCGCTCCGCTCGGAGTCAGATTCGTGAAATTCTTCGAGCTATCAGTCATCGTCAGACCGCCGCTGGCGGAGGCTGTGCCGCTGTAATACACAGTATTGTCGTTCTTGTCCCACGGGTTTTTGGAGTTTAAGCCACCACAGTAGCCCCAAGGAGAAGGGCCATAAACCGTCCGATATATTGTGCTTCCAAGGATGCTGTTGTAAGACCCACCCGTTAGCGTGTTGTTGAAGGAAAAGCCGGTTCCACCGCGATAGGCAGAAATTCCAGAAGCGCAGGCCCCAGCAGCACAATTTAGCGTGTTGCCATAGGCTTCGATTTGCCTGCCGCCGCGTGTCCTTCCACCCGTGTCCAAACCGTGATCTCCGAAGGCCACGAAGAAATTGCCGGTAACAGGGTCCGTAGTCAGGTGATTGAATCTTCCTACAAGTCGGCAGCCCCCTCCAACGCTACCTGTCGGACTTTTTTCGCAATCGGTAAACGCCTGATTCGTGGTAAGAACACTATTCTCTATGTAGAGGGCGCCCTGCTGCCCAAAGGTATCTGGCGTAGCCCAAGAATTGTCGCCGTAGTCGCCCACTCCAAGATACGAGTCCAAGCCTCCGCTCAGGAAATCAACTTGCGTGCCAGTCGGGGTAGTGCAATGGTCAAATACCCCAAACACGTTGTTCGCCCGTATCAGCCAGTCTGCATCAACACCAGTACCGCCTTCGGTCCAGTGGGCGGATTTGCCAAAATAAATGTTATCCGCTCGCACCAAGGGGCAACCGCTTACTGTGCAGGTTCCATTAAAGAAGATTGGCGAGACGAGGTGCGTGGATGCCGTTATCGGGTCAATGTTTATGTTCTCAAGCGTGCTAACGTTGTTCGTTGAGGTATAGGTCGGATTGAAGCTAAAGAGCGGACCACTCGTGTTGTTATCAAGTATCGTCAGGCAGTTTGTGCCTGCGCCAAAGGTCGAGGGGCTAGTGTTCGGAGTCCCACCAAGCGCCGTGATTTTGATGCTTGCGGTGGTACTAATAGTACTCGTCCAGGTTACCGTTTGAGCTCCACTGCACGGAATCTGGATCACATCACCATTGACCGCCTTGTGCGTCGGCCCATTGATTACCGCATTTACATCGGATTCGGCGCTGGATGCTGCCGTAAAGGTTCCCTGTGCCTTTGCGGACGGAACAAGAAAAAGCAGCAGCGCGAGAAAAAAGACCACGAAGAAATTAACGAGTATTTTCATTTTATCAGCGTTCCCCATAAGATATCGCACTCTATCCCCTAGGAACCATGGTGCGCAGAAACAACAATGAAGTCTACTGTACCCATGGGTAGTCTTCGCACAGCGTCCCAATTAGCCCTTCCCCGGCAAGAAGGGCAAGAGAATGAGAATTGCATACCCGCGGCGGAGACCCCCTCCGTTCGACTGCAATCACTCGCTCCGGCTGAGGGCACCAAACTCTGTCCTGCCAGCAACCGAAGATTGCCCTGGGGAAACCGCTAGCAATATGTGGCAAAGGTTTTCCACTTTGGTTGCTTTTCTAACACTATGGCTTGTTGCAACTGATACGCGTTTTCGCCATCCAACGCTAAACTATTTGTTTTCAATCTATAAGCCATGTCTCGCGAACTCGGCCCTTGCGTCGTTCCGAATGCCTCTGGCAGGACGATTGCGAGTCAGTTGTGGTCATCCTGGCGTATTAATGGCGGTAGCCTGCGAATCGGTCGATGTCAGGGTGTTTCAGGTTGGCGGCGCGGGCCAGCCACAGAAGCCCCGCTTTTTGCCAACCAACGGACAATATGCCGAAGTTCCGGTATCGGCGACTCACTCGACGCAGCCGAGTTTGTCCGCTAATAACCAATCCGAAGATCATGGAATTCCCAAGCGCGGCCGGAACGAGCCTTCTTAGCTTTCCTAGCTCTAATCACTATGAATGAGGCCCTGACTCTAAATCAGAGCGGAGCACTACAGGTTTATCAAGGCTAAGCTAAACTAGGGAGCCAGCGACAACATATGAAATCTCTCGTCTCAATACTGATTCCCGCTTACAACGCCGAGGAATGGATCGCTGATACGATACGCTCGGCGGTCTCGCAAACCTGGCCGCGCAAGGAAATCATTGTCGTGGATGATGGTTCCAAGGACCAAACAGCCGCTGCGGCGAGCCGCTTTGCCTCAAATGAGGTGAAGGTCGTTACTATAAAAAATCAGGGCGCCGCAGCGGCCCGGAACCATGCCCTGCAACTCAGTCAGGGTGATTATATCCAGTGGCTGGATGCAGACGATCTTCTGGCTCCTGAGAAAGTCGAGCGCCAACTCACAGCGCTGCGCGAAGGGGATAGCAAGCGGACTCTCCTGTCCTCGCCGTGGGCCTACTTCAACTACCGTCCTGAGCGCGCACGCTTTGTCCCAACCTCCTTGTGGCACGACCTTACCCCTGTCGAGTGGCTTTTGAGGAAGATGGGCGAAAATCTGCACATGCAAACGGCAACTTGGTTGACCAGTCGGGAATTAACCGAAGCCGCCGGACCTTGGGACACGCGGCTCATTTCGGATGACGATGGCGAATATTTCTGTCGCGTGCTCATGGCATCGCAAGGTACACGTTTTGTTCCGGAGGCGCGCGTATTCTACAGAATTACTTCGTCAAACCGCTGGAGCTATATCGGCACCTCGGACAGAAAGAAAAATGCAATGCTTCTCTCGATGAGATTACACATTCAATACCTTCGATCGCTCGAAGAAAGTGAGCGGGTGCGGAAAGCTTGTCTAACCTATATGCAAAACTGGTTTCATGGTTTTTACCCCGAGCGCCCGGATCTGGTCGCTGAACTACAGAGCATGGCCGCAGAAGTTCACGGGCATCTGGAAGAGCCTCGATTGGGGTGGAAGTATGCCTTGATGACACCGATCTTTGGTTGGAAATCCACCAAACAGGCTCAGAGGGCGTTCTCCCAAATGCGATCGGCTCTGACGGTGTATCTGGACAAATGGATGTACCAACTTGAGAAGCGCCGTTCTGAGGCGGGTCCTGTTGCCAATGGCATCGGCCCTTCTCCCAAGAATTAATTAATGTGAAGGAGTCCGAGCGTGACAAGCTCGACCGAACAAGTAGATAGAATCAAGAAAATCTGGGCGGAGCACCTGGAAGTTGCGAAGACCCTTCCTGAGCTCGCGGACGCTGTTTCTAGCGCCGTGGAGATGATCTATTCTTCATTAGCGGCCGGCGGGCAATTGCTTATCGGCGGAAATGGCGGATCGGCCGCCGATGCACAGCATCTCGCCGCCGAGCTTACTGGTCGGTTTCTCCGGGAACGGCAGCCGTTTAGGGCCCTTGCATTGCACGTCAATACTTCCTCCCTGACGGCGATTGGAAATGACTATGGCTATGAATTTGTGTTTGCGCGCGAACTTTCCGCCCATGCCCGGCCCGGGGATGTATTTCTGGCGATCACCACAAGCGGGAACAGCCTGAATATTCTGCGTGCCATCGAGGCCGCCCGTAAAGGCAAAGTCACTGTCATTGGTCTGACGGGCGAATCCGGTGGAATGATGCGGTCGGCGTGTGATCTTTGCCTGTGCATTCCGTCCAAATCAACGGCCCGGATCCAGGAAATGCACATTACCATCGGCCACGCGATCTGCGAGCTTCTCGAAGAGCGGCTGACAGCGGCATGAGTTCCCATATGCCCGAAGTTACGCAGGCCGGCATGACGGATGGGATGGAAAAATCCCTTGAAATCGCCGACTGCAATGCCCACCCCCAGGATTCGAGTTCAATGGATCGGATCGAAGTTGCCTTGCTTACTGGAGGCGGCGACAAGCCCTATGCATTCGGTCTGGCAACGCAGCTCATCTCAAAAGGGATAGCTCTGGATCTAATTGGCAGCGATGATCTGGATAGTCCCGAATACCACGGCAATCCGCGGGTCAATTTTCTCAATCTACGCGGCGACCAGCGGCCGGATGCGAGTTTCGAAAAAAAAATTCTACGAGTCTTAGTCTACTATTTCAGGCTGATTCGTTACGCTTTGACCTCTAAACCGAAGATATTTCATATTCTCTGGAACAACAAATTTGAGACCTTTGACCGCACACTTCTGATGCTCTATTACAAGCTGCTTAGAAAGTCCGTCGTTCTGACGGTCCATAACGTTAATGCCTGCATACGCGATTCCACGGACACGCTACTCAATCGACTGACCTTGCGATTTCAGTATCATTGTGCCGACCACATTTTTGTTCACTCCAAACAAATGAAGACGGACCTCCTCGCAGATTTCGCCGTGTCATCTACTCGAGTCACCGTTATTCCCTTCGGGATCAATAATTCCGTCCCTGATACCCAAATCAAACGCACTGAAGCGAGACAACGGCTGGGTATCCCAAATGAGAAAAGGACCATCCTGTTTTTTGGCAACATCGCGCCCTATAAGGGCCTCGAATACTTGGTCGCCGCTCTCCGACAACTTTGGGACAAACAAAACGATTATCGGCTAATCATCGCCGGCCGGCCAAAGAACTGCGAAAAATATTGGAGCGAAGTTCGGCAATCGATCCAGGAAGACGTACAGAAGGGGAGAGTGCTTCTGAAGGAAGAGTACATTCCAGATGAGGATACCGAGATCTATTTCAAGGCTGCCGATGTTCTTGCCCTACCCTATCGGTACATCTACCAAAGTGGCGTTCTTTTCCTGGGATACAGTTTCGGACTACCAGTTCTCGCTGCTGATGTAGGGCCTTTGAAGGAGGAAATCGTCGAAGGAGAGACGGGGTCTATCTTTAAGCCGGAAGATCCCGCAGACCTGGCAAGGGCCATCGGCTCCTACTTTGCAAGTAATCTGTTCGCAAACTTGGAAAAACGGAGACGGGAGATTTGCGAGTACGCATCGGAACGACACTCCTGGGACGTGGTTGGCAAAGCCACTCTTGATGTCTATGCTGCGCTGCTCAAGCTCTACTCGAGCAACCAAGGCACCGTTCGTAAAACCCGGCCAGCTATTCTCGGCGCGAAGACTCCCTCATGAGCTTTCTGCTATCTCAAGTCGGAAGTCTATAGCTAAAACGATGAGTCCCGGATCAAACCAGAGGAAAATAGTCCAAGGAGTCGCTTGGGCGAGTGCTGCCAGCTGGGGCGGGCAGCTTCTTAGCTTCATCATCTATACCGGATTGGCCCGTCTCCTAAATCCAGAAGCGTTCGGCCTGGTCGCCATCGCGGGCGTTTACGTCGCGTTCATCCAACTTTTGGTTGCGCAAGGGTTCGGAATGGCGATTGTTCAGCGGGAGCAGGTGGACGACAGTCACCTGGACTCCGCATTTTGGATTGCCGTTGCCTTTGCGTTTCTCCTTTGCGTACTCAGCCATGTTTTTGGCCCACAGATCGGCCGGCTCTTCGGTGAGCCCCGGGTGGCTCCCGTCATCGGATGGCTTTCATTCTCGTTGTTTTTTCATGCAATGAGTTCCATTCAAATAGCGATACTCACGCGCCAAATGGACTTTCGTGCTCTTGCAATACGATCTCTCCTGGCAACGATCATCGGAGGTACAGTAGGTTTGACAATGGCTTTTCGAGGCTGGGGCGTCTGGAGTCTCGTCGGCCAACAGCTTACCAACGCGATTGTGAGTTCGTTGTTTATGTGGTGGTCGGTTAACTGGCGTCCCGCGCTTCGGATTTCACGCCAACACCTTCGGGATCTCTACAAATTCTCGCTAAACCTCACGGGCAATGATGTTCTTTGGTTTTTCGCGCAGAAGTCAGACCAAACCATGGTGGGTTACGGATTTGGTTCCTTAGGTCTCGGCCCGTACTCGCTCGCCAGTCGTTTACCGACATTGCTGCACGACGGCATAATCGGACCGCTCCAGTCCGTGGCGTTTCCCACATTCTCGAAACTCCAATCTGACCCCGAAAGGTTTGAGAGAGCGCTCGTTAGATTCTGCGAATTGTCCTCGTTTGTTTCATTTCCCGTATTTTTCGGGGTGATGGCAGTCGCACCCTCCCTTGTACCCTGGCTTTTTGGAGTGAAATGGCTCGCGGCTATCCCGCTGCTACAAGTGCTCGCAGCTTATGGCGCGGCTCGCTCGGGTCTGGGTTTCATGCATCCGCTCATGCTCTCCAAAGGACGGGCCGGACTATATCTGGCAATGAATATCATTCTGGCAACCCTTACATTTATCGGCTGCCTGGTGGCCATTCGCTGGGGCCCGCTCGGTGTCGCTATTTCCGTTGTGGCCACGATGATCCTTTTCGGTGGAATCTTTCTCGCAGTTGCAAGTCGGACACTCCAATTCAGGCCACTCGCCGTTTTGCGAACTTTCGTGTTTCCAACAATAACCTCGCTGTTCATGCTTGCGATCATCTCTTTTGTGCGGCGCTTTCTCTGCGCGAACTGCTCGCCGGCAACCGCCACGTTTTCATGTATCGTAATAGGCGTGATTGTGTATACCTCGAGTGCTTACTTTGGGCGTCCCGGACTTGTTAGGGAAGTGTGGCAATTAGTTGGTGGCCATATTCTTCCGTCAAGGGGGGAGCAGCTTGAGACAGTCTTGAGGGCACCAGATCATTCGCCAAAGGTTACACCGGATGCGTCTAAGCCGTAATCTTACCATGAGATTTTTGCACTGCGGCGCCAGAATTCTGAGCGTTTGGGTAACGATTGCAGCCGGGCTGATAGGACACGCCCAGAATTCGAATGCTGGGAGAGACATTTGATGCGAGGCCCGACGAAAATTTCAGTCCTAATCTGCACTTACAATCGCTCCCAAAGTCTAGGAGTGGCGGTCGAGAGCGTTGCCGCCCAGTCTCTTCCTCAATCGCTTGACTGGGAAATCTTGATCATCGACAACAATTCGCCCGATCAAACCCGTCAGGTGGTTGAGGATCTCCAACACCGGTACCCCAATCATATCCGCTACGTCTTTGAGCCACAGCAAGGCGTTTCCCACGCACGTAATGCAGGGATTCGGGAAGCCAGAGGTGAGATTCTGGCCTTCCTAGATGACGACGAGACCGCTAGCAAGGACTGGCTACAGAATTTAACTGGGAATCTCCACAATGGCGAATGGGCTGGAGCAGGGGGACGTGTTCTGCCGCCTTCGAGTTTCTCACCTCCACGCTGGCTCTCAACCAAGAGTTCGTTTGCCAATGGACCGTTGGCTGCATTCGATTTGGGGCTTGTGGCGGGACAACTAAGTGAGCCCGCTTTCGGCGCCAATATGGCCTTCAGGAGGGAAGTGTTTGATAAATATGGTGGATTTCGAACGGATTTGGGCCGCGCTGGCAAGAGCATGATTAGCAATGAGGACACCGAGTTCGGTCGTCGCTTGATGGCCGCAGGACTGCGGCTGCGTTACGAACCATCAGCCCTCACTTATCACCCGGTCGAGGCGAACCGTCTGCAAAAAGAATACTTCTTGAATTGGTGGTTCAGCAAAGGGCGGTCTGACATTCGAGAACTTGGGAATCAGCCGAACAGCAAGCGCTTTCTCGGCGTCCCACTCCCATTGTTTCGTGCCCTTCCTTGGGTAGCGATGCGGTGGGTGTTCGCCGTCGAGCCACCCAAACGATTCAGCTATAAGCTTCAGGTCTGGAACTGTGTCGGACAAATTTATGAATCCTACCGTCAATGGCTTGCTACAGGGCGAAAAAGATAGGAACGCGCAACCAGCATTGGGCCGACTTAGATGGGCGGAAGTTGATAACGGATCTTTTAACCCACCCGGAGGTCCAAACCTTTTCGGCTGCGACTCAAAGATGGGCGCAGGGGCTCCAATTTGGATGAAGGCATTGGTACGCTACATCAACCAATATTAATGGGTAGCCCACTAAAAGCGGATGATGCCCATGCGGTTCAGGGATTCTCTTGTTTTCGGCTTGATCCGATAGAGGATCCGCGCTGGGCTCACCTCATTAAGAAACACCCCAAGGCTTCTGTCTTTCACTCTGTGGCGTGGCTCCGGACGCTTCAACGCACCTATGGGTACGAGCCAGTAGCCTTTACTACTTCTCCGCCGACCGGAGAATTGAAAAATGGCCTCGTCTTTTGTCGTATTAACAGTTGGCTGACAGGACGTCGCCTTGTATCGCTCCCGTTTTCCGACCATTGTGAACCTCTTTTTGACTCGGCAGAAGACTTGAATTCGGTGATTCATAACCTGAAGTCTTCCTTGGAACATGAGAAATGGAAATATCTGCAACTGCGTCCTGTCAATGCAATCCCAGGTCTAAGAGATGGAGAAACTCGTTGGCAGCCGGCTCAAGAATATTTTCTTCACTCCCTTGATCTGAGGCCAGAGCTGAATGACATATTTAAGGCTCTCGATAAGGATTCCATTCAGCGCAGGATTCAACGGGCGGGGCACGGCGGCCTCGTCGAGAAATGTGGTAGATCCGAGGTTCTCCTAAGGGACTTCTATAGTCTCTTTCTAGTTACCCGACGCCGACAGCGCGTGCCTCCTACGCCATACAAATGGTTTCACAACCTAATTCACGACCTGGACGAAGCCTTAGAGATTCGCGTGGCCTATAAAAACGGACTGCCAATCGCGGCCATTCTTACGCTG
>Ga0210410_10000796_pt1 | contig 31823 bp, 28 predicted proteins | sample IncBWC4MmetaG_FD_161058 | JGI IMG/M metagenome (GOLD analysis project Ga0210410, IMG submission 161058) | Forest soil microbial communities from Barre Woods Harvard Forest LTER site, Petersham, Massachusetts, United States - Inc-BW-C-4-M | ecosystem: Environmental > Terrestrial > Soil >...
TCCGGAGACCAGCTCGTGGGATATTTGTCGAGATTGTCCTCAAGCAGCACTTCCTCCGTGCCGGCCCCGCTGGAGGACTTTTGATAGAGATCAAGATGTCCTTTGCGATTTGCGTTGAACACAATTAGGCTGCCGTCTGGTGACCAGATGGATGTTACTGCGGCCACCGGACCAAAAGTGAAGCGCGTTCGCAGCCCCCGCGCGACGTCGTAGAACCAGATGTCCCGCCCCTTCCCCGACTGATCTGTAATGCTTACGGAAGCTCGCTTCCCGTCCGGAGATAGCTCCAGGTCGGTGTATAGAGCCGGGTCTCCAAGTGCGCCCATCTGTTTCCCGGAGCGGTCTAACCACAGGAGTTGGCCTCCGACCGCTGCCGTTCCCGTTTGATACACCAACACCTCATTCTGCGACACTGAGAAGACCCCGGTCGGATTGGTGGTGGCGGTATTACGGATATTTTCGGCAATCGGGAAGGCATCGCCCGTAAGTACGAGGCGCTGCGCGTCAAATGGCTGCGCCATGAGAGTCGTCTCGCGCAGGAAAAGCAGATAGCCCTGAGAATAGAAAACATTTGACGAATCAGCATTTAACAACAACTTCCGTTCGGCCGAGTTGAGCGAACCCACATAAATTGGCCCGCCTCCCGGGCCTGTGCTCGCGCGGTAAAGGAAATGCTTGCCATCCGGCAGGAAGAAAGGCCGCATGTGGATGGCCTCACCTTGGCCGAGCGCGGTGGCCGTCGTGGGCACTCCGCCAGCGGAGGACACCCTTTGGAGCGTCGAAGTAGCCATCGGGGCAAAGACGATTATGCCATCTCGGTTCCATGTTCCGCCGCGAGGATCCGGCGCATCACACAACGAAATGGGCGGGCCGCCCGTGACATCGATCTTCTTGAGTTTCCCGCCAGCAAAGAATCCAATGAATCGGCTGTCGGGCGACCAGAAAGGTTGAAATGCGCCTTCGGTTCCCGCCAGTGGCTGCGCGGCAAGCGTATCCAGCGAACGGACCCAGAGTTGCAATTTGCCATCCGCACCTGGGATTACAATGGCGATATGAGTACCGTCAGGTGAAATCGTCAGGGGACCCACAACTGCTCCGGTGGTCGTAGCAGCTATCATCGCCAATCGCCCCGTCCCCGGCGGAGAAACGAAAAAGCGGACCGGCTGTGTGGCTTCCGGCGCGTGCCGGAGATACACGAAAGCTCCCCAGCCCAGCGCCGCAGTAACGACGGCAATGGCCGCGATTGACCACGCAACACGGATATTCCGCAAAAGACCCTTGCGCTGGGCCGCCACTGACTCGGCAGGAGTTGGCGCGGTGAGGGCCTCGTGAATCTCAATACGAGCGTCGCCAGCAGCTTGAAGGCGCTGAGTCTTGTCCTTTTGCAAACAACGGCGCAGCAGGTCACGAATTTTCGAGGGGGTGGAAAGCGGCAGGCGGTTCCAGTCCGGTTCGGCTCTCACCACGGCTGCAAGAATGTCCGTTATATCTTCGCCATTAAATGCCTGCTTACCGGCCAGCAGTTCGTAGAGGACGCACCCGAACGCCCAGTTGTCGGTCCGCTTGTCCACAGCCTTTCCGCGCGCCTGCTCCGGACTCATGTAGGCCGCAGTGCCCAGGATCACCCCCTGCATCGTTGCAGCGGCACTCAGAGTGGGCGATTCGGCGGGATTGCTGCTTGCCGTATCACCTAAAAACGCCTTCGCCAATCCGAAGTCCAAAACTTTGACCTTGCCATCCGGAGTCACCTTTACATTGGCGGGTTTCAGGTCGCGGTGAATGATGCTTTTTTCGTGCGCTGCTTCGAGCGCCTCCGCAATTTGTACGGCAATCTTCAGCGCTTCCTCGATGCCCAGCGGGCCAGCCTTCACTCGCTCCGCCAGCGTCTCGCCGGAAACTAATTCCATCACCAGACAGGTCACACCGTCGCACTCCTCCAGACCGTAGATCGTTGCAATGTTGGCGTGATTCAGCGCGGCGAGCATTCGCGCTTCGCGCTGAAAGCGCGACAGCCGTTCAGGGTCATTCACGAAATTTGCCGGAAGGACTTTGATGGCCACGTCGCGCCCGAGCTTGGTGTCGCGCGCGTGGTACACCTCGCCCATCCCGCCCGCGCCAATTTGCGCGACGAATTCGTACGACCCGAGACGTGTGCCAGGCGCGATGGTCATTTCTTCAGCCCTGCGGTCCAGTTGAGCACGACCGTGAGCGGCGCCGCAGTCGCTTGCTCCGGCGCTGTGTTGATCAGGAAGCGCTGGCCGTCGGGCGATACGGCGTACCAATCACGCGGACCGCCTGGGCGAGTCGCGAACAACGGCTTAATGGCGCCAACCTCAAAGCTCGAGCCTTTGCCGTTGACCGTCGCAGCCATCAGTTTGTTGTCGGGACTAACGTAGAAAATCTCCGTGCCGTCTTGGCGCCAGCGCGGATTTTGGCCGCCTCCGGTTGAGACTTGCCACTTGCCGCCTGGGCCCGGAAACGGCACAACGTACACTTCGTTCTTGCCCGATTCGTCCGACCAGTACGCGACCCACCGGCCATCGGGCGAGAATTGACCAGGGTTTTCGCCGAACTGCGTGTTTTGAAGTGGATACGGCTTGCGATCTCCGAAAAGAGGCAAGACCCATAAACGGTATGCTGTCGAGCTACCGGAAGTACCGGGTGTCAAATTAAGATAGAGAATAAACCGACCGTCCGGAGACCAGCTCACAGGAAATTTCTCGTGACTGTCCTCGAACAGAACTTCCTCAGCCCCGGCCCCACTAGAGGACTTTTGGTAGAGATCTAAATGGCCCTTGCGGCGTGCGTTAAGGACGATCCGGCTGCCGTCGCGCGACCACACCGCAGCCATTTCGGCTCCTGCGAACGTAAAGCGCGTCCTGAGGCCGCGCGCCACGTCGTAAATCCATACGTCCCGACCCTTTCCGGCACGATCCAGAATGCTGACCGAAGCCCGCTTCCCGTCTGGAGAAAGCTCCAGGTCGGCGTATTGAGCTGGATCACCAATTGTGCCTACCTCCTTGCCGGTGCGTTCATACCACACCAGTTGTGAGCCAGCCGCGCCCGTTCCGGTTTGATATACCAGCACCCCGCTTTCAGAGGCCGAAAAGATCCCGTAGGGCGGATTGACCGGTTGAGTTTGAACCTGATCCGCGATCGGAAACACCTCTCCCGTCAGGACCAGCCGCCGCGCGTCAAAGGGCTGCGCCATGAGCGTCGTCCCGCGTAAAAAGAGCAGGTGGCCCTCGGCGTAAAGAGAATTCTGTGATTCGGCATTCAACAACAACTTCGGCGGGGTTGAGTCGAGCGATGCCAGGTAAAACGGCCCCCCCAAGACTGCTCCCATCACGAGCTCGCGGTAGAAAAAGTGCCGGCCATCGGGCAGAAAAAAGGGCCGCTCCTGAGCAAGCGCACCCTGACCAAGCGCCGTTACGGCCGTCGGCACGCCGCCGGAGGCGGACACCTTCTGAAGCGCAGAATTAATACTTGGGGCAAAGACGATCAGTCCGTCTTGATTCCACGTGCCGCCACGATTGTCCGGCGCGTCACACAGAGTAATAGGGGGTCCGCCGGCCACTTCTATTTTCTTGAGTTTTCCGCCTGCGAAGAAGCCCAGATAGCGACTATCCGGCGACCAGAAAGGAGAGGAAGCTCCCTCGGTCCCGGCGAGTGCCTGCCCATTGAGCGTATCAAGAGACCGGACCCAGAGAAGAAATTTACCCTCGGCGTTGGTGGCCACGAAGGCAATGCGACGACCGTCAGGTGAAACCGCGAGAGGCCCCGTCGCTCCCGAGGTTACGGTTCCCCTACCCGCCAATTTCCAGCCCTCCGGCAGGGAAACGAAGAACCGCACGGCCTGCGGGCCCTCCTGCGCACGCCGGAAATACGCGACAGCAGCCAAAGTCACCGCAGTGAGGAGAAGGACAGCCGCGACCGACCACGCAGCGCGGGCATTGCTCAGAAGCCCCCTACGGCGGGTCACGGCGGGGGTCGAGATTCCAGCCTGCGAGCCACCTTCGGCAATCCACTTCAGCTCATCCGTTGCGTCACGCGCACTTTGCCAGCGCTCGTCGGGGTCCTTCCGCAAACATTTCTTCACCACGCGGTCGAGCGCGGGCGGAGTCATTGGCTGCAGCGACGACATCGGCGGAGGTTCTCGTTCCAAAATCGCCGCAATCAAACTGGCCTGGCTCTTGCCCTCAAAGGCCCTCTTCCCTGTCGCCATTTCATACACCACTGCGCCGAAGGCGAAGATGTCCGTCCGCGCATCCACCTCTTTGCCTTCCAACTGTTCCGGAGACATGTATTGCAGCGTGCCCACAATTGTCCCCTGTGCTGTCAATGGATCATTCACTGTAGGAAGCTGCGAAAGCTGCACATTGGCCGGAGCAACCTCCTGCTTCAGCTTGGCCAAGCCGAAATCCAGCAACTTCGTCCCTGCCTTGGTGAGCATGATGTTGCCGGGCTTCAGATCGCGATGCGTCACGCCCTTGCGGTGGGCCTTGTCGAGCGCGTCGGAAATCTCGATGGCGTATTGCAACACTTGCTCCAGCGGCAGCGGACCCTTCAATAAACGTTGCGCGAGCGTCTCGCCTTCGAGATACTCCATCACCAAATAATCGATCCCGTCCTGTTGGCCGATGTCGTGGAGGGTGCAGATGTGGGGATGATTCAGGCTGGCAATGGTGCGAGCTTCGCGCTCGAATCGCTCGCGCAATTCTGAACGATCCGCAAGATGCGTTGGCAAAACTTTGATCGCGACGATGCGGTCGAGCCGAGTATCGCGGGCGCGATACACCTCGCCCATCCCGCCCGCACCAATGCTGGAGAGGATTTCGTAGGGCCCTAGACGTCTGCCGGGGAGGATGGCCATGAGCTCCGCCTAGTTGGAATCGGCAGAGTATAACTCCCTCGGGCTTCTTCACAGGCGTAAATTGTTGGGCAATACAGCGATGATTAAACAACGCTCCCGGGCGGCAAAATGCTACAATTCCGGCTCCGAGCGATCCAAATGTCCGACCTCCCAGCCGTCGACAAAACTGGCCTCGAAGTCATATCTCCCGACAGCTCGCGGAGGTTTGTTCGCCTCACCGAATCGCCGTTCTGTATTGGGCGCGGCGAATCCGGGAACCATCTCCAACTTGCCGACAGCCGCATCTCTCGTCAGTGCGCGGCGATTATCTCCGAGGATAACTGCTGGTTTCTTGAAGACCGGGGCCACCGGCGCGGCGTCTACGTGGGCGGAAAGCAGATCGAACGCTGCGCATTAAAAGACGGCGACATCATTAGTTTCGGCATCGAAAATTCCTACGAAATCATTTTTCGATCCTCTGTGGCCGACACTTCCATTCAGAACATTCTCAGTCGTATTCAAAACTTACCCACCGACAGCTCGTCTTCCGGCGGCCTGCACAAACTCAATCTTCTCCTCGAAGCGACCATGCTGTTGCATTCTCAGCTGCCCGTCGATTCCGTGCTGGGCACCATGCTGGACCACGCGATCTCGATCACCGATGCGGACCGCGGCCTGCTGCTGGAGCCCGATTCATCCGGAGCGCTTCGCATTCGGCTGGCCCGCCGCAGCGGAGGCCTGCGCCTCTCGCCCGACAGTGTCGCTCCCAGCCAGACCGCCTTGCGTCAGGCTCTCAAGCAACAGGCCAGCGTCATTACCCAGGACTTGAATCTCGCCGATCTCGATCTCCAGGGCGCCCAGAGCGTGGTAGCGCAACAACTTCGCGCGGTGGTTGTCATTCCGCTCTACGCCGTGTCCCGTGCCAGCTGCACGGAATCCGTTGTACTGTCGAGACGAGGGGATTTCCTGGGCGTGGTCTATTTGGATTCCCGGCGCATCGCCGCTTTCTCCAAACTCGAGCGCCAAATTCTGGACGCGCTTGCCGTGGAAGCCGCCAGTATTTTAGACAACGCGCGCCTGGTCGAATACGAGCGGCAGCGGCAGCGACTGGAGCAAGAACTGAGCATCGCCCGTGACATCCAGCAGGCCCTTCTCCCGCGCGGCTTCCAGGATTACGCGCATCTCGCCGTCAGCGGAATTAATCTTCCTTGCCTCTCTGTCGGAGGGGACTACTTCGATGTTTTTCCGATGAGCGATGACCGCACAGCCTTTCTCATCGCGGACGTCTCGGGCAAAGGTCTGGGCGCGGCGCTTCTCGTGACCATGCTGCAGGGAGCTTTTTCCGGCATGACCATGGGTGCGGAGCCCGCGCGTGTTTTCAATCACATTAACAATTTCTTGTGTGAACACGCCGAAGTGAGCCGCTACGCCACGATGTTTTTCGGCATTCTAGGCCGTAACGGCGATCTCCAATACATCAACGCCGGCCATCCTTCACCGCTGCTTCTTAGTCGAGGAGAGCTCGCGGAACCCTTTACGGAGGGGTCTTATCCGGTGGGACTCGTTCCCGGCACCGAGTACAAAGCCGCCTGTTTGAAGCTCGTACCTGGCGACACGCTCGTCCTCTTTAGCGATGGAGTCACCGAAGCAGCCGACCCCGAGGAGCAATTGTTCGGCGTCTCTCGTCTGCGCGAAGCCATTGCCGGCCGGCTCGACGCGCCCCTGGATCAACTCCAGAAAGCGGTCTTCGATTCCGTCGAGAATTTCACTCGCGGCGCCAGCCAGGCCGACGATATCACGCTGCTCCTGGTCCGCTATCGCGCCGCCGCCCAGACCGCCGCTTCCTGAATCTGAAGAGCCGATAGGGGGAAAATGGGTGTATACTCCCCGCCGGTTCGGGGATTCAGGGCGAAACCCCGGCTGACGTGTTTTTCGGTCCGCGCTGGCCGCCTCAGCATTCATTTTTCGACAAGTGAAGGAGAACAAAAATGGCTCTGAAGATTTCCAACCACGAAGTGGATGGAGTAGCCGTGCTGGCGCTGGACGGGCGCATCGTGCTCGGAGAAGAAACCGTAGCGCTTCGCGAAAAAGTGAAGGGCCTGCTTGGTGAAGGTAAAAAGAAGCTCGTCCTGGATCTGAAAAATGTCGGGATGATTGACAGCTCCGGGCTCGGCGCGTTGGTCGCAGCTCATTCCAGCGCGAAATCCGGCGGAGCTGCCCTGCGGCTCTGCAACCTGGGATCGAGAACCAACGAACTGCTGCAAATGACCAGGCTGGTTACTGTCTTCGAAGTTTCCAACTCCGAGGCGGAAGCGGTGAAAAGTTTCTCGAAGTAGCGTTTCGTCGTTCGCCTCATTGCAGCTTTGCGTATTCCGCCTTGGCTTGCTTTAGGATGGGAATGTAGGGGTCGGCATCTTTCCACAGCGAGAGGAAATCATTGTAGGCCGCGCGGGCCTTGGCTGTGTCGCCTTGCAATGCGTAAGCGCGGGCAAACCCTAAACGGGCCAGTGCGCCCCAAGGAAAGTTCACGACCACTCCACGATGGTCGATGAATTTCTGAAATTCCGCTGCTGCTGCGTTGCCGTCGTGAAGCATCAGATAGGCTTCTCCACGGATATAAGCCGGACATAGAAATATAGCGCTGCTGCTTGTGGATTGACCGAGTTCGATTGCGTTCGTCTCCTTCAACAGTTCGATGGCCCGGTTGGGGTCGTTGCGCTCCAAGGCGGCGGCTGCCCGGATGGTGGGCAGCCAGTTCCTCTGGACCAAGGTGTCCAGCGGGTACTTCTTGTCGATTTCCGCGGCCAGCTTCTCCGCGCCTGCCGTATCACCTGCACGCGCAAGAGCCAGCGCCGCCACGTCCCGCACATCACGGTTCGGAGCCAGCTCCAACGCAGCATTGGCTTCGGCGCGCGCTTGCTCGCGGTTTCCCGATTCCGCTTCGCGCAATGCCGCTGCGGCTTGGTAAGATGCCGCACTCTCTTTGGCATCGTTGTGCTCGGCGGAATCCATCGCGCGGCGGGTCAGTTCGTGGGCGTTCTTCAGTTTGCCGTGCCAACCCTCTGTGTCCGCTTGTGCGGCCAGCAACAGGTCCTCCGTACCCGGCTTGCCCATGGCAGCTGATGCCAACTGCGCCATTTTGGGCGCGTCACCCTTCAGAAACGCCAACTGATAGTGGTACTGAGACAGCGCCTCAGCCTCCAGCTTGTGCTCCTCCGCCTGTTTGTAGGCTGCGTCGGCCTCATCGAGTCGATTCAGGCTTGTGTAGACGAAGCCGACGTTCGCATAAGTCATCGCTTCATTTGGTTCCAAATGCACCAACTCGCGGATTTCCTCCAGATCCTTTTCGTAGTTTCCAAGCGATCCGTACATGAATCCTAGGCCGTCGTAAGGCGCATAATCTCTTGGGTAAGTCTGCTGCCACAGTTCGTAAGTCTGCACTGCCTTTTCCAGTTCCCCAGTTGCGTTAGTATAGTAGTTACTCTCGATGCCGAACCGCTCCCGTTCGCTCACCTTTTCCCGCAGGTCATAGGCTTTGCGGGCGTACTCTGCCGCCCGGCCCATTTCGTTAACATTGAAGTAGTCATTCGACATGGCGACGTAAGCCAGAGCGAACTTCGGGTCGAGTTCCACGGCCCGCTTGAAGAACGGCAGCGCGGCGATTTCCCCTTTCGCACCCTCTGTCTTCCGTCCCAAGCTGTAGGCTTTGAGCGCTTCGAGCGAGGGCGTGGTCGCTTCCGCGACGGGCGTAGCGTACTTCTGCACCGAACTGAGTGACTCACCCAGTCTGCTCCGCAGGCTGACCGCTGCTGCGTCGAGGGCCTTCAGCACCGCTTCCTTCCCTGCCGCCTGCTCCTGCGCTCCGGCCAGCAAGTCTCCCGTGTCGCAGTTCACGGCCTTCAGGCCAATCACGTACTGGCTGCCCAACCCCGCAATCGAACCCGTCAGCACGGCCTTGCTACCTGTGCGCTGGCACACCTCGCGTGCCACCTCCGGCGTCAAGCGGTCCCCGGCGGGACGGCCCATCAGCTTCAATGTTTGATTCACTTTGTTGTCGGAGACTAAGTCGAGAAACGGCGATTGCTCCAGTTGCACGGAAAGCCCCTGCTTCAGTGTGTCATCGAATACCACATCGCCCGTTGAGTTCGTGATATCGGCTAGGACGATCGTGTCCTTATCGGTGAGCTTCAGCACGCGAAGGAAATAGAAGTATCCACCTATGGATAGTCCCACTAGAAATGTCACCGCCGTCGGGGCCAGCACATTCCAGCGAATTCCGGCGCGCCGGTGTACGCCGGATTCCGTCCTGACCCCTGCTGGGAGACGCGCAGATTCTGTGCCGCGCAGTAACCTCTGCAAATCGGCGCGAATGTCGACGGCGCTCTGGTAGCGCAACTTGCGATCCTTCTCCAGAGCTTTGCCAATGATCCGCTCCAGTTCGGGCGGCGCTTCCGAATTCAAACCAGTTGCTGGCGTTGGCGCTTTATTTAGAATCGCATTGAAGATTGCCGCCGAGGTGGCGCCTGGAAACGGCAGTCTACCGGTCGCCATTTCATATAGCACCACGCCGAAAGAGAACAGATCGCTCCGCGCATCAACCGTTTCTCCCAACGCCTGCTCGGGCGACATATAAGCCACTGTACCGACCATCGCTCCGGGGCTGGTCAAGTCCTGTTCGGATGCCCCCACCGGTGGCAGCTGCGAAAGCGTGACTCCTTCCGCCATTTGCGGTCGCTGCTCCACTTTGGCCAGTCCAATGTCCAAGATCTTGGCGTGCCCACGATCCGTAATAAAAATGTTCGCGGGCTTGATGTCCCGATGGACAATCCCCTTTGCGTGAGCGGCATCCAGCGCATCGACAACTTCTGCTCCCCACTCCAGCACCTGATCGAGAGCGACAGGCCTACCACTGATCCGGTGCTTGAGCGTTTGCCCTTGCAGCAATTCCATCGCAATGAAATGCTGGCCATCCGCTTCATTAATCTCGTGAATCGTGCAGATGTTCGGATGATTCAGAGCGGACGCGGCGAAAGCTTCGCGCTGAAACCTTTCGCGAGCGGCGGGATCGTTCTCCATCTCGGCAGGCAGGAACTTCAGCGCGACGTGGCGGTGCAGCTTAAGATCTTCCGCTTCGTACACCACACCCATCCCGCCGCCACCGAGTTTCTCCACGACACGGTAGTGCGAGACGGTTTTGCCGATCATGCCGTCCATAATCGGTGGAATGGTATGTTTACGACAAGCAGAGGTCAACCGAGAGTTTAATCGTGCCGCGCGCCTTTTAAGACTTCCAGCGCGTGCGGCAACAGTTCAGCAACCGCATCGAGAGATTCCACAGCGCCCCTCGGGCTGCCCGGCAAATTCACAATTAGCACGGGCCCGCGGACTCCGGCCACGCCCCGGGACAATGCCGCGCGCGGATTCTTTTTTCGCCCGTTTTCGCGCATCATTTCGGGAATTCCCGGCAACAATTTCTGGCAGGCCTCCGTCGTGGCTTCGGGAGTCGAATCCCTTGGACCAATTCCCGTGCCGCCAGTCGTCAGGATCAACTCCGCCCTGCCGCCATCCGCCAAGGAAGTCAGGCGTTCCCTGATCAATGCGGGATCGTCGGGCAGCACCGCCTCCGCGACAACGTCCCAGTTCAGTTGCCGGCAACGCTCAAGCAGCGCCGGTCCCGAGGCGTCCTCGCGCTCGCCTTGCGATACTGAATCGCTTATAGTAAGAATGACAACACGCATTCGGAAGGGCTAACTTTCCACTTTGGTTTGATTCGCTTCGTCCATCAAACGCATCGCTTCCATCAGCAGGCCGGTCGTGGAGTGCGTGGTCGTCTCGCGGTCGGAAGTCGCGCCGAAATCAATCTCAAATTCGCCGTCGCTCCAACCCACGACATGGTAGACGGCGACATCGCCCTCGGTTTGACCGATTTGCGCGTGCTTGCACTGTCCAGCCGTGAAGTACATCTCGCAGCGTTCGTCGCCGTGGTGCAGCGACAACCGGCACGATTTCTGCCCCATCTCGAGCGACTGCATCAGTTCGGGCACGCTCATTTCCTCGAGGCGTCCTTGAATCACGCCGGGCCGCGACGCGTGTTTCTGCATTTTCTCCAGGTACAGGCGGTCTATGATTTTCTTGGTCTGCCGCACCAGGTCGGACACGAAAAATGGTTTGGGAACGAAATCCTCGACGCCGCTGCCAACCGTAGGCCGCAGCTTTTCCTCGATGTCTCCCCGGCTGGCCACGAACACGAAGGGAATATTCCGCGTACTCTCCCGCCCCCTCAATTTTTCGTAGAGCTGCCGCCCGTCCAGGCCCGGCATCCGGTAATCGGAAATGATCAGATCGGGTGGGTTGTCTATGGACTTGAGCAGGCCGTCGGCGCCGTCGGCCGCGGAAATCACGGTGCAATGCGCCTCCATTCCCTGGCACATCAGGTCGCGGACGAGCGGATTGTCGTCCACGATCAACACTTGAACTTCATGGGTTGGAGTCTTCATCGAGAATCGCTATTTTTTGCGCCGCAGGTAGTGCCCGCTCTTGCCGCCGAATTTCTCTACCAGGACGATGTCGGTGATTTCCATGCCCTTGTCCAGGGCTTTGCACATGTCGTACACGGTCAGCGCCGCTGCCGACACCGCTACCAACGCTTCCATCTCCACGCCAGTCTGGGACGTCGTGGTAACGCGGGAAGCGACCTCCACGCCATTCTTGCACAGCCGGGCAGTCACATCAATGTGCGTCAGCAGCAACGGGTGACAAAGAGGTATCCACTCAGCCGTGCGTTTTGCAGCCGCAATTCCTGCAATTCGTGCAATTTCCAAGGGGTTCCCTTTGGGCAGCTTCTGCTGCCGCAGAGCACGCAGCACCGTCGGGGACATGCGAACAAACCCCCGCGCAACGGCCGTTCGCTCCGTGACCGCTTTCGCCGTCACGTCGACCATGGCCACTTCCCCACGCTTCCGGAAATGTGTCAGCTTCGCCATACTTATGCGGCTGTCCTTCCATTGAATCTCTTCACATGTTCGGGACGGAATCCGAGTCCTAGCACTCGCGCGGGAATCCTGCGCAGAAATGGCCAGCGCCCCAGCAGTTTCAGTGGCCCAGGAAGCGCCAGCGGCATCGTACTATCTAAAACTTGTCTGATCACGCGATCCTGTATGAATAGTTGAAGCCGCTGAGTCGCTCGAGTGGGAAACTCCCGGCGTTTCTGGACCGCATAAAGCTCCTCTTCAGTAGGGGTGCCCTCGATTAGTATTGCTCCCAGGATGTTCGCGGCGGCTATGGCGTCCTGAATCGCCAGATTGATGCCGACGCCGCCTATCGGCGACATCGCGTGGGCCGCGTCTCCAATGCACAAAAGTCCCGGCGACGACCAGGAGGACAGTCGGTCCACGGCAACGGTTAAGAGGCTGACCTGGTTCCAATCGCGCAGTTCGTCGACTCTGTCGCGCAAAAACGGGCTGAGCTTCACGATATCTTCCCTGAAAGATGCGAGGCCCCATTGCCGGATTTCTTCGCCCGCGCCCTTCGGAATCACGTAAGCGCACTGCCAATAGTCCTCGCGATTCAGCATCACGAAAATTCTTCCAGTATCAAAGTGGCCAAAAGTTTGGCCTGGATCATCGGGGAGGCGGCTTAGCCTCATCCACATCACATCCATCGGCGCGCCGAGGTTGATGACCTCCAGGCCGGCACGTTCGCGAACCACGGAGTGGCGGCCGTCGGCGCCTATGGTCAGAGCCGCGCGGATTTCCAGGTTCCCTTCCGGGGTTTTCGCTAGCACCCCGGTAACGCGTCCATTTTCTTTGGTGAGTTGCGTGACCTCGGCCTGCATTTTCAAGTGAAACGTCGGATGCCGCGCGGCCTGCTTGGCGATGAAGTTCAGGAAGTCCCACTGCGGCATTAACGCGAGGAACTGGCATTGAGTGGGAAGATGCGTGAAGTCCGCGATCGTCACGGTATCCTTCCCGACCTGACCCGCAAGTTCGCGTATCTCCTGATGCGGAAGCTTCAGGAAATCGTCCAGAATGCCGAGTTCGTGCATCACCTCAAGAGTGGACGGATGGATGGTGTCACCGCGGAAATCACGTAGAAAATCAGCATGCTTCTCAAGCACGTACACATCGACGCCCGCTCTGGCAAGTAGATACCCCAGCATCATGCCGGCGGGCCCACCCCCGGCGATACAGCAACGCGTATGTACCGCCTGATTCATCTCATGGGCGCTCAAAAAGTCATGATTCAGGCCTGCGAGTAGGGGCATCCGCCGCGGCGGACCATGCCCGTACAGACCTCAACCCTATATCGCTCCGCGCCGAGGCAGCAAATCCACCCACTCTCCTGGGGCAATGTCGGGCCGCTCGGGGCCAACCACCAGGAAGCCATTTGCTAGGGCCAGCGCGACGATATCGCCGGATCCCTGCCAGGGCAACTGCGTGACTCGAGCCTCTCGGCCCTCCCATTCGATCCGCGCCGGCAGGAAATGGGCTATTGCACCTTTTTCGTGGACAGGCGTCACAAGCTTACCTTGAAAGATTGGCAGAGGCCTTGGCGACGCGCCGCTCAATAGGTCAATGGCGGGCAGTACGAACAGTTCGAACGTCACCATGGTTGACACCGGATTTCCCGGCAACCCGAAGACAAGTTTATCCCGGCACGTCGCGAACACCGCGGGCCGTCCGGGACGTATGGCGACTCCCGTGAAGTGAAATTCCGCGCTCAGATCGCCGAGCACCTGCTCGACCAGATCGTACTTCCCCATCGATACGCCGCCGGAAAGAACCAGGATGTCCGCCTCCAATCCGCGTTCGATGTCTTTTCTGAGCGCGACTTTCTCGTCGGGGGCGTTTCCAAGCTGGATCGATTCAGCGCCAGCAGTACGCGCCAGCACTTCAATGGAAATGCCGTTGCTGTTCCGAACCTGCAGGGGGCCCGGGGTCGCCCGCGCGTCCACAACTTCGTCGCCGGTAGAAAGGATCGCCAAGCGGGGCTTGGCAAACACTTCGAGGCGCGTGGTTCCCGCCTGGGCGGCAAGCGCCATTTCCGCGTAGCCGATGCGCGTGTTTGCCGCCACCAGCGATGCACCCGCGCGTGCTTCGCTGCCGCGCGGGACGATGTGATCGCCGATTTGCGCTGCACGTTCGAGCGTTATGGTGCGGCCCTCGCGCTTCGTGTGTTCAATCATCGCGACAGCGTCTGTTCCCGCGGGAACGCTCGCGCCCGTCATGATTTCGACGCATTGCCTCGTTTCAACAGTGCCTTCAAAGCTGCCGCCCGCCCGCAACTCGCCGATGCATTCGAGACGTGCGCCCGGGGCAGCCGTATCTGCGGCACGAACGGCGAAACCATCGCGTGTCGAGCGGTTGAAAGGAGGATAGTCGCGATCAGCCCGCACCTCACGCGCCAGCACGCGGTCAAACGCTTGCTCGATTTCGATGGTTTCACGCCGCGCCGGCCGCCGGAGTGCTGCGGCAATCTCTATCACTTTCTGGCGCGCCTCGGCGTATGGCAGCATGAGGTTCATCGGCTACCCCCCGCAGTGACAGCGCAGGTTCGGCGAAGTCCAGTAGCACAGGCTTCAGCCTGTGCTACAGAGGGCCCCTACGCGCCGTAATGTGGTTCGATGCGGTAAGCAAACATCGCAGAGCGATCCGTCATTCAATTGTGAGCCCCCAGGCTAAATCCAGGTGGCAAGCTGTGTGCCGGCACATACGATGGTGGCGTCGCGCTCGGGGCCCGTCGAAATCATCCCAATTTCAACGCCTAGAAAATCGGAAATGAATTTCAGGTAGTCCAAAGCCAGGCGCGGCAGCTTTGCGGCATCCTTCACTCCGTAGGTGTCCGATTGCCAACCTGGGAGCGTGGTGTATTCCGGCGTGACTTCGGCTAGATCCTCGGCGGCTGCCGGCATCTCCCCCACTGGGGTGCCCTTGTAGCGATAGCCTGTACAAACTTGAATTTCTTTTTGGGTATCGAACACATCGAGCTTCGTGACTACTAGCGACGAAATACCGTTGATGCGGATGGCGTATTGCAGCACGGCGAGATCGAGCCAGCCGCACCGCCGAGGCCGGCCCGTCACCGCGCCATATTCTTTTCCGCGATCGCGCACTTCGGTGGCCTCGAGATCAGGCATCTCCGTCGGGAATGGGCCGCTGCCCACGCGCGTCGTGTAGGCCTTGGTCACTCCGGCCACTGCATTGATCCGCGTGGGGCCCACGCCGAGCCCGGTGCAGGCGCCGCCTGAAATCGCATTCGAAGACGTGACGTACGGATAAGTCCCGAAATCGATGTCCAGCATCGTGCCTTGCGCGCCTTCAAACAACACCGAGCGCCCATCATCGAGCGCCTGGTTGATAAGCGAGGACGCATCGCCTATCAAGGGGTGCAAGCGTTCGCCCAGCGCAAGATACTGCTCTGCCATTCCTGCGGTATCGAGGGGCACGCCGTATGTCGCTCGGCACACGGCATCCTTATCGGCAATCACGCGCTCGAGTTTTTCGTGAAATCGCGCTGGATTCAACAAGTCGCACACGCGGATTCCGTGCCGCGCCATCTTGTCTTCATACGCCGGCCCGATCCCACGCGAAGTGGTCCCAATTTTCCACGCGCCGCGCGCCGCTTCCGCCGCCTTTTCCATCTGCCGATGATAAGGAAAGATCAGGTGCGCGCGATTCGAAAGGTGCAGCCGTCCAGTGACATCGATGCCTGATTTCGCAAGCGTGTCAAGCTCCGCCGCCAGAGCTACCGGATCGACCACGACGCCTGAGCCGATGACCGCGTGCTTCCCTGGGCGCAGAATGCCGCAGGGAATCAGTTGCAGGACGAACCGATTCCCGTTGTAGATAACCGTATGGCCCGCATTGTGCCCGCCCGCGCATCGCGCAATATAATCAAACGACGCCGCAAGGTAGTCCACCACCTTGCCCTTGCCTTCATCGCCCCACTGCGCACCTACGACTACGATCGACTTCATCAGCCGGTCACTCCTAGCTCAAGTTACATGAAAAACCCCGGGTCTAAAGACCCGGGCTACAACAAAATACACGGCACCCCGTGCTGTAGCCCGTCCCGGTCGGACCGGGACGGCGATTTTCCGCTACCCAGGCGAATCTCGCCCGGAATCACACTCAAAAACTCACCCTAGGAAATCGGGCCGCACGACTCCGCGCCGCTCCACAGCCATGGATTCACAGGGAGGGATAATCTAAACGCGGAATACTCATGCTACATGCGGCCCACAGAGAAGGCAAGCCGCGGGACGAGATGTTGTTGGGGCTGTTTCTGATAATCGGAACGTGGGCCGCAGCCCTCGACGCCATCCTGCATTACCTGACACGCACAACAGGTTGGCCGCAACGCTCACAATAATTCGCGCCTGGCGGGATTGGATGACCATTGAGACAGCGCAATGCATTGGTGTTTTCATGTGCCGCTGAATACAAGGTTGCAAGAGCAGCGGAATAAAAAGCCATCCAATGCCCTGAGAAGCCCCGCCATACTTCCGTCGGGGGATTTGATCCTGTGCTTCCAGTTGGAGCCTTGAGCATGAATAAACCGAAATTAACTATCGCGTACCCGAAAAACCCGTACACCATGTAACGCATCCATTCTGGAGAGCCCCTCAACGCAAGTTTCCAGTAATCTTTTCGTCTCGCGCCGCCGACGCGCCGGTTAGCCACAAGAACTGTCGGAAACCAAACAACGAAGATGCCCATGTGAAGAATCCAGAAAAACGATTCTGGCGCGACGTGGCGACCCATGACAGCGCCGAGATGAACATACAAACTGGTGAACAGGCCAACAGCGGACAGACCGACAAATAGCCAGAGGAAGGGCTTGAGGAAAGGGGCACCGAATCCGTAGCGGCAAACTGTGTTGAATCGGTGAAAGGTACGGGTGGGCGAGTTTGCTGGAATGTCTCAATCGATTGTTCCAACAAAATCGAAACCGACGGTTTCTTGGGATTGTACTGGACTGTGACGGCGCTGCCTTTGAGCTCTCGCACAAACTCCCACGCCTCCCCTTCGACTTCAAACTCTCGTTTGTGCGTTCCCGAGTAGGTGGTTCCCGCGACTGAATACGAGTACCCAAGTTTTGCTATGTGTTTTGCGGAACGGCTTCTGAAAGACACGGACGGAGAGAACCATTTTTTCTCGTCTACGTCCGCCGATTCGAAGCGTCCTTCAGCAATGGGCCAATTCTTCGCCCTGTTTCGCTGTAGCCAGCGCCAAACGGGCTTGGCATAACCAACAGTAATTGCTGCCAGCCAAAAATAGACGACCCAAGGCCATTTTGTGGGGTCCGCCCATCGGAAGTGGTTTTCTGATATCACCGTTCGCATATTACCCGCGGATTCGTTACGGGCAAAGGTCGTTAAGCAATTGCGGTCGGTCCTGACAAACGGGTTCTCGGAAACTAGCCCTAACCAACAGCGTGTGGGAATTTCCCGGAGCATCCCAGCGCCTGTCAGGATTCTCAACCGCAGACTGCGGATAGACTTATTCTTGTTCTTGCCCTACAAAATCAAATCGGGGAAGCGATGATTCGCTTCCCCGTTATTTAAATGATCGGTTAAGTGTGCGTACAAGACGCGCTTAAAGTGCAACTCGCCGACTAGCCCCCCGCCGCTTCCCTTTGTTGTTTGTCGCGCTGTTCGCGCAGGACCGCCTTGCGCGAGAGCCGAATCTTATTGCCTTCGATGGCGAGCACCTTGACGAGCACCTGGTCGCCTAGTTTCAGTTCGTCTCGAACGTCGCGGATGCGCTGCTCGGCGATTTCGCTGATGTGCAGCAATCCATCGGTCCCCGGGAAGATTTCCACGAATGCGCCGAATTCCGCCAGCCGCACCACTTTGCCGAGATAGGTTTTGCCGATTTCAGCGGAAGCTGTGACGTCACGGATCATCTGCAGCGCCTGGTCCGCAGCCGTGCCATTGTTGGCGAACACATGCACCTTGCCGTCGTCCATGACGTCGATCTTGACGCCGGTGGCTTCGATGATCGAGCGGATTTTTTTGCCGCCGGGGCCGATCAGGTCGCGGATTTTATCGGTCGGAATCTGCAATAGGTACAGCCGGGGGGCGAAGATCGACATCTTCGGGCGCGCCGTCGAAATCGTCTGGTCCATAATGTCCAGAATCTGCAAACGCGCGCGCCGTGCCTGTTCGAGCGCCTGGCGCATCAAGGCCACGCTGATGCCTCCCACCTTGATGTCCATTTGGAGCGCGGTGATTCCCGCCCGTGTTCCCGCTACTTTGAAATCCATATCGCCGTAGTGGTCTTCCGCGCCAGCGATGTCAGTCAGGACCGCAGCCTTTTCGCCTTCAACAACCAGGCCCATCGCAATACCCGCGCATGCAGCGCGAATTGGCACGCCGGCATCCATCAGCGCAAGCGAGCCGCCGCAGACGGTGGCCATCGAGGAAGATCCGTTCGATTCCAGAATGTCGGACACCAAGCGCATGGCGTAGGGGAAGTCGGTTTCCGGCGGAAGCAGGCTGAGCAAAGCGCGCTCGGCCAGTGCTCCGTGCCCGATCTCGCGGCGTCCTGGCCCGCGCAGGAATTTCACTTCGCCGACGGAAAACGGCGGAAAATTGTAGTGCAGCATAAAACGCTTGAAGGACTCTTCCTCGAACAGTAGATCGAGGCGTTGCTTGTCTTCCTTCGTTCCCAGAGTGGTAGTTGCCAGCGCCTGCGTCTCACCGCGCGTGAACAGCGCCGAGCCGTGCGCGCGAGGCAGCACTCCAACTTCGCAGGTAATCTGCCGAATCTGGTCGAATGCGCGTGCGTCGGGACGCCGATGGCGGTCGAGAATGTCCTCGCGGAAGTAGCGTTCGCGCAGACGCTCAAACGCGCGCATCGCCAACGTTCGCTTCTCTTCGTTCTCTTCGGGAATCGTCTCGAGAATCGATTTCTTTACGTCGTCGATCAGGTGATAGCTTTCTTTCTTTGGGTATTTCGCTGTGTCCAAAGCATCGTGCAGACGCGCGCCGTATTTTTGTTCGATCTCCTTGGCGAGCGCTTCGTCGAACTGGAACGGGGCTACGGTTACTTTGTTCGGCTTCACCTTGTCATGCAGCTCCCTGATCGCGGCGATGATGCGCTTAACCTGGTCGTGGCCGAATTGCAGCGCGTCCGCGACCGCGTCTTCGCTGACTTCAATCGCGCCCGCCTCGACCATCACGATAGCCTGCTCCGAGGCGACCACGACAATGTTCAACAAACTCGTCTTCTGCTCGGCCACGGTCGGGTTCGCCACGAGTTTGCCTTCGACCAAACCGACGCGCACCGCCGCCACGGGAGTTGTGAACGGCAAATCGGAAATAAACGCCGCCGCCGAAGCGCCTGTGATCCCGATCATGTCGGGATCGTTTTCGCTGTCGGCGGAAAGCACCATGGCCACGATTTGCGTCTCATTGCGCCACGATTCGGGAAACAGAGGACGCAGCGGGCGGTCGATCATTCGCGAAGTCAGGATTTCGCGTTCCGAAGGGCGCCCCTCGCGCTTGAAAAATCCACCCGGTATTTTACCTGCTGAGTACGTATATTCTCGATAATCAACTGTGAGCGGGAGGAAATCCCGGTCGTTGGCTTTGCTATCCATGCAGGCCGTGACCAGCACGACCGTATCGCCATATCGCGCCAGCACGGCGCCATTGGCCTGTTTTGCCACTTTTCCTGTCTCGAGCGTCAGCGTACGTCCGCCAACCTCGACTGTAACCTGATGAGGAGCCGGTTCTGCTTGCGACATATTTGAAAATCCTTTCGCTTCCCCGCCGTGTCCCGATCCATCGGGCTTTGCGCACGGAAAGCTATTCGAGTGCGGGATCAATGCGTCCCGTTTTGTTTGGAAGAGGGAGACAACAGCGAGAGGAAAAACGGAACCCACTTACAAAAAAAGCGGCCGGGCAATCTTGCCCAAAAGCCGCTAGAAACTCACAAGGCTCCGAAAAGGCTCGGAGATTTTGTTGGCGCGGCCACGTCCCGCCATTGCGGGACACTTACTTGCGCAAACTAAGGCGTTCGACAATCTCGCGATACCGATCCGGGTCACGACGGTTAAGGTAATCCAGCAGCCGCCGGCGCTTGTTGACCATCATGATCAGCCCGCGTCGTGACGCATGATCCTTGAGGTGCGACTTCAGATGCGTCGTCAGGTAGTTGATTCGCTCGCTCAATAGTGCGATTTGTACTTCCGGTGAGCCTGTATCTTTCACGTGCGCCCGATACTGCTCGATCAACATTGACTTGGCTTCTCTCAAGTCGTCCTCTCCGCCGAACCCATTACACTCTGCTCTCGCTTTGTCTTCTCTTCGACTGTAGGAGCGTATCACACGCGCTTAGCCCCATGCAAAATCTTTCTGCGGTTAAAAGGCGTTGGAACGAAGGTTGAAGGAAGTGGAGGAAGTAGAGGATGGTGAGGACGTTCAGGATGGTGAGGAAATGCAGGAAGCAGAGAAACGGAACTTGGGAGTCACCGCGTAGCACGTAGAAGCTGCGTCCTTTATTTCCTTTACTTCCTCTATTTCCTCCACTTCCTTTGCTTCCTCAATCTTCCTTACTTCTCTCGAATGAGAGATAGAAACTCTTCTCGCGTTTGCACGTTTTCGCGGAATGCGCCGAGCATGGCGCTGGTGACGGTCTGCGAATTTTGCTTCTCGACGCCGCGCATCACCATGCACAGGTGCCGCGCTTCGACCACCACGCCTACGCCCAGCGGAGAAATTTTCTGCTGGATGGCGCTGGCGATCTGGTTGGTCAGACGTTCCTGAATTTGCAGCCGCCGCGCAAACATGTTTACCAGCCGCGGTATTTTGGAGAGGCCGACAACTTTCTTGTCCGGGATGTACGCCACATGGCACTTTCCGAAAAACGGAAGCAAATGATGCTCGCACAAGCTGTAGATCTCGATGTCCTTCACCAGCACCATCTGGTCGTAACACACGCTGAACATGGCGCCATTCAGGAGTTTTTCCGGATCCTGCTGGTAGCCGCTGGTCAGAAAGCGCAGCGCTTTTTCAAAACGCTCGGGAGTGTGCCGCAAACCGTCGCGGTCCGGGTCCTCTCCGATCATTTGAAGCATCCGCCGCACCATATCGGCAACGGATTCCGGCCTTTCCAAGATACCGGGTTCGGTCAGCGCGAGTTCTTCGGTACGTTTCATTTTCTCAGTCATGAATTGCTCCCGACGGGTTCTCCCGTATATTCAAAACTGTTCAGGCTGGTCTCTTCCACGCGCACGCGCTCCAGTTTGGCGTGAGGAAACTCGCGCAGACGATTGAAAATCCCGATGCAGATATTTTCTGTTGTCGCCACTCGCTCGCGAAACTCGGGAATTTCCTCGTTCAGATAGGTGTAGTCGAATGGCTCGATCACTTCGCGCTCTACGAACGAATCGAGATCGGTCAAGTTGGCGATCATTCCCGTTGCAGGATCTACCGGACCCGACACGGCGACTTCCACGACGTAATTATGGCCGTGCCCGTAGGGATTGTTGCACTTGCCGTAGAGGCGTTTGTTTTCCTCTTCGCCAAATTGCGCGCTGTGCAGCCGATGCGAAGCGGCAAACCTGTATCGCCGCGTCAAATGAATCTTCATCGCGACGCTCCCGCGCCGTTCGATTCGCCGTAGCAATCGACGAACAAGTCGGGCGTCTCATACAGGCGCACGCGATGCAAGCTCCCGCGCGTGATCTTGGGTTGCAGAAGCCGCCAGATCACGGTGGCAATGTTCTCGCAGGTCGGAATCTGCCCCGCAAGCTCGGCGACTTCATAGTTAAGAAAACGGTGATCCATGCGGTCGGTCACTTCGCGTTGCAGAATCTCTTTCAGCTCCTTCAGGTCCAGGACCATGCCCGTCGCCGGGTCCGGCTCGCCTGCGACAGTTATCTCCAGGACGTAGTTGTGCCCGTGCCCATGTGGGTTATTGCACTTGCCAAAGACGCGCCGGTTCTCCTCCGCCGAAAAAGCCGGGTTGTGGTAGAGATGCGACGCCGAGAACTCGATTTTGCGTGTCAGATAAATCATGGGACGGCTAAAACCTGTGACTGGTGATAAACCATCTTGCGATGATACTTTTTCGACCTGCCCGATCAGGTCTGCAACATACCTGCGTGCGAATTAGTGACAAAAAGATTGCAGTAGCGGCAGAGTTGTGACCCACAAAGATCAGAGGTTTTCACCAGTCACCAGTCACCAGTCATGGATCACGATTCACGGGATATTCCCGACCCTTCCACGCGACGCTCCCTCGTTGATACCGCCATTCCGAGGTCAGCAGAGCGGCCGCGTAAAGCGCAACCCCTGCCAGGTAGTATAGGGCATACCATCCTGGAAAACGATTCCGCCGGAGCGTCGCGGCATACGCAGCGTGGCGCCCTGCCAAGAGCACAACTCCAAGCACTCCCCAGATTAGATGCCAAGGCGTAAGGAACAGTGACAACATCGGTATCCAGGGGACCACTCCGCGCAACTCGCGACCAACGGCGCGCGATGTCCCACCCGACAGCCCACCTATGAGGGGATATAGATTTTTCGTCCAGCCCTCCCACATTGCGCCAAACGTCCGGTACATCCTTACGCGTATGATCCTCTTTCCAGAGGCAAAATGCAGTCGTATCCCGGCTTGTTTAGCGAGCCGCGCGAGCGCCACATCTTCGAGCACCTCGCCCGCAACTGCTGCGTGCCCCCCGATTCGGTCGTAGTCTTCCCGCCGAATCAGCAGATACTGACCGTTGGCCGCCGCTGCCTGCGAAAGGGGATCGTTCACCGCATCGTAAGAAAACTTCTGGGCCAGGCGGACATAGATGAACGGGATGAGAGCCCGCTCCCACCACGTGTGCATTTCCTGCTCAGGCGAGTAGGACACCAGCCCAGCCCCAGCCGCAGCGGCATCCGCAAGCGCGCGCGCTGTCGAGCCGGGCAGGTGAACGCCATCGGCGTCAGTGAAGAGCAGCCAATCTCCAGTTGCCTGCGCAGCGCCCAGCGAAGCGGCATAGTTTTTCCCAACCCAGCCGTTGGGCAATGCATTCGTTTGAAGAACGCGCAATTGCGGGTATCGCGAGGAAAGCCGCTCGAGTTCCGCAGCAGTGCCATCACTGGATTGGTCGTTGACGACAATGATTTCTTTGATTTCGGGCTGAGCGGCGAGCGATGAGACAGCGGCAGCGATGGTGGTTTCCTCGTTGCGCGCGGGCACGATCGCGGAAACACTCGTGGAGGGAATCATCGGATGCGCGGCTGACGCGTATAAGTTTGGCGACGCACGGTGCGAACGTCTGCCCGCCCAAAAATCGGGCGGCCTCTACAAAACCAACGGCCAGCAATCCAGGACGGTTTTGTAGAGGCCGGTACGTCCCATGTTTTTCGGGACGGACCGGGCACGGTTTTTCAATATGACTAAATGCCGCCTTGGAAACCGGCTTGCACGAAACCATGCAGTATACGGCGCAGGCGCTACATGAGACCCGCCGGAATAGGGTATTATAGAGAGTGGAGCGCCACCATGAAACATAAAATCCTTAGTCCCATCGCCTTAATCTTGGTTGGAGCAGTCATATACGTGTTCGCCGCACCCAGTTATCGCCAGGGCGAACCCAGCCTTGCCGGGACCAGAGAGAAAGATTTCCCGATTCAAATTCAAGGCGCCTCGCGCCTGTCCGATCTGCGCGGCAAGGTCGTAGTCCTCAATTTCTGGGCCTCGTGGTGCCCGCCCTGCCTCGAAGAAACCCAATCGCTCAATCGCTTGCAACAAGACATCACGGCGAAGGGTGGCGTAGTTCTCGGCCTGAGCGTCGACGAAGACCAGGCAGCGTACGAGAAATTCCTCGTGGACAACCACGTAATCTTCCCCACCTACCGTGACGCTAGCAAAAAGAGTGCCGGCGACTATGGGACCTCCATGTTTCCGGAAACCTACCTGATCGACCGCGGAGGCCGCCTGGCACGCAAGATTGTAGGCCCCCAAGACTGGCAGTCACCCGAAATCATGGGTTCCATCAACGTGCTGCTGAATCAGAATTAATATTCGCCCCGGCCAACTTGGATAAGAAAACCCCCGGGTCTGAGGACCCGGCCACAACATTCGCATACGCGACGACGGTTTGCTGTAGCCCGCCTCTTTAGAGGCGGGGGTTTGGGCGAGATCAGGCGACAAGTTTCTGAGGAACAGCCTCACAATCGAATCAACCTTCAGGCCGTAAGATCAACCCTGCGCAAGCGCAGCGCATTCATGATCACCGAAACCAAGCTAAAACTCATCGCCTCCGCGGTGGTCTGCTTGATCGGATCGGCTACCGCGAGCAGGCCGGCAATCTTCGCCTCGACAACCACGAACATGACGGGCCTACCAGGCAAAGCAACCCACCACTGCATGCCGAACGTCGCGCGGTTGGACACATCTCTTGCTACACTTCCCTGCCGTGTCACCTGAAAAGCTGGGGCAACATTTCCTGACGGATGCAAGCTGGCAGGAGCAAATCGCGCGCGCGATTCACCTCGGGGAGGGCGTGTGGGTTGAAATTGGCGCAGGTCACGGAGAGATGACTTCGCGGCTTGCGCAACATGCCGGCAGAGTGATCGCCATCGAGCTGGACCGGCGGCTTGCGGGCCGGTTGCGCGAAGTCACGGCGCGGCTCGGGAATGTCGAAGTCGTTGAAGGCGATGTGCTGGCAGTCGATTTTGGAGCGCTGACAAAGGGCAAAAGCTTTTCCGTCTACGGAAACTTGCCGTATTACATTACATCGCCCATTTTGCATCGGCTGTTCGAGCACGCGGACCGCATCGGGGCGATTCACATTGTGATTCAGTGGGAAGTGGCGGTGCGGATCGTTGCCCCGCCCGGGCGCCGCGATTATGGGTACCTCTCCGTGGTGTCGCAGTGGTTCAGCCGGCCCGAGCTTGTGCTGCGCATCCCGGGCGGGGCGTTTCGTCCGCCGCCGAAGGTCGCTTCAGCGCTGGTGAGCCTTCGCATGCCGGGCGCCCGCGAAACGCTCCAGGTTGGCGATGAAACTGCATTCCTCGATTTTGTGAAGGAATGCTTCGCGCACAAAAGAAAAAACCTGCGTAACAATCTCCGTGCGCGGTTCGGAACTCGCGCCGGGGAGGTTCTGGGCGACGCGGGATTGTCCCCTGATGCTCGTGCCGAGGAACTTTCCCTCTTTAAATTTGCGGAGCTGTTTCGCCTAACAAGATGATCCGCGCAAAATTCTTCCCTGCGACATTTTGCTCGAACATGACATCAGAGATTTATCACAGAGGACACGGAGAAAGGCCACAGAGAGCACAAAGAAATTCAGAAAACCGGAGAGGCAAAAAAATTTCCACGTTATTTCTCGTTTAAGACGCTTACCAGGCGGTCCGGATAGTCGCTCATGATCCCGTCCACGCCCGCCTCAATCAGCCGGCGCATCTGGTCGGGCTCGTTGATCGTCCAGGCCACGACCTGCAAGCCTGCCTCGTGGGCCCTCTTCACCAGGGCAGGCGTGACTAGATCTCCGCGCGGAGCAATCTGCCGGGCGCCCGCCCTCACCGAACGCTCGACCAGGTCGTTCGAAGGGATCTCGCACAGATATCCTGTCATCATGGTCTGGTCCAGCCGGTTGACAGACAAGAGGGTCGCCGGATCAAATGAGAGAATTACGACTCGCGCGGCTTCGCCCGTGTCTCGCAACGCGGCGACGACGGCGTGCTCGACTCCCCAAGTCGAGTCGGACTTCAGCTCCAGATAAAAGATGATGTCGCGCTCCCTCGCGAACCGAAGGACTTCATCCAGAGTGGGAACGCGCTCACCGGCAAAGGATTCGGCCGAGGGGGAGTGAAACCATGCGCCGGCATCGAGTTCACGCACCGCTACGAGCGGCATCAAATCCACGAGGCCCTGGCCGTTGGTGGTCCGGTCGAGGGTCGCGTCATGAATAGCCACCACGCGCGCATCGCGCGTCAAGTGCAGGTCGGTCTCGATGAAGGTAGCCCCCATTTCGACAGCGCGCCGGAACGCCGCCATCGTGTTTTCCGGGGCGTGCCCCGAAGCGCCTCGATGTGCCACAACCCACACTGCTTTCAGGTCCCTCCAGTTCTAGAACCTCGAATTCCGTGGAGACCGCCCCCGCTTCGCCATCCTAGCAGAATTAGTTCCCGCGTCTACCGGCGTTCGAGGCCGAGTGTACCTGGGAATCTTCTTGCTGGCATCCTGCATCCAAGAAGGTGTGCAGTACGAAAAGGAACTTCGACCCAACGTGGTCGCAGAAAGGAGACTTCCATGAAGATTCGCCTGCATGCCGTAAATACACTATTTGTTGTAGCACTATTGGCGTTGGGGGCGCTTATTGTTGGGGCTCCTGCCGCGAGGGCCGGAAATAAAACATCCTTCGATGTTTCCCGGCTTAGCGACCAAGTGCGCCATGAACTGGTGACGCTGCCCTGGTACGGGGTATTCGACAATCTCGAATACCAGGTCAACGGAAATGAAGTGATTTTGAGCGGGCAGGTTGTCAGCGAGCACTCCCAGACCAAGTACGATGCGGAGAAGGCTGTCAAGAGAATCGAAGGCGTAGAGAAAGTCGTAAACAACATCCAAGTTTTCCCGCCTTCACCCTTTGACAACCAGATTCGCAGGGCCGAGTACCGCGCCATTTTCTCGCAGTCAACCCTGGGCCGGTATTCGCTGGGAGCCATACCGCAGATTCACATCATCGTGAACGGCGGCCATGTGACTCTTGAAGGAACTGTAATGAACGAGATGGATCGAAACATAGCCGGGATTACTGCGAACTCCGTGCCTAACGTTTTTTCGGTGACGAACAACTTGCGCATCGGCTAACTCGACGTTTTCCCCGCTGAAGCAATGTGGGCCGGGCTTTTCACCGGCCCACTTTCGTTTCCGGCCAAACCTGCCCGTTTTCTTGACACGCTTCAAAGCCGCATGTTAGTTTTATTTTTGCGTTGCGATTTCTGAGAATCCTGCGTGACGTCTCCAACCACGGTACAACTTCGCAAGACTGCGTTGAACGCCGTGCATCGGCGTCTGGGCGCCAAGATGGTCAATTTCAGCGGGTGGGATATGCCCGTGGAATATTCCGGCATCCTCGCCGAGCACCTAGCCACGCGCACGGCCGCCGGGCTGTTTGACGTCAGCCACATGGGCGAAATCGAAGTCCGCGGGGAACGCGCCCCTGACCTGGTGCAACACGTCACTTGCAATGATGCGGCGCGGCTCGCCGTGGGGCAGGCGCAATATTCCGGGTTGATGACCGAGCAAGGGACCTTCGTGGACGACCTGCTCGTGCACAAGATTTCCAGTACGCACTATTTACTGTGCGTAAATGCGGGCAGTCAGGATCAGGATTTCGAGCACATTCGCGTACACAATCGCGCCGGAGCACAGATCGAGAATGCCGGCGAGCGTTACTCGCAGCTCGCCATCCAGGGTCCCAAGGCGCTGGGCATCCTGCAGCGTTTCACGAATGTGCCACTCGAATCCATCAAGTATTATCAGTTTGCATTCGGCGGCGTGGATGGCGTTGATTGCCTCATCGCGCGCACCGGATATACTGGAGAAGACGGCTTCGAGATTTACTTCGCTCCTGAACATTCTGAGAAGTTGTGGTGCAATCTTTTGGAAGCGGGTGCGAGCCACGGATTGCTGCCCTGCGGCCTGGGTGCTCGAAACACGCTCCGTCTCGAAGCCTCGATGTGCCTCTACGGACACGAAATCGACGACACTACGACTCCGTGGGAGGCGGGCCTGGGCTGGATCTGCAAGACGGAAAAAGGAGAATTCCTGGGGCGTGAAGTGCTAATCCGGCAAAAGGCAGAGGGTGTGCAACGCTCGCTGGTCGGCTTTGAAATGCTGGACCGGCTGATCGCGCGTGACGGGTGCCTAATTTCAATCGGGGGGCAGCGGGCCGGACGCGTCACCAGCGGTTCGCCCGCGCCGTTTCTGAAGAAGAACATCGGCATGGCCTACGTGCCGCCGGCATCCAGTACGCCTGGGACGGAAATCAACGTGGAAATCCGCGGAAATCACGCGCCGGCGCGTATCGTTTCGATGCCGTTTTACAAGCGGCCGAAATAAACTAGTCGAACCATTCGGTTGAAGTGCGAGCACATGGCATGGACGGAATTTCCAAGGAGCTGTTATGTATCCAAAGGATTATCGCTACACCAAGGAACATGAGTGGATCAAAGTGTCCGGCGACACGGGCACAATCGGAATTACGGATTACGCGCAACACGAGCTGGGCGACGTCGTCTTTGTCGAACTGCCAGCGGTCGGAACGAAAATTACGGCCGGGAAAATCTTTGGCACGATCGAATCCGTCAAGGCCGTCAGTGAAATTTACGCCCCTGTGTCCGGAGAAGTCATCCAGACGAACGCCGCGCTCTCGAAGGCTCCGGAAACCGTCAACTCCGACCCGCATGGCGCCGCATGGTTGATCAAAGTTAAGCTCGCTAATCCCGCAGAGGTCTACGGCCTGATGGACGCCGCCGCATACCAGGCGTTCATCTCCGAAAAGGAAGCCTCGGCCTGATGCGCTATCTCCCGAAGAGTCCAGCCGAGCGCCGCGAAATGCTCGCGTCCATCGGTGTGCAATCCATTGACGATTTGTTCGCATCCATTCCCGAGCAATTCAGGTTGAAGGCTCTTCTGCGCCTTCCCGGCCCGCTTTCCGAACACGAAATCATCGAATATTTCCGCCAACGGGCAGCAGAAAATTCCTGCGGCTATACGAGCTTCCTCGGCGCGGGAGTTTACAACCACCTGAGTTCAGTAGTGACGGACTCGTTGATCCAGCGCGGGGAATTCCTGACTTCGTACACGCCATATCAGGCTGAAATCAGCCAGGGCACGCTGCAAGCCATCTTCGAATTTCAGACGCTGATGTGCGAGCTGACTGGCATGGAGGTCGCCAACGCCTCCATGTGGGACGGCTCGACGGCGACGACCGAAGCCGTGCTGATGGCCGAGCGGCTCACGGGGCGGCAACGCGTGGTCGCGGCGCGTTCTCTGCATCCCGAATATCGACAGGTGCTGAACACCTACACGCGCAACCTGGGTCTGCACATTCAAGAAGTCGGATTCACCGCTACCGGACAAATTGACGTTGCGCGACTCGAGGCAGCAGTCAACGACGAGACCGCCGCCATTGTTGTGCAGTCGCCAAACTTTTTTGGCGTGGTCGAACAGGTGCCGCAGCTGGCGGAAATCGCGCACGCCAAGGGAGCGCTGCTAGTAACGGCCATCACCGAGGGCGTATCGCTCGGCGCAGTGCGGCCGCCAGCAGCAGCCGACATCGTGGCGATGGAAGCGCAGAGTTTCGGCCTGGCGCCGAGTTACGGTGGACCCTACGCCGGCGTGATCGCCACGCGCGATAAATTTGTCCGGCAGTTGCCAGGGCGCCTCGCGGGCGAGACGGTGGACACCGAGGGGCAGCGCGGCTACGTTCTCACGCTGGCTACGCGCGAACAGCACATCCGCCGGGAGAAGGCGACATCGAATATCTGCACGAACCAGGCACTCTGCGCGCTTGCCGTAGCGATCCACCTGTGCCTGCTTGGCAAGGAGGGTTTGAAGGAACTCGCAGCGCAGAATCTTGCGAAGGCGCGCTTCGCTCTCGAAGAACTCGAGAAAGTTCCCGGCGTGCGGCGCGCTTTCTCAGGCCCATTTTTCAATGAATTTGTCGTCGAGTTCCCGCGCTCGGTGAAGTTGGTGAATGCGGAACTCCTGCGGGAAAAAATCATCGGGCCGCTGCCCCTTGGAAGTTTCTATCCGGACCTGACCAAGCGGGCGCTGTTCTGCGTCACCGAAACGACGCCGCGCGCCGAGATCGAACGCATGACCGCTGCAGTTCGGCAAATTCTGTCGAAACCGGTATAGAGACCTGAGTCACAAGCGGGGTGACAAAAGAACTCTTTCGCGTTTGCGGGATTGTGAGTTCCCGCGTTCGTAGGTTTGTGGGTCGGAGCTTTAGCTCCGACATATAGAAGGAGAGAAGACAGGGCTTCAGCCCGTGAGGCGTCAGTGGCTAAAGCCGCTGGCAGCGGACTCATTGATGTCGCGGCTGAGGCCGCGACCCACAAAGCCCATTTGTGGGATAGGTTCCAACCACGCACGGATGTGATTTGTTCTCCAGGGAGATTAGCATTGGCCGATCGAATCAAAAAAGCGGGGCGTCATGTCAGCCAGAATGAAGGGCTGATCTTCGAGCAATCGGCGCCCGGTAAGCGCGGCATCGAGCTCCCTCCGCTCGATGTGCCGCCAGTGGACGCGCGTGCGGCGTTGGGCGCGGCGTATGTCCGCGACGGCGTAGAAGGATTTCCCGAAGTGAGTGAAATCGAAGTCATCCGCCATTTCACGCGCTTATCAACCTGGAATTACGCGATCGACCTGGGGATGTATCCGCTCGGATCTTGTACGATGAAGTACAACCCGCGCGTAAACGAATTTGTCGCGCGACTCGATGGAATCGCCACCGAACATCCGTATCAGCCACAGGAAGTCTCGCTGGGCTGCCTCAAAATTCTGCGAATGTTGCTGGATTGCCTCACTGAAATCACGGGCATGGATACCGGCACACTCGAACCAGCGGCGGGCGCGCAGGGCGAGCTGACTGGACTGCTGCTGATTCGCGCCTATCTTGAGGATACGCAGGGCAACCCACGCAAGAAGGTCCTGATTCCAGACTCCGCGCATGGAACAAACCCCGCGACGGCGGTGATCGCAGGATACAAAGTCGAAAACGTGCGCTCGGACGAACGCGGACAGATCGATATCGCGCGGCTGAAGGAAATCGTAAACGGCGACGTCGCCGCCATGATGGTCACGAACCCTTCGACGCTTGGCGTGTTCGAGCAAAACATTGCCCAGGCGGCCGAAGTTCTGCACTCGCACGGCGCGCTGCTTTACATGGACGGGGCGAACATGAATGCGCTCGCGGGAGTGGCGCGTCCCGGCGACTTCGGCGTGGACGTGATGCACCTGAATCTGCACAAGACGTTTTCGACCCCACATGGCGGCGGCGGTCCGGGCGCTGGACCGGTCATGGTCAAGAAAATCCTCGAGCCCTACCTGCCGATTCCGGTGTTGGGCGAAAAGAACGGACGGCTGGCTCTGGAAAATCATCGGCCGAAATCAATTGGCCGGGTGCGCGCGTTCGGTGGAAATTTCGGGGTGCTGGTGCGCGCGCTCGCCTACACGTTGGCGTACGGGCCGGGGATCCGCCAAGCCACCGAAGACGCAGTCCTCAACGCAAATTACATCCGGAAAAAACTTGAAGACGTGTACGACCTGCCGTACAAGTCTCCCTCCATGCATGAGGTTGTTTTCAGCGACGCGCGGCAAAAGAAAAATGGCGTAAGCACGATGGATATTGCCAAGCGGCTGATCGACTACGGTTTTCATCCGTACACCACGGCGTTCCCGCTGATCGTGTCCGGCGCGCTGATGATCGAGCCAACCGAATCGGAGTCGAAGCAGGAGTGTGATCTGTTTGTGGATGCCATGCGCGCGATCGCCGAGGAAGCCGCCGCTGATCCTGAACTCGTGAAAACCGCGCCGCATTCCACGCGCGTTAGCCGCCTGGACGAAGTGACCGCCGCGCGCAAGCCCATCCTGCGCTGGAAACCAAAATCATCCGCCGAAACGGCAAGATAATTCGATGACCAACGTGTAGGGGCACGGCAATGTTGTATGGTGTCATGACATCCGTTACAGGTTGTGTCAGGACATCCGTTACACCTGAGTTGGGTAGACTCTGGGGCCCAGGAGGCTCCAGACGATGCCATGGGAGAAGACGGATGTGGGCGAGCAACGGGTGAAGTTCGTGGTACGAGCAGCCAGCGGCAAGGAGCGCTTGAGCGAGTTATGCCGGGAATTTGGGATTTCCCGACCCACCGGGTATCGCTGGCGGCGACGGTTTCAGCAGAGCCACAGTGTGACCGGAGTGGTGGAGCGCAGCCGTCGTCCGGTGCACA
>Ga0210410_10000797_pt1 | contig 31820 bp, 32 predicted proteins | sample IncBWC4MmetaG_FD_161058 | JGI IMG/M metagenome (GOLD analysis project Ga0210410, IMG submission 161058) | Forest soil microbial communities from Barre Woods Harvard Forest LTER site, Petersham, Massachusetts, United States - Inc-BW-C-4-M | ecosystem: Environmental > Terrestrial > Soil >...
GAGTCCATCGAGTTTGCTTCAACCAACAGATCACGGGAGGTACTCGAATCTGTCGATTATGACCTCATTTTCGTTCTTTAGGGGGATATGGCCTCGATGAAATACAAACAAGGCGATGCGCACCGATTCGCCCTCGGGGGAAGGCACACCGGAGGTAAATACGTGCTGATTAATGACATGACCGTCGGTGGCATCGCCCGATCCTGCTACCGTCGAAAACGTCACTTTCCCCGGTTCCCACCGAAACGAATGTGTGTAGAGACCAGGTGGCACCCGAAAGGCAACAAAGTTAGCTGGAACGTAGTAAGGCTGGACGACATAATTCACGTTGGTATTCTCAAGGTATCCCCAACGACCAAGCTCAACGTCCAACTCGCTTCGGGTGCTCTCTGTGCCAAGGCCGCCCCAAGTGACGAGCGTTAGAAGAGCAGAAGGTTCGAGATGAGAGACATCGCGCACCTGGAACCTGTATGTTCCGTATCCCAGGCTGCGCGTGAGCTTCACCTCAGCCGCGGCCCACTTACCCGGGTTTCCCGAAATGCGAAGATGCAGTGCACCTCTTTCGTCCGTCCAAACGTTCGCAGGATCGAAGAAGTTTCTGGACCCAGCGCGAAAAATTGGCCCGGCGCTCGTTGTCCACTCGTAACCGCTGAACTTCAGTATCTTCGGCGACGGGAGTACGGGCGCTGGCCCTTCCCCGTTAACGACTGCCAGCGCCACCACACCGTTGCCGACAATCGGCAACGATTCAGTTTGTTCAGGCGGATTGTAGGTTGGATCTACCAACAGAGCAGCATATTGTAATCCCAGGTGGACTGAAGCTTTCCACCGGCCGTCAGCTTCGATATTCGTAAACGGCTGATCTGATTGCCGGCACACACCCCATCGCCCATCTGTCTTTGCGTACAACACGATTCGCTGCCCAGGTCGAGCCCCCGTGACACGGCCATCGACTATGTCTGTCTTGTAGTCACGTTCGGTTATGTCTGTCTTGTAGGGACTCTCCTGATATGCAGCGGCAACCTTGCTGAAAGTAAGCGTCGGAGCTGAAAGTTTTGATGAAGAGTGGCATCCAGTCAGCACAATGCAGAAAATCAGCAGCAGCGATCGCTGCAAGCAAGCTGGGACCATCAGTCGCAGTCGCATGTCACCCCGCATGCGATCGCAATCTCCGACGGGAACAAAGGACCGCGCTTGTTGCTGTGTTTTCCACAAAGTACCCATATTTTACTGAGAACAGGGCGAGTCACTTCACTGCGACGCTCTTGTTATCACCTCGAATCTTCCCTCACTTGACAAACCCACCCCTCCAGATTGGCTACGTAGAGGGAGCAGAACAGGAATCACGCCAGGCGCTCGTCGTACCCAATTTTTTCAAGACTTTGCAGTTAGTCACCCAATATTGACAAGACTTTTCAAGTCCGCCAAGCTCCTGGTCCGGACATAAGCCTTGTATTTGTAGGACTTTAGCCACTTTTCACCCAGGGCGGGGGTAGCCTCCGATTGGAGGTCAGCGTGTGGTTACTGTTCTCTCCCAACTGTCGTTGATCGCTCGCGACGATTTTTTCCTGGAAGCCGTGCCTTAGATATCCGAACATAGGCGATCCAGAAGGAGATGGCGTTTGAACTCTCCCGGGCTCCTTGTCGATAGCTACGTAGTTGAGCTGCGAATGCAGTTACCTCGTCTGCGATTTCAGTGTAGTGGGCCATTAACTCAACGTCCATTACATCTTTCTGGTATCCCAACAGCCTGCTCGCCACCAAAAGCGATGTCGGTCTTTGAGATCAGTGCGGATCGATACTCCGTGCCTTGTGGCTTCACTTCTCAGCATCCCGGTCATTTCGCTGACGACCTCATTCATCGCAACTAACTCCCGATTGGGAGGGGCCTTCTTGTACAACGATCGCAGACGGCTGATGATTTCCGAGGCAAGGGCGCCCGCTTCAATGATCTTCTCCGGCCCTTTGCGAGCTTCAGCACGTCGGGCGGATCGCGCTGAAGCCATCGCAAAGATGCCTTGGCATTGGCGGTTGTGACCGTAAAGGGCTGTGCGAGTTCATGAGAGAGGGAAGCAACCAGTTCTCCCATCGTGCTGACCCGGCTCGCATGGGTGAGATCGGACTGGAGCTTTTCGGCACGTTTGCGGTCTTCAATGTCCGTCTTGTTGCCGTACCACTTGCGGATCTTGCCTCCCCCATCCAGCAGCGGCGGTTAGAAACTCTGCCGAGGACCGATTATCGTACCATACGAACATGAGCTTGGACCGGCGCCCTTCGGTGGATCAGACTCTGCATCTTCGGCAGATTCTCGATTCATCCCCTGCATTGATCCACACCGCACGACCGGATGGTTACCTCGATTTCTTCAATCAGACCTGGCTGGATTTCGTTGGGCAGCCGCTGAAGAATCTGCTGGGATGGAAATGGATTTCCTGCATTCATCCTGAAGATGTCGAGAGTTTTGTGCAGAAGTGGCGAGAGTCGATCGCTACGGGAGTGCGCTTCGAGGGAGCCGCACGAGTGCGGCGGGCCGATGGCAACTATCGCTGGATGCAGCACCACAAACTCGCCTTGCACGACGAAAATGGAAGAATTTTCAAGTGGCACGGATCGAGTATCGATATCGAGGAACGCAAGCGAGCTGAAGAAGATCTTCAGACGAGCGCCCAGTTGTTGCAAAGAAATGAGTTTTATCTGGCCGAAGCCCAACGCCTTGGCCATATGGGTAGCTGGGTTTTTGAGCCTGCAGGGGGGTTCGACTACTGGTCGCGTGAGCTTTTTCATATATACGGTCTCGATCCGGAAAAACACGCCCCTAGCCTTGAGGAATACCTGGCACGGATCCATCCGCACGATCGTGAATTCATGGCATCGCTGATCCAGCGAATGCTTGCGGAAGGTTTGGGATGCGATGTCACCAAGCGTATTGTGCGACCCGACGGCGAACTCAGGCATATTCGTTGCGTCGGTGCCCCTGTTGTAGAAAACGGGACTCTGAAAAGAATCATAGGCAGCGCCATCGACGTAACGGAGCACGAGACGCTTACTCAGGAGCTGCGGCGTCGGGAAGCCTATTTAGCGGAAGCACAAAGATTGAGTCACACAGGCAGTTTTGGTTGGAGACCAGGCAGCGGAGAGAATGTCTGGTCGGATGAAACCTACCGTATCTTCGAATACGATCCGGCGACCGAGATCACGCTTGACATGATCGTGGAACGCGTTCACCCCGAGGATCGTAATTTGGTGCTTGAGCTCATAGAACGAGCTTCTACTAGTGGCGGCGCCATCGATTGCGAGTATCGTTTGCTCTTTCCCGACGATCGCATCAAGTATGTTCGAGTTCTGGCGAGACCGCTGGGAACCGCTTCCGATGACCTTGAGTTCGCTGGGGCGGTCATCGATATTACTGAGGCAAAACGGGCAGAAGAGAAAATCCGACTCAGCGAGAGAGAGCTTCGCACTCTCGTTGAGGCGATCCCCGCCTATGTGGGGACCGCTCTGCCGGATGGATCGGTCGAGTTCATGAGCCAAAGTTGGCTGGACTACACGGGGTTCTCCAGAGAACAGGGGATGGGTTGGGGGTGGGGGGGCGCAATACATCCCGAGGACTTTGATCGGGTGATGGCCAATTGGCGGGCCTCATTGGCAGCTGGAGCGCCCGTCGAGCATGAACTACGCTGCCAGCGCGCGGATGGAACCTATCACTGGTTCCTGTATCGCGGTCTCCCTTTCCGTGATGATGGAGGAAACATTGTTAAGTGGTACGGGACTCTTACGAACATCGATGCATTAAAAGAGACTGAAAGCGCTCTTCAAACGAGAGAGCATGAACTCCTTGGCATCATTGAAACCATTCCTTCAATGCTTTGGTCAATCTCACCGACCGGGGAAACGACTCATCTCTCTCAAAGAGTCCTTGAATATTGTGGGGCTCCCTTAGAAGAACTCATTAATCACGGGTGGGAGAGATTCATTCATCCGGATGATCGAGAGGAGACTGCGAAGGCATTGGTCCGGGCAATCAGCTCTGGAGAGTCATACAGCGTTATACACCGCGTGCGACGCGCAGATGGAGAGTACCGATGGCATCACTCGATGGGCGAACCTTTGCGTGATCCCCACGGCAAGATCATTCAGTGGTATGGCCTCTTGATTGACATCGATGAGCGGAAACGGGCAGAAGACCATCTTCGGGATACGCGCATCAAGCTCAGCACAGCGTCGAGAATCGCGACCGTAGCTGAGCTCTCAGCATCAATCGCTCATGAACTCAATCAACCGCTTATGGCTGTGCTTGGGAATGCTCAAGCCGCCAAGCGTTGGTTGGCAGCCAATCCGCCCGATCTAACCGAAACAAACGCCTCGATTGAGCGAATATTGAGAGATATTCGCTCAGCTGATGAGACCATGCGGCGCATTCGCGCGCTTTTCAAACGGGAGTCCTTCGAAAAGCGGGAAGCACACATCCCAGACATGATGAGGGAGGCTGTTCGTTTCGTGCATGAGGATCCCAATAAGCGTGGAGTTCTCATTGACTGGCACTTCGACGGCAATCTTCCAACAGTCTCAGTCGATCTGATTCAGATCCAGCAGGTGTTATGTAATTTGCTTTCGAATGCGATCGAAGCGACCGACGGCAGCGCAAATACAGCCAAGATTCTGCTGAAAGCCTTTGTTACACCGGAGCACGAGGTCATTGTCCAGGTCATCGATAATGGCAGGGGACTCGAAGATACCGAAAAGATATTCGATGCCTTTATGACAACCAAGGAAAAGGGCATGGGCATCGGCTTGGCCGTCTCACGATCTATCGTCGAAGCCCACGGTGGGCGGATTTGGGCGGAAAACAACCCTGATGGCGGCGCAACTTTCAACGTTGCCTTGCCTGTGTCTTCAAAAGCGCGAAGTCCATTAGATCCGCGCTCAACGATCTTCGCCCTGAATCCACATTAAAAATCCCGGCGAGCCAAGCTGTTCTCGCCGGGTTCTCACAACCAACCCTAGACTACTTGGGAATCGCATCCTTAACGCCGTCGCCGGTCTTTTCAGTACCGGTCTTGACACCTTTTCCGGTGTCTTTGGCTGCGACCTTGGTTCCATGACCAACGTCTTTGGCGCCCCTCTTCGTGGCCTTGCCGACTTTTGTAGTCGCATGCTCAACGACATGACCGGTCTTGGCTGCAGCTTTGTCCACGTCGTGGGCTGCATCCTGGCCAACTGCCATACCTACGCTGAGAACCAGCAATGTGGGAATTCCTGCAATTGTTAGTACCTTCATCGTTACTCCTTTTCATTTACAGCTATCAGGTTGAGCAACGCCTACCCATTTCAAGGGTGGCGAGCTTAGCCAGTTCGCTCTTCCTTTCGAGCAGAAGCTGGACGGCGCGGGTGATAGTCTTTGCGCGCTCCCTTTCAGTTCGCGTGACAGTCGACCGCCACGCCGCATCTCGCGGCATGCGTCGTCAAGAACGTAGAGTCGCACGCAACCGGAATAACATATTCCAGCAGTAGCTGAACAGGGTGATTGTAGCAATCCATCAGAGCTCAATAAATTACATATTCCTTGTAGTGGGACGCACTGATCAGACCGAGATGAAATAAGCCATTTCCCCGCCCTGCCACCCTACCCCATTCTTTAAGGTTGCACGATCGCTACCAGAAACATGTTATAGCGCCTGCTCGAGTTGGACTTATACGATAGAGCCGTGTCGGTTCCGCTTGAGTTCCTCTATGTTTTCTAAGATCGTTGTCGCATTGAATGATTTGCCTGAGTCGCAGCGTGCGCTTCGCACGGCGATTGAGCTCGCGCGAGCCTCCAATGCGGAGCTCGCAACAGTGTCCATCCTGGGAGATCTTCCCGCCTACACCTCGTTTGCCATCGTTGTCGATCCAAGTGCTCCCAACGCGATGAACGAAGACCGTCGGCGAGCCCACTGTGAATTGCATGAGAAAGCAACACTGTTGGCCCAGGAGCATGGAGTTCGCACGAAGGGCTCGATCGTAGAGGGGCGGGAGGTACAGGCGATACTTCATTTCCTTAAAGATGAACGTGCCGATCTGCTTGTTATTGGTCTTCATCAGCACGACTTCTATTTGTCCCGTCTTTGGAGTTCCGTTTATGATCTCGCCCAGGAAGCTCCCTGCAGCGTGCTTGGTGTGCATTGAACGCGCCGGCCAAGAGCAGCGAGGAATTTCAGTCGAAAATGATTTTGGGCTTCGGAGGCTCTAGGGCATGAGTAAGAAATCGTTTATCATACCGCTGATCGTTTTGCTCGCTGCTGCGGGTCTACTCTTCGGCATTGCCGGACACTTGACGGGTTGGCAAGGAAACCGTCCCGACCAGGTGACGGATGACGCCTACCTGAGGGCGGACATGACACCTCTGAGCACGCGAATCTCCGGAACTGTCCGCAAGGTAAACGTGAATGATTATCAGAGCGTCAAGGCGGGTCAGACTCTTATCGAACTTGATGACGAGGACTATCGAGCGGCTTTGAATCAGGCCCAGGCCGCCCTGGCCGCATCGGAAGCCTCGCTGGCGGACAATCAGGCGGCGAAGAGAATACAGGATGCTCAAATCGATGCGGCCAAGGCGGGGGTCCTCCAGGCAGAGGCTGCTATCAACGCCGCGAAAGCCGGCATAGCCTCGGTCTCACCCGAACTCGAGCGCGCTTTGACTGAGTTGCATCGTCAGCAATCTCTGTTTGACTCGAAGGCGGCAACTCACCAGCAGTTGGAAACGGCCACCGCTCAGCAGGGCCAGCTCAGCGGGGTAGTTGACGCGCGAAAAGCGGATCTTGCGCGTGCCGAGGGAGCCCTGGCGACAAGCCAGAGTCAACTCGAGGCAGCGAAGCGCCAACGGGAGGCGCTGAACACAAAGGATGATGTTTACAAAGCTGATATTGAGGCGAAGAAGGCTGCCATCATCGTCGCCCAGGTAAATCTTGCCTATACGCGAATCGCGGCGCCGACCGATGGGACCGTTGGGGAGCGCCGCGCCCTCGCCGGCCAATTAGTCGCTCCTGGAACGCAGGTGATCGATCTGGTTCAGAGCGAAGTCTGGGTACAGGCGAACTTCAAAGAGACTCAACTAACCAATATGCGAGTCGGCGACACGGCAGATGTTCGGATCGATACCTTCCCTAACCGAGTGTTTCACGGGAAGGTCGAGCAACTCTCTCCCGCCAGTGGTTCTCAGTTCGCCCTTTTGCCGCCTGACAATGCCACTGGCAACTTCACCAAGGTCGTTCAACGAGTCCCCGTCAAGATTGTGTTTTTTCCTGAACAGCCTTATCTCGATCGGCTGCGACCGGGATTCTCGGCAGTCGTCACCGTTCATACCGGCAAGACCGGAGGACGATCGGACGGTGATCAATGACAGGTGCTGATGCCAACGCGCAAGATAGTCGCCCGGCAGTGACAACACATCCATTGCTGGGGGTCGCCGGCGTGCTCCTTGGCGCGCTCATTGCGACATGCACGGGTCGCTTAATGAGCGTGGGTCTCGCGGACATTCGAGGTGCGTTGCATCTCGGAGTCGATGAGGGGTCTTGGATCAACACCACGTTCAACGCCTCCATGATGTTTATCGGGCCCTTTTCGGTATACCTGGGAGGTCTACTTGGCCCAAGGCGAGTGCTTTTGGCGTGCGCATGGATCTTCACAACAGTGAGTTTTTTGATCCCTTTTTGCCATTCACTTGAAGCGGTGATCGCTCTGCTTATCATTGCTGGCCTTAGCGCCGGTACGTTCTATCCGTTGACGTTATCCTTCGTGCTCAGAAACCTTCCGATGCGCTTTGTATTGCTCGGGATTGCGATGTATGCGATGGACATCATCTTCACAACGGACATGGCGCAGGCGTGGGAATCATTCCTCATTGAACACCTCTCCTGGCATTGGATTTTCTGGAACGGCACTATTCTGACTCCAATCATGATTGCGCTGGTTCACTTTGGTATTCCCTGGCAACCACTTCCAAAACCGCAGCCGGGGCATCCTACTCCCACTTGGCGCGGCTTTCTGTATTTCAGCCTCGGTGCAGCGCTTCTTTACACTGCGCTCGACCAGGGGCAACGACTAGATTGGTTTCACTCGTCGCTCATCATTGGGCTAGTGGCCGCAGGAGCGCTTCTCATATTAGCGTCGATAGTTCGACATTTCCTGCTACCCAATCCTCTGGTCAATTATCAGTTCCTCATGCGCAGGAACACTCTCTTGCTGGCGCCGGTCCTTATCAGCTTCCGCTTCATCATGCTTGCCACGGTTGTGAGCATTCCCAGCTTTCTCGGTTCGGTCCGAGGATTCCTTCCTCTACAGGAAGGACCCGTCCTGGCTTGGGTGGCGCTCCCGCAATTCGTGCTCGGCATAGCTGCAATGGCTTTGATGCGCAGAATTGACCCCCGACTGATTCTTACCGCCGGCTTCGGCCTGGTAGGGGTCGCATGTTTGCTCGATGCGCGTGTCACTTCTGTATGGGTGGGGTCCAACTTTGGAATCTCTCAGGCCGTAATGGCGGTAGGGCTGGCCTTGGCCTTCAACTCGATGGTTGGCGCTATCGTGCTCGAACTTATTGACACCGGTGGGTTGACACGACCCGCTGACGTGTTGACCTTTGCAGGCTTCTTCCAGGTCACTCGTTTGTTTGGAGGCGAGATGGGGTCCACATTTATGGGACACTTCATCGCTGTTCGAGAGGAGTTCCATTCGAACATGCTTGGGCTGAATGTCCAGCTTGGAAATAGGCTTGCCGACTCTAGACTCCTCGGTCTTCAACATGCATTCGCTCCACACTCAACTGGCTTTACCGCGATGGGCCGCGCCGCGGAGGTTCTGGGGCTGCAGGTTCGCCAGCAGGCTTATACGTTGGCAATCTCTGATAGCTTTCTTCTCCTGGCGACATGCTGCGTGGTGTGCCTCATCGTGGTTTCCTTCATGTCCAAAGTGCCAACACAGTATCGGCACGTCACTGCTGCACCAGTGGAGGTCAAATGACAAGCACACTCCCTGAAAGGCGACAGATTATGACATCAGCCTCCGCAGCACGGCGCGAACTTCGAGCAGCAGCCAGGCTGTGCTTGCCTTTGGCACTCCTTGGCTCGGCATTCACTATGACTTCGGTGGCTCAACAATCCTCTGCGAATCCGATGAAATTAACACTCGAGCAGGCGGCTAATCTTGCTCTGAAGCAGAATCATTCTGTACACCTCCGCGGTCTTTCTGTCGATCAGATGCAAAGCAAGAAAGACGAAGCAAGTTCCAACTACTTGCCTCAAATCAAGGCGAGTGGCAGTGTTCTCCATATCACAGAGCTTGCTGGTGTTGAGATCCCAGCAGGTACATTTGGAAACTATCCGTCGACCGGTCCGGTGCCGGCGAAGTCGCTCTTTATCGATCAAGGAAGTGCAACTGGATACACCGGGGGCGTGGGGTTAGAGCAGCCTCTTACTCAGTTGTTTCGCATCCACCAGGCCAACGTTGCCGCAAAACAGGATCTGCTGATCGCCAAGACACAACTCGATCAAACCCAGGATGCTATTGCATTGCAGGTCCGCCAGCTCTACTACAACATATTGATCAACCAACAAAAGCTGAAGGCATCCCAGGACCAGTTGACCGCAGCCCAGATCAAGGATGAGGAGAGTCGGAGCGACGTAGCAAGGGGCAACGCCCTTGAAATATTGGCTCTTCAGAGCAAAGCAGCTATTCTGCAAGCACAGCAGGAGAGCCTGACTTTACGTCTGCAAGGAAACGATCTTCAGCGTCAGCTGGCGGACGTTCTTGGACTCCCAATCGATACCCCCCTTGATCTCGACCCCGGTGCGGCCGCGGCTGCGCTTGACGTTCCAACACGGGCTGACGCGATACGCATCGCGCTCGAACAGAACCAGGACCTCAGAGCGGCTCGACAGACTCTTGTTAAGACCCAAGCGGGCCTGGCCGCGGCCAAGGACGCCTATATCCCCGATGTGACAGCGCTCTCTCGATACAGTTACCAGAGTGGAGTGCCGTTTCTCGTCCATAATTTCGGAACATTTGGGTTTTCACTCAGCTACGACCTCTTCGACGGAGGGCGGCGCGAAGCCAAAGTTCGGGAGGCGCGGAGCGAAGTGCGCTATGCGCAAGTCGCTGTAGACAAGCTGCAGTCTGAGATTGAAGTTCAGGTGCAAGGCATTTACGACAGAGTCGACGAACTCAGGCAGATGGTTGACGTTGCCGGACAGGTTGTGAAGGTCCGAACAGAAGCGGCCAGGCTTGCCGATCGACAGTTTGAGCAGACTGCGGCGCTTAGTTCCGCTCGCAGTCAGAGTCACGCTGACCTGACGAGCGCAACCGCATCCTTGCTGGAAGCAACTTGCGGCCTCTCATTGGCGGAGGCGGACTTGAAGAGAACGATCGGCCAGATGCCGCAATAGAGAGAATTTCGTGCACGAGACGGTTCCTACACAAAAGCAGGTATGAACTCCATGGATAACACCCTAGTCAGTGTTTTGGCTGCGCTCGGCGGTTCCATAATCGGCGCTTCAACTCCGGTCCTTAGCAATTTCGTTCTCCAACGAAGTCTGACGCAGCGAGAGCTGACCAATCGCGAAATAGTTCAGCGCGAAGACCTATACTCGGAGTTCATACGTCAGGGAACGGCTTGCTACGCAAAGGCACTTTCGCAGAGTCTGGAAAACATTGACGAGATTGTTGCGATGTACGCCCTCGTGAATCGGATCAGGCTATTTGCATCTGGCGGTGTCCTTAAGGCAGCAGAAGCGTTTGTAAAGACACTTGTCGAGAAATACGGTGAAAAGAATATGAGCATCGACCAAATCAAATCAGTGGCTCTGGAGCAGCATGCAGATCCTCTGAACGATTTCGCGCTAAAGTGCAGGGAGGAACTTCGCGAGGTCTACGAACGAGCGACTTGGCGACGCAGATAAATCCCAAAGTTCATCCTTTACAAACTCCCTTTATAAGGTCCACAAGAGCATCGCCGTCGACCGGTTTACGGAAGAAGCCGATTGCTCCCCTTTCAAGGTAGAACGATTCCGACTGCTCAGAAGGCTTTCCAGTGATGATCACGACTGGCAATGAACTAGCAGCACTGTTAATGTGGCGAAGCAAGCCCAGACCACTCATCTGCCGCATCTCCACATCAGTGATGACGCAAGAGCTCCTTTGCAGGCCGCCCGACTCGAGAAACTCCTCCGCCGAACAATAGCCTTCAGCTTTATATCCGCAGGAGGCCAGTAAGTTTATCAGCGACTCGAGAACTCGGAGATCATCATCAATGACTGCGATCGTTCGGGCCTGCATGCCCATTGAAACCTCCGCCACTCTGGTACGATCCATAGAAAATCATTCCGTGCCACCTAGGATGCTTTGGGAGACTCAAGATTAAGTTTGCTGGCGAGCTTAACCAGAGTTGCGAAAGAATCGGCTTCCATTTTCCGCATGATATGCCCCCGGTGTATCTGCACGGTATACTCCGTAATTCCTAATTCCCAGGCCGCCTGCTTGTTCAAAAGACCACGTACCAACAGCGGTAACACTTGTTGTTCCCTTGGAGTCAATGATCGGTAACGGGCGAGTAGACTTTCCTGTTCGAATGCAGCCAACCGAAGTTTCCGATCCTGCTCGAGTGCCTTTTCGATACAAGCAAGTAGTGTCGTCTCGTCGATAGGCTTGGTGAGGAAGTCCATCGCTCCTCGCTTCATCGCCGCGACAGTGGACGGAACATCGCCACGGCCAGTAATGAAAATGACTGGGATTGTCGTTTGGGCGGCTATCGACTCCTGCACTTGCAGTCCATTCAATCCCGGCATTCTCAAATCGAGAATCAGACACGCGCAGGAGTCCTGGCGTTCGAAGTCGAGGAAGTCTTGTCCTGAAGTGAATATTTGAACTTGCTTGCCATTGGCCCGCAGGAGCGATGAGAGAGCGTCCACAACACTGGCATCATCATCGACGATGTAGATCATTTCGTTTGAGGGCACTACCCCCTCCCGGAGTGAGCTACTGATTGCTGTGCGGGTCATTGTCCACAAGCCTCGAAAATGCTCGGCGCACGCTTCTACATACACGGAAGCGCACCTTTGTGAGAGATTATATTGGGAAGGCATGAGGAAGTCACCGGCATACATTCGATAAGGCATTACATGAATATGTAATTGCGAAAGCCCTACTGTTCCCTGATGAGGATTTTCGAGGAGAATTTTCGTTCACTTCTCCATCACAACGAAGAGGCACTCCTGCTGTTCATCTTTCCCTCCGGTAACAAGGCATCATGATTCGGATCCGCTAGCTGCGGAAGTGCCGGTCTAAACAGCGCTATGCGGAGAGTCAGCAACACGGTCACCCCAATATCGATCCACATCATGGACTCCTCCTATCGTTCGGGCACTCGCTATGGTTGCCACGCTAAAACTCGGCACGCCATAAACCTCCAACAGAATGGCAGTTAGTGGCAGGCTATTTGACTCGCGCCGGAGCTCGAACATCCTGGCCATCATAGGGATGGTAGCGTTCAAATTGCTATTACATATTTGTGTATTGGTCCAGGCTTACACCATTGCTCAAAAGACGCGCTATACAGTTCCGAAGATTAGTCCTCCAATGGTCGAACCGGAAGATTGAGACTGAACCGGACGCCGGTCAGATGCCTACGCTCTGCTACCAGAGTTCCTCCGTGCGAAGGCGCGATCGAGCGGCTACTAGCGAGCCCAATTCCCAATCCACGCTTACGGTGAGCTCAAGCGCGGTAGCTCGATGCGAACACATATCACTCCTCCTTCTCGTCGAATGGTTTCGAACGTACCTCTTTGCGCCGCGATGATCGAAGAGTTGGCGCATCTCACGGGAACTCCTTCAGGAGTGGGGCTTGGCCGTACACCTCATCGTTGGCTGCGGCCGGGCGAGACTATTACCGAGATTGAAAGGATCGGACAGTTAATCAATCCGGTGATCGCCGAGGCGTAACAACCCATCGATCAGGTTCGCTGCCGCCACAGCTTTACCTACGGCGTGGCTCTCCTTTGTCTCAGCCACACAACCTGCAGAAATCCGTTCGAGGATGCCTTATGTTTCTTCGCATCACTTCTAGCAGGAACATGTAATTTCGACGATTTCACCCGATTGCTACTATCAGGCTGTCAGGCGCCGCGTTTTGACACATCGACCAACGCTTGCGTTGGGGCATATGAATTCATAGATGCCGAGACCTGTGTCGCGGAGGAGGTAATCAAAGATGCAGACGCGCCATGCGCAACGTCTGATTCGCCGTAGGAGTGCCTCAGCGTGGCTCCTTCTGACGAGCCCCATGTTGATTGCGCAAGGGACAACGCCGTCTACGCTTGCTCCAGCATCAACACCCGCGCATCAGATATTTGATTTGTCGGTCTTTGTCGTCGCAATTACCGGAGGAATATTCCTGGTAGTAGGCGGGTTACTCGCAGTTGCCTTGTATCGGTTCCGGGCACGGAAGACCGATCCCCTGGGCGAGCCGGCTCAAATCTACGGCAGCACGCAAGTCGAATTGGCGTGGACCGTGATCCCGGTCCTGATCGTGGTTGTTCTCTTCCTTACGACGGCACGCATCATCTTCGCGATTCAAGACGCGCCAAAACCAAAGACAGCTCTCGATGTTACGGTGGTCGGGCATCAGTTCTGGTGGGAGTTTCGATACCCGAAGTACGGCGTAGTCACCGCAAACGAACTCCACATTCCAGTCAGTTCCGCCGGTGCGCCCACAGCGACCTTCCTCAAGTTGACTTCTGCAGATGTCAACCACAGCTTCTGGATCCCTCAATTGGCTGGAAAGACAGATTTGATCGCGAATCATGTGAACACAATGTGGATGGATCCCCAGAAGCCGGGACTCTACCTCGGCCAGTGCGCTCAGTTCTGCGGTTCGCAGCACGCGATGATGTTGCTCCGCGTATATGTCGACACGCAAGAGCAGTTCGGCGCCTGGATCAAGAATCAGCAACAGCCTGCCCCGCAGGACTCAGCCGTAGAAGCAGGAAGAACGGTCTTCGAAAGGCAGGCGTGCATGAACTGCCACACAATCTCAGGCACAGCGGCGACTGGACGCTTCGGACCTGATCTTACACATGTCATGAGCCGGTCGACGCTGGCCTCCGGTGCAATGGACAACACCCCGGCGAATCTCCGCCAATGGATCAAATCGCCGGACACGTTCAAGCGCGGGGCGTTGATGCCCGCGATGCAGCTTACTGATGAGCAGTTGGATAAAGTCACTGCCTATCTCGAAACCCTAAAGTGACTACAGGATTCTGCTATGAGTTATTACCCACTATCAGTCAGCCAAGTGATCGACCCGAGTACTTCCGCATCGGAGCGGGTCACCTTCCTTGAGAAACTTCACGGATGGGTAGTGACGGTCGACCATAAACGTCTGGGCATTCTCTACATCTTGTACTCGACCTTTTTCCTGCTCGTTGCCGGGGCCGAGGCTTTGATGATCCGCATTCAGCTCGCCTATCCCCACAATCATGTTTTGAGTGCGCAGGTCTTTAACCGCTTCTTCACGATGCACGGCACGACTATGGTCTTCCTGGTCGGAATGCCTTTCCTCTTTGGATTCGCAAATTACATCGTGCCGCTCCAGATTGGGGCTCGTGATATGGCCTTTCCCAGACTGAACGCCTTTAGCTTCTGGCTGACGGCGTTCGGTGGATTCCTGCTGTATTACAGCTTTCTTGGCGGAGCGGGGCTCTACGGAGTTGGAAACGCCCCAGACGTCGGTTGGTTTGCCTACGCTCCCCTCACCGAGCGATCCTTCTCTCCCGGACACGCGACCGATTATTGGGCACTCGCGCTAATCGTTAGTGGATTCGGCACGCTCGGCACCGCAATAAACATTATCGCAACGGTCATCTCGATGCGCTGCAAAGGGATGACTCTCATGAGAATGCCTCTGTTTACTTGGTTGCTTCTCATAGTGAGCATGCTGACGTTGGTTACGATCACTCCGCTTACTGCGGCTCAGTTCATGTTGCTCATCGATCGTTATCTGGGTGGCCACTTCTTCGATACACAAGCTGGCGGTTCATCGTTGATCTGGATCCATTTCTTCTGGATCTTCGGTCATCCCGAAGTCTACGTCCTGGTGCTTCCGGCATTTGCGATTGCAAGCGAGGTCATCCCGGTGTTTTCCCGTAAGGCGATCTTCGGCTACCCAGCGATGGTTGCGGCTTCGGTGGCAATCATGTTTGTCAGTCTGAGCGTGTGGGCGCACCACATGTTCACTGTTGGCATGACCTCGGTCTCAAATGCCTTTTTCACTCTTTCGACCATGCTTGTCGGTGTCCCAACCGGAATCAAGATATTTAATTGGATCGCTACTCTATGGGGTGGTCGAATACGCTTCACAACACCGATGCTGTTCTGCATTGGTTTCCTCTTTCAATTCCTGATCGCGGGATTGACTGGGATCATGCTCTCGGTCTCGCCGTGGGACTGGCAGCTCCATAACTCCTATTTCGTGATCGCGCATTTTCACTATGTGCTTGTCGGCGCTATTGTGTTCTGCATCTTCGCAGGCATCTATTACTGGTACCCCAAAGCTACGGGGCGATTGATGAGCGAGACGCTCGGCAAATGGCATTTTTGGTTGTTTACCATTGGCTTTCACATCACGTTCGACACTATGCACTGTCTCGGACTTTTGGGGATGCCGCGGTCGATCTACACCTATCAGCCTGACCGTGGATGGAACTTTCTCAATCTGGTTGTATCCGTCGGAGGGCTGATCCAGGGAATTGCAGTCCTGATCTTCGCATACAACTTCATCGTTTCTTACTGGCATGGAGAAGTCGCAGGCGACGATCCCTGGGACGCGTGGACCCTGGAATGGACCACATCCTCGCCGCCTCCTGTCTACAACTTTGAAGACGAACCGGAGGTGCATAGCCGCCGGCCTCTGTGGGATCTGAAGCACCCAGACGATCCAGATTGGGAGTACGAGTCATGAGTTCTGTACCCGTCAGTCATCCAGGACGTACTGCCGAGTGGCATCTTCCCAGCAAACACCGAGTAGGCATGACGGCGTTGATTGTCGGAGAGAGTGCCATCTTCACCATCTTCGTTGTTGCCTATGTCTTCTATATGGGCAAGAGCCTCTCGGGGCCGACACCGGCGCAGGTATTGGAAGTTCCGATTCTTGCCACAATCTGCCTGTTGTCCAGCAGCTTTACGATCTGGCGCGCAGAAAAAGCTATCGAAGATGACCGAGTGCGAAGCTTTACCGTTTGGCTGGGCGCCACAATCGCACTTGCGGCAGTCTTCCTAAGAGGCACAGCGCTTGAATGGAAGAAGCTGATCTATCAGGACGGGCTGACCGTCAGCACAAACCTCTTTGGCACGACGTTCTACTCTCTGGTGGGACTTCACGCAACTCACGTCGTAGTCGGGCTGTTTCTTCTTACCTCGATTTTTATCTTCTCTCTGTTTGGTTGGGTTGACTCAAGGCAAAGTGAGCGCTTCGGAGTTGTCGCCCTTTATTGGCACTTTGTGGATTCAGTGTGGATCGTGGTTTTTACAGTCGTTTACCTGATCGGACGGTGACCTGTGATGAATGACGGCAGAGCGAAACAAAATCAAAGAGAGGCCATAGAGATGCCGGGAAGTACGGCGTGGCCCATTCTTCTCGCCTTCGGTATCACACTCTGCTTCGCAAGCCTTGTGACGAACGCTGGAGTAGGTGTTGCAGGTCTTCTTCTTGTCTGCTGTGGCGTTGCCGGATGGGCAAAGCAAGTCCTTCCCGAGGAACACCACGAGATGATCCCGGTTAAGGCAAGAAGGTTTAAGCCATCAAGCGTGAGGACCCAAGTGGCGCACATCCAGGTCAGCGAAGTTCACCGGGCGTTCCTTCCCGTTGAAAGTTATGCCGTGACCTCCGGACTCCGTGGAGGAATAGCAGGGGGGATCGTCATGATCTTCCCCGCTCTCCTTTACGGCTATCTGACACAGCACAGTATCTGGTACGCGGTGAATCTGCTTGGCGGTGCGGGGGTCGCACACTGGACGAACGCAACGTCCGCCGACATTGCGGCCTTTCACTGGAATGGTTTGATTACGGCAACGATCATACACGTCGCGGTGTGCACACTCATCGGTCTGCTCTACGGGGCAATGCTGCCAATGTGGCCTCGTCGGCCGATCCTTCTTGGCGGGATAGTCGCTCCGCTCCTTTGGACCGGTCTTCTGCACTCGATTCTCGGATTCGTGAATCCCGCTTTCAACGCCAGAATCGCTTGGGGGTGGTTCGCTCTCTCCGAGATCGTCTTCGGCATCGTAGCCGGCGTCGTCGTTACGAGATCGGAAAAAATCAGAACTCATCAAACCTTGCCATTCATTCTTCGTATGGGAATCGAAGCCAAAGAGTTCGAAGGCCCGAAGGGAGATGGGCGATGAAATTTACTGCAAGAGCAATACTGTCCCTTGTTCCCCTTACCCTACTTGTAGGCAGTTTGGGATGCGCTCGGAAAATCGGGCCACCAAACGACCAGGAAGAGCTGACGCGTCCCGAGAATATAGCGTCGTTTGACCGCTTGTACAAACAGAACTGCTCGGCTTGCCATGGAGACAACGGTTCTGGTGGACCGGCTCTCGATCTGGCTAATCCGAAATATCAGGCACTTGTTGATGACGGATCCTTGAGGCGCTGGATCACGTCCGGGATGCCGGGAACACAAATGCCTGCCTTTGGAGAGTCGGCCGGCGGTTTCCTTACTCCGCCACAGGTTGGGGTGCTTGTTGCAGGCATGCGCGCTCGCTGGGATCAAAAGGACCATGGTATGGCGGACATGCCTCCCTATTCTTCGTCCGCAGTAGGCAATGTCGAATACGGACGGGAGATCTTTCGAGTAAGTTGCTCATCTTGCCATCAGCTTGGGCCGCAAAAGATTACCGACGCCAGCTATTTGTCGCTCGTAAGCGATCAGAGCTTGCGGAGCATCGTCATCGCGGGGCGTCCTGATCTTGGTCACCCGGATTGGAAACAAGTCCGGCATGGCAAACCCTTGACGGATCAGGACGTGAGTGACGTCATTGCATATCTTCATTCGTTGCGAAGCGATACTCGGGGCCAGCCATATCCCGAGACAAGCATTAAGAGGTGATCTGTGATTGAAGAGAAACTGCCTGTCGGACAAATCGAAGAAGAACAGACGCCGGTTGACCAATTGACTGTGTCAAGGCGGTGGTTACTACTAAAAGTGGGTGCTCTTTTTAATGCCGTAGTCGGCGTTGCTGTCGCGGTGCCTGTAGTCAAATATCTCCTTTCACCTGTCCAGTCTGACGACGCCTACAAGTCCTGGGTGTCACTGGGGTCTGTGGATAAATTTCCTGTTGGTGAGACACGCCTGGCGAAGTTCACGAATCCGGTTGGCCGTGCGTGGGATGGCGAAACCGATCGAATCGCCTGCTGGGTACGTCGTATCTCTGAAAAAGAGTTCCAGGTGTTCGCAATCAATTGTGCCCACCTGGGCTGCCCGGTTCGATGGTTTCCGCAATCGGGCTTGTTCATGTGTCCTTGCCACGGTGGCGCCTACTATGCAGACGGAAGTCGAGCTTCAGGTCCACCAGAGCGAGGGCTCTTTACGTACGGCACCAAGATCGTTGATGGGGCCCTTCAGATCGACGCTGGTCAAATGCCTACTCTGTCAAACACTGCCAAGCTCGTTCAGATTGAGAACGCTCAGGGAGGATCGCCATGCGCCGGCTGAAGGCTCTGTACACCTGGTTTGATAGCCGCCTGCAACTCGGCGAGCCCATCAAAGAAATGGCTCTCCACCCTGTTCCGAATAAGACCGCCAGTTGGTGGTACGTCTTCGGGAGTGCCGCCTTCGTCCTGCTGATGCTTCAGATTGTGACCGGGATCTTGCTCGCGCTGGTCTATGTGCCCTCTGCCGGACAGGCATGGAACAGCCTGAATGTTCTGAACCACCAATTAACTCTTGGATGGTTCCTGCGTGCGATGCACGGCTGGGGATCGAACTTCATGGTTGCCGTCGTGTTGATTCACATGGCCCAGGTCTTCCTCTTCGGTGCCTATAAGTTCCCTAGAGAACTGACCTGGGTTCTCGGAGTGTTCCTGCTGCTCATGACACTCGGGATGGCGTTCACAGGCCAGGTGCTGCGTTTCGATCAGGACGCCTACTGGGGTCTCGGTATTGGAGCATCCATTGCGAGCCGAGTGCCGTTCTTTGGGAGTACAGCGGTCCACATGATGTTAGGCGGCCCTATCATTGCTGGAGCAACACTCTCCCGATTCTTCGCCTTGCATGTCTTCGTTATCCCTGGAATGCTGTTGGCCTTCGCGTGCCTTCACGTGTGGATGGTCGTTAAGCTCGGCATCAACGAATGGCCGATGCCTGGCCGCATCGTTCGTCGCGGTACGTACCTCACGGAATACCACGAACTGACGAAGAAGGACGGACGGCCATTCGTACCTGGAGCTGTTTGGAAGGACGCCTTTTTCTCAGCGGCCATTCTCGCGGCGGTCGCCGTTTGCGCAGCCGTGTTAGGACCGTACGGACCCGGAGGGCAACCGGATCCTACGATCATTCAGACTGCGCCGAAACCCGATTTCTTCTTCCTGTGGCTTTATGCCGTATTGTCTTATCTTCCTCCCAACTTGGAGACCCCATTTCTCCTGATCGCCCCTGTTCTGGGAATCGCAGGACTTGTAGCCCTTCCGTTTTACGCGGGTGAAGGTGAGAAGAGCTGGCATAAGCGACCGATCGCAATCATCATGTTGACTACCGTAGCCGTCGCATGGGGTGTATTGACGCATCTCGGGACCTTCACGCCCTGGAGCCCCAAGATGAACGCATGGAGCGGCGGTCCGCCGATCCCCTCCCGTTACACGCATGATGCAAGCCCACTCCAACGCCAAGGCGCTATCGTCTTTCAGTCGAAGCAATGTCGCAACTGCCACGCGATTGCTGGCGTTGGCGGACAGCGTGGCCCGGCTCTGGATCTCGTGGCAACGCGTCTCACGGAGGATCAACTGATTCGGCAGGTCCTACAGGGCGGCGGCAACATGCCGGCGTATGGCAAAAACCTAAGCCCCTCCGAGACCACAGCACTCGTTCAGTTCCTGGAAACACTGCATCCCCTCAATCAACCAGCGGCCACAGATGCATCTCGTCAGGCAGCCATGGCAGAGCCCGCTCCCAAACCGTGAAGGAGGCTAGTTGGAGACTTCTTGGCTGAGTCTCATTACCGATTGGGACATACCTCCCGCAGTCACGGGCGCCCTCGTGGCTGTGGGTTTCATTTATGTGCGAGGTTGGCTTGCCCTTAGGAGCACTCGACCAAAGCAGATCCCTGAGTGGAGGCTCTTCTCCTTCCTTACGGGACTATTTGCCATCTTCTTGGCGGTTTCTTCGTCGCTCGACACTTACAGCGAGACATTGCTCTTCATGCACATGGCTCAGCACTTCGTGCTGATGTCGGTGGCTCCTCCGCTCATTTTGTTAGGGTGCCCATTCGTCCCTATGTTGCGCGGGCTACCGGGCCCGATCGTTCGCTGGATCGTCGGACCTATCTTTCGGTCTTCGGACGCGCACTACGTTCGAAATCTCTTTTCCCGCCTGCCTATTGCGTGGCTCGCGATGAACCTGACTTATGTTGGCTGGCACATTCCGAAAGCCTACGAATTCGCCTTGTCCTCGGAAAACTGGCACAACTTCGAACACTTCTGCTTCTTTGCGACGAGCCTGATCTTTTGGTGGCCCATCGTGCAGCCCTGGCCGGCACGACCTCGATTGAACTCCTGGATGATCATTCCATACCTCTTGACATCGGATTTTGTAAACACCGGCTTGTCAGCATTCCTGTGTTTTTCGGGGAGGTTACTCTATCCGAGCTATGGAGTAGTCGAACGGCCCCTTGGGATCGACGCATTGAAAGACCAGATCGCGGCTGGCGCGTTCATGTGGGTATTCGGGTCTTTGGTGTTTCTCGTTCCCGCCATCTACCTGACTACTCGATTCTTGACGAACGGTCGACTCGTGAACGCGAAGACGGGACTAGAGAGGGCACGTGCGCTGGCTCAGTAATTCATTCGAGTTTGTCGGAAAGGTCGGGTTGTTTTGCCTTCGGGTTGTCGTTGATGCCCTCAGACCCCCGTTCGAATTTGCCCAACTTGGTCGTCAGCTTGCAGAAGTGGGAAACAAATCCCTCGCCCTCATCGTCGTGTCCGGTTTCGCCTTGGGGGCTGTCATGACTCTCCACACAAGAAGCACCCTGGTGATGTTTGGCGCCACGGCGATGATACCGGCCGTGCAGGCAGTATCATTCTTCGTCGAAATTGGGCCATTGGTAGCGGGACTGCTGCTTGCGGGTCGAGTCGGCTCAGGAATCGGGGCAGTCCTCGCGAACATGAGGGCCTCTGAGCAGATTGACGCTATCGAATCGCTATCGATTGACTCGTTCAAGTTTCTGGTGGTTCCTCGAGTTCTGGCCTGTGTGATCGCTCTTCCCTTTCTGACACTTTTCATGGATTTCGCAGGCCTGCTGGGAGGGTTCCTCTCAGAGGAGCTCTCCTCTCACATAGCGCCGACACTCTACATTAATCGCGCCTTTGACTATCTTCAGTGGTCGAACTTCATCGCGCCTACGCTAAAAACCACCGTATTCGGTTTCATTATCGGCTCCATCTCTTCCTACTTTGGCTATACGACGGACAAGGGAGCGCAAGGCGTGGGCGAAGCTGCTACTAACAGTGTTGTTCTGTCTTCTCTGTTGATCATTGTTGCTGACGTATTGCTGATCAAGTGTATCTTCTTCCTTTTTCCGGAATCGGCCATATGAGCGAGCCCCAGACCATCGCGGTGGAGTTTAAGCGTGTGATGAAGTCGTTCGGTACAAAACACGTACTGAATGACGTGTCATTTCATATAGATCAAGGTCAGGCCTTGTGTCTGCTCGGGCGCAGCGGTACTGGCAAGAGCGTAACCCTCAAACTGATTATGGCGCTCATGCGGCCCGATTCGGGAGAGGTCTGGGTCGATAAGGACAATGTCGTCGGCATGGGTGAGCACAGTCTGTCTCTCGTTCGCAGGAAGCTGGGATACCTGTTTCAGGATGCAGCTCTCTTCGATTCCCTTACCCTCTACGAAAACCTTGCACTACCACTCAACAGACTGACCAAGAAATCCAAGGACGAGATTGACGACGTGGTCCACCGTGTTCTTACCGATGTCGGCTTGGGAGCAGATAGTGCGAAATATCCGTCCGCACTTTCGGGAGGTATGAAGAAGAGGGCCGGCCTCGCCAGAGCGTTGGTGCTTGAACCCAAGATTCTGTTGGCTGATGAGCCGAGCAGTGGCCTCGATCGTATCACCGCCTTTGAGATCGATGAGCTGCTCATGCGGCGCAAGACCGAACACGGGACAGCTCTGATCATCGTGACACACGATGTGCACGGGGCCCGCAGAGTAGCTGACCGGGTCGCCGTGCTCGACAAAGGAAATCTCGTCGCCTTCGGCTCGGTTGACGAGGTAAGCCAGAGCGAAAACGAAGTCGCTCGCAAACTCATTACGGAGTGAAGCAATGTCTAGACGATATCTCGCTGTAGGAATCTTCATCATCGCCAGCGTAACCTTGTTCGCTCTGGGAATCTTCCTGGTGGGGAATCGTCATGAGGCTTTCTCGCGCCACGTGCTGCTGTATACCGAGTTCGCCGATCTTGATGGCGTCACCAAGGGATCGAAGGTGCAAGTTGCAGGCATGGAGGCTGGCCAGGTGACCAGGATCGAAATACCTAATTCGCCGACTGGTCACTTTCGTGTTCAGATGAAAGTCGACGAGCAGCTTCACGGTCTGGTTCGAACCGACTCGGTCGTTACGGTCGATACAGAGGGTGTGGTCGGTGACACTTTTCTCACGATTCATTCTGGCTCCCCGAATGCGGCGATCGCGCAAGCCTACTCAGTGCTGCAAAGCAAACCTCCCGTAAGTATGTCCGACCTGCTCAGCCATGGTCTCGGGATCATGAATGACGCAGACGCAACGATAAAGCAGGTAGGAGGCAAGCTGAACGTTGCACTCGACGGGGTGAGTGGCGCCGTAGGTAACGCAAACGATCTGCTCGTAGGCCTCAAGGAGGGCCGCGGGCCAGCGGGCATGCTCCTCCGAGATGAGAAGGTGGCAGGCCAGATTCGAGAGACCATGTCGAACGTGCAGTCGACAACCTCGAACCTCAACGAGGCCTCAGGCCGAGTGAACGTCCTTGTCGCAAATGTTCAGCAGCGTGACCTCCCTCAGAAGCTTGATGACACGATGACGCAAATTCGTTCTGCGTCCACCCGCGCCGATGCAACCATCCAACAAGTCCAGCAAAGCCTGACCCAGGCTCTGGGGCCTAATGCAAATGGTGTCACTGCGGGTCAGAACGTCAGTGAAGCGCTGACCAATGTCAACGTGGCGACAGGTAATATGGCAGAGGATACTGAGGCGCTCAAACACAACTTCTTCTTTAAGGGTTTCTTCAATCATCGCGGCTACTACACACTTGGCAGTCTATCTCCACAGGAATATAGACACAGTAAGCTCTTCGGTAGTACTCAGAGCCCACGCGCCTGGTTGCAGGCTGACACATTATTTCAGCACGGGCCGCGTGGCACGGAGAAATTGAGCCCGAACGGGAAGCATGCGATCGATGCGGCAGTTGCGTCATTCGGAGATGCGATCTTCACGCATCCGATTGTGATCGAGGGATATTCAGACGCCGCAGCGTCAGCCGATGCTCTTTCCTGGTCCTACGCACGCGCACAGCTCGTTCGAAATTACCTTGAGGCTCGTTATCCATTCACCACAAAGAACGTGGGCGTAATGTCCCTGAGCGCGACTCCTCCGCCGGGATTGGGGCATGATCGTTGGTCCGGTATATGCATTCTGGTCGCCGAGAAGAAGTAGCCTGTTCGGCTGTCTGACGTTTTTTCAAATATTGCAGAAGGCCGACACCGCTCATTTGCCGCATCTCGACATCCGTAATTATGCAACTAGTTCGGGAGAGTGTACCGAATTTCAGAAATTGTTCTGCTGATTTGTAGGGTTGAGCACTGTATCCAAAATGAGGACAAGAGGTAGACGAGCGATTCAAGAACTCGGGGATCGTCATCTATAACCGCGATCGTCCAGGTCTGCATGCTCATGGGTAATCCAAGTCATATATATAGGTTCTATTCGGATCTTCTGGAAACACTGCCTTACGTATTCCTATTAGATGCGCTGGTCGTCCCGAGGTTGAGCTTGCCTGCAAGCTTTACCAATGTCGCGAAAGAGTCGGCCTCCATCTTTCGCATAATGTGCCCGCGATGGATTTGGACGGTGTATTCAGTGATCCCCAACTCGAAGGCTACCTGCTTGTTCAGCAAACCTCTTGTCAAAAGTGGAAGGACCTCTCGTTCGCGCGGCGTCAAGGATTCATACCGAGCAACTAGCCTGGCATGCTCCCCCGCCTCTTGACGGCTCGCGCGATCTTGCCGCAAAGCCCGCTCAACTGAAGCGAGGAGCGCTTCTTCATCGACCGGTTTGGTGAGAAAATCGATAGCTCCTCCCTTCATCGCTCTCACGGTTGATTGGATGTCGCCTCGCCCGGTGAGAAAGATCACAGGAATCGAAGTCTTTGCCGAAATCAGCTTCTGCACCTCCAGGCCGCCCAATCCAGGCATCTTGAGATCGAGAATCAGGCAAGTGCCCAGGGGAATCGCATTTGAAATTTCCAGACCATCCGAATCAAGTGGAAAGCGCGCGTTTGTCCGGCTGTCAGCGACAATTCGGTCCCAACGCGATGGCTTTCGATCACGTAAACCCGAGTACTGCCGCCGAAATCCAGATCGCGATCGGCTATCCATGGGTGGAGATTCCAAATGCGATTCCTCTGGGCAGGCGCAAGAGTCTCTCCGGGATAAATCGAGAAAGTCCTGTCCCGACGTGAAGAGCTTCACTCGCTTGCCGTTAGCCCGCAGAAGCGTAGACAACGCCTCTCCGACGTTAGGCTCATCGTCCACGATATAGACAAGCTCATTCGTCGGTTCCATGAATGCCTCCCTTCGGAACAAGCACTTGATGATCTGCGGCCCAGAGATAACGGTGCAATCGGATCCGGCTAGGAACAATGGGATCTTGGCCCCGCCTGCAATTTGAAGCCTCGGCCATCTTCGACTAGAAAGTGCGGACTCGATGATCCCTGTTCGGGGACCAGGTCTGCCTATTCCGGCAGGGTTGACCGTTTCAAAGTCACCGCCACATTGTGTGCCAGGTTGTGGGTAGCACGCAAGTTGCCCCCGATGAACCGGACATTTCCATCGACAACATTCTCCAGCACGACGTGGCCCTCTCGTGTGACCAACTGAATGCGAACGTTCAATTTGGTCGCTCCATTCACGGTAGTGACAGCCCGTCGAGTCTCGCTACCAGGCGTATATTTTTGCACTGCTGTCTTCAGAATGAGGAGGTTGGGAACATCGTTCGCGTTGCGATCCCCGCTACGGAACAACTGTTTGAACTGCCCAGTTTTGGCTAGCTCTTCGAGGAGACTCTCGTAGATGGCGACTCCGAAGGATGGTTCAAGGCCGACGTTGCCGGGGTCCACTCTATCGACCTGCACGCTCCATGGCTGGGCGGCTCCGCTTTTTCCGACTGTGGAGGATTCCGCAAGCGCAGTTGAGACGAATAGCTGAAGCTGCAACGCACCGAGCAGCAGGACGAGAGCCGCAAGTGCTCCGCGCTGCCGGTTTGGCCGGTGGAAGGTGGGCAGTCTAAACATGGTCTTCGTTGCGGCAAGGGAAGTTTCTCTATTTGTTTTCATGCTTGACCTCGGGAGTGCTTTGCGTGATGGCTCGGTCTGTCGGCGGCGTGATGTGCGCGCCGTTGGCTACGAGGTCCTTCTTGAAAGTTTGTCCTTGCCCTTTGTCCAGCTGGAATATGGCCCCGTGAAAACCACCGTTGTTATCAAGGTATTCAACTGTGAGGAAGTCATATTTCTTATGTGCGAAAAGGCTCACCACCCGCCCTCCACCAAACGGAGCCGCAGTTTTGCCCAGCGTCATCGCCGTGCCGCCTACCTGCTTGTCCTCATCCTCGACAAAGATGTCCTGAATGGAGCTTATGTTCACCTGGGCAGTCGGCTTTCCATCCCTCTGAAATTGCACTGCGCTACCTTGAATTTTTAAGTCTCCGTTAGCGTTATGCCGCTCACCGTCAAACCCCAGGACATGCGTGACATGGATGGCTGGCGGCCCTGGGACCGGACTCTGTGCTTCGCTCTGAGTCTGGCCTATCGATGCCGCGCTTACCGAGAGCAGGAAAGCCACGCAAGCTAACCCATGCCCAACCTGAAGAGAAGTAACTGGTGTTTGCGTGGGCGGTATGGGATTACGATTCATAATTCCTCCTTGTAGCCGCAAATGACGTGATAACTTCTTCGATTCACAAAAAACCCTCGCTCCGAGATGATCGGAGTGTAGGGTGCTTTGACCATCGTTGTCTCCGTGGCCCCGCACCATCGCTGGGGCGGATCCGGTGTGTGTGAGTCTTCTTGACCCAAGACCGGATGCTGAATGCGTATACACCGATGCAAATCAAGTTTGCTGGAATAAAGCCAAACTGAGACGTGCGAAAGCCGATTACGCAAACGATCATGCTGTTGACAATTGATATCAGAAGTCCCGTCCACGATTTCCGACCTACGAGGATAGTCGCCAATATAGTGAGAAAGCAAGAGAGGTAATCTAAATGAAACATACCGACTTCGACCTCCCGCGTAGATCGCTTCCTCAACTGCCATTGCGAACCTCTCGTCAGCTACTCTTGCGCTGTTCAATGATCAACCGGTCACCGCGATTTGCACTGAGGTACGTCCAGATCCACTGGAAGAAGACGCTGAACCGCAAGCTGCTCTCAGCCAGAAACTGTATGTGGATCAAGGCCCATACGAGCCAAGCCAAGAAACCGCTCATCATGACACGCCCGCTCTGCAGCACGGCAAAATTCTTGCCTACTACGGCAAGGTTGCCCTTGTCGAAGTAACGAAAAGGAGGAAGCTGTGATTTCTTGGTTACCTGCCGAAAGATTGTTTTTGCGGCGTAACGTCCTTGCTGCATGGCGACCTGCGCGACTCCAGGGAGTGGCCGCCCATCCTGATCAAGGGACGCTGTATCGCCAATTACAAATATCTCAGGATGGTCCTGGACCGAAAGATCTGGTCGGATGCGGACACGCCCTGCGCGATCAACTTCGCAGCCAAGCCATTCGCCGGCCGGCGATGGAGCAACTCCTGCCGTCCATATCACCGTCTTGCTCGGAATCCGCTCATCACCAACGACCGCGCCTTCTCCATCGATTGTTTGAACTGCTTTCTCGAGCCGCACATCTACGCCCAACTGCAATAAACGAAGTCTTGCTGCTTCCGAGAGACTTTCCGCGAACGTTCCAAGAGGGCGTTTTCCCATGTCAACGAGGATGATGTGTGCGGATTTTGGGTCGATCCGACGGAAGTTTTTTCGTAACGTCGTCCGGACCATGACGGCAATTGCGCTTGCCATCTCTACGCCGGTCGGTCCAGCGCCCACCATGACGAATGTCATCAGTGCCTTCCGGCGCTCGGGATCCTCCTCAGCCTCTGCGTTTTCAAAGACCGTGAGGATGTGATTGCGTAAGGATTCAGCGTCCCCGAGACTTTTCAATCCCGGAGCGAAGTGTGCAAACTCATCATGTCCAAAGTAGCTGTGGGTGGCCCCTGTCGCGAGCACCAGATAGTCATACGCAACCCGTAGTCCTTTTTTCTCGCCTGCGTCGACGATCACATGCCGCGTGGCCGGATCGATACCGGTCACATTGCCAAGCATCACAGAAGTATTCTCTTGATCGGCCAAGAGACCGCGGAGCGGAGAGGCAATCTGACCCGGAGCCAAAACCGATGTCGCTACCTGGTATAGGAGGGGTTGAAAAACGTGATGATTTGACCGATCAATCAACAGTACGTTGACAGGAGCCCGTCGTAGGGACTTGGCCGCAGCAAGACCGCCAAATCCGCCTCCGACGATCAAAACAAGTGGAACCTCGTTATTCATTTCTGGCTCCCTTAACACGTATCGGCCATGTCTGCAGTGCCGAGCATCCTAACTCCACGCAACAGCGTGAGAGTAGCAGTCGCACACAAGCGAAACAATCACATGTTCATGTAATAATGGTTGAATAGGACACATCGACTCGGCATTTTGTTCGCTTCAGCGGTAACCTACGACTGCGATTCGCGCCGTTTGACGAGACGAGTGAGTTCCGTTGCGGACGCCCGAGCTCATTCAATGACGATGATTTGGCTATGCAGTTTCGCCGGTGTTGAAGTGCGGAGACCGTTTCTCGAAGAAGGCAGTAAGCGCCTCACGAGCGTCCGCCGAGCGCACTCTTTCGCTAAACTCCAACATTTCGTCCTGGGTGGCCTGTTCGACATGGGGTCGAACTTGACGGCGCAGAAGTTGTTTAGACGCTTTGAGTGCAGCTAATGGCTTTTGTGCCAGCTCTTGTGCGACTTTCTCCGCAGTGGCAAGGACTTCGGCGTCGGGTAGGACCTTGGTGACCAACCCCATGCTGAGGGCGCTGGATGCGTCGAAAGGATGCCCGAGGAGGACGATCTCAGCCGCACGAAGGTAGCCAACCTGATCGGGTAACGAGAAGCTGGTTCCAAACTCCGGCACCAGCGCTAGATTAATGAACGGATACTGGAACCTGGCATTTTGACTGGCGTAGACGAAATCGAAGTAGGTGAGCATGGTAGCTCCTGAGCCGACCGCTGCGCCTCGAACTGCGCCGACGAGCGGCTTGTCCAACACGCGGAGAGCATCGATCAGCTGTTTTTGCGGGCTATCACCGCTTCCGGGGGGATGATCCAGAAAGTCCTGAAGGTCATTTCCCGCGGAATAGTTGTCCGCAGCTGCAGACACCAGTACTACCCGAATCTCGGGCTTTGTCTGGGCCGCGCTCAACAGCTCGGCGAACTGCGTGTACATGTCCAATGTAAGGGCATTTCGCTTCTGTGGGCGATTCAACTCTATCTTGAGAATGCCCCCATCCAGATTATTGAGAATGTATTCCATACTACTTTGTCCTAATCCCGCAACGCACGTCCGTCACAAGGCGCGGTTGGACGTGCGTTGCTTTGGCTATCGACTTCCATCGTTCAGAAGTATCTGCTTATTGCATTCACTTACCCTGAAATTGCGGAGCGCGCTTCTGGACGAAGGCAGAAGTGCCCTCCTTCTTGTCCTCGGTCCCAGCAGCAAGGGCAAAGTACTGCGCCTCGAGCTTCAGTCCTGAATTAAGGTCTGTATCAACACCCTTGTTCACCGCGTCAATGGAGTAACGGACCGCGATCGGCGCATTTGCACCGATCTGCTTGAGAATGGCCTCACAGCGCGATATCAGGTCCGCTGCAGGAACAACCTCATTCACTAACCCGATGCGATGAGCCTCGTGAGCATCGATCAGGTCGCCAGTCAGGATCAATTGCAGAGCACGTCCTTTGCCGACGAGGCGCGGTAGCCTCTGCGTGCCGCCATAACCAGGAATGACTCCGAGCTTCACTTCAGGCTGACCGAACTTCGCGTTTTCCGCGGCAATACGGATAGTGCATGCCATCGCCGTTTCACATCCACCTCCCAGGGCGAAGCCGTTCACCGCTGCGATCACCGGCTTGCCAAGCGTCTCAATGAACAAGAGCACCTCCTGGCCCTTCGCGGAGAATTCACCTGCCAGTTCCCCGTCGATTGCCGAAAGCTCTGCGATATCGGCACCAGCAATGAACGCCTTCTCTCCAGCGCCGGTCAGAATGATGCCTTTGACCGTGGCATCTTCCTTCGCCGCATGGAACGCAGCGTTGAGTTCTTCAACGGTCCGCCGGTTGAGTGCGTTCATCACCTTTGGGCGATTCAGGGTAATGTAGCCGATCGATCCTCTGACCTCATACGTGATGTTTTCGAAGCTGGTAGCTACTTCTGTAGCACTCATGCAACTTTCTCCTCTCTACTAAATGGGTTTCCCTGCAGCGTGCGTTGGCACCTCAGCATGGGCCGCCTGTGGGGCCGCTCCGCTGGCACGCAGGCCTGCGATCTCGTCACTTGTGAATCCAAGTTCCTTCAGCACTTCATCGTTATGCTCGCCGATTCCCGGCGCGCGCCTGGCAGGCACCTTAGTAACACCGTGCACCTGAATCGGACTGCTGATGGTTGAGGTCAACTTCTCACCGGCTCCTTCGAGCGGAACGACGATGTCATTCGCTCGCAGTTGCGGATCATTAACGACTTCCTGCGGCTCACGCACGGCGCCAAAAGGAACGTTAACGCCATTGAAGACCTCATACCAATGCGACATTGGCTGCGAACCGAAGATCTCATCGAGCAATGCCGTCAGTTGCGGCCGGTTCTGCTCTAGCTTGGCTGGATTGGAGAATCGCGGATCCGTCAGGATATCCTCACGACCTAGTGCTTTTAGAACCGCGGGTACCTTGTCCGGAGTAACTACCAAAACGAACCAGGTGCCATCGGAAGAACGATACGTGTTCAAACCTGCATTTGCGGGATGTGCTCGATCGTGCAGCCCATAGAAACTCGCACCGCATAGAGCAGCCTGGATAAATACGCTGGCCGACCAGACACCTGCCGCGAGGAGCGAAGTCGTGACGTAGGATCCTTTGCCCGTGCGTTCGCGACGATAAAGAGCGGTCACGATTGCGCTATAAATGGCGACCGCAGTCGCATTATCGCCGCTACCGGCCACGGGCCATGTCGGCGGCTCTCCAGCATCACGCGTCATAAATAACAAACCGCTTCGCGCCCAGAAGGCCGTGAGATCGAACCCCGGAAGAGCGGCGTCCGGACCTTTTTCCCCGAAGCCGGTGAGATCCGCATAGATCAGACGGGGATTCCACTGTGCGACATCGTCATATTCGAGCTTCAATTTTTTGCGCGCGGGATGCGGCGTGTTGACGATGAACACGTCGGCCCACTTGGCTAACCGCTCGAGGACCTGCTGCGCGCTCGCAGCTTTCAGATCGAGTGCAACGCCACGTTTGTTTCGATTAGCCAATTCGAAGGGATAAGGCTCTTCCGAATGCGGCTGCGGAGGGATCCTATGCCCGTGTCTCCACAGTTCTCCGTCGGGCGGCTCGACCTTGATCACATCCGCGCCGAAGTCGGACAGAATTGTCGCTGCTCCGGGACCCGCGATAAAGCTCGCAAGGTCAACTACCTTAATTCCTGAAAATATTTTGCTTTCGCTCATAAGATCTCCAACATCTCCATTTGTTCGTCATCTTGACCAGCGAAGCTCGTCACAATGTGACGGATCCGCTTCGTGCTTCAAAACCCTCTTCCGGCGGCCAGCTCATCACACTCGCCTGGATTGCCCGGCCCAGTATTTCTCCCGTAAAACTCGTTTCAGAATCTTGCCCGACCCGGACTTGGGGAGCTCCTCTGTCATGAACTCGATATGTCGGGGGACCTTGTATGAGGCGATCCTCGTTTTGCAGTACTGCTTGAGTTCTTCTGCGGACAAGTTAGTTCCCGGTCGTAGGACAACGGCTGCGGCCACCAGCTCTCCCCATTTCTGATCCGGGATGCCGAATACTGCGGCCTCTTTCACTTCGGGAATCTCATAAATGGCGGCCTCGACTTCAGCGGAGTAGACATTCTCCCCGCCGCTGACGATCATCTCTTTTGCTCGATCGACGATGTAGAAGTAGCCGTCCTTGTCCTGGCGTCCAATATCTCCGGTGTGGAAGAACCCGCCACGCCATGATT
>Ga0210410_10000798_pt1 | contig 31786 bp, 28 predicted proteins | sample IncBWC4MmetaG_FD_161058 | JGI IMG/M metagenome (GOLD analysis project Ga0210410, IMG submission 161058) | Forest soil microbial communities from Barre Woods Harvard Forest LTER site, Petersham, Massachusetts, United States - Inc-BW-C-4-M | ecosystem: Environmental > Terrestrial > Soil >...
ACTCTTCCGACTTCGGCGCCGGGACACTAGCCGGATTCCGACGATGGGAGTATGGTTTCACGAAATAGAAAATAACGAGAAGAAAAACGGGGGGATGGGGTAGGAGGAACACCATGGTCCATCCGGCCTTCCCGCGGCCGCATACTACGCGCCGCGGCCTTCTCACATCGGCCGTCTTCGGTTCGGTCGCAGCCATCGCCGCGCCATACGTCAAAGACAGCCATGCGGCCGGAAGCCTGACGCTTGGCGTTTGGGATCATTGGGTACCCGGCGCCAACAAGGCGTTTGCGGCGCTCTGCAATGAATGGGGAACAAAAAACAATGTCGAGGTGAGGATCGATTTCATCACCTCGCAGGGCGAGAAGGACAAGCTGACGGCGGCCGCCGAGGCGCAAGCCGGCACTGGCCACGACATTATGTCTCACCGGGACTGGAGCATCCGCATCCACGCGGAGTTGCTCGAGCCGCTTGATGAGATCGCCGCAGCGCTGATCAAGCAGTACGGCCCGATCAGCCCGGTCGCTGAATATCTCGCCAAGATCAAGGGCGCCTGGCGCGGCGTGCCGACGGCATCAGGCAGCCAGATCAAGCCATGCTGCTCGCGTTTCGACCTCTACCAGGACAATGCCGGGATCGATTTGCGCGAGGTGTTTCCTGCCGACGAATCCAAATGGGATTCGGCGAAGGTCGATGGCTGGAACTGGGATGCTTATCTCGCGGCCGCCGAAAAGCTTTTCAAAGCCGGATATCCGGTCGGCCTGCCGATGGGCCAGACCAGCGACTCCGTCGACTGGGTTGGTGCGTTGTTCAACGCCTATGGCGTCGTCATGGTCGACGCCAAGGACAACATCAAGATCAATTCCGACGAGACGCGCGCGGTGCTCGAATACGCCAGGAAGCTGATGGCTGTGATACCGCCCGACGTTTACGCCTGGGACGATGCGGGCAACAATCGCTGGCTCATTTCCGGCAAAGGATCGGGCATCATGAATCCGCCGAGCGCCTGGGCGGTCGCCAAGCGCGACAACCCGAAGGTGGCGGAGAATTGCTGGACCCATCCGATGCCGCGCGGCCCGAAGGGCCGCTTTGTCGGCCAGCTCCCGCAATTTTACGGCTTGTGGAGCTTCTCGAGGAACAAGGCCGCGGCCAAGGATCTGCTGCTCTTCATCTCGCAGAAAGAGCAGGTTGCAAAGCTGGTCGAGGCATCGTTCGGCTTTGATCTGCCGTCCTTCAAGAGCATGTACGACCTCGACACCTGGAAAACCGTCGGGCCGCCCGTTGGCACCGTCTACGGCTATCCGCCACGCGGCGACGAGCAGACCTCGATCGCCGGTGCGCCGGCGCGCTCGGAGGTCGGCGCGCAGATTTACAACCAGGCCATCAATACCGTGATGGTCGCCAAATTCACGCAAGGCGGCGAGAAGCTCGACGCGGTGATCAAGTGGGCCGAGAACGAGCTGGAAGGGACGCTGCGCTCCTGAAGGTGCTTTTCCACGTTAGGTGAAAGATCCGAGTACGCGGAATTTACGCAGAACGATATTTCACGAGACGCTCTTGGAGGTCAGTGGCGTGAGCACGTTCGGCACGGTCCAGACGTGGCTTCCCCGGTTTCAGGGAACAAGGCTCGCGCCTCCAGCAACGCGCGGACTGCGCGCCTTCCTGCGGCGGCGCTCGATCGTTGCATTCCTGATGTGCCTGCCGTTGATCCTCATTATCGGTTCGCTGGTCGCCTATCCCGCCTTCTATTCGATCTATCTGTCGATGCTGAACAAGGCGCAGACCCGTTTCATCGGGCTGGGCAATTTCCGCTTTCTGCTGTCGCGCGACGTGTTCTGGATGGTGGTGCAGCAGACAATCATCTTCGCGTGCAGCGCGGTCCTTTTCAAAGCGCTGATCGGCCTTGTCACCGCGCATCTGATCAACAATCTGCCCAGCAAGGGTCAGCGCAAGTGGCGTGGCATGCTGCTGGTGCCTTGGGTCATCCCGCTGGCGCTGTCATCGCTCGGCTGGTGGTGGCTGTTCGATCCCACGCACTCTGCCTTCAACTGGATCGTCACCGGGCTTGGATACGGCGAAATTCCATGGCTGAGCGATCCTTATTGGGCACGCTTTTCCGTCATCCTGGTCAACGTCTGGTACGGCGCGCCGTTCTTTCTGATCATGTACCTGGCGGCGCTGAAATCGGTGCCGGAACAGCTCTATGAAGCCGCGGCGGTGGACGGCGCCAACGCCTGGCAGAAATTTCGCTACATCACGCTGCCGATGATGCGCAACATCATCGCCATCACCGTGCTGTTCTCGCTCATCGTCACGTTTTCCAATTTCGACATCGTGCAGATCATGACGGGGGGCGGCCCGCGCAACATGACGCACGTGTTCGCAACCTACGCTTTCATGCTCGGCATCCGTTCCGGCGATTTGCCGCTCGGCGCCGCCGCATCGCTTTTCATGTTTCCCATCCTCGCGGTCGGGGCGATTTTCATTCTGAACGGCGTACGCAAGCGCGGCCGGGAGATCGGATGAGCGCGACCGCCATCGGCATGCGCGCCGGCCCAAGTTTCGTTTTCCGCGCAAGCTTGCGGCGCAATCGCCGATGGGCGCTGATCACATCGTATGTATCTCTCGTCATCTTCGCGATTTTTTTCCTCATTCCGCCCTATTACATGGTCGTCACCTCGCTCAAGAGCGATGCCGAGGTCGCGCACATGAAGACCAATCCATGGATCATCGCCGATGGGGTGACGCTCGATCAATTCCGCCTGCTGCTGACGCAAACCGATTTTCTGATCTTTTTCAGGAACACGGCGATCGTGACGGTGTGCGTGGTGGCGATCACAATGGTGGTCAGCGTGCTCGCCGCTTTCTCACTCGGCCGCATGAAGTTCTGGGGCTCGAGCATCCTGGCAACAGGCATTTTTCTGACCTACCTGGTTCCCGACACGCTGTTGTTCATTCCGCTCTTCCAGATCGTCAAGGCGCTCGGGCTGCTCAACTCCTATTGGGGCATGGTGCTGGTCTATCCGACGCTGACGGTGCCGTTCTGCACCTGGATCATGATCGGGTACTTCCAGTCGATCCCCAAAGAGCTTGATGAGGCGGCGCTGATCGACGGCGCCAACCACCTGCAGATGCTCACCAAGATCTTTATTCCGGTGGCTCTGCCGGGGATCATTGCGGCGGCGATTTTTGCTTTCACGGTGTCGTGGGCGGCGTTCGTCTACCCGATGGCGTTTCTTTATTCGGCCGATCAGCAAGTCCTGACTGTCGGAACGGTGACCAGCCTGATCCGCGGCGATGTCTACAAATGGGGGATGCTGATGGCCGGCGCGCTCCTGGCCGCCGCGCCGCCGCTCGTCATCTACGCCTTCCTGATGGATTATTACATCGCCGGTCTGACAGCAGGGGCGACGAAAGGCTGAAAGACATGGCCGAGGTGAGCTTGCGCAACGTGACCAAGCGTTTCGACACTATCGAAGCGGTGCGCGGCATCAATCTCGATATTCCCGACAACGAATTGGTGGTGCTGGTCGGCCCATCGGGCTGCGGCAAAAGCACGACGCTGCGCATGATCGCGGGCCTCGAGGAGGTCACGTCAGGCGATGTTCTGATCGGCGGCGAGGTCGTCAACGATCTGCCGCCGAAGGATCGCGACATCGCCATGGTCTTTCAGAATTACGCGCTTTACCCGCACATGACCGCCTTCGAGAACATGTCGTTCGGGTTGAAGCTGCGCAAAGTAGCGAAGGACGAGATCAAAAGGCGCGTGGACGAGGCGGCGCGCATCCTCGACATTACCGAACTTTTGGAGCGCAAGCCGAAAGCGCTCTCCGGCGGACAGCGCCAGCGCGTCGCCATGGGGCGGGCCATCGTGCGCAATCCGAAGGTCTTTTTGTTCGACGAACCGTTATCGAATCTCGACGCCAAGCTGCGGGTGCAGATGCGGATCGAGATCAAGCGCGTCCACCAGATGGTGAAGACCACGACGGTTTATGTCACGCACGATCAGGTCGAGGCGATGACGCTCGCCGATCGCGTGGTGGTCATGAACAACGGCTCGATTGAGCAGATCGCCAAGCCGCAGGAGCTTTATCATCATCCGAAAACGCGTTTTGTCGCCGGCTTTATCGGCTCGCCGGCGATGAATTTCATGCGCTGCCGCCTGGAAGAGAACGGCTCCGAGTTGCGCGCGCGCATATCGGAATTAATCAGCCTGCCCGTGCCGGCAGCGCGCGCAGTGCGCTTCCGCTCGCTTGCCGGCAAGGAGCTGATATTCGGGCTGCGGCCCGAACACATCACCGAGCCACGGCGCAGCGACCGCGACGCCAATTGCGAATTCGCGGCAATGCTCGACATCGTCGAGCCGATGGGCATGGAGACATTGGTGTATTTCGCCATCGACGGCCAGCAAATCTGCGGCCGCGTCGATCCCGGCAGCGGCGCGCAGCCGCGCGAAACCATGCGGCTCGTTGCCAATATGGATCACATGCACCTGATCGACCCGTCGAGCGGCACGGTGCTTTGAGACTCTGACGAGGCGGCCAGAGCGCAGTCGTCTCAGATCAAAGCTCGGCGTTCTGCCGGCGTAGCGAGTGGCGCCAGCGGAGCAGTTTTTCATCAGCGGTGACGAGCGTCGCATCGTGGCGAATGGCGGTGGCAGCAATGAAACGGTCTGCTGGATCGCCATGCAGGCTGTCGAGTTCGCCGGCAAGAATGGCGATTTCGCCGGTGAGCGGCAGTTCGCCGATACCGGCACGCAGTATGAAATCGCGAGTTTCCGCTGCAGAATCGATGGAGCGGACGCGTCGCTTGGCGATGAGCAGCGTGATCTCCCAAAAACTTATAACACTGACGGCTAGTTGGTCGTCTTCAAGGGCTCGGTCGATGGTCCGTTGACTCCGTTTTCCAAGCAGGCCGTTGTCCATTGCGAACCACAAGGCCGCATGCGTATCAAGAAGGATCACTTAAGCGCTTCCCACTCGACATCGATCGGCGAAATGATGTCACCGACAATTTCCAATCGTCCTTTCAGAATGCCACGGGCGTTGCGCTTCGGCGCGGTGTGCGGCACCAATTCGGCAACGGGCTTTCCACGCTTGGTGATAACGACAGCTTGGCGTGTCCGCTCGACTTCGTCGAGAACGGCGAGGCATTTCGCCTTGAATTCCGAAGCTTTGATTACCCGCGACATGGCTGCAGCAGCCTTCGATATGACCATAGTCAATGACTATGGTCATATAGCACTCAGTCAAAGCGGGCACAATTGCGTGCCCGTAACCGGCAACGCGGCCGTCCTGCCGTTTTACGCCTGCACCTTGACGTAACCGCCCGGCGCGTCTTCGATGGGCTTGAGGGCGCCGTCGCCGGGCGTGCGCGCGGGGACTTCAGTGTCGTCCTGACGCTTGAGCCAGGTGAGCCAGTCGGGCCACCATGAGCCCGGATGTTCGGTCGCCTTTTCAAGCCAGCCTTCGAGATTGGCGCTGCGCGGCTTCGGGCCGGTCCAATATTGATATTTGTGCTTGTCCGGCGGGTTGACCACGCCGGCGATATGGCCGGAGCCGGACAGGACGAAGCGCACCGGCCCGCCGAAATATTTGCTGCCGAGCAGCACCGATTTTGCCGGCGCGATGTGATCCTCGCGGGTAGCAAGATTGTAGATCGGGATCTTGACCGCCTTCAGGTCGATCGGCGTGTCGCCGATCGTGATCCCGCCCTTGGTGAGCCTGTTATCGAGATAGCAGTTGCGCAGATAGAACGAATGGTTGGCCGCAGGCAGCCGGGTGGCGTCGGAATTCCAGTACAGCAGATCGAACGGGAACGGCGTTTTGCCCTTGACGTAATTGTTGATGATGTACGGCCAGATCAGGTCGTTCGAGCGCAGCAGGTTGAAGACCGTCACCATCGACTTGCCTTCGAGATAACCGCGCTCGGCCATCCGCTGCTCGACCACCTTGAGCTGGTCCGGATCGACGAACACTTTCAAGTCGCCCGCATAGGTGAAGTCGACCTGGGCGGCGAACATGGTCGCCGAGACGATGCGCTGGTCCTGCTGCGCCGCCATCGCGGCGAGCGCAATGGCCAACAGCGTGCCGCCGACGCAATAACCGACGCTGTGCACCCGGTCTTCGCCAGTCGCGAGCTTGATGGCGTCGAGCGCCGCTAGCGGGCCTTCGCGGATATACTCTTCCCAGCTTTTTCGGGCGAGGTGGGCGTCCGGATTGACCCAGGAAATGCAGAAGACGGTGATGCCCTGGTCGACGCACCACTTGATGAACGATTTTTCGGGCGTCAGGTCGAGCACATAGTATTTGTTGATCCAGGGCGGCACGATCAGCAGGGGCTTCTTCAGCACCTTTTCGGTCGAAGGCGCATACTGGATGAGCTGCATGATGTCGTTCTGGAAGATCACTTTGCCGGGCGTGACCGCCAGGTTGCGGCCGACCTCGAACATCGAGGAATCGGACTGGCGTATTTTCAGGTCGCCGCCGCCCGCCTGGATGTCGTCGGCCAGCATGTGCATGCCGCGCACAAGATTTTCCGCATTGCTGGTGATCGTCTCGCGCAGCAATTCCGGATTGGTCAGAACGAAATTCGACGGCGAGACCGCGTTGGCGATCTGCCGCACGTAGAATTCGGCCTTCTGTTTGGTATGCGGGTCGAGGTCCTTGGCTTCGTTGACGAGCTGATTGGCCAGCCGCGTGCTGAGCAGATAAAGCTGCTTGAGGAAGTCGAAGAACTGGTTCGACGTCCATTCCGGGTCGTTGAAGCGTCTGTCGTTGGGGGCGGGGCTGGCGACCGGCGTCGCCGGCTCGCCGGCGAGCCTTTTGGCCGCCGAGGCCCATAGGTCGAGATAAGCCTTGCCGAACCGGGTCTGCAATTCCAGCGCCCGCTTCGGGTCGGCCAGCCAATAATGTGCGACTTGGCCGAGCGTCTTGGTGACCTCGTTGAGCTCTTCGGCCAATTCGCGGCGGCCCTGGCCCTGCTCGCGCGGCTTGAGGTAGGCCGCAAGCGCCCGGCCGCCTTCTTCGATCACGCGCGCAAGGTTGCGCGAAAACGCTTCGACATCGACGGCACCGATCCTGACCGGCTCTTGCGACGGAGCACGCACCAGCGTTTCCTCAAATTCCCTATGGGCTCCAAGCCCTTAGTGCGGACAAACCCTCAGTGCACAAATGGCCCGCTCAAATCGGCAGCGCAAGGCGACTTTTCAGCCGTGCGGCAAAAGAGAATGCCGCAAAACTCAGCATTCGGCTGCTGATCCGGCTGTCCGTCCTTCCGCTTCCCACCTGCTTCCGTCCTGCCTCGGGTCAAGCTTCCGTCCAGCTTCCGTCCCTCTTCCGTCCTTGGGCCCAGTCCTTGTTTCGACCATATTAGCGCAGTATCTACAAAACGATGTCAGGTTTAGGTTGGTATTTGTAAACCATTGAGGGGGTAAGCCTTTAGCCGGGGAGAACGGCAAGGATCGTCAAGCGGGCGTTATCAAGCGCGGCTTGAATGGCTGAAGTGGCTCCTCACGGAGCCGAGCGGGGCGGCCTGAGGTCTAAGAGGGTTCCGAGTGGGGACGAGGGTGACGAGTAATCGACGCATCGCTGGCGTTGCATGTGCAGGCTTGGCCGTGGCTACGGCCGCGGTGCTGCTGTCCGGCTGTTCTTCCGACAGCGCTTTTCCCGCAGTGCATGATATGCCGGCCGCACGGACCGAAATGAAGCTGACGCCGGATCAGGTCAAGCAGGCCACGGACGATCTGATCACCGACCGCGATCGGACCGAGGCTAAAGCAGGCGCCGCGCAGCCGGTTGCCGCGACCAATGCGCCGGCCACCACCGGATCGATCCCGCAGAAGAAATCGGCCGCGTCGGCGCCACCGGCGGCTCAGCAATCCTCCTCCGGTATCAGCGCTTACGCCAAGCAGTGATATAGAAGTAGGGGTTCATCCCTCTACGTTCTGGTGCGCACACCCATGGAAGAGTTTTATCGCATCCGCCGGCTGCCGCCGTATGTGTTCGAAGAGGTCAACCGCGCGAAGGCCGGCGCTCGCAACGGCGGTGCCGACATCATCGACCTCGGCATGGGCAATCCCGATCTGCCGGCGCCGGCCCATGTGGTCGAGAAAATCAAGGAGACGATCGGCAAGGCGCGCACGGACCGCTACTCGGCCTCCAAGGGGATTCCGGGGCTGCGCCGCGCCCAGGCCGCTTATTATGCCCGCCGCTTCGGCGTGAAGCTCAATCCCGACACGCAGATCGTCACCACGCTCGGCTCGAAGGAAGGCTTCGCCAATGTCGCCCAGGCGCTCACCGCGCCGGGCGACGTAATTATCGTGCCCAATCCGACTTATCCGATTCACGTCTTCGGCTTCCTGATGGCGGGCGGCGCCATCCGTTCGGTGCCGGTCGAGGCCAACGCCGCGTTTTTCGGCGCGCTCGAACGCGCCATCAAGCACACCATCCCCAAGCCGATCGCGGTCGTGACCTGTTATCCGTCGAATCCGACCGCCTGCGTCGCCGATCTCGATTTCTATCGGGACCTGGTGGCGTTCGCGAAACGGCACGGCGTCCTCCTCTTGTCGGATCTCGCCTACGCCGAGGTCTATTTTGACGAACCGCCGCCGTCGGTGCTGCAGGTGCCCGGCGCGATGGATGTCGCGGCCGAATTCACCTCGATGTCGAAGACCTATTCGATGCCGGGCTGGCGCATCGGATTCGCGGTCGGCAACGAGCGCATCATCGCGGCGCTGGCGCGCGTAAAATCCTACCTCGATTACGGCGCGTTCACGCCCATCCAGGTGGCGGCCACCGCCGCGCTCAAGGGCCCGGACGACTGCATCCACGAAATGCGCGCAACCTACAAAAAGCGGCGCGATGCGCTGGTCGAATCCTTCGGCCGCGCCGGCTGGCAAGTGCCGGCGCCGCGTGCCTCGATGTTCGCCTGGGCGCCGATACCCGAGCCGTTCCGGACCTTGGGCAGCGTCGAATTCTCGACGCTTCTGGTGGAAAAGGCGAGCGTCGCCGTCTCTCCCGGCGCCGGCTTTGGCGAGCATGGCGAAGGCCATGTCCGCATCGCGCTGGTCGAGAACGAACAGCGTATCCGGCAGGCCGCCCGCAATATCCGGCGCTTTCTTGAAACAGGGCCGGAAATGCTGCACAACGTCGTACCCCTGGCGACGCGACGTTAGTCGGCCGCCGCTCCATCCCTCGTTAGCGACGCATTTTGGCGGCGTTCCAGGTTAGCGACGTTTATGGCTGAGCCGTTGAAAGTCGGTCTTGCCGGACTGGGTACTGTCGGCACGGCTGTGATCCAGCTTCTAGAGCGCGAGCGCGACAAGCTCGTCACGCGCTGCGGGCGCTCGATCGAGGTCGTCGCGGTGAGCGCGCGCTCGCGCGGCAAGAAGCGCGCGGTCGATCTGAAAAAGGTGCGCTGGGCCGCCGATCCGGTGGAGCTTGCCGGCGATCCCGGCATCGACGTTCTTGTGGAAGTGATCGGCGGGGCAGGGGACCCGGCCAAGGGCGCGGTGGAGACCGCACTTGCCGCCGGCAAGCCGGTCGTGACCGCCAACAAGGCGCTGCTCGCAGCTCACGGCCACAAGCTTGCGACGCTCGCCGAGCGCCAGCGCGTGGCGCTCAATTTCGAGGCGTCGGTCGCCGGCGGCATCCCGATCGTCAAGACGCTACGCGAAGGGCTCAATGGCAATTCGTTCACGCGCATCTACGGCATTCTCAACGGCACCTGCAATTACATCCTCTCGCGCATGGAGGAGGAGCGGATCTCGTTCCAGGATTGCCTGCGCGAGGCGCAGCAACTAGGCTATGCGGAGGCCGATCCGTCCTTCGACGTCGAGGGCCACGACGCCGCGCAGAAGCTGTCGATTCTGGCAAGCCTTGCCTTCGGCACCAAAGTCGATCAGGCGGCGGTTTATGTGGAAGGCATCTCGTCGATCACACTCGCCGATATCGATGCGGCGGCCGAGCTCGGCTACCGCGTGAAGCTTCTCGGCGTCGCGGTGCGCACCGACGCCGGCATCGAACAGCGCGTGCATCCGACCATGGTGCCGAAGGAGTCCGCGATCGCGCAGGTGATGGGCGTGACCAACGCAGTGACGGTCGACGCCGCCGGCCTTTCGCCGATCACGCTCGTGGGGCCGGGCGCCGGCGGCATGGCGACCGCGTCCGCCGTCGTGTCTGATCTGGCCGATATTGCGCGCGGCGTGCGAACGCCGCCGTTCGGGCAACCCGCCGCGCGCATGACGGCGGTGCGCAAGGCGCCCATGCAGCGCCACGAAGGCGGCTACTACATCCGGCTGATGGCACGCGACCGGCCGGGCAGCGCGGCCACCATCGCGCGGCGGCTGGCGCAGCGGCAAATCTCGCTCGAATCGATTGTGCAGCGCCACGAAACCCGCTCGCAGGACGCCGGCAAGTCCGGCGATCCGGTTCCGGTCATTCTCATCACCTACGCGACCACCGAGGACGCGGTCCACAAGGCGCTCGCCGCGGTGCGCCGCGACCGTGTAATCTCCGGAAGGCCACAGGTCATCCGGATCGAAAAGAACTAGATATTACGCTGGAGCATGATCTTTTCCGAAAACCGATTTCCACTTTTCGGGATCATCCTCTACCGCGCATAGAACAAGACGGGGAAACGAAGAAATGGCGTCGTCGATCACCGTACCGCACAATCTGATGCTTGACCGCATTCTCACGATGGAGATCGTGCGGGTGACCGAGCGCGCGGCCGTCAATGCCGCGCGGCTGCGCGGCCGCGGCGAGGAGAAGGCGGCCGATCAGGCGGCGGTCGACGCCATGCGGCGCGAGCTCAACAATCTGCCGATCGACGGCACGGTGGTGATCGGCGAAGGCGAGATGGACGAAGCGCCGATGCTGTTCATCGGCGAGAAGGTCGGCGCCAAGGGCGGCTTCAAGGTCGACATCGCGGTCGATCCGCTGGAAGGCACGACGCTGTGCGCCAAGAACATGCCGGGCGCCATCGCCACCATCGCCATCGCCGAGGGCGGGACACTGTTGCACGCGCCCGACATCTATATGGACAAGATCGCGGTCGGGCCCGGCTATCCCAAGGACGTGATCGACCTCGACGCGCCGGCCGACGAGAACATCCGCGCGCTCGCCAAAGCCAAGGGCGTCAAGCCCGAGGGCATCACGGCGATGCTGCTCGACCGGCCGCGCCATGCCGACATGATCGCGGCGGTGCGCAAGACCGGCGCCGCCGTGAGCCTGATCACCGACGGCGACGTGGCCGCCGTGATCCATACGGCCGAAGCGGAAAAGACCGGCATCGATATTTTCCTCGGCATCGGCGGCGCGCCGGAAGGCGTGCTGGCGGCCGCTGCCTTGCGCTGCATCGGCGGCCAGATGCAGTGCCGGCTCGTGGTCGATACCGACGAGAAGCGCGAGCGCGTCGCCAAGATGGGCATCAAGGACCCGCGCAAGAAATATCAGATCGAGGACATGGTGCGCGGCGATTGCCTGTTTGCCGCGACCGGCATCACCGACGGCCGCATGCTGCAGGGCGTCAGGTTCGGCAACGGCATTGTCGAGACGCAGACGGTGGTGATGCGCTCGGTCACCGGCACGGTGCGCTGGATCCGTGCCGAGCACCGGCAGCTGGAGAAGTTCTAGGGCTTAGGCTTTTTCATTGCCGCCTTCAGGTCAAGGGCGGTGCGCTCCCCCAACAGTTGATTTTAGGACCGCTGCGTCTTTTTTTGGCTACCGCGCCCGCTTGGACAAGGTAGTCAATCGTGCGTCGCACGTTGGTCTTTGGCTCGCTCGATCGCCTCGGTGATAAAGCGCTTGGCCTCGTCGGCGTCGCCCCAGCCGCCGAAAGTCACCCACTTTCCCTCTTCGAGGTCCTTGTAGTGCGCAAAGAAATGCTCGATTTGGCGCCAGGTAATTTCCGGCAGATCGGTATAATTGTGCACGTGCGCGTAGCGCTGCGTCAGTTTCGGTATCGGCACAGCGATGATCTTTTCGTCGCCGCCCGCTTCGTCCATCATCTTGAGCACGCCGATCGGACGCACTGCAACGATGGCGCCTGGAACGATCGGCCGGGTATTGGCGACGAGGACGTCGCAAGGGTCGCCGTCCGCGGAGAGCGTGTGCGGAATGAATCCGTAGTTCCCCGGATAGCGCATCGGCGTATAGAGAAAGCGGTCGACGACGAGCGTTCCCGCTTTCTTGTCCATTTCATATTTGATGGGCTCGCCGCCGATGGGAACTTCGACGATCGCGTTGACCTCTTCGGGAGGATTTCTGCCGATCGAGACATAGTCGAGATTCATCGACGGCTCGCACCTTTGTGTCTTTTGGAGATTCGTCGCGACAGCTGACGCTTCCGCGCTATTCCAGAGTCGCAAGCATGCCACACGGGCATCCACAACGGCAAATGCGACTGCGTTGACGCTCCAAACGGGGCTCGGCATTCGCGCGAGCCCGCCACCGGGTAGAATTGTGCGCCCGCGATGCCGACGTGTTTCAATTTTCGGCGGCGGGGTTAACGGATGTAATCTTGTCGAAGTTTTCTCTATCACCGCCAGCCGCAAATCGACTGGAACCGACATCGCCATAACGGGACTGTGGTCGTGAGGCGCATTGCAAGATTTTTGGCCAGGCTTCCTGCATTGCTGCGCGAACACCGGGTGCAGCTTGCGCTTTCCATCAGGGTGACGATTGCCGCGCTCGTGGCTCTCGCGCTCGCGCGACTTTTGCAGCTTCCCTTGCCGTTATGGGCAGTATTGACGGCCGTCATCGTGACCCAGATGAGCGTCGGACGCTCGCTGATGGCGACTTTCGATTATCTCGTGGGGACGCTTGGCGGCGCGATCTATGGCGGCGCCATCGGCGTGCTCATTCCGCATGCGAGCGAAATCGCGCTGCTCGCGGTTCTCGCTCTGGCGGTGACGCCGCTTGCCTTCATCGCAGCGATCAATCCGCGATTCTCCGTTGCGCCGATCACCGCGATCATCGTGCTGCTGATCCCCACCATGACTCATGCAACTCCGTTCGCTTCGGCGCTCGATCGCGTCATCGAGGTCGCGCTTGGCGGCGTCACCGGACTCGTTGTTTCCTTTTTGCTGCTGCCGGCAAGCGCTCATCCCCAGGTCGTCCGGGCGGCCGCCCGCACGCTTGATGAAATGGCAGGCGCTCTGGGCGAACTGCTTGCGGGCCTGACGCAGGGTCTCGACGTCGAAGCGCTGCATCGCATTCAGGACGGTATCGGCCAGGCTTTGGTGGACATGAATGTCGTGGGGGCTGAGGCCGAGCGCGAGCGGTCGACCCGTCTCGCCGCAGGGCCCGACACCGGGCCACTGTTGCGCACACTGCTCAGGTTGCGCCACGACCTTGTAATCATCGGCAGAGCCGCGACGATCCTGCTGCCCGAAGCGTTGATGCCGCGGCTTGCAGCGACGCTCGCACAGATCGGCAAAGCCTTTGCCGACTACTTCCGAGCCAGCGGCGCTGCGCTGCAGGCCGGTCGCAGTCCGCCGTCGCTCGAGGCGGTCGAATCGGCTCTTGATGCTTATGCCGCGGAAATCGCCGCACTCCGAAGCGAAGGCCTGACGCGCAGTCTTCCCGGCGACGCCGCAGAGCGTTTCTTCGCCCTCGGATTTGCGCTTGAGCAGATGCACAGCAACTTCAAGGATCTGGAACGCTGCGTGGCTGAAAGGGCAGGGACGGCCAAATCCTCAAAGCGCGGTGAGGCCGATTGATTTCGGTCGCGAGGGCGCCGCCGCGGCGATGTCCGGATTGCTAAGGCTTGGTGGGCAGACTCTGATCGATCCCGTAGCTCGCGTAGATGCGGCTGACGGTTCCGTCCGCAAGCATGTGATCGAGCGCCGTATTGACGGCTGCCAAAAGTGCTTCGTCTGCCTTGCGCATGCCGACCGCGACCTCCCAGCGCAGCTCCGGCATGCTGTCATAGTCTTGCACGAGCGTCACGGGCGCGTCCTTGTGAAGGAGGTTGTAGTAGCCGATGGTCGCCGGGGTGGCGAGCGCAGCGTCTAGTTCGCCTTTGCCCAGCGCCTCGAGCATCTCATCTTCGAACGTGAACGGAATTGTCTGCAGCCCTTTCTGGCCGAGGCGCACGCGCGCCAGCGAACCGCCGATGGCGCCGACCCGCTGCACTTTCTTGAGGTCGCCAAAGCCTTTGATCCCTTCAATACCGGGCCGCAGCGCAATCGCGACGCCGCTCGTCGTGTAAGGTCTGGAAAGCCGAAGATGCGCATCCTCGGCGGTCTCGCGATCCACGATCGAGTCGAACACGATGTCGCAATCGACGCGCGCCATGTGGAACGGAAAGATGACCCATCCGACCTCTAACGCTACGCCAAGCTCTTTCGCCAGCGCTTCGCCGAGTTCGAGCTCGAAGCCCCGCCGCTCGCCGTTTTTGCTCGAAAACGGCGGTGCGTTCGGATTCGCGCAAACCAGCAATTTGCCGCGCGCCTTGATGGAGTCGAGCGGCCGCGCCAGCGCAAATGATGCTGCGGCAGCGAAAATCGTCACCGCAAAGATGCGCGTGAAAAGGCCGAAGCGGCGTGCGCGGAGCGTCATGGATTGCCCTCCGGTTTGAGGCTGCGGATATAAACGAGCAGGGCCTGCATGTCTTCCGCGGTCAAGCCTTCGCCGAACGCCGGCATCTTTCCCGGCGAGCCGGCCGCGATGCGGCTGAGGATGAAGTTGTCGTCGCGCTCCGTGCCCATCAGCTGCGGACAACGGCCCGCCTTGCGTCCGCCGCCCTCATGGCACCAGCCGCAGCCATAGCTGATGAACAGGGTCTTTCCGCGTGCGATCTGCGCCGCTGGGTCGGCGGGCGCCGTCTCGGCGGCGCGAACTGGCGACGTTCCGCCGAGGCAGCCGCACACGATGGCCGCCAACAGAACCGTGCTGCCGGCACCAGCTCTTTTCTTCGTCATGCGTGCTTTCGTTTGCTGATCGCCGAAAAGCCACAGCTGGCGCAGATCGGCTCACCCGACTTGCGCCAGCAGAGGAGATCATCCGACGGCTCTATGCGCGCACCGCACTCATTCCAAAGTGTAGACGATCAGTGCGCCGGTATTCTGCTCCATCGTCGTGTAGGGCGGGCCGAACATCGCCGGATAGCCTTCGCTGACCATGCTCGGGAATCCGGTGACAACGGCAATGTACTGCTTGCCGTTGGCCTCGTAGCTGATAATGCCGCCGTTATGGAGGACGCCGTCGTTGGCCTTCCATAGATCCTTGCCGCTCTTGGCGTCGAGCGCGTGCAGCCAGCCGCGCGCGTCGGGAACGAACACGAGGCCGCCTGCCGTCGAGAGCAGGCTTGCCAGCGGCGGCTCGGGGTACTTCACCGACCAGGCGACCTTGCCGGTGATCGGGTCGCGGGCATCGACGTGGCCGTGCATCTTGTCTCCGGGCGGGTCCGTGAACGTGAAGGTCGCCCCGATATTGAGCTGCGCGGCCGGCTCGGTTACCGGCTGAGTCTTGACGATATCAAGATCCATGCACCACTCGTTGACGATCTTGTAGTAGAGACCGGTTTGCGGATTGTAGCTTCCGGCGTTGAAGCTCAATCCGCCGGCGATCGCCGGACAAAGATTCGTCTGCTTGCCCTCGGTCATGTCGCGCCGGCCCTGCAGCTCGCCCGTCTTCGGATCGATGTTCTTCACGAAGTTGCTGGCCTTGGCGACGTTGTAGACGTTCTCGATCTTGGCGTCGGCGCGGTCGTAGACAAAAATGTAACCGCTCTTGTTGGGGTGGACGTAGTACTTCTTGCCGTCACGATCGATCGAGACGAATTCGCCGACCGCACTGTCAAAGTCCCAGGCGTCGTGCGGCAACTCCTGATGATAGAATTTGAGCTTGCCGGTATCGGGATCGAGCGCAATCACCGAGGTCGTATAGAGATTGTCGCCCGGACGCGCGCCTGAGGTCTTCCAATCCGTTCCGCTCCAGTCATAGAGCGGCGCCGGATTGGCGGTGCCCCACCACACGGAGTTGGTCTCGGCGTCGTAAGTGCCCGGCATCCAGCCGCCGCCGCCGCCCGTGCGCCAGGATTCATTGCCCCAGGTTTTTTCCGCCTCGGGCGTACCTGCAACGGTGTAGAATTCCCACACTTTCTGGCCGGTCTTCGCGTCGACGCCGAAGATCGGGCCACGGTAGGGCCACTCGCCGCCTTGCGAGCCGATGATGACTTTGTCTTTCACCAAAAGCGGCGCGCCGGTGAAACCGACCGTGAGCTTCTGCGAATTGACGAGCTTGGTATCCCAGACCGGCTTGCCGGTTTTCATGTCGATGGCGATCAATCGTCCGTCGACGGTACCGACATAAAGATTGCCGAAGCCCATCGCCAAGCCGCGGTTGTAAGGCGAATGGGTCTGACGCGTGACGGTATCTTCGTCGAGCTTCGGAATGAACGACCACAGCATTTCACCGGTGGCGCCGTTGACGGCGAAGACCTTGCTGTAGGATCCCGAGTAGTAAAGGATTCCGTCCTTGGCGAGCGGCGTCGTTTCAAGACCGCGGGTGGACCGGCCCACCTGCTGGATGAACGCCACTTTCAATTTGCCGACATTGTCGGTGTTGATCTGGCTCAGCGGGCTGTAGTTCCACGATTTGTAGCTGCCGTGGAACGTCTCCCAATCCTTGCCCGGTTCCGCCAGCGACTTAGCGTCTTGCGCGTACGCGGTTGCCGTGAGCGCCGTAGCGGCGAGTGCCACGGCCACCGTCGTCATCAATTTTGCTCGAAGAATCATTGTCTCGTTCTCCTCCCTACGATGACTTCCGCCACAACCTTATGTTAGCAAGTAAGTATGTTATCCGGAAAACGGCATCACGAGTCCGCCACCAAAGTTGAGTCGGCTACGCGACTCTCGCAGACGATCAAGCTGTGGCGTGCGTGGTGACGTCCGGCCGCTATTTGGCGGCCGGCAGCTTCACTGGAATCGCCCGCACCGGCGGACCCGGCTTTTTGCTCAGCTCCGGATCAAACAAATAACGCAGCGGATCATCGAGCACATAGGCGACGTCGCCCACCTGCACGAGCGAGACCGGGCCGTCGAAGCCGTCTTTCACCGTCTCGACTTTCGCGGAGTTGCCGGAGATGGTGATGAGATCGAGCGTTCCGACCTTTTCACCTTCAACCATGATCAACGATTGCGGTCCAAACCTGCGAAGGCCGTCGGAATGGTGGAGCTTGCGCGAGGTTTCGAGCTTGGTGATGGCGTCGGCGCTGCCGTCTGGCTTTATTTCAATGCGATACAGGCCGTCGCCCTCGAAAATGTTGGCGTAGAGATTGCCATCGGCGAGCATCGCGATGCCGTCAAGCTGCGGGCCCTTCGCGTCCCAGCGCGGGTCTGTTGCCCAGGTTTCCAGCGCCGAGGCGCCCTTCTTCAGCCGGAGGATCCGTGCGGAGAGCGAATCCGTAACATAAACAGTGCCGTCGGCGGCAACGATCATGTCGTTGCATAACGGCGTCTGGCCGGCAATCGTCGCCGCCGGCATGTCGTAGCTTGCCTTGGGTGCTCCGCTCTTCAGATCGAAAGTCTTCAATGCTCCGGGCTTTGTTCCGCTCGGCACGATCACACCGAAGCCGGACGCATCAAACGAGCAGGCGTAGAGCGTATTGGATGCCTCGTCGGCGAGCACGCCGATGACGGACAGCAAACCATTGCTTCCGGGCTTGATCCACTCGCTCGCCTCTGTTGCGCCGGGAGCCGCGCGGCTGATCCGGCCGCCGGCCAAGCTGCTGAAAATCAATGTTCCGTCCGATGTTGCCGTGATGCTCTCCGCAAAGTCATGCGGGAACGGCACCAGCACCGGTTCAGCCGCCAGCACGGCGGTGGAAAAGCCGGCTGTGACCGATATTCCAAGTGCCAGCCCGATAGAGCGAAGCGGGTAAAATCGGCGCACGCGCGTGATCGCTGAGTACATCGCAATTTCCTCCCGGTTTTTTTGCCACACCCGGCGCCTTTGACGCCGCAATGGCTCTCATGGCTTTTCGTGGCAGCGCGCACTATATCCAACTGAATATAACGGCTCAAGTGCGCAACCGAGGTCGCGGGCGTCGGATTCGATATTTGATCGCCTGCCGCTGCTTGAATGGCTGCGAATGGACCTCGGCACCCACGCGATCAAATTAATTTCAACGCGGTGCGGTCACCGGATTGTTTGCGGGAATTGTCAGCGCGTTGCCGCTTGCGCCCGGCCCGACTATTCGGCCTCCTTGTCGATGCTCATGCTGCCAGCGCCGTAGGCGACGACGTAGAGGAGTCCACCCGTCATCACCAAATTCTTGTAGAAATTTATCATGTTAGCTTGATCGCCGACCGGCAGATGCACGCCAAAGGCGGTGCCGAGGCAGAGCAAAATGAGCAAGGCAGCAGCCCACCGTGTCTTGAAGCCGGCAAGGAGCGCCAAGCCGCCGAGGAGATGGACGGCGATGGAGACCCAGACGGCCACGTCCGGAACCGGCACATGGACGCTCGCGAAATACTGGGCCGTGCCGACGGGGTTCCGGAGCTGCAGAACCCCGTCCCAGATGAACAGGCTCGACATCAAAACGCGTGCAAGTGGAAGCAAGTAGGTTTTCATGTTCCGCATAGTCTGATCGGATCCGTCTTCGACAGCATTCATGATCTCGTTCCGCGCGTTGAGATTCCCGGTCAACGGCGCCCGGCGGCCGATACGCGCTGGCCGGACGAAACGTCAGCCCATGAGCAGCTTGCCGGTCACCTCGCGTCCCATTGTCGTGATGTGATCTTTGCCGAGACCGGCCTTCATCAGGTCGGTGACGAATAGCTGTAAGCCATCGGCCGGGGTTGGGTTGCCCATCTGACCAAGATCCGTCGCGAGGATGAAGTTTTGCGCGCCGATCCCGTTCACAACGGCGGCGGTCTCCTCGACCTTTACGCGGCGCCAGTGCCGCATCCATTCCAGATGCGCCTCCGGACCCATCAGCGGGCCCATGGCGCAGAGTTCGAGCTTGGCGCCCATCGCGGCTGCCTGCTTCATCTGCTCGAGGCTCATGTTGACGACTTCGAACTGCGCATGGGTGACGACCATACGATCGACGCCGGCATCGCGGCCGGCTTCGATGACCGCAAGCGCTTCGGCCGGCGACAGGTGCCCGGTCTGGACGATAAGCTTCTGCGCGGCGCAGATTTTCAGCACCTCACGCACCGCCGGAAGGACCTTTCCGTCAGCGCCCAGCACCTTGATGCCTTCCGGCGCATCCTTGAAATGCTTCACATGATTGTCGGAATCGAAGGTGGGGAACCAGACGACGCGGCCGTAGCCGCCTTGCATGCGCGCCATCCAATTGACCGCATCGGGATTGATCCCGCCGGCCGGGGAATTCAGCGCAATCCCACCGAATACCTTGAGGCCGGCGACGTGCTTGTGCGCAAACCAGGCGCGGTCCGCGGTTGTCGCGACGTGATTTTTCAGAACCAGCGCCTCCAGTCCGCGATCTCGGTAGATGATCGCGACCTCCTCATCGTCCAGAGCGCGGCCGAAAACGTCGGGCGCCGCGTGGACGTGTGTATCCATGAGGCCGGCGATCGGGCTTACGGCCGGTGGCGGTGGTGGAAACACGCGGACCTGCGCGAATAGTTCGCGGGGGTCGACAACCGTCGCCATGCCGGCAGCGCCGACGATCGCAATCCCGGTTTTAAGGAAGCTCCGCCGACTTGTATGGGCGCACAGTGCTTGGTCGCAGTGGGAGCAGCCGACGTGGATGGCTCCGGAGGTTTGGGGACGGCCGCAACTATCAGTGAATTTCCACCTCGGGAGATAGGACCGGCCCATGGATCAGGCTCCTGCCGATAGGCACTAGCGAAGAAAGATCGTCGGTCACCTTCGAGTGCGACGCGTTACTGACGGACACTTGCCCAGCGGTTTGGTCGAAGCAGAAATTTCGATGCGCCGCACTGCACAAATGCAGTTCTCAGACAGATTACATCATTCGCTCGCCCATGCGGAGCGCTTGCTACCGCTTTCAGACTAACGAGACCGTGATGATATTGGCATCTCTCGGCGGCCAAACGAGACGGCGGCCGTGTCACGGCCACGACGTAAATCAACGGGACGTGCGATGCCCCCCGGTCTTTGCGCCCGATCAGCGACGCGATAGGCTTCACGGAACGGTCAATGAAGTTCGCAAAACGACTCAAGGGAGGCTCAGTGAAATGAAACGCTGGATGCTTGGTGCGGCGCTGTTCGGCGCTCTCGTCGTTACCGCGCCCTCGGCCTGGTCACAGGTCAACCTTCTCGGTCTGGAACAGGCGCCGCCCGAGCAGGTCGGAGTGTCCAAAGAGAAGCTCGGCCGCATCCACGATGCGCTCCAGGAAAGCATTGCCGATGGCAAACTCGCCGGCACGGTCGTGCTGGTCGCGCGCAAGGGCAAGCTCATCTATGCCGACGCCGCGGGCTTCCAGGACAAGGATGAAGGCAAGTCGATGGCGCTGGATTCCATTTTCCGCATCTATTCGATGACCAAGCCGCTGGTCTCGGTCGCCGCCATGATGCTGGTCGAAGACGGCAAGATCGAACTCACCGATCCGGTGTCGAAATTCTTTCCGGCGTTCAAGGGCCAGCAAGTCAGCGTGGCGCGTCCGGACGGCGAATTCGCGCGCATGACCTACACGACGGTTCCGGCCGATCGCGAAATCATTGTGCAGGATCTGTTGCGGCACACCGCCGGTCTCGCTTATGGCGAGATCACGCTCAATGCTCCGGTGAAGGACGCCTATACCAAGGCCGGGCTCTATTTGCCGGGCGTCCGCGACTATGACGCGCGTGATCTCACGCCCGCCGAGGAGGTCGAGCGTCTCGCCAAGGCGCCGTTGGCGCACCAACCCGGCACGGTCTGGGAATACAGCCTTGCGGTGGATTTGCTCGGCCGCGTGGTCGAGGCGGCGTCGGGCAAGCGCTTGGCGGATTTTCTCGCGCAGCGGCTGTTCGAGCCTCTGAAAATGCAGGACACGGGGTTCTGGGTGCCCGGCGCCAAGATGGACCGCGTCGCTCAGCCGCTTGCGGTCGATTTCGCCAGCGGCCAGCCGATCAAAGTCATCGATGTCTCGAAAGAGCCGAAGAACGATTCCGGCGGCGCGGGCGGGGTATCCACCGCGGCCGACTATCTGCGCTTCGCGCAGATGCTGCTCAACGGCGGACAACTCGACGGCACGCGGGTGCTGTCGCGCACGACCGTCGCGCTGATGACATCGGATCATTTGGGCACGCGGATCGCGGCTCCGGTCACGCCGAGCGAGCTTCTGCTCGGCACGCCCGGTTACACGTTCGGGCTTGGTTTTGCCGTGCGCCAGGGCGCCGGCGTCGCCGGCGTTCTAGGATCGGCCGGAGAGTTCATGTGGGCCGGCTATGCGGGGACCTATTTTTGGGTCGATCCGAAGGAGGAACTTGTCGTCGTTTACATGAGCCAGGCGCCGAGCACCGCGCGAGCTTATTATCGCAAGCTCGTCAAGCAACTGGTCTACGCAGCCATTGTGAACTGAGTGACGGCGAACGTGAAAATATCAACTGGCGGCGCGGCGTGCGCGGCGCGCAATTTCCTATCTAAGCGGCGAGGGGATTTCAGCCGATCAGGGTAGAGCGGCTTCGCCTTCGCCGCGGTGACGGTCTCAATCTGGGAGCGCGGGCTTTGCTGCCGGCTTGCCAGCCGTTGCTGTTGTCGCAGGATCGGCGCCGCGTTTGTGCGTCGTTGCATCGGTCGTCGCGACGTGCGTGTCTGAGACGGCCTTGGAGCCGGGGAGGGCGCCAAAAAATTGGTTCGCCAATGAACCATCATTGTCGGTCCAGGGGACCGGCGGCAGTTGCGGCAGTTCAATTCCAGCTCCAGGCGCCAGGACGATCGCAAGCGGCACGATCTTGGCTGGAAACCGCGCGTGGAAAACAGTGTTCATTCCGCCGTCCAGCCCGCTGTGGATCGGGGCGACTGACACGTTGTCTTTGACCAATTGGGCGTATTCGACCTCGTCGGCGCGTTGTTTCGCCAGCGCCGCCCGCGCGATTTTCGGATTGACGACAAAAGCGGGGCATTGAGCGTTCGGATCGAACACAAGCGCCTGTGTCGAATTCGGCGGCGGCTGCGCATCGAACACATAGCGGCGAGCGCACACATCCACCTTGGGCTGAAGATGCGTCGTTTCGAAATGATCGTTGCCGATCTTGAGCATTTTCCAGAAGGCCATGTGCGGATTGGTGCGATGCCGCGCCAGGTTCGCCGGTGTCATGCGGAACGGATAGGCCTGGACTTGGAACGACGGCTGGCCGCCAAGGAATGTGTCGCGCGCCAATGAATAGATTTCGGCAATCTGCTCGTCGGTCACGGCAAAGCAGCCGCTCGACGAGCAGTCGCCGTGGATCATCAGAAAGGTGCCGTCGCGGGCGTTCGCCTTGTCGAAGCTGTTGGGAAACCCGGTGTTGATCGCAAGGTAGAAGTTGGAATTCGGATTCATTAACGCGGGCGTAATTGTATAGAAACCCTCAGGAGTCTGACGGTCGCCCTCATGCATTTTCGGCCCAAGATCGCCCGACCAGCGACAGATCGGATACGTCTTGAGAAATTGGAAATGGCGGGTGGTATCCTGCTTCCAGACTTCAATTTCCGCTTCTTCCTTGAAGACGCGCAGAATGATCGGCGAATTCTTCGGCATCTTCTTTTGGTGGAGCAGCGAGAGCAGTGCGGGCGGAAGCTCCCTCGTCGCCTTTTCCGGCAACTGATTGGCGTCTTCGGCAAGGCACTGCAATGGCGTCAAAGCGCCGGCGAGAGCCGCTGATAGCACAAACGCGCGAAACAGCTTGGCGCGGATCAATGCTACACCCCCAAACCGTGGGACCTTTCCCGGGATCTCATACCTGTAGCAGGTGGCGCTCGTAAGGCAACTCACGCCGGATGCCCGCAAATGATGCGGATACGGCGCATCGCCGACTCAAAACGAGGCATGGGATCAATGTCGCAGAAGTGCCACGAAGCGACAAATCCGTCGGGGCGAACGCGATGGTAATCAGAAGGGGCGTTTGGCGGCCTCTGTCTCGGCCGCGTTACGATGCGCGCACTTCCGGTCTTTTGTCGGCCTGACTTAGAAAGCCGGCGACCAGCGTATCGAGCTGCGGCGCCGTCATCGGCTTGCCCAGCAAAAATCCCTGACCCATGTCGCAACCAAGTTGCGTCAAGAGCTGAAGATCGGCCGGCGTCGACACGCCGACGGCGGCGGCCCGGCAGCCGAAGTTATGAGCGATCTGTATGATGGTCTTGCAAATGTTGGCGTTTGTCGAGACGGTGCCGCAGCCCTCAACAAGCGAGCGGTCGATCTTGATCTCGGAAAACGGCATTTGGCTTATGGCCTCGAAACTGAACGACCCCCGCCCGAAATTATCGATCGCTATCGAGGCGCCGCATTGCTGAAGCCTCGGCAGGCGGGCCTGGAGCGATTCCATCTTGTTGACGATCTGGCGCTCCGGTATCTCGAGGATCAAGCCCGCCCAGTCGCTGCAGTCCGGCCGATGCAGCAGTATTAGTTCAGCCACCGGGAGCTGCAGCAGCACGTCGGCCGTTATGTTGATGGAGATCTCAAGCGCCACGCCGAGCTTGTGGAAGTGAGCGCTGGTCTTGAGCGCATTGATAACCGCCAAACGCGTCAGATCCGCGAGCGTTTCTTGCTCGGCGCCCTTGAGGAATTGATCGGGTGTAATGACACCGAATTGCGGGTCGGCGATGCGGGCCACGACTTCGGCGCCGGTGACGATGCCTGCCTTGAGATCGATTTTTGGCTGGTAGAGGAAGGTCACCGCCTGTCTCGCCAGGGCGTCCTTGAGCGAGATGCCGCCGCCCTTGACGACGGGCGCGCCGAGCTTTTGCTCGCGAATAATGCCGTGCAGGGTCGCCACCTTGATCGGCATCCGCAGCGGCGGCAGCATTTTCAAGCCGCAATCCAGTCCGGTGACCTTGAGGCTTTCGAGGAATTTCGGCTCGCAATTGCCGAACAGCTGCACTGCGCCGCCATAGCGGCACTCCTTCAAAGCCAATAGTGCGCGCATACTTTCGTGCGGCGCGGCACCGACCACATTGATCAGGACGATATCCGGATTCTGGTCGTCGACCATCCCCAGCAATCGCGAGCTGTTCGAGAACTCGACGACATCGGTCCCCTGCCGCCGGAGTTCTTTGCTCACCTCCTGGCGCAGGCCGAAATCCTCATCCACGATGAAGCATAGCGGCGCCGAGCCTCTAGGCTGCTGCGGAGGCATATTCGCGAATTGGCGGTCCGCCATCGTGAAACCAACTCAGGATCGTCGGATCGAAAATCGAGCCGAAACCCAGCCTAAAACAAGTTGATTGAAATTTTCTTTAAAAACAATTTATGAGCGAATGGAGCTACTTACACCTTGCTGCCGCGAACCGGGCACAGCTCACGCAAGGGCCTGGACGGCGGCTGCCACGCTTAGCTAACCGGCGTCTTTTCCGGCCCGAAAGCTGAAGTCCGACTTGGCGCAAATTGTCCAATTGGTGACTTAAAACTGGTGACGATGTGGAAGATGTCTGTTCATCCCCTCAAAGAGGCGGATGGCAAATGTCACGCGACATCTCTATCTTTCCTTTCGATCTTTCTTTGGTCGCGCTGATGTCATGCTGCGAGTGCTATTTGGCTTCCAGCTTTTTCCCGGCGCGCTGCCAGAGAAGGAGTAGAGGCGTTGGCGTGCGACCCGAAACAGATGGAATATGGAGCGCAACTGGAATAAGCTTTCAATAGAATCTCCGAAAAATTCGTCGGCCAATTCGATGTTCAATCCAACGCTGATCGTCATCGAAGCGTTCATTCGCGAACTTCGGACGATGTACGAACGAACATACGGGGTGATGGAGCCCGGCTATCCGGGCGTTATCGCCTTTTTCGCACAGCTTGCGCTTGAAAATATCGCAACCAGCGACGCCGCCTACCACGATGTCAATCACACCATCATGGTCACGCTTGTCGGGCAGGAAATTTTGCGCGGCCGGCACATCAGCGTCGGCGGCGTCACGCCCCGCGACTGGCTGCATTTCATCGTCTCGCTGCTCTGTCACGACATCGGATATGTGCGCGGGATCTGTCAGGGTGACAGTGACGGCTCCTTTGTCACCAACCTTGCCGGCGACAAGGTGACCCTTCCGGAGGGAGCCACCGACGCATCGATGGCGCCGTATCATGTCGCGAGGTCGAAATTGTTTATGCGCGAACGAACCGCCAAGGCCCTTGTTCATCTCGACACTCCCGAGATCGAGGCCAACATCGAGCACACCCGCTTCCCGGTGCCCGAGGGTGAACAGCACGAGTCGACTGACGATTTTCCAGGCCTGGTCCGAGCGGCGGATCTGATCGGACAGCTCGCGGACATCAACTATCTGCGAAAGCAGCCCGCCTTGTTCAACGAGTTTCGCGAGACGGGAATGAACGTGAAACTCAAATACAACAGCGTCGCGGACTTGCGCGCAAACTATCCGGATTTTTTTTGGAAGACGGTCCGGCCTTATATCGGGGATGGCTTGCGTTACCTGCGCGTGACGCAAGAGGGCCAGCAATGGATTGCCAATCTCTATGCCAACGTCTTTTCAATGGAGCATAGAGGCCAGCTCCTGAAATAAGTTCAAATTGTCTGTGACAAGGTTGTGAATCGCAGCGCGGCCGAGCGTAGCCGGCGTTTCGCGTTCGTGTCACAATCGACACGACAAAAGACCTATAACTTCAGGCGAATTTGCGCCAAGCCGTGCGTTTCACGGCGGCGCACGGAAATTATAAGTTGGCCAATCGCGACTTAGCATTTGCGAGGCTTCGATGCTGTCACGTCGTGCGTTTTTCTTGTCCGCTATCGCGACTTCTGCCGCAACTACACTCGCTCGTTCGCAGACTGAACCGCGCGCAAACGTCGACACGGGTGGTGCAACGCAGACAGTGCTGCGGCTCGAGCGCCGCGGCATCGAGGTCAACGGCAAATCCGCTTCGGTCTACAGAATCTCGCAGCCTGACGGTACCGCCGGCATTGTGACGCGGTCGGGCGCGCGGTTTCGTGTCCGCGTGGAAAATAAGATCGGCGAGCCGAGCCTGATCCATTGGCACGGTCTGACGCCGCCGTGGCAGCAGGACGGTGTCCCCGGCGTATCAGGACCGCCGATACCGGCTGGCGAAAGCGCCGATTATGACTTCCCGTTGCGCTTCGGCGGAACGTTCTGGATGCACTCGCACCAGGGATTGCAGGAGCAGCTGCTCATGGCCGCTCCCCTCATCATCCATGATCAGCGTGACCGGCCAGATCAGCAACAAGTCATTCTCATGTTGGCCGACTTTAGTTTCACGCCGCCGGAAGAGATCTTCGCGACCCTCAAAAAGGGCAGCAAGATGCCACCCATGGCCGGCACGCCGTCCGGTCGTTCGGCAGGCATGGACGGATCAAAGGACGCGGGCATGAGGATGGCGTCTGCCAAGCCCGACCTGAACGACGTGAAATACGACGCGTTCCTGGCCAACGACCGCACGCTCGGCGATCCCGAGGTGGTCAAGATCGAGCCCGGCGGGCGCGTGCTGCTGCGCATTATCAACAGCTCTTCGATGAGCGCCTTCCACATCGATCTGGGAGAGCTCGAGGGCGAATTGATCGCCGTCGATGGGTTCGAGGTTGTGCCGGTCACGGGCAGGCGCTTCCCGATCGCGGTGGCGCAGCGGCTCGACATCCGTCTCGCGATTCCGAGCGCCGCCGCGAGCTATCCAGTGCTGGCAGTGCTCGAGGGCGAAAACAAACAAACGGGCATCGTCCTGCGCGCGGGAAATGCATCGATTGTGCGCATCCCTGATACGGCCGCCATGGCTTCGTCCGCGCTCACGCTCGATCTGGAACGCCGACTGCGAGCGGCGGCGCCGCTCGAGCCGCGCAAAGCCGATCGCCGCCACACTCTCAATCTCACCGGCAACATGGCCACCTATAGCTGGTCGCTCAACAACGTAGCCTGGACCAAAGAGACGCCGCCGCTGCCCATTGCGCAAGGCGAGCGCGTCGAGCTTCTGTTCGTCAATCAGACGCCGATGCCGCATCCGATGCATCTCCACGGGCATGAATTTCAAGTCGTGGAAATCAACGACCAGCAATTTTCCGGCGCTGTGCGTGACACAGTCTTGGTGCCGCCCGGGCATCGGGTGGTGGTTGCATTCGATGCCAACAACCCGGGGCTTTGGGCGCTGCATTGCCATTTGCTGTATCACCTGGACGCAGGGATGTTCACGACGTTGCGTTACGTCTAGACCGTGATCCAATTTGACTTGGCTCACGGTTGAGCATGATCTTTTCCGAAAACCGGTTCCCGCTTTTCGGACTCATGCTTCTCGTGCGGAGGTAGGTGCCCGAATTTTCAAGCGAGGGCGGAGGTGACGTGTTTCGATCCGAGCGGCGCTGGTCTTGGACGCAATGCTCTTGGATACGATCCTCTTGGATACGATCCTTTTGGGCATTGGCCTGCGGCGCGTTGGCTTTAGCCGGCGCATCCAACGGGCTTGCGACCAGGGCGTGGAGCCAGGCGATACGCGCGGACAATCCAGCTCCGGCGGGTCAGTCGTACCTGACGGGGGATTGGGGCGGGCTGCGGTCCTATCTCGAGCGCAACGGCGTCACCCTCACGCTGACCGACACCACCGATTTCCTGGCTAACGTCAGCGGCGGGATCAAGACCGGCGCGGTAGGGCTCGGCGCGGTCCAGCCGCAGCTCGATCTCGACTTGCAAAAGCTTGCGGGATGGCAGGGCGGGCTCGTGCACGTCCACGGGCTCGTCACCTACGGTCCGCTCTTCAGCGCGAACTATCTCGGCAACATCATGCCGGTGTCGAACGTCGAAGCGGGACCGATGGCGCGGCTCTACGCGTTCTGGTACGAGCAAAACGGGTCCAACGATCTCTGGTCCGTCCGCGTCGGCCTGATGCTGGCGGACAGCCAGTTCCTGCAGAGCAAGACCGCAGCCAACTTCATCAACAACGGCATCAGCTGGCCGGAGTTTCTCGGCGCCAACCTGCCGGCGTCGGGACCCGCCTTTCCGTTGCCTGCCCCGGGCATTCGCGTGCGCGTCAAGCCGCGCGACGACCTGCAGTTTCAGGCCGCGGTGTTCAGCGGCGATCCCAGCGGCGGCAACGGCTCGAATCAGCCGGTACCGCTTCCGACCGGAACAGTGTTCAGCTTCAGCGGCGGCGCCTTTTTCATCGCCGAAGCGAGCTACCTTCCCAATCAGGGCAAAGACGCCCGCGGGCTTCCCGGCGCCTACCGCGTCGGCGCGTGGTATCACACCAGTGCGCGTTTCGCCGATCAGCGCTTCGACGATACCGGTCTCTCGCTGGCAAATCCGCAATCGACCGGCATTCCGATGGAGCATGCCGGCGACGGCGGCGTCTATGGCGTGATCGATCAGATGCTCTATCGCGTGCCCGGCACCGCCGACCAAGGCCTTTCTGGATTTGTGCGCGCGGGCGGCGTCCCCCAGGATCGCAACCTGATCAACTTCTATGCCGATGGCGGCCTGCTCTATAAAGGCCTCGTGCCGCACCGTCCGGACGACAAGATCGGTATCGCCACCGCATTCTCGCGCGTCGGCGACAATGCGCGCGGGCTTGATGCCGATATCGGACTTTTTTCGGGGAACACCTTCTTTCCGGTGCAGAGCAGCGAAGCGGTGATCGAGCTCATGTATCAAGCGCAACTCAAACCGTGGTGGATGCTGCAACCGGATCTGCAATACGTCATCAATCCCGGCGGGGGCGTGCTCAACTCCGATGGCAGCCTCAGAAGGAACGCGTTGGTCATCGGCGTTCGCTCATTTATCAGTTTCTGAACGAACCGCGCCGCGTGGCGCGCGACTGCCGCGCCTATTCGGGGAGGATGACTTCCGCAGCTTCCATCACATAGCGCGCATGGCGGAAGTCGCGAATGATGCCAATGCGGTCCGTCGTCCAGTGCAGCAGGATGAAATAGGTCGGCCGCCGCACAGAATCGCTTGGATCTGAGGCGATGATTGCAGGCCGGCGATCGACAAATCCGAGCTGGAAGTGCCAGTCACGCGCGTTGGCGTAATTTCCGAAATAACGGCCGACCTCGGTGCGGCCTTTCAGGCGCGTCTTGTTCACAAGTTCAAGCCGCACGTCCTCGGCCAGCATATCGCGGACCGTATCGAAGTCGCGCGCATTGAAGCGCTCGACATAAGCTGAAAGCCTCGCGCGTTCGGCTTCGCTGAGGGTCGGCGGCGGCCGATCGTCCGGTTCCTGCACGGCAGCGCGCAGGCCCTCGCGCCCGCGATGCAAGGCGGCCTTCACCGCCGGAATGGTGCTTTCGGTAGTGCCGCCGATCTCCTCCAGCGAGTAGCCGAGCACGTCCTTCAAGATCACGGTGCTGCGCTGCGCCACCGGCAGACGCATGAATGTGTGCAAGGCGGCGGCCGCTGCCTGACGCTGATGAATTTCGTCAACCGGATCGGCGATCATGGCCACATTCTCGTCGCCAACGAACCTCTGGTGCCGCGCACGGCTGCGCAGGAAATCGAGGGCGGTGTTATGGACGATGCGAAACAGCCAACCCTCGACGTTGCCGATCGCCGCCGCCCCTGGAAAAGCCTCGATGGCCTTCAGCAACGCCTCCTGCACGACGTCCTCGCCGTCGATGCCGGAGCCCACCATGCGCGCGCAATAGCGATGCAGTTTTGGCCGCAGGCTTCCAAGCACACGGTCGAACGCTTCCTGATCGATCGGCTCAGGCGGCGTCATGCCCTGTCCGGCAATGCGATCCATAAGGCTCCAACTCAGACGTCGGCGAGCATACGATAGTTGCCGACGATCGTCGCCTCCAGCTGTTGCGGCTCATCGAGGCGCCGCTCTTCGCCGCCGCGCCGGAACGCCGCAAAAGCGTCGAGGTTCGGAATGGTCTTCGTGCTGTCCTCGAACAAATGGCAGAACGTCCCGTCGCTCAACTTGAGCACCAGGTAGCGAACGCCGCTGGGCGATTTGGCGTGCAGTTCGCGGAAAACCTCCTCGACGAGATTCTGATTTTCCTCGATCTTTTCCGGTTTGACACGATAGCGGATGAGTTTCGGAGGCATCGGTAGACTCCTTTGGAGTGTGGTTGCCGGTCCTAAGACGTTTCGGCCCAGGCAAAGGATTCCGCCGGCGGCAAAAATAATCCGTTTGCCGTTCAAGCCGGCGCCGCCGCATCACGACTGTCGTTCGGTGGCGCGGTTGCAGCTCTTTGGCTATCGTCAATTCAATCCCCATGTAGCCACGACTTCGGTGGAGTAGGAAAGTATGCATGCAGCCAGAGTCCAGGCGATGAAGTCTGCTGGAATTTGCCTCGCGCTCCTGGTCGTGTTCGCGCCCTGCGCGAAGGCGGCGGAGCAGACGCCAATCGAGTCCGCCGATCGGCTCTTCCAAAGCGGTGAGTTTGCTCAGGCTGGCGAACAATACGCGCGGATTGCGGCTGACCATCCCGACGACTATTCGGCAATTCTCCAGTTGGGCCGGATCGCGCTATTGTCCAATCGGCTTGGCGATGCCGAGAACTGGCTGAAGAAGGCCATTGGGCTACGGGGCGGCGAAGCCGACCCCAAGATCATGCTCGCCGAGGTCTATTATCGCCGCGATGATTTTGAAAAAGCTGCGGCTTCGTTAGACGGCATCGACGTGAGCACGAATCCGCTGATCGTCTCGCAGTATCCGACACTGAATGTTGCGAAACTGCGGAGCTTCAAAGGCCAGACGCCCTACCAAGTGCTCGGCGATGGGCAGATGACGCGTCTCAAATTCCTGAGGACGGATCCGCTGCCCTTGATCAGCGTACGCGTGAACGGCGGTGCCGAGGTGACTTTTTTCATCGATACCGGGGGCTCGGAGGTCGCGCTGGACACGGAGTTCGCTCGGGAGCTCGGTGTTCCGCAATTCGGCGCAGTGCAAGGCACGTTTTCCGGCGGCCAGCACGCCGAGGTTCAGCAAGGGCGGATCGAATCCCTCACGGTCGGCGACTGGACCGTACGGAATCTGCCCGCCGCGATGCTGCCCTTGCGCCAGCTTTCAGAAAGCCTCGGCGCGAAGCGGATCGACGGGATTATCGGGACGACTCTTTTCTATCATTTTCTCGCAACCATCGACTATCCGAAGGGCGAGCTCGTGCTTCGTCGAAAGGACGCGGCAAGCTTGGAGCAATTCGTGGCGTCCGCGGGCAAGAGCATCGCGGTGCCTTTCTGGATCGCAAGCGACCATTTCATGGTGGGCTGGGGTCGCGTGGAGACGTTTCCACCCACGCTTCTTTTCGTCGACACCGGGCTGGCCGGCGCCGGCGTCAAGCTGGCGGACTCGGTGATCAAGCAAGCCGGAATCAAGTTGGAGGAAGACAAGGCCTCCTCAGGGGCGGGCGGCGGCGGAACGCTGAGGATCGTGCCGTACATCGTGCATCGCCTTTCGTTCGGGCAATTGCAGGAAGACAACGTTCCGGGGCTCTACGATGGACCCTTTCCCTGGGAAAACATTTTTGGCTTCCACCTCGCCGGCATGGTCGGCCACGACTTTTTCAAGCCGCGTGCGGTGACCTTCGACTTTCAAAATATGAAGATCTTTCTGCAGTAGTTAGCTCGGTGAATTGAAAGTCGGGTTCAGTATCTGAAAGCGACCGGCGTCGCGTAACTCCAGAAACGGAAGTTAAGACCGGCGCGCACGACGCTTCTGGTCTCTTGGACATCAACAAATGCCGGAGGCAGTCCGGCGATTTGTGGATTGAAAGAAATCCGGTGG
>Ga0210410_10000799_pt1 | contig 31772 bp, 23 predicted proteins | sample IncBWC4MmetaG_FD_161058 | JGI IMG/M metagenome (GOLD analysis project Ga0210410, IMG submission 161058) | Forest soil microbial communities from Barre Woods Harvard Forest LTER site, Petersham, Massachusetts, United States - Inc-BW-C-4-M | ecosystem: Environmental > Terrestrial > Soil >...
CGGGAAAGTCCTTGAAGATGGATAGGTCGATGTGGCGGAACGTTGGTCCGGTCAGCGAATTTCGCTGGGCGGTTCCGATTGTTCCAAGTGGTTGCGGTGCGAAGGCAGTTGTATCGAAGAAATGGGACAGGCTCTTGTTGCTGAGGCGAGCGTCTTTGATCTGATCTGGCCGATCCTGACCTCCGCTGTTGAGTGGGGTGGCGCGATTGTTGTAGCCGTGTTGTTCACCGTCGCTCTCGACAGGGTTGTCAGCGCCGCTACCGGTTTCAGTAATGGTGAACGGTTTGCCACTTTGCCACGCTGTGATCGAATTCACCTGCCAACCGGCAAGTGCAAACCCCTTGACACCAGTGAAGCTCTTTCCATATTGCACTGCGTAGTTAAGTGAGAGGGCAAAACGGTTCTGAATGTCGTTTTCAGCAATGCCGTATTCGATCTGCCGAATGCGGGTGGGATCGCCGTTGCTCCAGCCTTGGCTGCCACCCTGCTGGGAGAAACCGGTGATGTCACTCAACCCCTTGCCCCATGTGTAGTTCGCGTCGAATGCCAGACCCTCCGTAAAGCGCCTTTGAAACGAGGCCTGGAGGGCGTTGTAATTCGAAATGCCTTCGCTCTGGATGAAGCTGACGCCGGAGAGGTTGGGCAGCTGATTGTTCAGGGGTCGAGCTGATCCCCCAGGATTGGTGATGGGGTTGAATGGAGCCGGCTGGTTGATGTTGTTTATTGACTCCGGCAGATGCTGGCCGATGTTGCCGACATAGCCGATAGTGGCGACATTGGCGCCGAATTGCTCTTCAACCTGCAAATTGAACTGCTGAATGAGAGCCGACCTAAACTTGGGAGCTTCGGCTACAAAAGACAGAGCAGGAATAGCGGCTAGATTTGAGGTATTTGGCGCCGAGGGGGTTGGCAATCCCTGATCCAGAGCAGTTGGTGCACCCGCCACAGTCGCGCAGCTCGGGTTTTGCGAAGCTGGATTCACTCCTTGGTTCTGTTCGATCTGAATTGCGATGCTGGACTGGCAATTTGGGCTGAAAACAGAGGTAAATGGAGCATTCTTCAGATCGGCGTTGGAGGTGTAGTTGCCAGGGAAGAAGCTTAGACCGTACCCTCCTCGCACTACGATTGTGGGCGTCACCGAGATGGAGAAGCCCATACGCGGAGCGAAATTCGAGAAGTCGGTAGGAATGTTCGCGTGTCCATCGATGCCATTCACGCCTGCGACCTTGAGAGCCGAAGTAATATTCGCGGGAGTGGACAAGAGTGCCTGAGCAAAGTCAAAGTTTGATATGTGATTGTGAGCTTCGGTAAAGGGGGTAAATAGGTCATAGCGGAAGCCGCCGACGACCGTCAGCTTCGGAGTCATCTTCCAGCTATCCTGCAGGAATCCATTCGGCTCATAACTGCGATAGTCGGGTGGGAACAGGTTGAAGTTGCGCGTATCGTTTTGAAAGGCGCCAACGAGGGTAGATGCGAGCTGGTTGTCCTGCTGCGTAGTTAGATTCTGATTGTTATCTGTCACCAACCCGAATCCGTACGCGCCCGCCGCAGAGGCGCTTTGAACGTTTCGAGCTTGCCTGCGAAGAAAGCTCCCGCCGGCTTTTATATTATGATTGCCCTTCGTCCAGCTGATCGTAGCATTGTATTGGAAGGTGTTGTCGATATCCTGAAGCGGAACAAACGCACCGTCACCAATATCGGAAAACGGGCCGACCGAGAACGGCGTGAGCGAATTGGCAAACGGACTGAAGGAGGTATTGCTCCCCGGGAAGCCTACAGTCGTATCTGCATTCGCGCCAAAGTTGAGTGGGAGTGAGAGATTATTGATTCGAGTGAAGCCCGCCCTGAGGTCGATTAGAAGGCTTGGAGTAAATGTATGCGTGTAACCCAGAGCATATTGCTGGGCCACATCGGAAGCAGGTCCATCGAAGTCGAAGCGGCCACCGCTAATTTGAAGCCCGTTTACGGTCCCCAGGCCTGGCGGAGTGAAAGTATTGACAGTGTTATAGGCGAATCGCGCAAACAATAGATTCCGATCGTCGAGTTTGTGGTCAACCCGAGCATCATACGTATTGCCAAACTGAGTCTTGTTGGGGCTGATTGTAAAGTTATTCGATAGCTGACCGACCGCGCCTGTGTTCGATGCAGGGAACAACTTCAAGTAGTTTAGGGCAATAGGGTCGATAGGAAGGCTCGAGGTGCCATTGGCCGCAGAAAGAAGGTCCTGCGGACTAGCGCCGCCGATGCCGTTAATGGCATTGTACTCGGCTAGGGTGGGTACGGTTTTGATGTAAGTGACGCCGGATACGACTCGCAAACCCTCATAGTCAAAGTAGAAGAAGGTTTTGTCCTTGAAGATTGGCCCACCGATGCTGCCGCCGAACTGGTTTTGGCGTAGCTCTGGCTTGGCGCCGTTCGTTTGAAATACGTTGCGGGCGTCAAAGATGTCGTTGCGGAAGAATTCGTAGGCGCTTCCGTGGAATTGATTCGTTCCGGAGCGGGTGACAATGTTGATTACGCCGCCGGCCGTGCGACCGGCCTCCGGAGCATAGCTATTGGTCTGGACTGTTATCTCCTGAATGCCCTCAACGTTCGGCTTGACCCCTATCGACCCGATGATGCGTTCATTGTCGTCAATTCCGTCAACCACCCAATTATTAAGCGTGTCGTCCTGTCCGTTCACTGAAATGCCGGCCGCATTGGTTCGCCGATCGTCGGGTCGACCACCGCTGCTCAGCCCATTGCCTGGCCCTTCATTGGCACCCGGAACCAGTTGCACAAGCTGAACGAAGTTCCGCCCGTTTAGTGGGAGGTCCTGAACCGCCATGGCCGTAACGTTTGAACTCACTGTTGCGCTATCAGCCTGCAAGAGCGGAGTGCTCGCAATCACTTCAACGACGGTCGACTCCGACCCCAGTTGAAGATGGGCGTCGGAACGAGCGCGGTCGCCTGCCTCTACCGCCAGGTCTTTGGTGATGGACGCCTGAAAGCCTGGAGCTTTGACGGTGATGGAGTAGTGTCCAACGGGAAGAAGCGTGAAGATGTAGTCTCCGGTCTCATTGGACTGGACAGCCCGCACTTCATTGGTCTCGAGACTGAGAAGCGTGACCTTGGCGTTGGGAACGACCGCGCCTGTAGTGTCAGTTACCGTTCCGAGGATATCTGCAGTGGTGAGCTGTGCCACCGCCGCCGAAGTAAGAAAAAGGAGGGTCGCCAGAAACAAGACTGGCCGTTTGAATTGCTGACAAAGTATTCGCCTAGACTGGCCAAGGCAGCTTATTGCGATTTTCCATTGACGGTTCATCATATCCACTCTCTTATTCGGTGTTAGTTTCTGTTTGATGTGGGCGACGCCAATCTCGCGGCGTTCGCCTCTCGAGCCGTCGGCGCGAAGGAACCGAGGATTCCAGATTCGGCTCCTTTCGGCTTGAGAAGGATTGATTGTTCGCCGCTGTTGCGGAGAGAGTCGCGTCATACAGATGGATAGTCGGCCGAAACCTGAGGCGTCGGGTTATGGATAGACCACGGCCTTCGTTCGCACTTCTCAGCCGAGCAATGATCGCAGGCGCTTCGGTCCGAAAACCAACAATCCAAGCCGAAACATGAAAACAATCTCCACTGCGTATCCCATACTCAGCTCACGGCAGTTTCCGTCGTTGTGGATTGCGGCTTCTCTTCGTCTTTGATCGCGGACTTGAAGCCACGGATACCTTCGCCGATTCCCTTGCCTAGTTCGGGAATCTTCTTTCCTCCGAACACAAGCAACGCGATTCCGAAAAGAACAAGCAGGTGCGTTGGTTGAAACAGTCCTTCAAACATTAGTGCTCCTTATGAAGAAGTTCCCCAGTCAAACTCGCAGTTAGTGGAATGATGGCAGCGCTGCGACCTGGACCTAGCCACAGCGCCAGCCGGTGAAACACAGAGAGAACCGCGGTAATCAGAAGCCGCGTACGGCCGAGTCCGCTGCGACGGCCAGCTTCATCGAAAGGTCGAAGAATTCGTCGGATTGACCGATGAACATCCCATCCTCAGTGAAGGCCTTCACCGTGGCCACCGCGCCTCCGAGCTGCGTTGAGGTCGGTCGAATGACCGAACACCGCGGTAGACTCTTGCTGATGAAGTTGCACGGCTCAGGTAGGATCTTGTTGGTCTGCGTCAATTCTGTCGCGGGATTGTTTAGATCGGGGAACGTCAATCCGGTGAGAGGATCTACGACTCCGGCCAGTGGCTGAGACACGGCATTGGCGCCCTTATCGTGCCAAAGCCCGAAATGATCAATCTCAACGCCGCCAATACTAACCAGGATTCGCAGCACAGTTGAGTCAGTTGCCTTGAAGGCGAGCGTAGGATAGAGGCTGGCGCCGCCCTGCTCAATGAATGCAAAGTGGAATCCCGCGGTGTTGGCGATCGCTTGAATGCGATTCGCGTCACGGCCCGTGATCGGAACGCTTGGGATGGTGGTGGTAGGAGTGTCTGTGTCGTTCAACGGGATCGCCGCCTGATTCGCGATAAGGAAGGGTCCCTTGAAGGCTGTGCCTAGATCCGGATTCTGCCCACTGCGATAGCGGGTATACCAACTGAGGTCCACGTTAAGGTTCATTAGGTTGGTAATTCGCTTGATTTGACGTGCTCCGGTCGCCTGGCTGCTCGGCAGGCGCCGAAAAGGTTCGAGGTTGACCGGCACTTCTCCCCTTGACCGCAAAAAGGCTGTTAGGAAGGCGGCGTGGCTAAGTTCATCATCGGTGTTGTCCGTGATGTACTGTGGCATGTCGCCATCCAGATTTTGAAGCGCCAGAGTGTACGCAGGATTTCCTCCGATGAATCCCTGGAATTCCTCGTCCTCTTGTGAGTCCCCACCGCCCGAGGGGCCGACTCCGCCGAGTTCCGCATATTGTGTCCACAGATCGCTCTCCACAAGTTCGGCCCAGAGCGCGAATTGCAGCAAAGCAACATCGCCGGGGGAAAGCCTCCCGCTGCTCGAAGTGGCTTGAGCCATACCCTTGGTGGGAAGCAACGCACCTGCGGACAGCGCTGCTCCGGTCATGCCAAGTCCCGTTAAGAACGAACGCCGCTTAACGACACCGTGCCAATGGCGTTGAACGTCTTCGCCAGTCGAAGATGTTTCTGGTGAACTTTCCTCCAACGTCAAGGTAGATGGAAGAGTCTCTTCTTTCATGCGCGCTACGCTCCAATCCTGATCTGATGATTGCCGCTCAATCCGGCTACCTTATGAAACTCGTGCCGGCGGAAAATATTCCCAAGCCAACAATATTTCTTTGCTCAGAGTTTGTTGCGAGATCGACGCTAACCAAGACTGAACAGTGCCGTCGCGCAATTACAAGGGGCGGTTATGTGCCGTGAAGATGGATGTGGGATTCCAAAAGAGTGTGCTGCTTTTGGGAATATTCCTCTCCGAAATCAGTTACGCACAGTGCATCGACCAAGATGCACAAATTCGGCGGAGGAAGAAATGAACTCTAAGTCACTTCGTGGATGGTGGGGTGTCTGCACCCTTGCGATTGCTGTGTGCGCTGGGGGCAAGCTCGTGAAGGCACAGGCTTACGAACAGTCCAACCTGGTCTCAGACATTCAGGGGCTCGCTCAGAACCCAACCAGCGGCCAGCCTGATGCGCAACTTGTGAACCCTTGGGGCCTTGTCGCTACTCCCACCAGTCCCTGGTGGATCTCCGATAACAATGCAGGCGTTTCGACGCTGTACAACGGACAGGGAATGAAACAAGGGCTCGTAGTCAATATTCCGTCACCAGCACCTGGCGCAGCTGGGACTCCAACTGGCGTCGTCTTTACGGGAGCTTCAAACTTCACCTTCCAAGCGAATGGAAAGACAGCGGGCTCTGTCTTCACGTTTGTCACCGAAGATGGCACCATTGTCGCCTGGGGCCCGGGTATAAATCCCCAAGATCTTCCCAACGACGCATTCATTGTCGTGAATAACTCCAATAGTCCAAATACGGCCGAAGGAGCCGTGTACAAGGGCGCGACCGTTGCGCAGTTGACTGCAGGCGGACCGTCTTACCTTTACGTAACCAATATCAGGGCCGGGCGAATCGAGGTTTACGACACAAGCTTTAGTCCGGTAGATCTTCCGGGTACCGATGATGATCCCGCTTTCGTAGATCGCGAAGTGCCCCCTGGTTTCGCTCCCTTCAACGTGCAGGAGGTGAGCGGAAGTCTGTATGTGACCTATGCCAAGCAGAACGCTGCAAAGCACGATGATTTTGATGCCCCAGGCTTTGGATTCGTCGACAAGTTCACACCTGGAGGCAAGCTCCTACAGCGGTTGGAGAGGGGACCATGGCTGAATGCGCCTTGGGGAGTTGCGCTTGCGCCGGCCAATTTCGGTTTCTTCAGCGGTCATCTGCTGATCGGGAATGCCGGCAGTGGGCAAATTGCGGTCTATGACGTCGAAAGTGGTCACTTCGACGGCCTCCTTCGAGATGCAAACGGACACGCGCTCCAAAATGATCGCTTATGGGCGTTGCAATTCGGAAATGACCATGCCGCTGGGCCCAGCAACTGGCTTTTCTTCACCGCCGGCATTAGCGATGAGTCTCATGGCCTGTTCGGCTTTTTCGCGTCTGTGGACAACAGCACGCCGGAAGGGAAATAGCCGGAGTTGAAACCATGAGACTGCCGCACCCGATTGGCTTTCTTGCAGAGAGTCAATCGGTTGCATTCCTTCAAACTTCGAATTGTCCAATTCACTCGAAATCGAGCGCGGGGAGGTCCGCGCGACTTTGGGGAGGGTGTGATGAAAATGCTAAAGGCCAGCGCCCTGTGCGTTTTGAGCTTGTCAAGTATCCTATTCGGTCAAACATCGGGGTCTATTTCAGGTACGGTCACGGACCCCTCTGGAGCGGTCGTGGTGGGCGTAATGGTCAAGGCAACCGACCAAGCCACAAATGCTGCCAAGAGTACCGAGACAAACTCATCGGGAGCCTATTCGATCACGAACCTGGCGCCTGGAGTTTACAAGGTAGTGATGGAAAAGACCGAGTTCAAGACAATTAGCTTCGATGATACTTCGCTGACGGTAGCTCAGGCCCTGGTAATGAACGCGCAGATCCCTGTTGGATCTGTTACCGAGGTTATGGAGGTGAACGGCTCAACGGCGTCGCTGATTGAAACCGAGACCAGCCAACTCAGCACGTTGATTGACAACAAGACAATGAACGACCTTCCACTTTTGACTCGAAACGCGTACGAGTTGGTTTTGCTGTCGCCAGGGGTAACTCAGCCCAATAACGGCAACAACGGTTTCTCGGTCAACGGTTCCCGGGATCGCAATAACAACTTCCTATTAGACGGAGTTGACAACAACGACACGTCCGTTCCAGGCGGTGGAAGCGGAATCCTCGGCATCAATCCCGACTCTGCTCAGGAGTTTCGCGTTATTACAAATAGTTTCAATCCTGAATTCGGCCGTAACACGGGAGCAATTATCGACGTCGTCACGCGCGAGGGGACCAACAACCTTCATGGTGATGGTTACTGGTTCGGTCGCTATAACGCGCTCGGGGCGCGAGATTACTTCAACCGGGCCCCCACAGCGGGTAACCCCGTTCCCGATCCGCAGAATCCCTACGTGCGCAATGATTTTGGCTATTCAATCGGCGGGCCCATCATAAAGAACCGCACCTTCTTCTTTATAAACAATGAGTATCAGAGATTCCGAACGACACTCACCGGGATTTCAATTGTTCCGACCACTGCATACAAGTCGGGTTTGTTCATTGCCCCCGATGGGACCCAGGTGGACGTAAGGACTTCAGCCTCACCGGGCAACCTGACCGGACTAGGCTTGGATCCGACAATTGGCAAAATTCTGAACCTTCTCCCCGAGCCGAACGCCGGCACTGTGATCCCAGGTGTGACCGGCCTCCTCAACTTCCCGAGCCCCGATAGTCTCAATGGATACACATGGACCGGAAAAATCGATCACAAACTGGCAACAAAGCATCAACTCTCTCTTCGTTACGCGTTCAATCGTTCCGTGGACTCCAATCCGTTTCACAGTGAAACCGCTCCTGGAATCGATGTGATAAGTTCGCCCGCATACTCTCATGGAGCCTCGGTAGGTCTGACATCGACGCTAAGCGATCATCTGGTGAACGAATTCCGGTTCGGCTGGAACAAGAACTATGCTGCATTCGACAGTAACTGCGCCGCGATTTTTGACTCGATCACCGGAACTGCATTGGGGAATGGCCGGGACTTTACTATTCCAGAAGGCAATCTGGGTGTAGGACCACTATTTACGCTCGGCTGCAACGGCCTGTTCGATTCCAAGGGACAGGCTCGAAACACAGGTACCACGAGCTTTACGGATTCGATCACCTGGGTTATGGGGAACCATGCGATTAAGTTCGGCGGTGACTTCCGCGACGTACGTTCCACGAGTAACCTCAACTTCAACTCGCGAGACGACCTTGGTTTCAATCGCTTTCAAAATTCTGGTGGCACCAACCCTGCATTCACCCAGGGTACGCCCGATCAAGCTACACAAGATCTGACATGGTTGCTCGTAGGCGGGGTCAGTACGCAGTTTCAGGCCCAATTTTTCAACAAGAATGCCGCCCAAGTTCCCACCGATAGCAAGAGCTTCCGTCAGCGTGAGTACGATGTCTTCATCCAGGACAGCTGGAAGATCAAGAGCAACTTGACCCTGAACTACGGGCTGCGCTACCAATACAACGGTGTTCCCTTCGAGACGGGCGCAAACTTCTCAAACCTCTTCCAGAATGCCGATAGCGTTGCTCCGTCCTTTACGTTCACCGAAGTTGGCCCAGGCACCGGGCACGATGTCTATCAGAACGACTTCAGTGACACTGAGCCACGTATTGGATTTGCCTGGGACCCCTTCAATGACGGCAAGACTGCGATTCGTGGAGCCTACGGGATATTCCACGATCGCATTTTCGACAACCTTTTTGGCAATGCGCGCGGCAATCCACCGTTTCAGCAGACCGTGTTCAATTCTTTCTCGGGAGCCAATACGCCGGAGACGGTTCCTTTTGCGCAAAGCACTCCGCCTGGTCTAACTTTCGTGAACGGGCAGAACCAGGTTGTGACTCTGCTGGATCCGAACCTTAAGAATCCGTCCAGCCAAAACTGGAATTTCGGGATACAGCGCAGGCTCGCGACGAACTTGGCTCTTGAAGGAGATTACGTGGGGTCCCACGGAACTCGCGTTATTCGGTCACTTGATGCGGTTCCGCCCGATCCGACTCTTGTCCAGCAGGCCATTGCCGCATGCGTGGCCGCAGGCTCCTTCGCCAACGGTGGCTGCGATCCTGGGGACCCGCAAGGCAGAATCAGCGCCGGAGTGCTCTATGGCGGGATTCCTCAAATTGGCGTGCCGCTTTCGATTCGGGAGACTGCCTTGCAGACAGGATTCAATTTCCCGGTTTCGAATATCACCAGGACGAATGGCGATGCTCACTATCATGCCTTGCAGGCAAAATTGACGCAGCAGATTTCGAATGGATTGCAATTTGGCGCCGCGTACACGTGGTCTCATGCTACTGACGACTCCAATGATCCGCTGACTCCGGAAGCCGGACAAGGAAGTTTTCCGGTTGACTCGCGGAACCCAAACCAGACTTTTCGAGGAAATTCGGATAACGACATTCGGCATCGAGGTGTCGTCGACTTCTCTTATGCGTTCCCTTTTGGCACGGGTAAGCGGTATTTGAGTGGCGGAGTGCTGGGAAAGGCGCTCGAAGATATGGCTGTCTCGGGAATCGTGAGTGCCCAGACTGGCCATCCCTATTCGGTATTCACGCAGCTCGACAACGGACGCACCGGAGTAGCCAGCTTCTCATGGCCTGACGTCCTCAGCGATCCAAACAATAATCCCGGCTCACGAATTCAAGACGCCGGCGTCAAGACCGGCGCGAACTTGAATGCTTTCAGTTCCACGTTTCTGGGGCACTTGGGCGACTCAGGTAGAAACCAGTTTTATGGCCCGCATTACACGAATGCCGACACGGTGCTCATGAAGAATGTGCATGTCACGGAGCGCTTCCGGGTGCAAATCCGTTCGGAATTCTACAACTTGTTGAATCACCCTCAGTTTCGTCAGCCAGGCAATGTAATTGAGAACCCCGGAACCTTTGGACTATCTGCTGGGACCCTCACCCGGCCCGATGGAACCACCTCCGCTCGGCAGATCCAACTGGCACTCAAATTGAACTTCTAGCCAGCTGTAGAGCATCGCATTTATGGATTCCTGATAGGAACCAATCGCTAGGCAAAACACGGCGACACTGAATGGATCCGTAAGAGACCGCTTGTACTTGAACGTGATCGCGCATTCTTGTTGCGGCACGACATCACGTGCACCTTATTGGAAGTAGAGGAGAAGAGTGAAATGGATCGATTCGCGTTGTTGGTAATGTTGCGAGCCAAGCCCGGAAAGGAACGGGGGGTTGAAGAGTTTCTTGTCGCTGCGCGACCAATTGTACTTGATGAAGTGGGGACGGTGAGTTGGTACGCGGTAAAATTTGACGATGGGCAATACGGCATCTTCGATACCTTCGCAGACGAAGGGGGCAGAAACGCTCACCTCAGCGGCCAGGTCGCCAATCTCCTGTTCGCAAAATCGGGTGAATTGTTGGCAGAGCCTCCCAAAGTTGAAATGTTGCAGGTCCTGGCTTCAAAAGGCTAGGGAAGCTAGAGCCCGTTATTGACTTTGTTCCGGTTGAGTCGAAGGATTGAGCGACTTCCATCTCGCGCAAGATGCTGTCATCGCGAGGAGGCGACTATCCGAGCGATGTTGGTGACGAGGAATGGGCATTGGTTGGGCCGTTCCTGGCGCTGTGCCGCGAAGATGCCAAGCAACGGAAATACGGTCTGCGGGAAGTGTTCAACGGACTGAGATGCGCGATGCGGACCGGAGTCCAATAGCGGATGGTGCCCCAAGATTCGCCGCCGTGGACAGTCTATCAGCAGGTTCAACGATGGATTCGAACCCAGTGCTTTCAGGTCATGATTGAGGATTTGCGCATGTAGTTGCGGGCGTCCGCCGGACGGAGGGGGCAACCGACGGCCATGGTAGTGGACGGCCGTACAGCTGCAATCTACGACCTAGTCGGGGGAGCGAGCCGGCTATGACAGAGCCAAACGGCGCAAGGGATCAAAAATTCAGGCGGCAGTGGACACCCTCGGTCATTTGCTGGTTCCGCATATTACGCCTGCCAAGGAGCAAGATCGTAATCGAACTGGCGGTGGTCAAACACTGCGCGGGCCAAACGTGGCTTTGTCTTCCTTCCCCGTCGTTGGGCGATCGAGGGCAACTTTGTCTGGTTGGAACTGACTTCCAAAACAGCCAGAGATGATCGGGTGAGCAAAAAGGCACCTTCAGCAAGGCACCAGCTGCCACACTGATAATGGCGGGGTGATCCCAATGCCAAAACCCGGGAATCACAAACCGGTGAACGAAAACTCGGGTTCTTCCGGAGACCGTGGACGGCATAGCCGTCGGTTGCCCCCTCCGTCCGGCGGCGGAATCGATAAATAGACGTCGTGCGACTGATCCTCAACGGAAACGAGAGGACGCCGGCGGATAAAATCGCGCAGACGTCCTCTTCTTGTTAGAACATTGTCGACTCAGCGCCCTTCACAAAGCCTGCAGCTGAGAGGGCTTTCATCTTCAGAAATGAGCTAATCGGATGCTGCTGAGGAGGAAAATATGAGCCGACAATGCTTTAGTTGGCCGCGATTCCGTTAAAGCCGGAATTTGGAGCAATGCCGCTGGCAGCAGTAACGGTCTTGAGTGTCCCGTCCTTCTGAATCGCGAAGATGCCAACGGTGCCATTATGTGAATTCATCGTGTAGAGGAATTTCCCATCGGCACTGACAGTAATGTCAAGGTTTGTGGCCCCGGCCGGATTTCCCCCAACCACAGTGCCCGGAAGCGCCGACAGAGACCCATTTCCCGCGATGGCAAATCCCGAGATGGTTGATGACCCCGCATTGGACACATATACGAAGCGACCGTCCGGCGTGATTGCGTTCCAACAATTTGCCGCTCCCAAGGTGGGGACGCTGCTGCTGATTGGGGAAAGCTTGCCGTCCGGAAGAACCGAATAGGAAGAAACAGCGGATCCTCTCGCTCCTCCGGTTTCGGAAACGATTGCTTCACCGTTGGGCGTGAACGAGACGGAAAACGCGCCAGGCCCAACACTCGGGTTGATGACAATCGGTGCGAGGGTGCCATCTGCGAGGACCTTGAACACGTCGACACTGTTCGTAAGGCGCTCCGTTACAGCAACGAACTGGCCGTCAGGACTGATGGCGATCGATGCCGCGCCGGCTGTATTGGTGCTGAGAAAAGCCAGCGAGTGATCAATTTGGTTGAGATGATCTCCCTCGAGGCGAAATCCTACTACGTTACTGCTCCCGCCGGTGTTAAGCACGTAAACTAGGTCTCCATGTTGCGCGATCGCATTAGGCTCACTGCCGGATGAGGATACCTTGTCAGTGAGGGAGAGCGAAGATCCTTCGACGCGAAAAACGGAGACCTCGCCGCTCCCCGCATTCACCGCAAAGAGTAACGAGTGGTCTTCACTGAGAGTGAGAGAGCCCTGAGATTCCAGCGGATCGTTGTTGCCTCCGCTTCCACGGCCACCTGTCAAGATCGTGTTGACTTCGCGCAGCGTTCCATTCTCGGCGCGCTGGTAGGCGATGACTTCATTGTGATCTGCGGCGTTCGTCATGACAAACACCGCGTGCTCACCTTCTGAGCCGTTTTCCTGTGAAAATGCGGCCGGTGGCAAACCCGCGGCTGCAATTGCGAGAAGCATGAACATACTCTTGATCCGTTTGTGCATTATTCGACTCCTGGTTGGGTTTGGTTTGCATGACTCTGATTGGGGAAGACGAACTGCAATCATCAATGGAGACATGCGCCATGTAGAGTGTTGCTCCCGGCCACTTGTTACAAGAAAAGTAAGAATTGTGACGATACTCAGAAATCGAGGGCCGTTTGTTGGAGAGCCGCATCACACATTTTGTTAGACACAGGAGATCGTTGCGCCATGCGAAGATCTTTCCTCCAGGCACATCATGAAATTGCATAACGAGAAGCTGTTAGAACAAAACGTGAAACAAGCCAGAAATTGAATGCGTGGCGGAAAAGGCCGCTCGGGTGGGAGCCCTTTTCGCCAATCCAGGTAATCAAAGTGAATTAAGGAAAGTTATCAATGAGGCACGCTCTTGTGGAGTGAGCTCATCGAAATGCCGCTCGGCGTTGCCAGCTTCGCCTTTGTGGCGTCCGATTGCATCCTCAAGAGACAAGGATTGTAGATCATGCATGAACCGCGCCTTCGTTCGCAAACCCCACAACGGGACGGTCCTCAACTTGTTCGCCGTGTCCTGCGGACCGACCTGGACAATTCCGTCGCCAGTTCCCACGTCGTGTAACAGAAAATCGCTGAATGGGTGAATGATCTTATTGCCCAGAGCTTCTGGAACCGTGAACATGCCCCCGTCAACGATCGTTCCAGCCGGAGCCGTGGTGATGGAAAGCACATGGCAAGTAGCGCAGCCGATGCGCGTGAACAGATCCTGGCCGTGGCGCGCAGCCGCGGTGGCAGCCAGGACCTCGTCACGCGGAGGAACCATCGTACCGCGTATGAATTGAGCAAAATGGTCGATGTCCGCCAGCCCGAGACTATCCGGGAGATCTTCAGGATCTGTTGTGGTCTTGCAGACGGCGGTGACATCCATTTTCCGCAGCCGGTTTGTAACTCCCATCTCGTTGACATAAGCATCGGCAATGAATGAGAGCAGGCTGCTGTGCTGATCCTTCCAACCAAACCGACCTACGCGTGTCTGCCCGGGAGCTTCAAAAATCGGTGCCTGCACGGCCTCGCCGTGGATCAAGCCGTCGCTCTCCTCAGGCTGGTGTGCCGCGATGGCCATTAGAGTGTTGTCGTCGATGGCTTCGACAAATCCGTCACCGAGGGTATTAAGGACGCCGCGCAGGGCGCGAATGTTCTCCGTCGCCGGTATCTGCTCTTGCGCCTGCGGACAAATGGCGCGATCGTTCACAATCGACCGCCCCGTAATGGTGGTCATCCCATCGTTGATTAAGATAGTTGGATTCACGAAGGTGCCATTTGCGTCGTTGTGACCAACGCGCAGTTCCGTGATCTGACTTGCACCACCGCTATTAGGGTTCTCGTGGCAGCTCACGCATGCAGTTGCGTTGTAAACAGGTCCAAGTCCAGTTTGTGCAGAATGATTTAGTTCGTAAACCTGCTGATCGAGGGCGAAGGTATCGCCCACTGGCTCCGCAATTCCGTTGCTGATACTCTGTGCGCCGTTGAAGCTCGGGGTGTTGAAGCCGGCTGGAGCTTCCTGCGCCGACTGAGAGCTGGTTCCCATCAGACCGACTGCCAGCCTCATTGAACCAAAAATCACGCACGCACTAAGCAGAAGAGTGATACGAAGGGGCATCGATGTTCCTCCTAATCCACGAAAGGCGATTTGCGCAGTTGTAGCTCCAGACCGCTCTCATGCCGCCCTCACTCTCCTTAACTTCTATTCTCTGGAATTATTCCAAGTGCGCGCAATTATTTGGAGTGCTGTGGTGGCTTTGAGTTGAGAGAACCGGGATCCCAAGCCGCTTGCCAATGCTTAAAGCGTCTTTGGTCGAAGCGGCGATTGATTGTGCAGGGCCGCGTCGGTATCCTCGGCCATTTGAGTCAACCTGCGTAGGAATTCCGGTGATTGTCCGACGAAGAGGCCATTCTGAGTGAAGCTGTTGATCGTGGCCACGGCCCCGCCGAATTGATCGTCGCGCGGCAGAACGACCGGCCATTGCCTGTAAAGCTTGCTCATCAAGTCGGTGGGGGCAGGGAAGTTCGGGTGATTATTGGAGATGTAACGTCCACGCCGGAGGTTAGAGTCCCGGGCCGACCGACAATACTCCGTCGCCGGTGACTGACCACAATCGAAGCTGAATGGATGCCCTTGGATAGCAACGCGGGTGAAATCTACCCATGTGAGAAAATGCGCGATCTCATCGCCCCCGATTCCGAGTGTGATTTTCAATACATGAGCCCGCTTCACCCTTTGACTGAAACTGGCGTAAAGGCTCGCCCCAGCATGCTCAATGTAACCAAAGTGAAAAACGGCTGTATTCGCGATGGCTTGAATGTGGTGCGGTCTGTCAAAGTCCGCGTCTGTGCGTGGAATGGCTTGGCGATTGACAATGCGGATCTTCTGCGGAAAAGGGTCTCCCGAGTCGAGATGCTCGAGGCTGTGATACCGGCTGTACCATCTGGTATCCATGTCCAGGTGCATGAGGTTTGACAGGCGTCCAATGTTGTGGGCACCCTTTGCGGTACTGCCTCGCAGAGTGCGGAAACTGTCAAAGTCTACGGGATCAGCCCCTTCCGACTCCAAATAGGTGTTTATATAGGCCGCATGGCTGATCTCGTGTTGGGCATTGCTGCTGATGTATTGGGAGCTGTGACTATCGAGGCCTTGAAGTGCGAGTTGATAGGTGTTCTGGGATACGTTTGACGTTCCGCCAAGTTCTTCATATTGTTTCCATAAATCGCATTCGATCAGCTCGACTGCAGCTAGGAATTTGAGAATCGCAATGTCGCTCTTGGTCAAATCGCCGGTGTTGTAATCCAATGTTCGGCCATACTCAGTCCGGCTTACGCGATTCAGCATCGTTCCGGCCGTGGCTACACTCACCGCAATCATTCCGCTCGTCAGGAAATTGTGCCGGTGCGGCAGAGAAGTCTTGGAAGTGTTCTTATCAAACATCGCGTTCTCTCCGATTGCTATTCGATCGTTGCGCTGTAGTGAGAACCGGAATCCGGAGAATATATTCCCGCATTCTTGAAATGCGAGGTGAAACGCCTTCATCTGCTGATAGTCGGAATAAAGTGGGTGTTCCGCGGTTATCATCTCCGACTGCACAAGAGATCAAAGACGCTGTCCCGATCGTCGACGCAGATCATTTGACATTCGAGGAGAGATAGAAATGTTCAGCAGGATTCAACGCATAGCGTTCCTCGCATTCTTGCCGTCTCTGGCTTATGCGCAAGCGGGCAACAGCTACACCCAGTCCAACCTTGTATCCGATGGTTCGGTAAAGGCTCAGGTGACTGATACGCAATTGGTCAACCCTTGGGGAGTGGCAATCGGACAACAGACACCCTTCTGGATCAACACCGCGGGATCGGGGCTTTCCGAAGTCTATGACAGCGGAGGCAACAAGCAATTCGTCGTCAAGATTCCGGCTGCAGGGGCGTCGGTTCAGAGCGGCTCTCCGACAGGAATAGCGTTCAACCCATCGACGACGGACTTCGCGCTTCCGCAAGGAGCGGCGGCACTCTTCATTTTTGACACCCTCGACGGCACAATTTCTGCGTGGAACGCAAGTGTGTCCAACGCCGTAGTAGTTGCAGACAATTCAGCTTCTGGTGCTGTGTACACGGGTCTGGCAATCGAAAACAATGGTACCGGGAATTTCGTGTTGGCCGCGAACTTCGCCGCGAACAAGGTCGACGTTTTTGACGCGAAGTTCGCTAAGACTGCCATGAGCGGCAACTTCACGGATCCTTCTGTCCCGGCCGGCTACGCGCCGTTCAACGTGCATGTGATTAACAACCAGGTATTTGTGATGTATGCACAACAGAATCCCGCCGGGGGCCCACCAACCACGGGATCAGGCGCGGGATACATGAGCGTCTTCGATAACAATGGAAAGTTCATCGCCCGTGCGGTCTCAGGAGGGAATTTGAACGCCCCTTGGGGATTGGCGCTGGCGCCCTCCGCGTTTGGAGCCTTTGGTGGAGACCTTCTGGTGGGTAACTTTGGCGACGGTACGATAAGCGCGTTCGATGCGACGAGTTTCGCATTCAAAGGCCAGTTGCAGGACGCCACTGGCAAACCGATTCAGAACGATCGACTCTGGGAGATTCTGTTTGGATCGAATGGGACCGGTGACCCAAATACGCTGTACTTTTCGGCAGGCGTGAACAATGAAAAAGGTGGGCTCTTCGGAGCCATCGCTGCAACCGGCCCCGCAGTTACTGGAGACTTCACCTTAAGTCTTGCGCAAGCGACCCTGACGGTTGCTCAAGGAGCGTCCGCCAATGTGATGGTGAGCGTCCTTCCCTCGAACGGCTTCAATGGCCCAGTGAACTTCACGGTTTCTGGGCTGCCCAGTGGAGCGACATTCCAATTTTCTCCGACTTCCGTAACGCCCGCTGCCGGAGCGCCTGCCAACACAACCCTGACGATTACGGCGGGAACATATACACCGACACCGAGTCCCTATTTCACTTCACGACTGCATCATTCTCCCGCCAATGAGCTCGCCGCCGCAGGAGCGATCTTCCCCTTCGGTCTTGCTGTTATGTGGCCGATGCTGCGGAAACGGCGAAAGAGCCTCAAATTTCTCTCCCTCGGCGGTGGATCTCTGTCGATCCTGCTCTTCGTTGTTTTCCTGAGCGGTTGTGGCGCGGCCAAAAATGGTTCCACGACTCCGAATCCCGTTTCCACAGGAACATCGACGATAACCGTCACAGCCACTTCAGGCTCGCTGACACACAGCACGATGTTGTCACTCAACGTTCAGTAGCGCAAAGTCAAACAGTTCTACTAGTCGGATGAGCCGACAAGGCAATCTTGGATGACTCAACTACTTCGCGCTCTCGCGAACCGAATATTCGCGAGAACGCGGTTATTACAAATATCGCAAGCGGAGTGGCGGTACCAGTCCTGGAGGCTGAAAGCCTTCAGGCCGGCAACTCCGCTTGAGAACGCCATTATCGGCCGTGCAGTGACATGCAGCGACACTGTTAGCAGGAACTGAACATGGGCGCGATTCTTGGCGAGAGTTTTTAGGGAGCCCATGGAAGGTCAGAGGAGTGAGCGAATCGAGGTCGAGAAATCCGCCGGGGAAGAGGTGCATCTGCACTTGCCGAACTTGCCGACTCGGCGCAGCAATGACTACTTCGAAAGCCTATGATCACAGTGAATTAGCGGAAATGGGCAGCGTGCAAAATTTTACAGCATCGGACGACAACCTGCGGGAGCTGTGCGAAATGTAGCCAGGTGAACCGCCGCCGAGAGATCGTGAATTCCTTCTCGCTGGCTTCTGCTGTCGGGAGGACCTTCCCTGGCGGCCTCCCCGAATCACCCCTAAATCCTGTAGGTTGAACGTCCAGTCAGCCGCGCCCCGCTATCCGCTGGTGCGAGCGATTTACTGTTCGCTTTCGGCCGGTAAATGCTTGACAGAGGATTGCGTCGGATTTGGCTGATTCACCACTCGTGGCCTGTCATATCCCGCCCTAGGCTCACAGTTTCTTTGCGCAAGCGGGAATAAAACCAAGCTAACTTAGTTTTCATCAGTACACCGGCATAAAAGTCAGTGGAACGAACAAGGAGATACCGTGACGGACTCGATTGGGAAGAGAAATGATTCGGCGGACAAGATTGGGGAAATAGAGCTGGGATCGGTAAGTGCTGACGGCGTGGATCGTCGCGGCTTTCTGAAGTGCATGGCTTGGGCCGGGGCGGGACTAGTGTGGACTTTTGCGGGAGGCGTGCCGGCTTCACACGCGCTCGGCAGGGCGAAAACTGACAATCCGCAGGTGGATTTCAGCTTTATTCAAATCAGCGACAGCCACATCGGCTTCAATAAGCCTGCCAATACCGATGTAACGGCGACCCTTCAGGCGGCCTTGGATAGAATCAGCGCGGGTCCAGCCTCCCCGGACTTCCTCATTCACACAGGCGATTTGACCCACAGCTCGAAACCTGCTGAATTCGACACTCTCGATCAGGTTCTGATCGGCACTAAGAGGCAGGTCTTCTACGTGCCCGGCGAGCACGACACCTCTGTCGATGACGGAAAAATGTACTTGGACCGCTACGGCAAAGGGACAAAGGGGAATGGGTGGTATAGCTATGACCACAAGGGTGTCCACTTTATCGGACTGGTGAACGTCGTTCAACTTGAGGGCATGGGCAAACTCGGCCAGTCGCAACTGGATTGGCTGAAGCAGGACCTCGCCGGACTGAAGAGCAGCACCCCCATCGTGGTCTTCGCGCATATTCCGCTTTGGGCGATTTACCCGGCCTGGGGATGGGGCACATCGGATAGCGAACAAGCCTTGGCGATGCTGCGTCGCTTCGGTTCAGTCACAGTCCTCAATGGTCACATTCACCAGATCATGCAGAAGGTGGAGGGGAATCTCACCTTCCACACTGCGATGTCGACTGCATTCCCGCAGCCGGCTCCCGGGGCCGCGCCCTCGCCTGGTCCGATGAAGGTTCCGGCAGAGAAACTGCGCGACGTCCTGGGAATCACTCACGCCAATTTTGTAGCCCAGAAGCACGATCTTGCTGTGGTCGACTCTTCACTTTCCGGCGCACCGATTGAGACCCACGAGGCTCGGCTGTTGCTATGAACACGGCAAAACTTGGATTCACCTGCGGAGCCTTGGTTGCGGCGAGTATCGCGCTTTCGGAGATTCATCCCTGGGGAAACCTACGCTCTGGTGTTGGATCCAACTCCCCGCTTCTTCAGAGTAGCAACGTGACGGAAGATGTGCGGCGTGTACTCGAGAAAAAATGTGGGGACTGTCATTCGGAGAAAACGCACTACCCGGCGTACACCAGGCTCGCGCCGGTCTCCTGGATGATTGAACACGACATACACGAGGGTAGAGGCGCGCTTAATCTGTCGCGGTGGCAAGAGTACACGGCAGACACTCGTGTCGATCTTCTGACACGAATCGCTTCGGAGTCGCGCAGTGGCGAGATGCCGCTCAAACAATACCTTCTCCTTCACCCTGACAACCGGCTGACAACGCAGGAACAGCAACAAATATACGACTGGGCCAAGGCTGAGCGAAAACGCATCAGGCAGCAGCTGAGCGAGAATGTCGGGAAGCCTGCACTCGACTCGAGGATAGAAAGACCATGAATCACGATAACGGAAGGCGCGCAAGGATAGAGCGCACGAGACGGACCTTCACAGTTGTTACAATCGCTACCTTAGTTTTTGCCACTTTATTCGTCGCTTCTTTATCGCAGCGTATTCTTTCGCAGACGGGGGCGAAAGGCGGTGACCCGCAGAGAGGCAAGGAGCTATTCGAAAAGCGGTGTGGTGGATGCCACTCACTCGAAAAAGACAAGGAGGGTCCCCGGCTAGGAAATGTCTTTGGCCGAAAAGCGGGGACGATTCAGACCTTCAAGTACTCCGATTCGCTCAAGTACGCTCAGGTGGTCTGGGACGATGCATCCCTTGACCGGTGGCTTGTCAACACCGACTCCGTAGTTCCAAACAACGATATGGATTTTCACGTACCCAAGGCCGATGAACGTGCAGACATCATCCAGTTCCTCAGAGTATCTTCTGGCAAATAGCACCACACCGGTCCCAGTTCCGATCGGGACGGCCGGGAAGGCTAAGATGGACCAAGAGTTCTTCGAAATGTTGGCAATGCCACTCTTCGACCAACTGTTCAACCTGGCTCAATGGCTCACCGGCAACCGAACGGATGCCGAAGACCTTGTGCAGGAGACCTATGCGAAGGCTCTTAAGGGATTCAAGTCGTTCGAGGAGGGTACCAATGTGCGGTCGTGGATGTACAAGATCCTTCGAAATACATTCCTGACGTCGCGCACAGGCTTGAAGGTCCAAAATACCGTGCTTTTGGAAGACGAGTTCGACGGACTAGATTTTGCGGCTCATAACATCACGCCCGAGCTACACTTGCTGCAGTTGGAAAACTCGCATTCCGTGATGAATGCATTGGCGGAGTTGCCTGTCCCTTACCGCGAAATGATCTTGCTGAGTGACATGGAAGAGCTCTCCTACAAGGAGATTGCCCAAGTACTGGCCGTTCCGATTGGGACGGTGATGTCGCGCCTTTCGCGCGGCCGCAAGATGCTGCGACAAGCATTGCTGGCAGGTTCGCCAGGGAGGTCCACCCATGCAATGTAGTTACGCTGCCACAATGCTCGACGCATATCTGGATGGTGAACTTCCTCCAGACCGAGCGGTCGTTGTCCAGGAACATCTGGGAAGCTGCATGCGCTGTTCTTCGGAAATTGCGGAGATTGCCAGAATGCAGAGAAGCCTGCGTAACGCGCGTGGACATTATGCACCAAGTGCAGAATTTCGGCGCAAAGTGCAGAAGCAGATTTCGCGGCCCAAACGCCGCAGCTGGTTGATTTGGACCATGCCCATTGGTGTCGCTTTCGCAACGACGATCTTGCTGACCGCGTTTGTTTGGATCGGGAATGCGCGCCGCTCAGCCGCTTTTGCAGAATTGGCAGATCTGCATGTCAATGCATTGTCTAGTACCAATCTTGTCGACGTGGTTTCGACCGACAGGCATACTGTTAAGCCATGGTTCCAAGGCAAGATTCCATTTTCTTTCAATTTGCCTGAATTCAACGGCACGCAATACACCCTCGTCGGGGGGAGGATGGTCTACTTCCATCAACACCCTGGAGCGCAGCTTATCGTGTCCATGAATCAGCATAAGATCTCAGTCCTGATTTTTCAGAATTCGGTAGACCTGGGACGTGCGCTCACAGAGCAAACGGGACTCGACCGTCGAACCTCCTTTGGTATTGAAGCCTGGCAATCCCAGCAACTCCGGTTTGTCTTAGTGAGTGACGCGGATCCGGCCGGCATCGACAATCTTGCGCGACTGTTGAAGCAGGTAAACCAGTAAAGACGTACGCAGCTCGCCTAGCCAGCAGCTTCCCCTCCGCGATATGGTTGCTGGAGCGTCTTTGCGCTGCTTCGGGTTTCCCTAAAATAGCAATAAGCGAATTGCGTCTCACGTAAACTGTGAGTCCATCGATAAAGATGGCTATCGCCAAGCAAGAATCGCCGGCAACCAATCTCAGATCGGATGATAGCCCGGGCTTGCTCGGTCTCTCCTTAATGGCTTCTTGCAAACCGCAACGTCCGCCGCGGGATAGATTACTCAAGGAGTGATCCATCAACGTATTTCGTGCAAGAGTCGTGATTCACCTGTACTCTACTTCTTGAAAACCTGCATCATAAGTCTCATCTGCAGCTCGTTCAACTGCCTCAACGTAGCCTCCATGACCGGTCGGTCCTCATATGAGGCCTCGTGCATAATGTCTTTGAGACGAAAGACAGTACGCCGGATGAGAGCTTCGGCGCCCTTAAGTTTCTTGGTATCGTCGGCAACGCCCATTTGGATCTTTTCTGCATACCGTTGTACCAGCTCAAGACTCATCGAACCCTGCACGGAATCGCCTGAATTGAACTGCTGGCTAGCTCGGTCCGTCATCTGGCTCACGAGTTCCGCATAGAGAAAGCATCTGTCTTTGGGCCGCGATTGATCAGCCTTATCCTGGAGCGCGGCGAGGGCCGCAGGGCTCTCAACCAGGCCCCAGGCCTTGGGGCCGACATAAAGTAGTGAAAGAACGGACAAAACTACGGCAGCGGACACAGGCCGCATCTCGCGCCTCACAGAAAGCCTCCATTCGGGTTGCAGACCCATTTCAGGCCGACTCTCTTTTGTCGAGGTCGCTGGCAAAACCAACGCACCTATCATGGCAGCGCCGATCAGTCGAACGGTTCGGCTGTCTCACGTGCCCGGATAGGAAGAGGCGCAGCTTTCGCGTAGCTCGGAACAAACAGGTCTTGACTGATTCTTCGGAAGTATTGAGCACCTCGCTTACGGCCTGCAGTTTCATTCCCTGAAAATGCTTTAGGTTAAACACGATGCGCTCACGTGGAGTAAGCCGTCTCAGGGCGCAAATGATGCTTGCGCCGAGCTCGTTGCGCAAGAGCTCTCTCTCTGGGTTATGGACGAACCTGGAATCCGACATTTGATTCAACAAATCGATCTCCTCGCCATCGATATTGACTATTGTCGTGCTGGCCTCTCTGCGATTTCGACTCTTCCGAAGATGATCGATGCAGGTATTGGTGACGATGCGAGTTATCCAGGTAGAGAACGAGCATTCGAATCGGAAGCGATCCATCTTCTTGTAGACCTTCAAAAATACTTCTTGATAGATGTCTTGCGCATCGATATGCGAACCTGTGATCCGAAAGGCGAGCCTTAAAACGGCTTCATCGTGGAAGCGCACGAGCTCGGAAAATGCGGTGTGGCTGCCGGCCTGCGCTTCGCGAATTAGACTCTCCTGGTGACAACGTGCCGCTTCCATTTATTCCTCCAAGACATTCAAGATCACCCGCACGACAGGATCTTTTCGACGAACAATCAAACGAGTCATTTGGCGATGGGCGAAGTTCCTCGCGCATTGCGATAATCTCACTCTGGCGGATGTGAATCTGGAAACATAGTCCTTGTCAGCCATCACGCTAAGTGTTCCGGACGCTTAGTGTGCTTACTCCCCCTTGCCGAGAGCCCTTGCGACCACAAAGAGTAAACCGCCAGACACTCGCTTTATTCCAGGCCAAAGCCCGCCGAGGCGGATAGTGAGCATCTGTTGGAGATAATCTGAAGGCGTCGGATTGACGAAATGGAACGTGGGAATAAATCCCTTGTAGCTCAGTTTTTGATAAATGAGGCGCAGCAATCGTGAGAATGATTGTTGCAGCATACGTTCAGCACGAGCCGTGTGAAGTCAAGGCTCGAGCCGTGCGATGATCAAGTACGAGACGTCAATAGGAGAAAATATGAAGCGGTATGCGAGAATCCTTGCAACACTCACTTTTCTGATTGGTTGTGGTGTTGCTGCAAATGCAGAAATGCAAAACGATGTCATTGTTAACTTGCCATTCGACTTTGTTGTGAATGGAACGACGCTCCCGGCAGGGACTTACACCGTGAGTCATTCGACGGGGGATGGGTCCGGACTATTGAAGCTCACCAACCGTGACAAAGGTACCGGCGTGTTTGTGCTTCCCAAGGTGAGTGAAAGCGCTTCTTTCGACAATCCACATGTGCGTTTCCGGCGAGTTGGAGAAGAGCGTTTCCTTAGTGAGATTCGAACGGCATCGGTGACGTATAACATCTCTGTATCCCATTCGAGGGCCATGGAGGCCGCCGCGAAATCGCACGAGAGCGTGTCGGCGGCTGCAGGCGGCTCGGGAAACGAGTAGACCGCTTTCCCCTCCTCCCCATGACGGTCATCCTCAAGCTGATTAAATCGCGCCGCCCTGCCGAAAAGTATTCACCGGCGATAACTTGGACTTTTCGGTTGCAGGCTCTAATGGGCCTGCAGCCGGTGAGACTGTGAAATGCAAAGGGAACTCCAAGGGTTACTATAATGCCCGCGTCCTGTATCCTGCGATATAGGTTGGTCGAACAGGTGGCGATATATTACTGAGTTTTGCTAATTACATGACGCCACCAACCCCCGCCTATAGTGCTTTGTGGTCATAAGCGCGGATTGTCCTAGGACTCTGCTTGAGCTGGAGTGTCGATTTGGCGACGAGGGGGCCTGCGCCGTGTACCTCGCCGGTCTTCGTTGCCCGGCGGATGGTTGTGTCTGCGGTGCGGGGGAACTGAGTCCTGTTTGGTTCGGCGTAATTGTTGGCGGCGCGACCAGTGCTGCTATGAGATGTCGGTCAAGGCGGACGCTATTTTTCAAGACAGCCATCTGCCTTTGACGATCTCGTTCCGGGCTATGTGGCAGGTCACGAGCCAGAAGAACGGCATCAGCGCTCTTGGCTTGCAGCGTCTTCTTGGTCTCGACCAGCTACAAGACCGCCTGGGCGATGTTGCGTAAATTGCGCCGGGCCATGGTTCGTCCGGGTTCGGGATTGGCTGGAGGGCCTCGCCGAAGTGGACGAAACCTACTGGGGTGGAGGGGAATCCGGTGTAGTTGGCCGGTGGACGGAAACCAAGGCATTGATTAACGTCGCTGACGGGTGACCGCCCATACGAAGCCATTGGTATCAATCTGCGCCAAGAGCCTGGCGACTATTGTGTTCTGAACGAGGTCAGCGTGGTGTGACTCGGAATAAAACCCCGCCAGCCCGGTTCTCTTGGCAGACGTATTTAGCTACGTTGCGAATACCTTAGAGGAGGTGCTTGCGTGAACAATATCGAAAAGCCAATCGTCGATTCGATAGTAGTCCATGAAGAGACGACCCAGGAATGCGCTTTATGAAGCGGGCGGAGATCGAATTGGCTTGTGGATGCCTCCTGTCGGCAAGCATCATACTTTCGGTATTTCACCCCGGGGGAAACCCGCGCACAGGCGCTAGACCAGGAGTTCCGTTGCTTGAAGGCAGTGACTCTTCGGCGCGTGTTCGCACTACTCTGGAGTCCAAGTGCGGCGATTGCCATTCCGACAAAACCCAGTACCCGATTTATACCCATATTGCACCGGTCTCATGGTTGATCGAACGCGAAGTGCGCGAGGGCAGAAAAAGCTTGAATCTCTCCGAGTGGCAGTCGTATAGCGACGATGATCGGATCAATGCGCTCACCCGCATCGCATCCGAGATTCACGGGGTGCAGATGCCGCCCCGGAGCTATGCAATGCTTCACCCCAGTGCTCGGCTCACGCCCGAAGATGAGACGATTATCTACAAATGGGCCACGGCGGAGCGGAAGCGGATCCGGCAGGCGACTAGTCATCCATCGGACCACGCATCAGCCGACGTCCGGGGCAAGAATCCATGAATGGTATCCATTTGCCAGGTCGGACTGATGATTTCATTGGGTGGAAATGAGATTGCCAAGCAGTGAGTTCGAGACCTGTTAAGGGCCTTCCGATCGCTGATCAAACCCTTTACTCGTGGCTAAGCCGGACGGGACAAGCTTGTCGCGGGATGTGAGACTGGGTGCCCCGAAGGAACTGGCGAGTCAACTTTCGGGCTCTTGCCAGCCGTGACATAACGGTTCCCATTGGAATTGACAATATCTCCGCGATCTGGCGGTACGACATCTCTTCCAAGTCACATAGAAGGAGGGTCTCGCGGTAATGTACCGGCAGATCGTCGATGGCCTGCTGTACCCGTTCGAAACTTAAACACTTCATCAAGATGGTTTCCGGAGTTTCGTTCTCGACCGCCAGTTCAGGTCCGTCCTCTTCGGAATCAAGCGGCACACTCGCGGCTGCTCTCAGGCCAGTTCGCGAAGTTATGAATGTGTTCCTCAATATGCGATACATCCATGCCCGAAAATCGGTGCCGGACTGAAACGAATGGAAGTTCCGCAATGCCTTCAGGTAGGTTTCCTGCACGAGGTCCTCGGCATCGCTGTCATTCCGGACGAGCCAGCGCGCCAGGTTGTAAGCAGAATTTATAAGAGGCATTGCCAGTTCTTCGAACTCTCCAACCGCTTGATTCCCCAGTGAGATCCACGCCGCCCCCTTTGGAATCATCCCCGTAACGCCGAATCCAATTGGCCTCATTTGCCGCCTCCGACATGGCGAGTCCCGTGTGACCTCCAATTTGAGGCCCACCGGGTCCGGGGTCAATGTACCGAGCCTGTTTTTCGCCTATTCAGGCCCTATCTTTATAAGGTGCCTATAAATAAAGACTTACATGTTTAGATATGTAGTTGATCCGTCATCTTCTCCGCGCCAGAGATGCTAAACTTCGCAGAAGGTCCGAGCATCGGATGAAGCCATCGACTCGCACGTCCGTAGCAAGGTTTGGGACCTTTGAGGTTTCGTTCGATTCGGGCGAATTGCGCAAGGCGGGTCTGAAAATCAGAGTGCAGCAGCAACCATTGAAACTGCTGCAGATCCTGTTGGAGCGTCCTGGCGAAGTCATCAGCAGGGAGGAACTCCGCAGCCGTTTGTGGGCAAACGAAAGCTTTGGGGATTTCGACCAAGCCGTCAACATTGCTATTGGCAAGCTCCGCAGCGCACTGGGGGATTCAGCTGAGAATCCTCGCTATGTCGAGACTCTTCCAAAGCGCGGCTACCGGTTTATTGCTGAAGTATCGGTTGGCGATTTTGACGGCCGGACCAGTGGGCTCGAAACTGAGCCCCCGGAATCTGCCCCTCCAACATTTTCATCCAGCCCCTTGATCCCGGTGGCGCCAGATTTCCCGCTTCGTGCAGCTCGCGAGGTAGCCTCTCCAAATCGGCGGCGGTGGACTGCGCAGCAGATCGCCCTTGCTGCCGCACTGAGCCTGGGACTGTCGATTGTTGCCGTCTTTCTCGGTCTTTCCTGGGTCCACCGGCCCTCGGGTATCCGATCGCTGGCCGTTCTCCCTTTGGACAACTTTTCCGGTGACGCTTCGCAAGACTATTTTGCAGACGGCATGACCGACGAGTTGATTACGGATCTGGCGCAGATCAGGGCCTTGCGGGTGGTGTCGCGAACCTCGGTGATGATGTACAAAGGAACGCGAAAGCCGCTATCGCAGATCGCGCGTGAGTTGAATGTGGACGCCGTGGTGGAAGGCTCTGTGTTTCGCTCCGGTGACCAGGTGCGGATTACCGCGCAGTTGATCCAAGTGCCGGCCGACAAGCACCTTTGGGCGCAGAGTTACGAGGGCAGTGTCCGGGACACACTGACCGTCCAGAATCAGGTGGCGCGCACCATTGCCGAGGAAATCCAGATCGAAGTTACGCCGCGGGAACAGGCAGCCTTAAAGAGCGCAAAGATAATCAATCCAAAAGCTTACGAGGCGTATCTCAAAGGTCGGTACTCCTGGAACCAGAGAACGGCGGAGGGCCTGAAAAAGGCTGTCGAGTACTTCAACGAGGCCATTGCGAAGGATCCGAATTACGCAGCGGCTTATAGCGGCTTGGCCGATACCTATGCTCTTTTGGGAGATTGGCAATATACGGTGATGCCCGCCACAGAAGCCATGCCGAGGGCTCTTTCGGCGGCCAGAAAGGCATTGCAGCTGGACGACAGCCTCGGCGAAGCGCACGCTTCGCTTGCCTTTTGCCTGGAGGGATTCGACTGGGACTTCGCGGGCGCCGACAAGGAATTCCTGCGAGCGGTGGAGTTGAGCCCCGGTTATGCAACTGCTCACCATTGGTATGCATGGCATCTTAGCCTGATAGGGCGAAACAAGGAAGCCATTGCGGAAATGGACAAGGCGGTAAATCTGGATCCGGTCTCCCCCGTCGTGAATGCAGATCTCGCAGAGCTTCTTCTCATCGCGCACCTTCCGGACGAATCGATACAGCAAAGCCGCAAGACTATCGATATAAACCCTGGTTTTGCGTTTGCGCACAATCAATTGGCCCAGGCGTACATCGAAAAGCAGATGTTCGGCGAGGCAATTGTGGAGTTGCAAAAGGCGATTCGGTTAGCAGGAGACAGCCCGATATTTGTTGCCAATCTGGCGCGCGCTTATGCTGGGTCCAATCGCAAGGCAGAGGCGGTGGGGCTCTTGAACGATCTGAAGAAGCGCTCAATCCCTGGTTCACCTCTCGTCGAGGAAATAGCCATGATCTACACGGCTCTGGGCGACAAGGATCAAGCCATTCTATGGCTCGAAAGAGGGTATGAAGGGCGATTCAACCCAGGCGTCCTCGAACGGCCTTGCTTTGACGCGCTTCGTTCCGACTCCCGCTTCCAAGACCTTGTGCACCGCATTGGACTCTCCCTCTAGGCTTCCTCTAGGCTGCGTTTCTCGACTCGGCCGATCTCGAAGTGCGGTTGAATGGTCGAGCCGGGGGCCTTAATATCGGCAGTAATTCCGGGCGCCAATGTTCCCCACGTCGCCCAGCAAAATAGAACGAGATGACCATGCACAAATCAAGATTGTTCTTTTCTGCAATGCTCGCAGCGGCGATTCTGGAAACGGTAGGAATCGCACAGACCGACTTATCGGTCAATCCTCCACCTGGAGTGACCCAACAACTGCAATGGAGTGGCGTCGATGTGGATGCTGCACGATTCAAGAGCCTGCGGGACCTGGCCGTCAACGCCCTCGGGATGCGCCCGGTGGTTGATCAGCCAAATTTCGCGGTTTTAGTCGCAATGAACGGCTCCCTTGTTTGAAATCTACGGCCCGGGAGCGGCAGATCGTCCGTGGCGTCATGGCCAGGGTGGTGTAGCGATCGGCTTTTTGACTGACGACATCGCTGCGACTCTGAAAGCCATTCAAAAATCGAACGGTGTCCTGCTTGACGATCTGAATGTAATACCAAAAGCGGGTGTCGATGGCAGTGACTACGCCTTCCAGTTCTTCAGAGCTCCAGACAATCGCGTCTATGCCATCGTTCAGAATAAAAACTATCACGCTCATTGAAATCGGCGTTCCGCAATAACGATTTCGCACAAAGGGCAGGGACTGACCTTTGAAGCGTTGGTTGCCTTGTCAGGACCCCAGGCGGGCTCCTGTCAAGATGTGAACGAACGCGTTCATACCCCGGCGCGCAAATTCGATCAAGACCGGAGAAAGATCGAAAGCGTGAACGACACTTCCCGCCGCCGCCGTCTCCGATGTCGGTGATCAGAGAGGGGGTTCATGTTGATCCGAATCGCGGAGGGTGGACATCCGCGCGCGCCGAGCAATCGCGTGCCCGGCTCGTGAGCAGCAGGTTCTCATCCCGGCCCTGGGAGGACTTACCGGCTTCCAATAACGACCTGCGCAGTTTGTTTATTCGTGGGGAATAAGATAAGCGCCTTTCAGTTTACATCCGTGTAGAACGCAAATGAGGCACGCGCTCAATGGCGCGCCAAAAACGGCAGATTCGACTCGTTCAGAATTAGCGCCGGCATGAATGAAAATCATGCCAAGTTATTGCTACGTTTGTGGGCCTTCGAAAGCTCGACAACGTGGAGTTGCATTCCCGCTTCTTCTTCACGAGCGATTGAGCGTCCAAAGGAGATTTCTACCCGTGAACACAACGGAATCATTAGAACGGTACAACCAACTTCTGGCTGCATCGAGGGAGAGGTTTGAGGCCAGCCCTGGCCTCAATGCCATTCGGTCAAACAACGATCCACGTTTGCTTGAGGCCTTTCTCCTCTATTTCTGCGCCATCGGTGCACAGATGACAGAGCCCGTGGAGAGTTGGATTCGTCGGGCGGCCAGTCGCTGTGCGGCTCTTGGGCTCTCAGACCTTGCGGAAGCGTTAACTCGGCATGCCCAGGCCGAAGCTGGCCATCACCTTATGATGATCGCCGATCTTCGGTCACTGGTTGATTACTGGAACGCGCGACATACGCCGCCGGTAGATGCCGATGAACTTCTGCGTCAGGCGCCCAACTATGGAGCGAGTCGCTATTGCCTGGTTCATGAGGAGAATATTGCTGGGAATACCCCTTATGCGCAGATTGCTATTGAGTACGAAATCGAACAGCTTCCGCTGCGGTATGGTGGATTGTTTTTGGCTAGATGCATGGAAATCTTTGGACCGGAGATTCTTCCCAGCTTGAGCTTTGTGACCGAACATATCGATCTGGATATCGGACATACGCATTTCAACGCCCAACAGTTGTCAAACCTGATGGACCTGGTTCCCGAAAGCCTTCCATCCCTGGTTGCGGCGGGTAGTGCAGCTCTGGACGCGTACTCGCAATTCCTCACTGATTGCGTGGAGCTTGCTGAGAACCATTGCCAGTCTTCTCCAATCCGGTCCGAATTGCCTTTTCAGTTCTTATCGTGGCAATTGCACTGCCCACTGCGGGACTCGACCAGCGGTACGAGAGAGGTATGGCCCAAATGGATAGACGACGTCAGTTCACTGCGCGGGGCCGCTCTCTTTGACAATGGGAGGCGGCCTCACTTCAGGACCGACGATGGGGGCTATGCAGACTCTGACCCCATTGACCCGCACGCCTGGCATGTCCTGGCGTATGCCGGCGAAAGTCTTGTCGGCTGTGTACGTGTTTACCCCCTTTCGGAGGGAGGCCCCCCGTGTCTGACGGAAACGCTGCTCGGTGAGGAGCAGTTCTCCCAGATGCTTTGCAGAATTGGAAAAGATCGCGACAATGTTATTGAGATTGGGAGGTGGGTGGTCGACCCCACATTCCGAATTCCGCGTAGTCTTGCCCCTGGTATCGCCGTACAGCTAGCCGCCGGCGCCGGAGCCCTGGCATTTGCTCTCGTGAACCAATCGGAAGATGTAAATGGAGTCGCAATTTTTTCCGCTGGATCTCGCGACAAACAGTATCTGATGTTGTCTCGCCTAGGCCTCAGGCCAGTTTCCGGAATCGAGCCAGTGGCTTCTACTGAATATGACGACGTAATACGAGTGATGTACTGTACCAACGCTCACGAATTGCAGTCACGCTTTCGGCGCATGATGGATGCAATGGCAGAGACGATAAACATCAACGAGGTGCTTGCCCCATCAACAATCATTTCCGCTAGTCTGAAAGGCTGAAGACCGTCGAGCTAAGGTTGCCTTGATCAGCGACAATTGAAATTCCCGACCGGAATGAATAGTCCGGCCATCAACAGAATGGCGAATGTGTATCGTGCTCTTCGGTTTGATATCGCCCTTCGCCTTCCTCGCGTCTGCAAGGTAACCCGTTAAGCATCGCTGGTGTAAAACCAACTACCCAAAGCGCGTAACCAGGCTTCCTGTCAACCTCACCTGGATCATCCGGCGGCGAATGATCGTATCGTGCTGAGGGGGGAACATCATAACCCCGGCCGAGGAGCATAACGGCTTTTTACCATTAGGAAGTAGGAAAGTACTCCGACTACCAGAAATGCAAAGCAGGCGAACATTGGGGCGTGATAGCTCCCTGTTCGTTGCTTTAGCCAGCCAGTGAAGATCGGAGCCGCTATGCCGGCAACACTTGCCGCGCAGTTCTGGATTCCAGATACCCGCCCAATCGCCGGAGCCGGAATCAAAGTCTGAGTAAGCGC
>Ga0210410_10000800_pt1 | contig 31765 bp, 29 predicted proteins | sample IncBWC4MmetaG_FD_161058 | JGI IMG/M metagenome (GOLD analysis project Ga0210410, IMG submission 161058) | Forest soil microbial communities from Barre Woods Harvard Forest LTER site, Petersham, Massachusetts, United States - Inc-BW-C-4-M | ecosystem: Environmental > Terrestrial > Soil >...
CGCCCGCGCGCTGGCGGCGCGCGGCGCGCAGCTCGTGCTGACCGGCCGCCGCGCCGAGGTGCTCGAGCCGCTCGCCGCCGAGGTCGGCGGCCGCGCGCTCGTCGTCGACCTCGCCGATCGCGATGCGGTCCCGCGGCTTGCTGAAGAGGCCGGCGACGTAGAGATTCTCGTCGCGAACGCCGCGCTGCCGGCGAGCGGCACGCTCGACGAGTACACGCTCGAGCAGGTCGACCGCGCGCTCGACGTCAACCTGCGCGCCCCGGTCCTGCTGGCGAAGCTGCTGTCCGAGGGGATGGCCGCGCGCGGGCACGGCCATCTCGTGTTCATCTCCTCGCTGTCGGGGAAGGCGTCTGCGCCCAACAGCTCGCTCTACGCGGCGACGAAGTTCGGCCTGCGCGGCTTCGCGCTCGGCCTGCGCGAGGACCTGCGCCCCGCCGGCGTCGGCGTCTCGACGATCTTCCCCGGCTTCATCCGCGACGCGGGCATGTTCGCCAACGCGAGGGTGGAGCTGCCAAGGGGCGTCGGCACGCGCTCGCCGGAGGACGTCGCCGACGCGGTCGTGCGCGCGATCGAGCGCAACCGCGCCGAGGCCGACGTCGCGCCGCTGGGTCTGCGTGCCGGAGCCGCCTTCGCGGGGATCGCGCCCGAGCTCGCGGCGACGATGAGCCGCCGCATGGGCGGCAAGCGCATCGCGGACAACCTCGCGGCCGGCCAGCGCCACAACCGCTGACCGCCCGCCGCAGGCGGCGGAGCCGCTCAGCCGATGACGGCGTGCTCGTCGGTGAACGCGCCGACCGTGTGGAGGATCTGGTCGGCGAGCTGCGCGCCGTCGCGCGCGTGCTCCGGCGTCGCCTGGATGCGCACGACGACCCGCTCGCCGTCGATCTCCTCGAGCGCGATGTGCGGTGCCGAGCGCAGCGGAACGCTGATCGCCTCGCTCAACTGCGCCTGCACGCCACTCGGCTTCATCCCTCGCCGCAGCACGACGCGCACGTCGACCGCCTGCGGCTCGCGCAGCGGCACGACCGCCGCGCCGAGCACGACGCTGTTGGGGACCATGATGCGGTCCTCTCCGCGCGCGAGCGTCGTATAGAGCAGCCCGAGCGAGCTGACGACTCCCTCGGCCTGGCCGGCGAGCCCGCCGGCCTGCAGCCGCACGCGCTCGCCGACGCGGAACGGCCGGGCGCTCAGCAGCACGGTGCCGGCGATCAGGTTCCCGAGCGTCTGCTGCGCGGCGAGGCCGATCACGACGGCGGTGAAGGCACCGCCGACGGCGAGCGTCTGCGGCTTGAGGCCCGCGATCCGCAGCGCAGCGATCGTCACGACGAGAATCGTCCCGAGCCGCAGCAGGAACCCGACGGTGCCGGCGGTGCCAGGGTCCATGCGCCGCATCAGGTCCGGCCCGACGAGCTTGCCGAGGTCGCGCGCCAGGGCCCACCCGAGCGCGATCAGCGCGATCGCGGTGAGGATTCTCACAAGCGTGTCGAGGTCGCGGCCGAACAGCGAGTCGCGGTAGGCGTACGCGACGAGCACGCCGGCGAGCAGCGGCAGCAGCACGAGCGCCTCGCGCCGCGCCTTGCGCGCCGCACGCTGGCCGAGCTGGCGCGAGAGGCCGACCTCCTCCCACGCGTGGGTACGCGTCTGGAGCATCGCCTCCAATGCTCGCTCGCGGCTTCTTCTCAGACGCGTCTTCACCACCTGTTCCTACCGCGGACGGCTGCGGAGTTGCGGTGTCCGCAGCGTGCGATCGATCACACAGCCGCCGTACCCGTTCGCCCGTGTCGACAAGATCGCCTTGCATCCGCCGCACCACATGCGAACATGTGTTCGTGCGCTGGGACAACCTCACCGTCTCCGCCGACGAGCAGGCCCGCCTCCCCGGCTACCGCGAGAGCGCGGTCGTGCGCCGCTTCGACGCGCCCGAGGCGCTCGACACGCGCTTCTACGAGGTGCGCGCCAGATCGGCGTTGAACCGCGTGCCGGCAGCGTCGCGGATGCCATTCAGATGGACCGTAAACCCATATAGGGGTTGCAGCCATGCTTGCGTTTACTGCTTCGCCCGCCCGACGCACACGTATCTCGACTTCGACGCCGGGCGCGACTTCGAGCGGGAGATCGTCGTGAAGGTGAACGTGCCGGAGGTGCTGCGAGCGGAGCTGGCGCGGCCCTCGTGGAAGGGCGAGCACGTCGCGTTGGGGACGAACACCGATCCGTACCAGTGGGTCGAGGGCCGCTACAAGCTGATGCAGGGGATCTGGGAGGCGCTGCGCGACGCGCGCAACCCGTGCTCGATCCTGACGAAGTCCCCTTTGCTGCTGCGCGACCTGACGTTGCTGCGCGAGATCGCCGCGGTGGCCGACGTCAGCGCGTGCCTGTCGGTCCCGACGCTCGACGAGAAGGCCTGGCGCGCGACCGAGCCGCACACGCCCAACCCGCGTGCACGGTTGGAGGCCGTCGGCGAGCTGAACCGCGCGGGGATCCCTTGCGGCATCCTCGTCGCGCCGCTGATGCCCGGCATCAACGACGACCCCGCGCAGGTCGAGCGGATCCTCGAGCTCGCGGCGGCCAACGGCGCGACGGGCGCGGGCGGGATTGCGCTGCATCTGCGCGGCGAGGTGCGCGGGGTCTTCATGGACTGGCTTCGCTCACAACGGCCCGACCTCGTCCCGCGTTACGAGCAGCTCTACGCACGTGGCGCCTACGCGCCGAAGGCCGAGCGCGACCGCATCGGCGGCGTGCTGCGCGCCGCGCGCGCGAAGCACCCGCTGCGCGGATCGCGCAGCGGGCCATTCCGTCGCGACGCCCGCTCGCCCGCGCTCGACCCTCCGCCCCGGCCGCAGCGCGCGCCGGCCGCCGTGCAGCAGGCGCTCTTCTGACCGTCGGTCCGACGCTCGTCCCTGGACGCGAGAACGCGTGACGGCACGCGTGCGGCCGTCAGCGGGCCGCTCTGCGGCAGCGGACGTGAGTCGCCTGTCAGCCGGCCAGCCGCGCCGGCAGCTCGTGCAGGTCGGCGAGCGGCTCGGCGCCGATGGCCGCCAGGCGCTCGGCCGCCGCGGCGTCGCCGCCCGTGTACCCGAGCGTGCGCATCTTCGCCGCGCGCCCGGCGGTGATCCCCGGCACGCTGTCTTCGACCACCACGCATGCGTCCGGCGCGAAGCCGCAGACCTCGGCGGCGTAGAGGAACAGGTCCGGCGCCGGCTTCGGGTGCGCGACCATCGTCGCCGAGAAGATGCGGTCGTCCGGGACTGCTCCTCGCAGTCCGGTGACGCGCAGCGTCAGCTCCATCTTCTGCATCGCGCCGCTCGATGCGATGCACGCGTCCCAGCCGAGCGCCCGCACGCCGGCGACTGCCTCGGCCGCTCCGGGAATCGGCTGCAGCTCGCGTTCGAAGGCTGCAGCGCGATCGGCGAGAAAGCCCTCCATCCAGCCGTCGGGGACCGGTCGGCCCAGGTGTGCGGCGACACCGCGCTCGATCTCGGGCAGCGAGACGCCGTGGAAGGCGTCGTCGACCTCGCGCGCGGTCAGCGTCCCGCCTGCGGCCCCGATCGCCCGCGTCAGCTCGCGCATGTCGATGCCCATGCTGTCGACGAGCACGCCGTCGCAGTCGAAGATCACGAGGCCCGGCGTCATCGCGTCGCGTGCGCGGCCGTTCAGCGCGCCGCGGCGCGTGCGAGCAGCGATTCCTCGCCCGCCAGCGTCTGGCTCGTCGCGCCGGCGATCACGACCTGAACGTACTCGCCAGGCTGTGCGAGGCCGCTGAAGTTGACGGCCTTGTTGTGGCGCGAGCGGCCGCGCAGGCGCGTCGGGTCCGTCCGCGACGGGCCCTCGACGAGCACGTCGAGTGTGCGCCCGACGAAGCGCTGCGCACGCTCGCGCGCGCGCCGCTGAACGACCTCGACGAGCCGCTCCATCCGCTCGACCTTCACCGCGTGCGGGACCTGGTCGGGCAGCGTCGCCGCCTCGGTGCCGCGGCGTGGTGAGAAGACGAACGTGAAGGCGCCGTCGTAGGCGACCTCCTCGCACAGCGAGAGCGTCTGCGCGAAGTCCTCCTCCGACTCACCGGGGAAGCCGACGATGATGTCGGTCGTGATCGCGCAGTCGGGCACGTGCTCGCGCAGCAGCGCGACGCGGTCGAGGTAGCGCTCGCGCGTGTAGGTGCGGCGCATCGCCTTGAGGATCCGCGTCGATCCGGACTGCAGCGGAAGGTGGACGTGCTCGCACAGCGCCGGCAGCTCCGCGTGCGCGCGGATCACGTCCTCCTTCATGTCCTGCGGGTGCGGGCTCGTGTAGCGGATGCGCTCGATCCCCTCGACCGCGTCGACGGCTGCGAGCAGCTCGGCGAACGTGGTCGTCGGCTCGCCGCGGCGCCCGAGGTCGCGGCCGTACGAGTTGACGTTCTGCCCGAGCAGCGTCACCTCGCTCACGCCCTCGGCGGCCATCCGCTCGACCTCGCCCACGAGCGCCGAGAGCGGCCGCGAGACCTCGCGGCCGCGCGTCGAAGGGACGATGCAGTACGAGCAGACCATGTTGCAGCCGACCGAGATCTGCAGCCAGCCCTGGAACTCGCGCGCCCGCTTCTCCGGCAGGTCGCCCGCGAAGCCCTCGAACTCGAAGTAGCCCTGCGCGCTCAGCGAGTCGCTCGTGAGGAACTCGGCGAGCTTGTGCACTTGCCCCGGGCCGAACGCGACGTCGACGAACGGGAAGCGCTCGAACACCTCGTCCTTGACCGACTGCGCCCAGCAGCCGCCGACGCCGACGATCCGGTCCGGTCGCTCGCTCTTGAGCCGCTTGGCGGCGCCGAGGTGCGCGACGAAGCGGTTGTCGGCCGCCTCGCGGATCGAGCAGGTGTTGAAGAGAATGAGATCCGCGTCCTCGCGCTCCGCGGCCTCGACGTAGCCGATCGACTCGAGCATGCCCTTCATGCGCTCCGAGTCGTGCTCGTTCATCTGGCAGCCGAACGTCGTGACGTGGTAGGTCTTCATCCCGGGGCAAGGGTAACTCGCTGCCGAGCGCGGCGCGGTCGCGATCGCGGCGGCGCCGGTGCTCGCGGCCCTATCTCGCGTACTCGACCGAGCGCGACTCGCGGATCACCGTCACCTTGATCTGCCCGGGGTAGTCGAGCTCCTTCTCGATCTCGCGCGCGATCTCGTGCGAGAGCAGCGCAGCGCGGTCGTCGTCGACGCTCGTCGGCGCGACCATCACGCGGATCTCGCGCCCGGCCTGCATCGCGTAGACCTTGTCGACGCCTTCGTGGCGCGTCGCGATCTGCTCGAGGTCGCGCAGGCGTCTGACGTACTGCTCGAGCGACTCGCCCCGTGCGCCGGGGCGCGCGCCGGAGAGCGCATCGGCGGCCTGCACGATCACCGCCTCGACCGTCTGCGGCTCGACCTCGTTGTGGTGTGCCTCCATCGCGTGGACGACCGCTTCCGACTCGCCGTGGCGTCGCGCGAGGTCACCGCCGACGAGCGCATGCGGACCTTCGATCTCGTGCGAGACGGCCTTGCCGATGTCGTGCAGCAGCGCCGCGCGCCGCGCCGCTCTCGGCGAGGCGCCCAGCTCGTGCGCCATCAGCGCCGCGAGCCGCGAGCACTCGACCGAGTGCGCAAGCACGTTCTGCCCGTAGCTCGTGCGGAACTTGAGGCGGCCGAGCAGGCGGATCAGCTCGGGGTCGAGGCCCTGGACGTTCGCTTCGAAGACCGCCTCCTCCCCCAGCTCGACGACGTGGTCTTCGAGCTCGGACTTCGCCTGGTAGTACATCTCCTCGATCCGCGCCGGGTGGATGCGCCCGTCGGCGAGCAGCTTCTCGAGCGTCATCCGCGCGATCTCGCGCCGCACGCCGTCGAAGCCCGACAGCACGACGGCGTTCGGCGTGTCGTCGATGATGAAGTCGACGCCGGTGAGGTTCTCGAGCGCGCGGATGTTGCGGCCTTCGCGGCCGATGATGCGGCCCTTCATGTCGTCGGACGAGAGCTGCACGACGGCGACCGTCGTCTCGGTCGCGTGCCCGGCGGCGATCCGCTGCATGCAGACGGAGAGGATGTTGCGCACGCGGCGGTCGGCGTCGCGCTTCGTCTCCTCCTCGATCTGCCGGATCAGCTTCGCCGAGTCGTGGCGGACCTGATCCTCGAGCTCTCTCAGCAGCAGCTGCTTCGCCTGTGCGGCGGTGACGCCGGCGACGCGCTCGAGCCGGCGCTCCAGCTCGCGGCGACCGTCCTCCAGCTCGCCCGCCTCGCGCTCGAGCGCCTTGGCGCGCTCGTCGACCCCGTGCTCGCGGCGCGCGACCTCGGAGCGCTGTGCGTCGAGCGCCTCCTCCTTGCCGAGCACGCGCTCCTCGATGCGCACGAGCTCGGCGCGGCGTGCGCTCAGCTCGGCCTCGGCTCCGGCGTCCGCGACAGCGCGCTCCGCACGCGCGCCGACCGGGCGCTCCCGCCCGTACAGCACGGCGGCGAGCACGAGCCCCCCTGCCAGCAGCGCCGCCGCGATCACGATCTCCATTGGTGTTCCTCTTCCTCAGCCCGGCGGGGAACCGGGCTGCTCACGATCCGTTTGGGTAGCGTCGGACGGGCCGTGCGAGGCGCACGAGACGAAGCCGGGTGCGGCGTGCCGAGACGCCGCCATACATGCGCCGGCTAGGCCGGCGTTCGCGTCAGTGGCGCTCGCCGGCGCAATCGCGCGGCGGACGAGCTGAGACGTCGTTTCTCGGCGGACAAGGTCTGGTTCCAGGGATTCAGGCTATTTGCTGCTGTTTCATGCCCTCGCGGGCCGGTCGTTCGCTGCCCTGGATCGTAGTACCGGCGCCGAGAGGGCGCAATCGCCGGCCGTCGCAGCTCGAGGCGCCCGACCGCTCAGTCGTCGGCCGCGTCGCCGGCGTGCGTGCGGATCGCTTCCCACGCGAGCTCGTGCTCGTAGCCCTTGCGGACGAGCACCCCGAGCGCCCGTTGTCGCTCGCGCGGGTCGTCGGCGAGCGTCCGAAAGCGGCGCTGCAGCAGTGCCAGCGCGGCCTCTAGCTCGCCGCCGCGATCACGCGCCGCGACCGCATCGCGCACCAGCGCAGCCGGCACCCCGAGCGCCAGCAGCCGCCGCTCGATGCGGTCGGCCCCCCACTCCTCCAGCAGCCGCTTGTCCTCGGCGAACTGGCGTGCGAAGCGCGCATCGTCGAGATAGCCCTCGCGCTCGAGGTGCGCGAGCGCCTGGTCGATCGCGCATGGCTCGACGCGCTTGCCTTCGAGGTAGCGGCGCATCTCCAGCATCGTCCGCTCGCGTCGCGTGAGGTAGCGGAACGAGAGGTCGAGCGCGTGCTGGAGACGCAGCTCCGGATCGAGCGCGCGCGAGAGCGTGACGGCGGGAGCCTCCACGGCGGTCGCCTAGACACCAGGGTCGGCCATCAGGCCGCCGCCGGTTCCAGCGCGGCCTCGGTGCCCTCGACACCCTCGGTTCCCTCTGCTCCCTCGATCGGCGCGACGAGGTCGCGGCTGAGCCCGAGCGCTGCGTAGATCTTCTCCTCGATCTCGCGCGCCGTCTCGGGGTGCTCGACGAGGAACGCCTTCGCGTTGTTGCGCCCTTGGCCGAGGCGCTCGCCCTCGTAGGAGAAGAAGGAGCCCGACTTCGTGACGATGTTGTGCTCGATCCCGTAGTCGATCAGGCAGCCGGTCGTCGAGATGCCTCTGCCGAACTCGATCTCGAACTCGGCCTGCTTGAACGGTGCGGCGACCTTGTTCTTGACGACCTTCACGCGCACGCGGTTGCCGACCGCCTCGGTGCCGTCCTTGATCGTCTCGATGCGGCGGATGTCGAGCCGCTGCGAGGCGTAGAACTTCAGCGCACGACCGCCCGGCTGCGTCTCCGGCGAGCCGAACATCACGCCGACCTTCTCGCGAATCTGGTTCGTGAACATGCAGAGCGTCTGCGTGCGGTTGAGGTTCGCCGTCAGCTTGCGCATCGCCTGCGACATCATGCGCGCCTGGACGCCGACCGTCTGGTCGCCCATCTGGCCCTCGAGCTCCGCACGCGGCGTCAGCGCCGCGACCGAGTCGACCGAGACGACGTCGACGGCGCCGGAGCGCACGAGCATGTCGGCGACCTCGAGCGCCTGCTCGCCGTAGTCCGGCTGCGAGACGAGCAGCGAGTCGATGTCGACGCCGATCTCCTTCGCGTAGAGCGGGTCCATCGCATGCTCCGCGTCGATGAACGCGCACGTGCCCCCGAGCTTCTGCGCCTCCGCGAGGATGTGGTAGACGAGCGTCGTCTTGCCCGAGGACTCGGGGCCGAAGATCTCGATGATGCGCCCGCGCGGCACGCCGCCGATGCCGAGCGCGACGTCGAGCGAGAGTGCTCCCGTGGGGATCGCGTTCACGCGCACCTGCGCGCCGGGATCGCCCATCCGCATGACCGTGCCCTTGCCGAACTGGCGCTCGATCTGCGTCAGCGCGCCTTGCAGGGCGGCGTCGCGCGCCTTCGCGGACTTGTCTTGCTCGCTCATCGCTGGAAGCTCCTTCTGCTCACGTGAGAGGATGACGGTACGCCTCGCGCCGGACGGAACCAAGGCGAACATCCGTTCGCGCGGCTTCCCCGATGGTAGGTGCCCGTTCGTCACGGCACAACGCGCCGAGCGCGACGATTCTCAGGCGAGTCTGCTGACGGACAGCGGCTTGTAGCGCGCCCCTGCCGGATGCAGCCGGGAGCGGTAGAGCGTCAGCGCCGCTCCGTCGAACACGAGCGGAGCCGGCGTCGGCAGAGGCGTCCCGCTCGGGGTCCCCTCCCCGCCGCGCACGCGCGCGACGGTCACGTGCGGCAGGTAAGGACGCGTCTCGGGATCGTGCCAGCCGCCTGCCGACAGGCGCTCCACCACACGCTCCTGCAAGGCGCCGAGCTGCCCGTGCCGGTCGTCGATCGCGACGGCGAGCACGCGCGGGCGCCGGCGCGGCAGCCACAGCGGCTCGCCGAGCGCGAGTCCGGCCACGCCTCCGGTCCCGGCGGCGCACGCCTCCACGAGCGTCGTGAGCGACGCGATCGCGTCGTCCGGGCGCGCGCCGAGGAAGCACAGCGTCACGTGCAGCGCCTCCGGCGCCACGGCGCGCAGGGTGGGCGGGGCCGGCATCTCGCGCAGCAGTCGCGTGCGCCACGCGACGAGCGCCTCGACGACGGCGTCGGGCAGGTCGAGCGCGACGAACAGCCGTGCCGTCACACGGTCATCCGGACCCGTCGAGCCCCAACAGCAACCGGCGCAGCAGGTGCAGCGCGACGGTCGTGGTGCGGTCGCGCACGTCGGCGCGCGAGCCGGGCAGGTCGAGCTTGCGCGCGAGCCGGCTGCGGCCGCCGGCCGCGGTGCCGCCGTCGCGGACGACGACCGAGACGTGCACGCGCCCGACCGGCTTCTCGGGGGTCCCGCCGTCGGGGCCCGCGATCCCCGTGACGCCGATCCCGACGTCCGCGCCGAAGCGCGCGAGCGCGCCGTCGGCGAGCGCGTCGGCGACCTCGGCCGACACCGCCCCGGCGCGCTCGATCAGCGCAGGGTCGACGCCCGCGAGCGTGGCCTTCGCCTCGTTCGAGTACGCGACGATCCCCCCGAGCATCGATGCGGACGACCCCGGCCGATCGGTCAGCCGCGCGGCCAGCAGCCCGCCGGTGCACGACTCGGCGACCGCGATCGTGCGCACGGGTGGTCCGTTCAGCAGCGCGGCCACCTGCTCGTCGATCGTGCTCCCGTCCTCGGAGAAGATCTGCGTCGCGTGGCGCGCGCGGACGAAGTCGGCGAACGCGGCGTACGCGGCCGCTCCGCCCGGCTCGTAGAGCGTCGCGATCTCGATCTCGCCGCGCCGCAGGCACGTCGTGATCTCGAGTGGTGCGAGGTCGAGGCCGGACTGCTCCGCGACGACCAGCGTCTCGGCGATCTCCGACTCCGGGATCCCGATCAGCCGCAGGATCGCCTGCTCGTAGACGGTCGCCCCGCGCGTCGCGGCTCGGAACGCGTCGGTCGCGCGCGCGGCCGCCCACATCGGCCGCAGCTCCCGCGGCGGTCCGGGCAGCACGACGATGGTCGGCTGGGCGCCCTCGGCATCGTCACGCGGCGGGACGACGACGCCCGGCGCCGTCCCGACCGGCTCGAGCACCGTCGCGCCCTCCGGCACGTGCGCCTGCTTGCGCGTGCCGCGCGCCATCGCCGCGCGGTCGACGTTCGGCCAGCGCTGCGCGAGCGGGGCGACGATCGCGGCGATGCGCTGCTCGAGCGCCTCGTCGAGCACGAGCGGGCGGCCGGCGAACTCCGCCACGACGTCGGTCGTGAGGTCGTCGGCGGTCGGTCCGAGGCCCCCGCTCGTGACGATCAGGTCGACGCGCTCGGAGGCGAGGAAGCGCAGCGCCGCCGTCATGTCCTCGCGCCGGTCTGCGACGATCGCGATGTGCGCGAGCTCGACGCCCAGCTCCCGCAGGCGCTCCGACAGCCACGGGCCGTTGCGGTCGGAGATGATCCCGCTGAGGACCTCGGTCCCCGTGATGACGATGCCGGCGCGCGCGCTCACGTGCAGGTCGGGGCCTGGCCGGCCGGCAGCATGTGCGCTCCCGTCGGCGTGATCTCGTAGCCGATCGCCGTCGAGGAGGCGGGCACCGCGAGCGGGCGGCCGTTGACCCGCACCTGGACCGCGTTGTTGCCGAGCGTCATGCGCAGCTTGCGCGCGCGGTAGAGGGGCACGTGCTGGCCGGCGGCGTACTGCATGCCGGGGATCAGCACTCTGCCGCTCCCATCGACCAGGCACACGTACACGGTGCCGGTCGGCACCAGCCTGACGCTCGCGCGCGCGGGCGCGGCGGTCGTGCTCGTGTGGCCCGATGTCGTCCCGGTCCTCGCGGAGTGGTTGCCCCCGTCCGCGGTCGTCCCACCGGGAGATCTCGAGCCGCCGCCACCGCCGAGCGAGCCGACGAGGCCGAGCACGACGACCACCAGCACGAGCACGGTGCCGACGATCACCCAACGCGGTGCGACGCGCGGCCCGCTCGGGCCCGCCCCCCGGCGGTCGCGGCCGAGGTTCGGGCTGATCGGCGCGAGCTCGTGCTCGCTCGGCCGCTCGTAGCGCAGCTTGTACTCCTCCACCAGCGTTCGTGCGTCGAGTCCGAGATAGTCGGCGTACTCGCGCAGGAAGCTCTTGATGAAGGTCGAGCCCGGGAGCAGGTTCCATTCCTCGTTCTCGAGCGCGCGCAGGTACTTCGCGCGAATCTTCGTCGCCTGCTCGACCTCGGTGATGTCGATCCTGGCGCGCATGCGCGCCTCTCGGAGGGTGGGCCCGATCTCCGGCATGGGCCGCGAAGGCTATCGGTCCGGCGTCTGCGACTGTGAGCGATTTGGTGCAGTACCGGGGAATTCGCGCCGCTCGCGCCTTCCCATGCCGGCCGTCAGCTAGGCCGGCGGGCCGTCGCCGGCAGTGCCCGGGTCCGCCCCGACCGGGTCCGCAGGCGGCGCGGGCTCCGGCGGGGAGGGCGTCGTGGCCGAAGACGAGGCTCCCGGCTTCTCCGAGAGCGCCACGATGATGCGCGGGACGTCGGCCTCGGTGATCAGCACCTGGCGGGGCTTCGAGCCCTCGTAGCCGGAGATGATGCCGCGCCGCTCGAGCATGTCGATCAGGCGCCCGGCACGTGTGTAGCCGAGCCGCAGGCGACGCTGGAGCATCGACGTCGAGGCGGTGCCCATCTGCGCCACCAGGCCGATCGCCTCCTCCAGCAGCGGGTCCTCGTCGGGGTCGAAGCCGTCGTCGGCGTCTCCCCCGCCGCTCGCGTCCTCCACTTCCTCGAGCAGCTCCTCGTGGAACTCCGGCTCGCCCTGCTTGCGCCACGCCTCGGTGAGCTCGGCGATCTGCGCCTCGTCGATGTATGCGCCCTGGATGCGCTGGAGCTTCGAGGAGCCGACCGGCGAGAACAGCATGTCGCCCTGACCGAGCAGCGACTCGGCGCCGTTCTGGTCGAGGATCACGCGCGAGTCGGTCTGCGACGACACCGCGAACGCGATCCGCGACGGCACGTTGGCCTTGATCATCCCGGTGATGACGTCGACCCGCGGGCTCTGCGTCGCGAGCACGAGATGGATTCCGACCGCGCGCGCCTTCTGCGCCAGGCGGATGATCGAGTCCTCGACGTCGGCCGGGGCGACCATCATGAGGTCGGCGAGCTCGTCGATCACACACAGGATGTACGGCAGCGCGGACTCGCCGCGCGCGACGCGGGCCTTGTTCAGCTCTGGCAGCGAGCGCGTGCGCGCGAGCGACATGATCCCGTAGCGCTCCTCCATCTCCTTGACGAGGTTCTGGAGCGCGTTGGCGGCCTTGCGCGGGCTCGTGATGACGGGCGTCAGCAGGTGCGGGATCGACTCGTAGTGGTTCAGCTCGACCTGCTTGGGGTCGACGAGCACGAGCCGCAGCTCGTGCGGGTCGGCGTGCAGCAGCAGGCTGGAGAGCATCGCGTTGATGCAGCCGGACTTGCCGGCGCCGGTCGTGCCGGCGACGAGCAGGTGCGGCATCTTCGCGAGGTCGACGCCGATCGCGCGACCGGCCACGTCCTTGCCCAGCCACACGGTGAGCGGCGACCAGTCCGCGGGCGGATCCTGGAAGACGTCGCCGAGGTGGACGATCCGCCGCCTCGCGTTCGGGACCTCGACGCCGACCGCCTGCTTCCCGGGGATCGGCGCGAGGATGCGCACGTCGGTCGCCGCGAGCGCGTACGCGAGGTCGTCCTTGAGCTGCGCGACCTTGCCGACCTTGATGCCCGGCGCGAGGCGGATCTCGTAGCGCGTGATGTGCGGGCCGGAGACCATCCCGACGACCTTCGCGCCGACGCCGAAGTGGCCGAGCGCCTCGACCAGCTGCGTCGCGGTTCTCTCCTGTCCGGCGGTGTCGGGCTTCGACTGGTCGGCGGTCGAGCGCTTGAGGAAGCGCCCGGTCGGGACGTTCCACACGAACGACGGGTCGTCGGTGACGGAGGCGCGATAGCGGCCCTGCGGCGTGAGGTCGGCCGGATCGACGTCGGGTGCGGTCGTGACGCCTGGCTCCTCGGGCAGCTCCAGCTCGAGCTGCTCGATCTCGTCTGCGACCGCCTCGTGCTCGGTGGTCGGCTGATCGGAAGCGTCGTCGATGTCGCTGCCGAACGCCTCTTCGACCGCCGGCGTCGCGTCGCCGTAGAGGTCCGGGTAGCGCTCGCGGCCGTCGAGCGACGGCGCCTCGACGTGCGTGGCGCGGACGACGAGGCGCTCGTCGTCGGGCTCGGGCGGCACGATCGGCTCTGGTGTGACGTCGCCCGAAGGCGATCCGCTCGCGGTCGCCGGCAGGGCGAAACCGTTCTCCTGCCGGCGCGGAGCGACGGTCGCCGCGGCGCGGCCCGTCTGCACGACCCCGCGGCGGGCGGCGCCGAGCAGACCGGCGATCGTGACGCCGCTGATCAGCAGGAGGCCGGCGAGGAACAGGAAGATCGCGAGGATGTGCGAGCCGACGTCGGAGAAGAGGTGCGACGTCGTCCAGTAGAGGGCGGCGCCGACCGCACCGCCATGTGCGTCGAGCGTCGCGCGCGCCCACGTGCCGGCAGCGCCCGTGTCGGCGCCGAGTCCCAGCGTGCCGGCGGCGAGCGCGAGCGTGACGGCCGCGAACAGGCACAGCGTGCCCGCTCGCACGGGGCGCAGCGAGGGCACGAGCGTGCGCGCTACGACGAGCAGCCCGCCGGCCACCAGCGCGGCCGGGACGGCGTAGGCGACCTTGCCGAGCAGCAGCCGCAGGGCGTCGCCGGCCGCTCCGCCGACGGAGCCGCCGGCCGCGCCGAGGTACAGCACGAATGCGAGGAAGACGCCGAGCGCGGCGAGGCCGAGACCGAGCAGGTCGAGCTGGTGCGGCGACAGCTCGGGCGTGCCTGGGCGCCATGCGGACGCCGCCGACGCGCGTCGCGCACGCGGCCGTGCGGGCGGGCGCGAGCGCGACCGTCTCGCGGCGGCTCTCGGGCGGCGGCTGGTCTTCGTGGTCATCTGGAGCGCTTGCTTCGACACGCACCGCTTCGCCCCTGCCGACCGGTCAGCAGTCAGCGGCTGCTCACCGGTCAGGCGTGCTGCCAGCTCCGGGCGCTAAGAAGTGGCTAAAAAGCAGCCATATCGCCTGCTCGGCCGTTTAGGATCGCGGCATGAGCGACATCTCGCGCCCGCCCCGCGTGCTCGTCGTCGAGGACGACGACGAGATAGCCCAGACGCTCCAGCGCTCGCTGCGGATGGAGGGCTACGAGGTGCGGATCGCCAGCGACGGCGTGAGTGCGCTCGACGACGCCCATGCCTTCCTGCCGGACCTGGTGGTGCTCGACCTCGGCCTCCCCCGCCTCGACGGCATCGACGTCGCGAAGACGCTGCGCGAGAACGACGACGTCCCGATCCTCATGCTGACCGCGCGCGACGCGCTCGAAGCGCGCGTCGAGGGACTCGACGCCGGCGCCGACGACTACCTGGTCAAGCCGTTCGAGCGTCAGGAGCTGCTCGCGCGGCTGCGCGCGCTGCTGCGCCGGCGCCCGCCCCGCGGCGCCGCCCCGCTCGTCTGTGGCGACCTGCAGCTCAACCCGGACACGCACGAGGTCGAGCGCGCCGAGCGCTCGATCGAGCTGACGCAGCGCGAGTTCGAGCTGCTCGAGTACCTGATGCGCAACGAGCGGATCGTCATCTCGCGCCAGCGGCTGCTGGACGAGGTGTGGGGCTACGACCCGTTCTCCACGACGAACACGATCGAGGTGTTCGTCTCGAACCTGCGACGAAAGCTGGAGGCCGGTGGAGAGCCGCGGCTCCTCCACACGATCCGCGGCGCGGGCTACGTCCTCCGCGCTTAGCGGCGCCGGCGCGGCGTACCGGCGGCTGCCGACGCGCTGGCGCCTCGCCGGGGGCTCGGCGGCGCTCACGTTCGTGATCCTCTGCGGCTTCGCCGCGATCGTCGGGCTGCTGACGACGCGCCAGATCCGCATCCAGTTCAACGACTCGGTGCGCGAGACGGCGAGCTACCTCCAGAGCCGCGCGAGCGTCAGCTTCGACCTGCGCACGAACGAGCCGAGCTGTGGGCGGCTCGGCGACCTCGCGAGCGGGGAAGGCGCGAAGGTGCGCGTCTACCTGCTCGCGCAGCCGGCGCAGCTCATGTGCGCCTACGGCGGCACGCATCCGCTCTCGCCGCGCTTCTCGATCGATGGGACGTTCCCGAACGACCAGCTCGGCTATCGCGTCGAGATCCGCCGCGTCAACGTGGACCCGGTCGGCACCGCGGTCCTCTTCTACGCGCGCCCCCTGTCGGCGATCGACCGCACCACCGCGAAGGTGCGCTTCTTCCTGCTGCTCGGCGTGCTCGGCGGCAGCGGACTGGCGCTGCTCGCCGGGTTGATGGTCGCGCGCCGCGCGATGGCGCCGATCGCCGAGCTGACCGCGAGCGCGCGTGAGATCGAGCGCACGCGCGATCCCGGCCGGCACATCCCCCAGCCGCAGGCCGACGACGAGGTCGCCGAGCTGGCGCGCACGCTCGAGGACATGTTGCAGGCGCTCGACGCGGCGCGCGCCGAGTCGGAGGCGACGCTGCTGCGCCAGCGCGAGTTCGTGGCCGACGCCTCGCACGAGCTGCGCACGCCGCTCACGAGCGTGCTGGCGAACCTCGAGCTGCTCGCCGAGCAGGTCGAGGGCGAGGACGCGCGCGACGCGGTCGCCTCCGCGCTGCGCTCCTCCCACCGCATGCGCCGCCTGGTCGCGGACCTGCTGCTGCTCGCGCGCGCCGACGCCGGGCGAACCGTCCCCCACCGGTCGGTCGACCTCGCGCAGGTGCTCGTCGAGGTGGCCGCCGAGGTCGGGCCGCTCGCGGATCGGGGTGGGCACCACCTGACGGTCGCCGCGCACGAGCCGCTCGTCGTCGACGGCGCGCGCGACGAGCTGCACCGCCTCGCGCTCAACCTGATCGAGAACGCGCTGCGTCACACGCCGTCCGGCACGCATGTGCACGCCGCGCTGGCGCGCGCCGGCGACGACGTCGTCCTGACCGTCGAGGACGACGGACCGGGCATTCCGAAGGAGCTGCGCGCACGGCTGTTCGAGCGCTTCGTCCGCGGCCGCGGTGACAGCGGCGGCGGCTCAGGGCTCGGGCTCTCGATCGTGCTCGCGGTCGCCGTCTCACACGGCGGCTCGGTCGATGTCGAGCGGCCCGCGTCGGGCGGTGCGCGCTTCGTCGTGCGACTGCCGCGCGTGGGCGCCCCGGCACCCGAGCCTGCTCCGGCTCCGGGCGTGTGAGGGGGGCCTCAGACCTCGACGACGACCGGCAGCACCATCGGACGGCGCTTGAGCTTGTCGTAGACGAACGCGGCGAGGTCGTCGTGCAGCTCCTGCTGGACGAGGTCCGTCTCGCGGATCCCGTCGGCGGCGGCACGTGCGAGCGAGTCCTCGACGGCGGTGCGGATCTCCTCGACGAGCTCGCCGGCCTGCTCCACGAATGGCACGCCGCGGAAGATCACCTCGGGCGGCGCGACCGACTGGCCGTCCTGCTCGGAGATCGTCGCGACGACGATGAAGATGCCGTCGGCCGACAGCATGCGGCGGTCGCGCAGGGCCACGTCGGCCGGGTCGCCGATGTCGACGCCGTCGACGAAGATCATGCCCGACTGCTCTCTGGCGCCGAAGCGCGCGCCTCTGCGGTCGATCTCGAGCGGCAGGCCGTTCTCGCCCTGGAAGATGTCGTCCGCGTCGATGCCGACCGCCTCCGCCAGCTGCGCGTGCAGGTGGATGCGCTTGAAGTCGCCGTGCATCGGCAGCACGTAGCGGGGCTTCGTGAGGTTGAGCATCAGCTTCAGCTCCTCGCGGTACCCGTGGCCAGAGGCGTGGATCGGCGCGTCGGCGGTCGTGATCACGTCGCAGCCGATGTGGTAGAGCCGGTCGATCGTGTCGTTGACCGCGCGCTCGTTGCCGGGGATCGGCGTCGCCGAGAAGACGACCGTGTCGCCGTCGTGGAGCTTGATGTGACGGTGGTCGTTGTGCGCCATCCGCCGCAGCGCCGAGAGCGGCTCGCCCTGCGAGCCGGTCGAGATGATGACGAGCTTGTGGTCGGGGAAGTCGTCGATCTCGCGCGGCTGGACGAGCATCCCGTCCGGCACGTCGATGTGGCCGAGCGAGCGTCCGATGTTGACGTTCTTGCGCATCGAGCGCCCCACGAGGGCCACCTTGCGCCCGAGCGCCGCCGCTGCGTCGACGACCTGCTGGACGCGGTGGATGTTCGACGCGAAGCTCGTCACGACGATGCGGCCGTCGCAGCGCGCGAACGCCTCCTCGAGGTGCGGCCCGACGCCGGCCTCGGAGGGCGAGTAGCCCGCGCGGTCGGCGTTCGTCGAGTCGCCGCACAGCAGCAGCAGCCCGTCGCGTCCCAGCTCCGCGAGACGCGACATGTCGGCCGGCCGCCCGTCGACGGGCGTCTGGTCGAACTTGTAGTCGCCGGTGAGCAGCACCGTCCCGAGCTCGGTCGTCAGCGCGACCGCGTTCGAGTCGGGGATCGAGTGCGTCATGTGGATCAGCTCGATGTCGAACGGACCGGCCTCGATCGTCTCGCCGTCGGCGACGTCCTCGAGGTCGACGTCCTTCATGCGGTGCTCGTCGAGCTTCGAGCGCGCCATCGCCATCGGCAGCGGGCCGCCGTAGATCGGCGGCGGGTCGGACTTCAGGCCCAGCTCGCGCAACACCCACGGCAGCGCGCCGAGGTGGTCCTCGTGACCGTGCGTGATGACGATCGCCTCGATGTCCTCCGCGCGCTCGCGCAGGTAGGTGAAGTCGGGCAGCACGAGGTCGATGCCGAGCATGTCGGCGGTCGGGAAACGCAGGCCGGTGTCGACGACGACGATGCGGTCGTCGTATTCGACGACCGTCATGTTCTTGCCGATCTCGCCCAGGCCGCCGAGCGGCAGGACGCGCAGGGTTCCGCCAGCCATCTAGACCGTCGTCAGCAATCTGTGCCGCTCGAGCGCCGCGCGGATGACCGCCAGCTCGCGCTCGTCGGCCTCGACCATCGGCAGACGCAGCCCGCCGACGTCGTGGCCGAGCAGGTTCAGTGCAGCTTTGATCCCGATCGGGTTGGGCGCGACCGCGAGTGCCTCGAACAGATCGCGCAGTCCGGCGTCGATCGCGCGGCGGCTCTCTGGCTCGTCGACCATCCGCCGCAGCTCGTCGCCGACGACGTGGCTCGCGACGAGCACGCCACCGGCGCCCCCCATCTCCAGCACGTCGCAGAAGGACTCGTTGTCGCCGGCGTACAGGTCGAGCCCGTCGATCGGCGCGATGCTGTCCTGGTTCGACTGCTTGACCGCGACGACCTTGTCGATCTCCTGCGCCAGCTCCGCCAGCAGCTCGTTCGACATGTCGCGGCCGGTCCGCAGCGGGATGTTGTAGAGCATGATCGGCTTGTCGGTCGCCTTCGCGCATTCGGCGAAGTGGCGCTTGATGCCGCGCTCGTTCGGGCGGTTGTAGTACGGCGTGACGTGGAGCAGCGCGTCGGCCCCGAGCGCGGTCGCGCGCTCCGTCAGCTCGACGGCATGGCGCGTGTCGTTCGAGCCGACGCCCGCGACGATCGTCGCCCGCCCGCCCATCTCCTGGACCGCCAGCTCGATGACGCGCAGGTGCTCGTCGTCGGTCAGCGTGGCCGCCTCGCCGGTCGTTCCGCAGATCACGAGCCCGTCGGATCCGTGCGCCACGAGGTGCTCCATCATCCGCACGGCGGCGTCCTCGTCGACGCGCAGCTGGGCGTCGAACGGGGTCACCATCGCGGTGAGGATCGTTCCGAGCTTGGCCATTCGATCCATTATCGCAGGGCGTCGGTGAAACGCCGCGGGACGCGCGGCGTGCCGACGCGCCCCTCCTCCCACAGCGAGATCACGACGACCTCGGGTGGGTGGGTCCGGTTCGCTCGCGCCGGCAGACGAACACGAGATCGCGGTCGACGAGGTCGCGCACGTAGAGGGACCCGCGCGCGGCGTTCGCGCCGGGCGGCGGCTGCTCGCTCCAGCGCCCCGCCGCCCAGGCGCGGCTGACGCGCCCGGCGATCTCCGGTCTCGGGTCGAGCGCGCCGACGCGCGAGCCGACGCGCTGGCGGAAGCGCTCGACGGCGTGATCGGTGACGGCGACGAGGACGCCCATCGGCGCGGCGCTACAGCAGGTGCTCGAGCCCGATGAGCGGCGACTCGGTCAACGAGCCGACGCTGCGCACCGCGAGCAGCACGCCCGGCATGAAGGAGACGCGGTCGATCGAGTCGTGGCGGATCGTCAGCGTCTGCCCGACGTCGCCGAGGATGACCTCCTGGTTGGCGACCATCCCGGGCAGGCGAACCGAGTGGATCGGCGGCGGCGGGTTCCCGCTCGCCTCCGCCATCAGCTGCGCGGTGCGTGCGGCCGTGCCGCTCGGCTTGTCGAGCTTTCTGTCGTGGTGCAGCTCGATGATCTCCGCCTTCGCCATGTGCTTGGCGGCCTCGGCTGCGAACTTCATCATCAGCACGGCGCCGATCGCGAAGTTCGGCGCGAAGAAGACGTTGGCTCCACGCGCGCTGCGCAACGGCTCGATGTCGAAGCCGGTCGTGCCGATGACGACGTGCACGCCGGCCGCGACGCACGCGAGCGCGTTCGCGAGCGCCGTGTCCGGCCGCGTGAAGTCGACGACGACGTCGGCGTTCGGCAGGACGTCGGCGAGCGCCGTGCCGAGGGCGGGGTCGGCGCGGCCGGTCAGCTCCATGTCGTCTGCGCCCAGCACCGCGTCGCAGACGGTCGCGCCCATCTTGCCGGCGGCGCCGGCAACTGCCACCCGGATCACGCCGGCGTTCCCGCCGCCAGCGGCGCCATCGCGGCGGCGAACGCATCCTCGTCCGGCCCGATGCCGGCGGCCGACAGCCGCTCGGGCGCGAACAGCTCGCCCGCCAGCTCGGCGAGGTCGTCGTGCGTTACGGCGTCGATCTGCGCGATCACCTCGTCGACGGACAGCAGCGGCACGCCGCCAAGGATATGCGAGCCGAGGCGGTTCATGCGCGCGCCGGTCGACTCGAGCGACAGCACGACGCGCCCCTTGAGGTTCTCCTTCGCGCGCGCCAGCTCCTCGGCGCTCGCCGGATCGCGGCGCAGGCGCGCGAGCTCGCGCGCGATCACGTCGAGCGCGGCGGCGAGGTTGTCGGGGCGCGTGCCGACGTACAGGCCGACCTGGCCCGTGTCGGAGTACTGGCCGGTGAAGGACGAGACGGCGTAGGCGAGCCCGCGCTGCTCGCGCACCTCCTGGAAGAGGCGCGAGGACGATGTCCCGCCGAAGATCGTGTCGAGCACGCGCAGCGCGAAGCGACGCTCGTCGTCGCGTGCGAGCCCGAGCCCGCCGACGCAGACGTGGTACTGCTCGGTGTCCTTGCGCTCGAAGCGCACCTGGCGCGCGAGCAGGTCGCCGACCGGCTCGAACGCGCCGGCCTGCGCGCCGGCGTCCGGCACGCGCGCGGCGGCCAGCTCGACGAGCGCGTCGTGGTCGACGGCGCCGGCGGCGGCGATCACGACGTTGCGCGGCACGTAGCGCGCGCCGTGGAAGGCGGCGATCTGCGCGACCGGCGTGTCGGCGACGACGTCCGCGCGGCCGATGATCGCGCGCCCGAGCGGGTGCGCGCCGAAGACCGCCTCGCCGAGCACGTCGAAGACCTTGTCCTGCGGGTCATCCTCGTACATCGCGATCTCCTCGAGGATCACCTCCCGCTCGGACTCGACGTCCCGGAACGCCGGCCGCCACACCATCTCGCTCATGACGTCGAACGCGTCGGCGACGTGCGCGTCGATCACGCGCGCGTAGAGCGAGGTCGTCTCCTTGCCGGTGCCGGCATTCAGCTCGGCGCCCATCGCGTCGAAGATCTGGTCGATCTCGATCGACGCGTAGCGATCGGAGCCCTTGAACAGCAGGTGCTCGATCAGGTGCGACAGGCCGGCTTCCGGCTCGCGCTCATGGCGCGAGCCGGTGCCGATCCAGTAGCCGAGCGAGACGGAGCGCACGGAGGGCATGGCCTCCGTCACGATCCGCACGCCCGAGTCCAGCTCGGTGATCCGGTGGTCGGTCACCCGATGGGGGTCGGTGTTGGGGGTGGGCGGTGGGATCGTTCAGCCGCGGTCCGGATCGCGGTCGCGCCGCGGCCGGTCGCGGCCGTTGCGGTCGCCGCCGCCACCGCTGCGCCCGCGGCCACGCGGGCCGCGGTCCCCACCGCGGTCGCCGCCACGCGGCGGACGGTCGCCGCCACCACCGCCGCCGACCGACGCGAGCTCCTCGACCGACTTGCCCGCGACCTCCGGGTCGTCGGCGAGGCGCAGGCCGATGCGGCCGCGCTCGCGGTCGACCTCGACCACGCGCACCTTGATCTCGTCGCCCTTGTTGAGGACCTCCTCGACCGTCGCGGGCCGCTCGCCCGGCGCGATGTTGGAGATGTGCAGCAGGCCGTCGGTGCCCTTCGCGAGCTCGACGAAGGCGCCGAACGTCGTCGTCTTGACGACCTTGCCGGCGAACTCGTCGCCGATCTCGACCTCCTTCGTCATCGAACGGATGCGGTCGGCGAGCGCGTCGCCGAGCTCCCCGTTCTGCGCGTAGATGAGCACCTGACCCTCGTCGTTGACGTCGATCTGGGACTCGAACTCCTCGCACAGGCCGCGGATCGTCTCGCCGCCCTTGCCGATCAGCAGGCCGATCTTCTCCGGGTCGATCTGGACCGTGGAGATTCGCGGCGCCCACTTCGACAGCTCCGCGCGCGGCTCGTCGATCGCCTCGGCCATCTTGCCGAGGATGAACGTCCGCCCCTCCTTCGCCTGCTTGAGCGCATCGCGCAGGATCTCGAAGGAGACGCCGGTGATCTTGATGTCCATCTGGAGCGCGGTGATGCCGTTCTCCGTGCCGGCGACCTTGAAGTCCATGTCGCCGAGGTGGTCCTCGACGCCGGCGATGTCGGAGAGCACGATGTAGTCGTCGCCCTCCTTGATGAGGCCCATCGCGATCCCGGCGACCGGCCGCTTGATCGGCACGCCCGCGTCCATCAGCGAGAGCGAGGAGCCGCAGACCGACGCCATCGAGGACGAGCCGTTGGACTCGAAGATGTCCGAGACGACGCGGATGACGTAGGGGAACTCCTCCTGCGACGGGATCATCGGCACCAGCGCTCGCTCGGCGAGCGCGCCGTGGCCGATGTCGCGGCGCTTCGGGCCGCGCATGAAGCCCGCCTCCCCCACCGAGAACGGCGGGAAGTTGTAGTGGTGGAAGTAGCGCTTCGAGGTCTCGAGCCCGAGCGTGTCGAGCCGCATCTCCTCGCGCGTGGTGCCGAGGGCGGCGACCGAGAAGGCCTGCGTCTGGCCGCGCGTGAAGAGCGCCGAGCCGTGCGTGCGCGGGGCGACCGAGACGTCGATCGAGATCGGCCGGATCTCGTCCGCCTTGCGGCCGTCGGGACGGACCTTCTTGACCGCGATGCGCTCGCGCACGAGCGTCTTCTCGAGCTTCGCGAAGGCGCGCAGCACCTCGGAGCGGGTGAGGGCGTCGTCGGCGTCGGGCGCGTACTTCGCGAGCACCTCCTCCTCGACCGCCTTCGTGGCGTCCTGGCGCTCCAGCTTGTCCTGGACCGAGGTCGCTCTGTCGAGCTTTCTGCCGTGCGATCTCTGGATCTGCGCGTAGAGCTTCTCGTCGACCTGCGGGATGACGACCTCGGTCTTGGCCTTGCCGGCCTTCTTCTGCAGCTCCCACTGGGCCTTGCAGAGCTTCTTGATCGCGTCGTGCGCGATGTCGAGCGCGTCGAGGATCTCCGCCTCGGGGATCTCGTTCGCACCGGCCTCGACCATCAGGATCGCCTCCTCGGTGCCGGCCACGATCAGATCGAGGTCGGTGTTCTCGAGCAGGTCCTCCTCGTCGGGGTTGACGACGAAGTTGCCGTCGATCTTGCCGATGCGAACCGCGCCGACGGGCGTCGGGAACGGGATGTTCGACACCATCAGCGCGGCGGAGGCGCCGTTCATCGCAAGGATGTCGTACGGGTTCACGTGGTCGACCGAGAGCGGGATCGAGACGAGCTGCGTCTCGTAGCGCCAGCCCTTCGGGAACAGCGGACGGATCGGACGGTCGATCAGGCGCGCCGTCAGCGTGCCCTTCTCGCCGGCGCGGCCCTCGCGCTTGAAGAACGAGCCGGGGATCTTGCCCGCGGCGTACATCCGCTCCTCGATGTCCACGGTGAGCGGGAGGAAGTCCACGTCGCGGAGGTTGCCCGCGGTGGCGGTGCCGAGGACCATCGTCTCGCCCGCCTGGACGACGACGGCCCCGGAGGCCTGCTTGGCCATCTTGCCGGTCTCGAAGGAGATCTCCTTGCCCGCGATCTCCACGGCGACGCGCGTAACGGCGTCAGACATATGTGTTGCTCCTTTGTCTCCGCCCGTCGGTCGGCGGAGTGCATCTCGAGTCTTTTCTGTATCCGAACCCCGTCATCGTAGCGAGATCGCTGCAAATCACAGGCGTTCGATGACAGACGGGTCGGGGACGCCGGCGTGCGCGACACCGTCGACGAAGACGGTCGGGGTCGTCACGACGCCAGCGCGGATGCCACTCTCGAAGTCGCGTCGGACGCGCGCGGCGACCGCGTCGGAGCGGCGGTCGGCGTCGAAGCGCTCGAGGTCGAGCCCGAGCCGTCGCGCCCGCTCCCACAGGTGCGGGTCCTCGAGGCGCGCCTGGTCCCCGTAGAGGAGCGCGTGCATCGCCCAGAAGCGCCCCTGCAGCCCGGCGGCCTCGGCCGCGCACGCGGCCGCCCACGCGCGTGGATGCTTCGAGCGCACCGGGAAGTGCCGGAACGCCCACGCCGCTCCGTGGTCCGTCAGACGTCCTTGCAGGACGGCGCAGTACGGACACTCGTAGTCGGCGTAGACGATCGCGCGCGGCTCGGCGGAGCCCGTCACGTGGTCGTCGACGGCGAGCGACGGAAGCGGGGCACTGCCGAGGTCGCTCACGGCGACCGCCTCGCGCAGGCGCTCAGCGCGCGGCGAGCGCGTCGAAGATGAGGTTCGCCCCCGGCAGCTCCGCGGGCGAGGGCGCCTGGTAGCTCCACTGCACGGCGCCTTCGGGGCCGATCATCACGAGCGCGCGCTGCGGGAAGCCGCCGTCGTGCAGCACGCCGAATGCGCGGCAGGCCGCGCCCTTCGGCTCGAAGTCGGACAGCTGATCGATCGTGACGCCGAGCTTGTCCTTGAACGCCGTCTGCGCCCACGTCGAGTCGCACGAGACGCCGTAGAGCGTGGCGCCCTGCGCGGCGAATTGGTCCAGAACCTCCTCGTAGAGGTTGAGTTGGTCCGTGCAGACGGGGCTGAACGCGAAGGGGTAGAAGACGAGAACCGTCGTCTGCCCGGCGAGGTCCGCGTTCGTGAACGTGCTGCCGTCCCCGCGTCTGAGGGTGAAGTCGGGCGCGGGAGTGCCCGCCGCGACGACGCTCACTTGCGCAGGCCGAGCTCTCTGATGAGCGCGCGGTACCCCTCGAGGTCCTTGCGCTCCAGGTAGTTCAGGAAGCGTCGGCGGCGGCCGACGAGCATGAGCAGGCCGCGCCGTGAGTGGTGGTCCTTCTTGTGGGCCCGCAGATGCTCGGTCAGATCGTTGATGCGCTCGGTCAGCATGGCGATCTGAACCTCGGCCGAGCCGGTGTCCGTGTCGCCCTTGCCGAACTTGGAGACCAGCTCCTGCTTGCGCTCGCTCGTAAGGGTGCTCATCGGCGGGGAACCGTAGCAGACCGCCGCCCGAGCGGGGCGATCGGGGCGGGCGGCGGGATCGCTATCGCTCGCAGATGACGCGGGCCGCGGCGACGTCGGCGTGCATCTGCTCGATCAACGCCTCGGCCGAGTCGAAGCGCCGCTCGCCGCGCAGGCGGGAGACGAACTCGAGCGTCAGCTGACGCCCGTAGAGGTCGCCCTCCCAGTCGAGCAGGAAGGCCTCGACGAGCACGACGAGATCCGTCTTGAAGGTCGGTCGGACGCCCACGTTGACGGCAGCGGTGCGCTGCTCGCCATCGAATGCCGCGCGAGCGGCGTAGATCCCGTGGCCCGGCTGGATGAGTGACTGGTCGGGCACGAGATTGGCCGTCGGGAAGCCCAGCTCGCGGCCGCGCCGGTCGCCCGTGACGACCTCGCCGCGCATCGCGAACGGGCTGCCGAGGAAGACGGCCGCCTGGTCGACCTCGCCCGCCAGCACGAGTCCGCGCACGTGCGAGGACGAGACGACCTCGCCCTCGACCTCCACGAGCGGCACGACGCGCGCCTCGAAGCGCGCGTCCGCGCGCAGCAGCGCGATGCCCCCCTGCGCTCGATGGCCGAAGCGGAAGTTCTCCCCCACCGCGACGTGCGTCGCCTGCAACGTCTCGACGAGCACGTGCTCGACGAAGTCCTCGGCCGTACGGCGCGCGAAGGCCTCGTCGAACGGGATCACGACCAGCTCCTCGACGCCCAGCTCCGCGACGAGCTCGGCCTTGCGCTCCAGGCTCGTGAGCAGCTTCGGCGCGACCTCCGGCCGGATCACCGCCAGCGGGTGCGGCTCGAACGTGAGCACGGTGTCGCTGCCCTCGATGACGGCGCGATGGCCGAGGTGCACGCCGTCGAACTCGCCGACCGCGACGCGCCGTGGGCGCTGCTCGACGTCGGGAAGCAGGGTGATGCGCATGGCGCGGAAGCGTATCTGTCAGCCGCGCAACCCGACGACGGGCTTCAGCAGCGGCTCGCCGTCGGGGCCTGTGCGCGGCTCGGCGAGCGCGATCAGGCCCTCGGCGTCTGTCAGGCGCACCGTCGCGCCGGCGGCGCGGGTCGCGCCGGCGGGATCCGCCACCGCGACGCCGTGGAATGCGCGGCGCGCCGCGTCGCCTGCGAGCGGCAGCTCCGGCAGGAACGCGATCGCGGCCGCCAGCGGGACGATCCGCTCCGGATCGGCGTCGGCGACGTCGAACGGCCCGATCGCGGTGCGACGCAGCTGCTCGCAGTAGGCGTCGCCGAGATCGGCGACGAGCACGCGGACGTAGGTTCCGGCCGAGCAGCGGATCGCGAAGCTGCGGCGCGGGCCCTCGCGCCGGCGCTCCTCGAACGCGTACACGGTCACCTCGCGCTCCGGCAGCTCGACCTCTTCCCCACGGCGCGCGCGGCGATACGCGCGCTCGCCGTCGACCTTCACGGCCGAGTAGGCAGGCGGCCGCTGGCGCAGCACGCCGGTCGGCAGCATCAGGTCGCCCTCCGGGACGCGGCCGGTCTCGGCGATCTCGCCGTCGCAGTCGCCGGTCGTCGAGACGGCGCCGAAGCGCGCAACCGTCTCGTAGGACTTCGGCAGCGCCGTCAGGAAGCGCTGCACGCGCGTCGCGCGGCCGACGAGCACGAGCAGCAGCCCGGTCGCGAACGGATCGAGCGTGCCGGCGTGGCCGACCTTCGTCCCCCGCCCGAAGCGCCGGCGGACCTGCGCCACGACGTCGTGCGACGTGACGCCGGCAGGCTTGTCGAACAGGATGACGCCGTCCACCGGCCCAGTCTCCTCCGCGAGGCATCGTGCCTCGCGTCTTGACTGCGACGTCTGGCTTCCAGCCATCCGTGACCGCCGCGTCGCGGCTTAGAGCTGCGCGTCCACCTGCGCGCGCAGGAACGCCACCAGCTCGTCCCACGGCAGCGTCGTCGAGAAGCCGGCCGCCTGGCGGTGGCCGCCGCCGCCCTGCGCGCGGGCGATCGCGGATACGTCGACGCGGTCGTCGCTCGCGCGCAGCGAGACCTTGCGCTGCTGCGGGTCGGCCGCGCCGAGGCGGTCGCGCACGAGCGCGGCGACGGCGGTGCCCTCGATCGCGCGCAGGTGGTCGACGACGCCCTCGGAGTAGTTTTCCTCGGCGCCCGCCGCGGCGAAGTCCGCGCGACTCAGGTGGGTGAGCGTGAGGCGGCCGTCGTCGTGGCGCTCGATCTGCCCGAGCGCGCGTGCGAGCAGCGCGACCTTCGCGTACGGGACGCCCTCGTAGATGCGGTGGTAGACGTCGTGGACGTCGACCCCGGCCTCGATCAGCTCGGCCGCCATCACGTGCGCGCGGGTGCCGGTGTTCTCGTACATGAACTTGCCGGTGTCGGTGACGAGCCCGACGTACAGCGCCTCCGCGATCTTCACCGTCGGCGTGACGCCGAGGCCGTGCATCAGATCCCACACGATCTCCGCGGTGCACGACGCCTCGGGCACGACGTGGTTGACCGTGCCGAAGTGCGTGTTGTCGTGGTGGTGGTCGAGGTTGACGATGTGCGCGTCCTCGACCTGCAGCGCGTCGGCCGGGTTGCGGTCGATGTTCCCGCAGTCGAGGAACACGACGGTGCGCACCGCGACGTCCGCGGGCGGCAGGCTGACGAGCCCGCCGAAGTCGAAGAAGCGGTACTCGTACGGCAGCGGGAACTCGTCCGCGGCCATGAACATCACGGAGTCCTTGCCGAGCGTGCCGAGGATCTCGTGCATCGCGAGCAGCGAGCCGAGCGCGTCGCCGTCGGGGTGCTCGTGCGTGACGAGCAGGAAGCGGTCGGCGCCGTGCAGCTCGGCGAGCACCTCTGCGCGCGTGGCGCGCTTGCCGCGCTCGGTGACGGTCACGGTGCTCCCTCCTCGTCCGCGGCTGCTGGCTCGTGCTCGTCGAGCAACTCGCTCAGGCGCATCCCGCGGTCGACCGTGTCGTCGTAGGCGAAGTCGAGCGTCGGCGTGTGCTTGAGCCGCAGCTCGGAGGCGATCCGGCGCTGCAGGAAGCCGTGCGCGGCGTTGAGGCCGACGAGGCTGTCGGCGCGCGCCTCGTCGTCGCCGAGGACGCTCACGTACACGCGCGCGTGGCGCAGATCAGGGCTTGTCTTGACGGCAGTCACGGTGACGAACCCTACGCGCGGGTCCTTGAGCTCTTTGGTGATGACGTCGCTGAGGACGGCCCGAACCGCCTCATCGACGCGACGCATGCGACTGCCGCTCATCCTAGACCTCGCATCGGATCTGCGTACCCCGACGAGTTCATTACTCAAGCCCCCGTGACGTCGTGCGCAGCTCGGCGCTTGCGACGAGCGGAGCGCGAAACCCATTCACGACCGCAGGTCCTCCACCGAGACGACGAGCCGCTCGACGCTCACGCCCTGCGGCAGCCGCTCGTCGAGCCAGCGCTCGACACGCTCCACGGCGGTGGTGAGCGTCGGCAGCGTTCCGCTGACGAGCGCGGCCGTCAGCGTGCTGCGCTGCCACAGGTCCTGATGTCCGGTCTCCGCCACGGCGAGTCCGAGCCGCGTGTGGAGCTGCGCCTTCAACGACGACAGCTCCTTGCGCTTGCCCTTCAGGCTCCCGGCATCGGGGAAGTGCACGTCGATCACGAGCACGGCGACGAAGCCGCCCGCGTCCGCCATCCCGTCAGGCGAGCTCGCGCTCGACCTTCCGCGTCGTGTACGCCTCGAGCACGTCGCCCTCCTTCACGTCGGCGAAGTCCTTCAGGACGATGCCGCACTCGAAGCCGGAGGCGACCTCTCTCGCGTCCTCGTTGAAGCGCCGCAGCGAGCCGATCTCGCCGTCGTAGACGACCGTGCCGTCGCGCACCAGGCGCACCTTCGCGCCGCGCGCGATTCTGCCGTCGGTGACATAGGAGCCGGCGATCGTGCCGATTCTCGAGGCGCGGAAGATCTGGCGCACCTCGACGGTCGCGGTCTGCTCCTCGACCTCCTCGGGCTCCAGCATGCCCTCCATCGCCGCGCGCAGCTCCTCGATCGCGCGGTAGATGACCGCGTAGGAGCGGATCTCGACGCCCTCGCGGTCGGCCACCTGGCGCGCGTCGCCGACCGGCCGCACGTTGAACGCGAGCACGACCGCGTCGGACGCGGCCGCGAGCATCACGTCGGACTCGTTCACGCCACCGACGCCGCGGTGGATCACGTTGACCGAGATCTCGGATTGCGGCAGCTTCGCGATCTCGTCCTCGATCGCCTCGAGCGAGCCGGCCACGTCGGCCTTCAGCACGAGACTGAGCTCCTGCAGGTCGCTCTTGAAGATGTCCTCCAGCGAGATCCGCTTGCCCGAGCGGCGCGCGAGCTGCTCGGTCTTGAGGCGGTTGGCCCGCTCGCCGGCGAGCTGACGCGCCTTGCGGTCGTTCTCGACGACGCGCACGAACTCGCCCGCCTCCGGCACGCTGTCGAAGCCGAGGATCTCGACCGGCTCGCCCGGCTCGGCCTTCTTGACGCGGTTGCCGAGGAAGTCGTTCATCGCGCGCACCTTGCCCCAGTGCGGGCCGGCGAAGAGGGCGTCGCCGACGTGCAGCGTCCCGCGCTGGATCAGCACCGTGACGACCGCCCCGCGGCCCGGGTCGAGCTTCGACTCGACGATCACGCCCGACGCTTCGGTGTCCTTGTTCGCCTTCAGCTCCTCGACCTCGGACATCACGAGAATCGTGTCGAGCAGGTTGTCCAGGCCCTGCTTCGTCTTCGCCGAGACGTCGACGAACTCGATCTCGCCGCCCCATTCGACGGGCTGCAGGCCGAGCTGCGTCATCTCGGTGCGGACGCGGTCGGGCTGCGCGCCCTCCTTGTCGACCTTGTTGACGGCGACGAGGATCGGGACCGCGGCGGCCTTCGCGTGGTCGACCGCCTCCTGCGTCTGCGGCTTCACGCCGTCGTCGGCGGCGACGACGATCACCGCGATGTCGGTGACCTTTGCGCCGCGGGCGCGCATCGCCGTGAACGCCTCGTGGCCCGGCGTGTCGAGGAACGTGACGACCTTGTCGCTGTGGTGGACCTGGTAGGCGCCGATGTGCTGCGTGATGCCGCCGGCCTCGCCGGCGGTCACCTCGGTGTCGCGGATGGCGTCGAGCAGCGACGTCTTGCCGTGGTCGACGTGGCCCATGATCGTGACGACCGGTGGGCGCTCGACGAGCGAGTCGGCCGCGTCCTCGTAGACGGGCTCGGCGTCGACGTCGTCGGCCGCGTGCACGATCTCCGCCGTCTTGCCGAACTCGGTCGCGAGCAGCTCGATCGCGTCGTCGGACAGCGTCTGCGTGAGCGTCGCCATCTCGCCGAGCGCCATCAGTCTCTTGATGATCTCGGGGACCGGGACGTCGAAGTACTCAGAGATGTCCTTGACGGTCGAGCCGGAGTTGACGCGCACGTGCGCGGGGCCGCTCGGCTGGCGCGTCTCGAGCGGAGCCGGCTCCTCGTAGGTGCCGCGACGGCGGCGCCCGCGGCGCTGGCGGCGTGGCGGCTGGTTGGGACCGGGACCCCCCGGTCCGCCGCCGCCCGGTGCGCGGCGCGAGGCCTGCGAGTCGATCACGACGCGGCGGCGCCCGCCGGGCGCGCCCGGTGTGCGCTCACCCTGGAGCGAGTCGCGCGTGGGGCGCTGCTTCTGGCCCGCGTCGGCACCGTCGGCTCTCGCTCTCGACGCGTCGCCGTTCGGTCCGAGCGCTCTCAGCGCGAGGGCCTCGTCGACCGTCGCGGAGGGAGCCGCGGCGTCGATGCCGGCGGCCTGCAGCTTGAGCAGGAGGTCCTTGACGGCCAGCCCCTGCTCTTTCGCGATGTCGTTGACGCGCTTCTTGCTCATCTCTCGTCCAAGTGTACGTTCTCGCCGCTGGGCGGCGCGGTCACCGCGCGCCGGAACGCGCGGTTGAAGCCGCCGCGCCGCGCGGCCCGCTCGAAGCAGTCGCGCGTGCGGCAGGTGTAGGCGCCGCGGCCCGGCAGGCGGGCGGCGGGATCGACGACGACGGCTCCGTCGACTGCCACGTAGCGCAGCAGCGACCGTTTCGGCGCCGCGCGGCCGCAGCCGACGCAGCGCCGCTCTGGCGCGCCGCCTATGACGGCGCGCCCTCGGAGCGCTCGTCGTCGCCGGCGTCGACCGGCGCTTCTGCGACCGCGACCTCGGTTTCGACCTCGGCGTCGGTGGACGCCTCCTCCGCAGCCTCGTCGTCGGCGATCGGCGCCTCCTCGATCGGCTGAGGCTCCGCCTCCTCGGGAGTGGCAAGCTCGTCGCCGTCGGCCGAGGCGCCGTTGGACCCGGGCGTCAGCGCCGCGACCTCGTCGCCCTCGATGTCGTTGAGCGCCTGGTGCGCGTCGAGGCCGCAGTAGCGCGAGCCCGACAGCGCCGCGTTGGGGCAGCGGCGGCCGTTCGAGAGGATCGCGGCGCAGCGGCCCTGCACCTCTTCCTCCTCGTAGCCGTGCTCGGCCTCCTCCTGCGCGAACTCGGTCTCCGAGCGGATGTCGATGCGCCAGCCGGTCAAGCGGGCTGCGAGGCGCGCGTTCTGGCCTTCACGGCCGATCGCGAGCGACAGCTGGTCGTCAGGGACGATCACCGTCGCCTGCTTCGCCTCGTCGTCGACGAGCACCTCGCGCACGCGCGCCGGCGACAGTGCCTTCGCGACGAAGCGAGCGGGCTCTTCGTTGTAGGGGATGATGTCGATCTTCTCGCCGCGCAGCTCGGACACGACCATCCGAACGCGCGAGCCGCGCGGGCCGACGCAGGCGCCGACCGGGTCGACGCCGTCGGCGTGCGAGACGACTGCGATCTTCGAGCGGTAGCCCGGCTCGCGCGCGACGTTCGTGATCTCGACGAGACCGTCGGCGATCTCCGGCACCTCGAGCTCGAACAGCGACTTGATCAGCTCCGGGTCGCGGCGCGAGACGATGATGCTCGGGCCCTTGGTCGAGGCGGAGACGTCCTTGATGACGGCCTTGATGCGCTGCGAGTGGTCGTAGCGCTCGCCGTCGACCTGCTCGGACTTGGGCAGCAGCGCCTCGACGCGCTCGCGCAGC
>Ga0210410_10000801_pt1 | contig 31757 bp, 25 predicted proteins | sample IncBWC4MmetaG_FD_161058 | JGI IMG/M metagenome (GOLD analysis project Ga0210410, IMG submission 161058) | Forest soil microbial communities from Barre Woods Harvard Forest LTER site, Petersham, Massachusetts, United States - Inc-BW-C-4-M | ecosystem: Environmental > Terrestrial > Soil >...
GCCGTCTCGCGCGAGCTCGCAAAACATTTCCCGCCCGACGGCCATCCACGCAACGAGCTGCCGGACGCGCCGGTAGTGATCTAGCACCGCGAAGTCTAGAGCACGATTAACCGGCTTGCGAGGAAGTCGACGAACGCGCGTACGCGCGCCGGTACCAGCCGCGACGTCATCACGGCGTGCACCGGCATGGGCGGAAAGCTCCATTCATTCAGCACCTGGCGGATCGCGCCGGCATCGAGCGAGGGGCGCGCGATCGGCGGCGAGAGCACGGCAATGCCGTGACCTTGCTCGGCGAATTTCAGCGTCATCGAAATGTTGTTGGTGGCAAAGCGACCTTTCACTTTCACTTCGGTGGATTTCCTTCCCGAGACGAGGCGCCAGATGCCAGGCTTTGCCATGTAGGTTTGCAGGATGCACGGATGATCGTTCAAATCACGGGGATGTTCGGGCGTGCCGTGGCGGGCGAGATAGGCGGGCGAGGCATAGAGCAGTCGCGCGGCGTTGCCGAGGCGGCGCACGATCAGTGACGTGTCCTTGAGCTCACCCAGCCGGATGCTGACGTCGATCGCCTGGTTTGCGAGATCGGCCGGCCGCGGCGACAATTCCGCCTCGACGGTGATACCCGGATAGAGCCGCGCGAATTCGTCGATCGCGGGCGCGATCACGGTCAGGCCGAATTCGACCGGCATCGACACCCGCAGATGCCCGGTCAATTGCTCGGCCGATTCCTTCAGCACGTCTTGTGCGGCGGCCGCGTCCTGCACGATGCGCTCGCAGCGCTCGAAATAGCGTCGGCCGGGTTCGGTCAGCGCAAGCCGCCGCGTCGTGCGCTGGAACAGCCGCACCCCAGCACGCTTCTCCATCAGTGCGACGCGGCGTGACAGCGTCGCGATCGGAATGCCGGTGGCATGGCTTGCCCGGGTGAAGCTCGATGCGCGCGCGACTTCGACGAAGAAGGCCATGTCCTCCAGGTGGAGCGAGGCGGGTGTCGATACTGCCATCCGATATTCTCATAAATGAGATAAAGATTTCCAAAATACCATATTTATCCATTTATTGGAAAGTCCATCTTTCCGGTCAACGCGGGCGCCGCTGCGGCGCCGGCCCAACTCCGGAGACGGACCATGTCCACCCAGCAACTTGCCGAAATTCTCAAGATCAGTGCGCGAAACCCTCCGCCGCCCAACGCCACGCCCGCGATGATGCGCGATTGGGCCGAGGGAATAACCAGCCAGGCGCCGCTCGCGGGCGGTGTCACGATCCGCCGCTTCAAGCTCGGACCTTATGAGGGGGATCTGGTAATGGCCGCCGGCGGCGACGCGTCGCGGCTTGTCATCTACTATCACGGCGGCGGCTTCCTCCTGTTCTCGAGCCGCACCTATCGCGTCGTCACGACCCGACTCGCGCGGTTGTCGGGCGCTACGGTGTTCGTGCCCGACTACCGGCTTGCACCAGAGCATCCGGCGCCGGCCGCACACGACGACGCCTTCGGCGTCTACCTATCGGCGGTGCAACGGGGGTACGCGCCGGAGAAGATCGCGCTATCGGGCGATTCCGCCGGCGGCAATCTTGCGCTTGCCACCGTCATCCGCGCGCGCGATGCGCAGCTGCCATTGCCCGGCGCCATGGCGCTGTTCTCGCCCTGGCTCGATTTTGCGGAAGAGGGTGCATCCTATCGCGCGATGGCGGATGACCCGATCCTACCGCCAAACGTGCTCGACGGATTCAAGCTCGCCTATCTCGGCGATACCGACCGCAAGTCGCCAGCCGTGACGCCGTTCGATGGCGATTTCGGCGGGCTGCCGCCGACATTGGTCCATGTCGGAAGCTGGGAGAGGCTGCGCGACGACTCTGTCACGCTGGCGGAGCGTCTGCTTAAGGCCGGCGTCGATGCCGAGCTGAAGATCTTTGATGGCATGTGCCACGGCTGGCAATTGTTCGCGCCGACGCTGGACGAGGGCATGGCCTCGGTCGAGGAAGCCGCTCGCTTCATCAGGGCCCGTCAGGTGCGGTCATGAGCGGCCTCCTCTCGATGCAGATCCTGAGCTGCGCACTGAGTGCTTTCTTCGGCCTCGGCTTTGTCATCAACACCTTTGCGGTGAAGATGGTCGGCCCCGAATACCAGCGTTGGGGCTATCCGGACTGGTTTCATTTCGTGACCGGCGGCCTCGAGCTCGTCGTGGCGCTGTTGCTGCCGTTGGCGATGACGCGGCTGTTCGGCGCGGCGCTCGGCAGCGCCATCATGATCGCGGCGATCGTGACGGTGACCTATCATCACGAGTTTCATCGCGCGGTGGCGCCTTTCGTGGTGTTGGTCCTGCTCGCGATCGTCGGCTGGACGATGATTTGAAGACGCCGCAAACGAGATGCGTAGGGTGGGCAAAGCGAGAGCGTGCCCACCATTGCGTGCGAGATGCCCCTGGTGGGCACGGCGCAAGAGCGCCTTTGCCCACCCTACGGAACCCGTCGCGAATGGGGTTGCAGGTGCAGTAGCGAATTCTTAACGATAACATCTTTCCGCGGTGGCGCGTGAGGGTGCACAACCCTTTAAACACCCTTGGGGCGATACGCTTTTCGATGAAGATGTTCCCTGAACGGGATCAAGCCCCTTGATGTCCGTGCACGACCGACCTGCGGCCGAAGCTTCCGACGTTCTGCTGGCCGCACTCGAGCGGGCGAATGATGCCGTCGTGATCCTGGATCAGGATCATCACGTCAGTCATTTCAATGCGGCCGCCGAGCAGATCTGGGGACGCGCCCGCGACGAGATTCTCGGCCGGCCCGCCGGCGCGCTCGGCCTCGAACACCTCGACGAGGACCGCCAAACTGAAATCACGATTGTGCGTCCCGACCGCAGCCGCCTGCGCGTCGCGCTATCGGTTTCGCATGTCGATGCGGGAGGAGCGCGCCACACGATCGTGCTCCTGCGCGACATCACGCCTGATCTGGAGCTGCGCGAGCGGCTGGCGCTGCATGTCATGATCGCCGACGGAACCAATCGCGCGGTGGTCATCGTCGACCGCGGCATGAAGATCGTCTACGTCAACGCCACCTTCGTCGGCATGTTCGGTCACCGGATCGAGGAAGCGCAGGGCCGGCAGATCGGCGAGCTGCTCGCAGGGTCCCACACCGATCGAAGAGTGTTGACGCGGTTGCAGCGCTGCATCGCGAGCGAAAACGGCGTGGATGAGGAAATCCTCGCCTATGACAGCACCGGCGAGGAGATGTGGCTTTCGGCTCACGTGAAGGCGTTCCGCAACGCCCGAGGCCGGGTCAAATACATTGTCGCACTCCTGGCCGACATCACCGAAAGCCGACAATTGTGGTCGCTGCAACAATTGATCATGACGGCGCTCGCCGATGAAATCCCGATCACGGAAATCGCCGATCAGCTTTGCCGGCGCGTCGAGGAGATTGCGCCCGATGTGGTTTCCTCGCTGCTGCACATCGACGCCGAGGGACTGGTTCATCCGCTGGGCGGCCCGAGCCTGCCCGACGACTATTCCCGGGCGCTGGACGGCATTGCGATCGGACCCGATGTCGGCTCCTGCGGATCGGCCGCCTATTACGGCAAGGCGGTGCTTGCCATGGACCTCGACACCGACCCGCGCTGGCAGCCTTACAAGACGCGGCCGCTGGAAGTGGGCTTGCGCGCCTGCTGGTCCTCGCCGATCAAGGCCAAGGATGGCCGCGTGATCGGAACCTTCGCGTTCTATTTCAGGGAAAGCCGGGCCCCCTCGCGCTGGCATCAGCGGATCGTCGACGCCTGCGTTCATCTCGGCGCGCTTGCCATCGAGCGCAAGGAAGCACGCGCCCAGATCGCGCAGCTCGCCTATTACGACACGCTGACCGGCCTGCCCAATCGGGCACGTCTGCGGCATCTGATCTCGGAAGCGATCACGTCTGCGGCGGATGGCAGAAGGGTCGCGCTGACCTTTCTCGACATCGACAATTTCAAGGACGTCAACGATTCGCTCGGACATTCCGCCGGCGACGAGATGCTGGTCGAGTTCGCGCAGCGGCTCCGCTCGCAGATTCAGCCGGGCGACGTGCTCGGCCGTCTCGGCGGCGACGAATTCGTGATTCTGCTGCCCGACCGTGACGGCGCGGGAGCCTCGCAGGTCGCTTCCCGGATCATGGAGGCGATGGCTTCGCCGCTCAAAATCGGGACCAGGCAGGTGCCGATGTCCGCCAGCATGGGCATCAGCATCTATCCGGATAACGCGATCGACCTCGACACGCTGATCCAGCAGGCCGACGCGGCCATGTACAAGGCAAAGCAGGCCGGCCGCGCCACCTATCGTTTCTTCAGCGCGGACATGGACCGTCTCGCCGAGCAGCGGCTGGCCTATAGCGCGGCGCTGCGGGCTGCGCTCGCCAAGGGCGGCCTCTCGCTGCACTATCAGCCGCAGATCAGGACGAACGACGGATCGCTGCATGGCGTCGAGGCGCTGGCGCGCTGGCATGATCCCCTGCTTGGCGAGGTGTCGCCCGCCAAATTCATCCCGCTCGCCGAGGAATGCGGGCTGATCGAGCAGATCGGATTGTGGTCGATCCGCGAGGCCTGCCGGCAGATGGCGCAGTGGCGTGACGCCGGCCTCGATATTCCCTGCGTCTCGGTCAATCTTTCGCCGATCAATTTCCAGAACGCCGGTCTCGCTTTCGCCGTCGCCGAAATCCTCACCGAGTATCAACTACCACCGGAGCTGTTGATGCTCGAGGTCACCGAAAGCGTGTTCCTGAACGAACGCTCGGCGGCGATCGAGACCATGAGCGCCATTCGCAAGCTCGGTGCCGGGCTGTCGCTGGACGATTTCGGAACGGGTTATTCGAGCCTGAACCGGCTCGCGCATTTGCCCATTCGCGAATTGAAGATCGACCGCAGCTTCATGCGCGATGTCGAGAGCGATCCCACCGCGCGGGCCATCGTAACGACCGTGGTGCGCGTCGGGCAGAGCCTGCAGCTCATCGTCGTCGCCGAGGGCGTCGAGACCGATGGGCAACGGAATCTGCTGTCCGGGCTTGGCTGCGATGTTATTCAGGGGTTCCTCTACGCTCCCGCCCTCTCACCATCCGCCTTCGGGCGCTGGCTGCTTGACCACAGCGCGAGCCAAGCGAGTGCCATGCTGCGCAGCGTCGGCCGATCGCTCACCGCGGAGCCAGCCGATGCTGCGAATACGGACAGCCTGTCGGATCAACCTGCGGTGATGTAGTCTTCATCCGCGGAACAATTTCCGGCCGTCGAGCTATTCCCGCCATGACGATCGCGCGATCATTCTGGCGCTACGCTCCGACTGGTTTTCATCACCGTGGGCCGCGCCGTCGCTATATCTTGCGCACGGCCTTGCCAACCGGCTCAGCATAACCAGGGGCGAGCAGGGGAAGCGTCATGCTGATGGTCGTACCTTTTCCCGGTTCGGAGTCCAGCGTGATGCGACCGCCGAGCTGCTCCGTCACCAGATTGTGGACGATATAAAGTCCGAGCCCGGTATTGCCGCCCGCGCGCCTTGTGGTGAAGAACGGATCGAAGACGTGACGCTGGACGTCCTCCGGAATGCCGCAGCCGTCGTCCGAGAAAATGAGCTCGACCTGATCCATGCCGAGGCGGTGCGCCTTGATCAGCACGTGTCCGTCGGCGCCGTCGGCGAAGCCATGAGTGACGGCATTGAAGATGAGGTTGGTCAGCACCTGGCCATAGGCGCCGGGATAGCTGTCGAGCGCGATATCGAAGGGAATATCGAGCGCGAGCGAAGCCCTGGATTTCCGCAGGCCCGGCCGTACGCTGGCGACGATCTGCTCGGTCGCCAACCTGAGTTCAAAGCGGCGCCGCTCGGCGCCGCTGCGATCGACAGCGACCTGCTTGAAGGACTGGATCAGTTCCCCGGCGCGCTGCAGGTTCGCGACGAGTTGGCTCGCGGCGTCTTCGCAGCCGTCGGTGAAATCGGCGAGCGCGGATCGGCGCACTGTGCCCGTCGCGATCTGGCCGGCGAACTTCTTGCAACGCTGCGCCAGCGTCGAGGCCACGGTGAGGCTGATGCCGACCGGGCTATTGAGCTCGTGCGCGACGCCGGCGACCAGACGGCCCAGCGCGGCGAGCCGCTCCGTCTCGATAAGATAGCGCTGGGTCTCGCTGGCGCGCAGTGCAGCTTCCGCCGACCTTCGTTTGTCCCTGATCTCTGCAAATGCCGCCGCAAGCACCGAGGCGCCGATCGCCACCAGCAGAATGCTGACCTGAGCCGCGGTCACGCGCTCGCCGATCGAAAGACCGGGATTGCCGAAATAGCCGATGCCGAAAGTGGTGGTCCAGACGATGGAAAGGCTGACAATGAACGCCGCCGCCGCGGCAAAGACCGGCTGGCAGCGCGCCGAGAGCCACAACAGGGGCGCGAACAGCACCGCGACCGGCCCGACATTCGCGAGCAGTTCCGAGCGCAGGAAAATCGCAACGGCGCTCACCAGCGCCAGTACTGCGACCGTCAAAACGCCTTCGGCGAACTCGCTCGGCGACGGCCGGTTCCGGAAGGCCGCGGCGAGCTCGATCAGCAACGGGGCAACCGTGATGATTCCCAGTCCATCGGAAGCGAACCAGTGCTGCCAAATCGTCGCGATCGGTGCCGTCGTACTTTGAAACAGCTTGAACGTGATGGCGCCGCCGACGCCTGAGACGGCGGTGCCCGCCGCCGCGGCCGCAACCAATCCGGCTACATTGCGCAGCTTGTTCAGCCTGAAGTCTGGACCAAAGAAATGTCCGATGAGCGATGCCGAGAGCACGGCTTCACCGGCATTGCACAAGCCGAAAAGAATGGCGCCCGAGAGATTGCGGTCGCCCAGGAGATTGGCAATCACGGTCGCCGCGACCGTGCCGGCTATGACGGGCCATCGTGCGCGGTCGCCGAGTGCGATCAGGGCGCCCGCCGATACGCCTGCGGCGGGCCAGAACACGGCAACGCCCTCGGGCTTGGTGAGCAAGGCAAGGCTGAGCCGGGCCGCGACGAAATAGACGATGCCGATGGCGATGGCCAGCCCGATGGAGCCGCCCCACTGCGCCAGATCGATGCCGGCGGAGAGCTCGCGCTGAAACGGTCTACGTAGGGTCTGCAGCACGCCAACGTGCTCCCTGCTTGTACAGTGCTATCTAGCGTAGGATGACATGGAACAATCCGTAGTTGATCATCGCGCTCATGACCTGGCCCACACGTCCAGCGCACACCGCGCAGACGATGATCGGTCTGAGAATGAATGGAAAAGGTTGGGCGCCGGAGCTTCTGATGTACGCGGAAATCACACGACGTTCTCCTCGAACGCGGATCCAACATCTCGCAAGCTGCGCTGACCTATCCACTATAGCGCGCGGGCCGATACGTTCAAGCCGTTCTGGTACGCTACGGCATTATTGCGACAACCGGTCCGCCGGTTCGCGGCCGGCGGCTGGTCCCATGGCGAGCTTCCGGTTGCGCCGTCGGCGATATAGCTTCGGCCCGCCATCTTCGTCCCAAGGGCTAGTCTCGCCATGTCGATCTTTCGCGTGATCATCCCGACGCTCTGGCTTGTTTTCGCTGTCTATTGGGGCATCTCGGCCCTCAGCGCGAAGCGCAGCCTGGGCATCACGCCTTGGTGGAGGCAAAGCCTGCTGCGGGGCGGCATTGTCGTCCTGATCATCGCTGCAATTCATTTCACGGGCGCAGGCCGCCTGTTGCGCGCCGCCCACGCCTATCAGGCCCACAGCATCCTGCTCGGCGCCATCGGTGCGGCGATTGTCCTGCTAGGTGTCGGCTTTGCCGTGTACGCCCGCATCTATCTCGGCCGGAACTGGGGCATGCCGATGTCGAGGAAAGAGGAGCCCGAGCTGGTGACCGGCGGTCCCTACGCGTTTGTCCGCCACCCCATCTACACCGGGATCATGCTTGCCATGCTGGGCTCGGCGATCGGGGAGAGCGTGATCTGGGTGGTGCTGCTGATCGTGTTCGTTCCCTATTTCGTCTACAGCGCGCGGCGCGAAGAGGAATTGATGCGCGAGCAGTTTCCCGCGCAGTATCCGGAGTATATGCGGCGGACGAAAATGATCGTGCCGTTTGTGTTGTGAGCGGTGCTTGCAAATCTGGCCCGTCATTGCGAGCGAAGCGAAGCAATCCATGCTTCAGCGCGCGCAGTATGGATTGCTTCGTCGCGGAGCCTGTCATCGGGCCGCGCGTTCGCGCGGACCCGTTGGCTCCTCGCAATGACGACCTAGCTAATCGTCCAGCTTGTTGAGGTCGCGCACCGATTGCATGATCGGCTCGAAATTCGAGCGCGCGTCGAGCGCGTCGAACAATTGCGCGGTGTCCGACAGCAGGGCGTGTGAGCGCTGGATTGCGATCCGCACATCCTCCTGCGGCGTGTCGGAGAGGCGGCCGTGGCCGGACAGGAGGATCTTCGAGTTCAGGCCCTTCAGCTTCTCCAGCGACTGGATGTAGTCGGAGATTGAGCCTGAGCCGAATACACCGCCCATCACGCCGCCCGGCATCAGCGTGTCGGCGGCAAACAGCAGGCCCTTCTCCACGTCGAACAGCGTCATGCAGGCCGAGGTGTGGCCCGGCGTGTACAGCACATCGAGGCGGAAATTGCCGAGGTCGAGCACATTGCCTTCCTCTAGCCAGATGTCGATGTCGATCGGCACGTTGGGCTCGTTGAACATCTTGCGCAGCATCGAGAAGTCGTCGCGCAGCATGATCTTGTTGGCGGCCAGCCGATGCGCCGCGATGTGGGTGCGCCCCGCGAAATGAAAGGCCGCGCCGATATGGTCGAGATGTTCGTGCGATAGCACGACCATGTCGATCTTGTCGGGCGTGACGCCGACATACTCGAGGCAGGTGAGGAGATGCGGGTAATTGCTCGACAGCCCGACGTCGACCATGATCGTGCGCCTGGAGCCTTTGACGAGATAGGCGTTGGCCGCGCGGTTCTTGAAGCGGACCTGATAGACGTCGGGCGCCGCCTCGATCAGCGTGCAGACGTCGGTCTCGAGCAGGGTCTTGAACGGGGACGGGCGACGGTCGCTCATAGGTTCGCCGCCGCCTTGAAGGTGCGATCATTCGAAGCCCGCAGGCGCTTACTGAGCGCATCCATGATCATCAGCGCGAAGGCCGGCTGCTGGCTGACGAGATAGACGAAGCGGGCGTGGTTGATCCGCATCACGCGGGTGCCGGCCGTGGCTGCGATCGCGGTGGCGGACCGCGAGGAGCCGTCGATCACGGCCATCTCGCCGAAAAACTCGCCCTTGCCAAGGGTGATGATGACGGTCTTGCTGCCGCCATTGACCTTGGCGATCTCGACCTCGCCGTTGAGCACGACATAAAGCTCCCGTCCTGTGGAGCCTTCCTCGAAAATGACGTCGCCGACGCCATACTCGTTGATACACTTCTCGATCGCCATGGCGCCCCTGCCGTCTGGCTGGTGAGGCCTTCATGTTAGTCGGGAAATCACGCTGCGCAAACGACGGTTAAGTGACCGTTAACCTTTTGCCGCAGGGCAGCACGGTCCCGCCCCGGCTTCGCTTGCCACGCCAGCGCCCCCAACTGGACCAAAAACCGCCCCGTAAAAGTTCCTAAAATTTAGGTAATGGGCGGTGGCAAGGACCGGTCGGTAACGATTTGGCAAGTAATGAAAGTTACCAAATGGTCAACCCATTCTGGAGAATTGTATCGTGACCGAACAACAGCCTGAAGTAACCGAGTCCGGTTCCGTCAGCACCGGTTCGACCGTTTCCCTTGCCACTTCTCCTGCCACCGACGCCCCGAGCCTGGCTGCCGCGGTCGCTGATCTCGCCGCCAGCGTCCTCGAGGCGCCCGCGATCGCGCCGGATCATGAGGCGCTGCCCAAGGACGAAACGAAGGTTACGACTTCGCAGCTCGAAGTTCCGAAGCAGGAAACCCCGCGCGGCACCGGCAAGGTGCTGATCATGGCGCCCAGCGACCGTACCTGGCACGACCACAGCGCCGACGTGAAGGTCGACGCCGAGGCGCGTTCCAACGACCGGCCCGACAGCGATTACAAGACCGAACAGAAGGCCAAGCGCGGCTTTCCGGCCATGGCGGCCATGGTAGCCTTGGCGACGATCGCAGGCGCCGTCGGCGGCGCGCTCGCGACCACGGGGTTCACCCATGTCGCGGATGCGGCAGCGACCACGCCGGCCAATAGCGGGCTGGAAGCCTCCATCGCGCGGATCGATTCCGACGTGATGGCGCTCAAGGCCGGTCTCGAGCACACTTCCAAGGCCAGCGTGAGCCAGTTCAACAAGACCAGCGACCGCCTCGACAAGATCGAGAGGGCGCAGTCCGAGCCCAATGCCAAGCTTGTCAAGCTTACGGAAGCCGTGGACAAGCTGCGCGCGACGCCACCCGCACCTGCTGCACCCGTCCAGGCCGCCGTCACGCCCGCCGCGGCGAAGGAAGTCACGGGCTCGGTGACGACGCCCGCAGGCGCCGCTCCGTTGCCGGTGCAGGTGGCTGCGGCTCCCGCGGTCCCGGCCAAGTCTGAAGTCAAGCCTGAAGTCGGGCGGCTCCCGACCGTCGACGGCTGGGCGCTGACCGATGTCGGCTATGGTGGCGCGATGATCGAGAATCGCCGCGGAACCTATGAAGTCTATGCCGGCGACTTCGTGCCCGGCCTCGGCCGCATCGATGCGATCCGCAAGCAGGACGGCCACTGGGTCGTCGTCACGCAGAAGGGCCTGATCCTTCCGCGCTGAGCGGCACGTCGTTCTATACAAAGCGCTTCACCACGGCGTGAAGCGCTTTCCGCTTGAATAGACACATTTGCGCGGTGTTATTGGGGGCATGAGCCTCGCCGCGCGACTATCCACGATCATCCTCGTTTGCTGTTGCGTGGTTTCGGCGCACGGCGCTGACCGTCATCCGCTGGAGCGCGGCACCGCGATCATCGATCCGCTGGCGCTACGCGAGCTCGACCATGACCGCTTCGGCCTGACGCGGATCATGCAGCCGTCGCGGTCGGCCGACACCCCGCTTACCAATGCGCAATTATTCGCGCTGCCGTCGATGGCGCCGGTGCAGAAAGCACTCGATGAGGATTTCGAGCGCTATGTCGCCAGGCATAAAGCCGAGATGCCGAACGAAAGCATTGGCATTGGCACCGAGTTTGCCTTCCAGCTGTTCGACCGCGCCCAGCTCACTTCGCCCGACACGCGCTTTGTGCTGTCCGGCATCGTCAACCGGATGGACCGCGGCTATGTGCCGGGCTTCGATTGCGGCGAGATCAGGCTGATCTATCGCCTGACCCCGACCAATGCCGCAGCCACCATCGGCGAGGCCGCGGTGTCGCCGCGGCTGCCGATGACGCTAAACGTGGTGTTGAAAGCGAAAGCCGACATCCCCGCTGGCGGCACAGGCGTCACGATTAGCTGCGCTGAAATCGCCAAGCGATGGCTTGCTGCTGGAAGCTTGACCGCAACAGGCGCAGAGCTGGCAGAAAAGCTGACGGCACCGGGCGCAGCGCTCGATCTCGTCACGCCCAAGAATATCGACCGCATCGAAACCAACTTGCAGATCGCGCATGCGCCGAAATCGGCGACGCGCGATTTCCGCACCGACTATCTGATGAAGGTGTTCGACTATGACGCCAAATCGGAGACCTTTGTCGAATCGGTGCTGGAAGACCAGATCGATCGCGACCGGCTCTTGTCGGATGCGAGCCTGGCGCACGACTTCAAGACGTGGCTGCTCGATCCCACCCACCTTGCCGAGCTCGATCGCGGCACGGTGTTGATCCCCGATCGCTTTCTTCTGAAGAGCGCCATTGCGCCGACCCCGACCGGCTTTTCGCCGTCGGACATGCAGCCGGCCTTTGGCCTGGTGGAGGGCGAGGACGGCACGAAGAATCCGATCTTTGGCAAGAGCGACGTCGTGCTTGCGCTGGCCAAGGCCGCTGCGCTCGACGTGAAATTGCGGAACATCCGCTCGGTCGGCGGCTTCGAGCGCCGGCTCAACGACGTGAGCTGTGCGGGTTGCCACCAGACCCGCGGTATCGGCGGCTTCCATTTCCCGGGCGTCGACTGGATGGCGGCAAAGCCGTCCAACTCCACCGTCGTGCCGGCGTCGCCGCATTTCTTCGGCGACCAGGTGCGCCGCCGTGACGTCGTCACGGCCTTTGCCGATGGGAGGCTGCCTGATTTCTCGCGCGGCTTTGCCAGCCGTCCGCAGCTGCGCGGCAGCTCCGAGCTCGCCGGCACTGAATATGAAGACGGCTGGGGCGCGCATTGCTATGCCCAGCACGCCAAAGCCAGCGATAACGACAAGAGCTTTGTGGGCTGGACCTGCGCCGAAGGGTTGACCTGCCAGACCGCCGGGGACACCGCGCGAATGGGCATGTGTTTTGTGAAAACCCGCTGAAATGCGGGATTCTGGCAGTTTTCGTCATTGCGAGCCAACGGGTCCGCGCGAATGCGCGGCCCGATGACAGGCTCCGCGAAGCAATCCAGATCGCCTCCGCGGGCGGATTCTGGATTGCTTCGTCGCTGCGCTCCTCGCAATGACGGCGGGTGAGAGATTGACAGTAGGCTTACTAATATAGTTTCATCCTGCAAGTTTTAGGGATGGAAACATGGACGACGTTATTATCGTCGGCGCCGGCATCGGCGGCCTGACGCTCGGATTGGCGCTGCATCAGGCGAAAATACCCTGCCGCATCTTCGAGTCGGTTGGCGAGATCCGCGCGATCGGCGTCGGTATCAATCTGTTGCCGCATGCGAGCAAGGAATTGGCCGCTCTGGGCCTGGAGGAGGCACTGGCGAACGTCGCGATCCAGACCACGGACGCGACCTTCTTCAACCGCTTCGGGCAGCTGATCTACCAGGAGCCGCTTGGCCGCGCCGCCGGCTACGACCATCCGCAATTCTCGATCCATCGCGGCGATCTACAGATGGTGTTGCTCGACGCGTTCCGCTCTCGGGTTGGTCATGACCGGATCGTCACCGGCCGTCATTGCCTCGGCGTCGAGCAGGATGAGGCCGGCGTCACCGTGACCTTCGCGGACGGCCCCGCCGGCGCCAACCGCTTCACCGTGCGCGGCAGTGTCGCGATCGCCTGCGACGGCATCAACTCGGCGATCCGCAAGCAGTTCTTCCCGGACGAAGGTGAGCCGCGCTATTCCGGCGTCAATATGTGGCGCGGCGTGACGCGATGGAAGCCGATCCTCTCGGGCGCGAGCATGATACGCGCCGGCTGGCTGTCGCACGGCAAGATGGTGATCTATCCGATCCGGGCGGCCGACAGCGACGGTTTGCAGCTCGTCAACTGGGTCGCCGAAATCGAGACGCCGAACTATCGCAAGCGCGACTGGAACCGCGCCGGTTCGCTCGATGATTTCATCGGCCCGTTCTCCGACTGGCATTTCGATTGGTGCGATGTGCCCGCTTTGATCCGCGGCGCCGACAGCGTGCTGGAATTTCCGATGGTCGACCAGGACCCGCTGCCGCGCTGGACGTTCGGCCGGGTGACGCTGCTCGGCGACGCCGCGCATCCGATGGTGCCGCGCGGTTCGAATGGCGCTGGCCAAGCGATCCTCGACGTACGGGTGCTGACCGACGCGCTGCTGGAACATAGCAATCCGGCCGCGGCGCTCGCCGCCTACGAGAAACAACGGCTGGAAGCGACCACGCGCGTCGTGCTGACCAACCGGACTAATCCGCCGGATGCGATCCTGCGCGAGGTGTTCGAGCGGACGCACGACACGCCATTCAAGGCGATCGACGACGTCATCAGCCGTGAGGAACTGGTCGCGCTGTCCGAAGGCTATAAGCGTGTCGCGGGTTATTCGAAGGACGCCTTGCGCCGGTAAGGGACCGGGTTAGGCTAGCCGCAAAGCAACAACGGTCGGCAAGAACCGTACTCATCAGGGGAGGGGAACCCATGTCTACTGATAAGGTGGCTATGGACAAAGTGGACCAGACGCAGGCCGGCGGCACGCCGGCCATCGACCTCGTCGACTTCATCGATCGCCAGCCGGTCGGCGGCTTTCAGATCAAGCTGCTGCTGATTTGCGCGGGCGTATTGTTCCTCGACGGTTTTGATACCCAGGCCATCGGCTATGTCGCGCCGGCGGTCGCCAAGGAATGGCAGCTCGGCAAGGGTGCGCTGGGGCCCGTGTTCAGTGCCGGTCTGTTCGGGCTGATGATCGGCGCGCTGGTGTTCGGTCCACTCGCCGACCGAGTCGGGCGCAAGCGCATCATCATCTTCTCCACGGTGGCCTTCGGCATCGGCGCCTTCGCCACGGCATTTGCGCAGGACATTACCACGCTGCTCGTCATCCGCTTCCTGACCGGGCTTGGGCTTGGCGGCGCCATGCCCAACGCCATCGCGCTGACGGCGGAGTACAATCCGCATCGCCGCCGCGCCACCATGGTGATGATCATGTTCTGCGGCTTCTCGGTCGGTGCCGCGCTCGGCGGCCTCCTGACGGCCGATCTGATCCCGCGCTTCGGCTGGCGCTCGGTGTTCATTGTCGGGGGCATCACGCCGCTTTTGATCGTGCCGGCGCTGGCTTGGCGGCTGCCGGAATCGATCCGGTTCCTCGCGGCGGCCGGACGCGCGCCTGAACGGGTCGTCGAGCTCCTCAAGCGGATCAGCCCCAATACCGTCTTCGCGCCCAATGCACGCTTCGTCGTGCACGAGACGCAGCTGACTGGTATCCCCGTGGTTCACCTGTTCCGCGAAGGCCGTGCTGCCGTGACGCTCCTGCTCTGGGTCGTGTTCTTCATGAGCCTGCTCGACCTCTATTTCCTCGCCTCCTGGCTGCCGACCGTGATCAACGACCTCGGCGCGTCGGTATCGCTGGCCGTCGTCATCGGCTCGCTGTTGCAGGTCGGCGGCGTGGTCGCCACCTTTGCGCTCGGCGGTGTGATCGACCGCTTCTCGTTCCGCGCGCTGGCGCTGGTCTATTTCGGTGCGGTGTTTTCGGTCGGCGCGATCGGCCAGCTCGGCCATTCCGCGGTGCTGGTCTCGATCGCGGTCTTCGCGGCTGGTTTCTGCGTGGTCGGCGGCCAGATCGCCGCCAATGCGCTGACGGCCGGCTTCTACCCGACCTCGGTGCGTGCCACCGGCGTCGGCTGGGCGCTCGGCATCGGCCGGATCGGCTCGATCGTAGGGCCCCTGGTCGGCGGCGTGTTGCTCGCGGAAAAATGGAGCGCGTCGGCCGTATTCATCGCGGCGGCGGCCGCCGCGCTCTGCGCTGCACTCGCGGCGCTAGCCCTGAGCCGGCTCACCGGCCCCGGTGCCGCCGGGCAGCCGTCATCAATTGATGCTACATTGGAGCCGGTGACGACAGCCAGGACCTGAACAACAAAGACGTGAGCGGAGACTTGCCCGATGAGCTCTTCCGATCAGGACAAACAGCAGCGCAACCGCGAAATCGCCCATAATGAGGCGGTTCGGCAGACCACCAGCGCGGTCCGCGTCAGCATCTGGGCGATCGTCTTTGCCATCATCTTCGCCGTGATCGTGGTCGGCGTAGTCTGGGCCTGGTTGAGCCGCTGATCGGAGCTACGAATACACATGCTCACCCGGCGCGGCTTCGCGGCATTCGCCGTTGTCTCCTTGATCGGCGCGCGCTGCGGTCGCGCTGCGGCCGAGAGCAGCTTGAACGCGCTCGACGCGGCCATTGCGAAGATCGAGACGGAAAGCGGCGGCAGGCTCGGCGTGGCCGTGCTGGACACGGGCAGCGGTGCGCTCGCCGGTCACCGCATCGACGAGCGCTTTCCAATGTGCAGCACCTTCAAGACGCTCGCGGCTGCCGCGATCCTTGCCCGCGTTGACACCGGCAAGGAGCAACTTGCGAGGCGTATCGCGGTCGAGCAGAAGGATATCTTGTCTTACGCGCCAATCACGAAACAGCATGTCGGCAAGGGCATGACGGTCGCCGAGCTCTGCGAGGCCGCTGTGACCTTGAGCGACAACACCGCCGCGAACTTATTGCTCGCCAGCCTCGGCGGCCCATCGGCGATCACCGCCTATGCGCGTTCGCTTGGCGATGACGTCACCCGGCTCGATCGCATTGAGCCCGAGCTGAACGAGGCTACGCCCGGCGATCCCAGGGACACCACCACGCCCGCCGCCATGGCGAAGAACCTGAAGCTGCTTGCGACCGGCACGGTGCTATCCGCCGCCTCGCGCGATCAGCTCATCGCCTGGCTGTTCGGCTGCAAGACCGGTGATGCCAAGCTGCGTGCCGGCCTGCCGAAGAGCTGGCGCGTCGGCGACAAGACCGGCTCCGGCGATCACGGCTCCAGCAACGATGCCGCGGTAGTCTGGCCGGAGGGCAAGCCGCCCGTGATCGTCACGTCCTACCTCACCGAAACCGCTGCGCCCGACGACAAGCGCAATGCCGCGCACGCCGCAGTCGGCTGCGCGGTTGCGGCGGCATTCGGAGGCTAGCGCTCACGCGTAATGCGTCAGGCGCTTGCCGGGCAATAGGTCATAGGCGGATTTCCAGCCGGGCAGCGCAGCGATGCGCCCGAGCCAGTCATGTATCGCGGGATGACTTGTGGCGAAGTCATAGCCGGTCTCATCAGCGGGATAATGCAGATAGGCCATCATGGAGAAGTCCGCGATCGTCGGCATGTCGCCGATCGCAAATGCGTTGTTCTGCACATGCTGCTCGAGCACCGACAGGAAGTCGTCGATTCGCCAGCGGAAATATTTCAGCACTTGCGGATCGGGTGTTCGCGTGAAGGTGCGCTGGAAGCGATAGGTCGCCATGTAGCCGGTGAGCTTGTGGTTGTCCCAGAACAGCCAGCGCAGCAGCTCGAATTTCTTCGCGTCAGTCCTGGCGCCGAACCGGCCGTATTGCTCAGCCAGCATCAGCAGGATCGGCGCGGTCTGGGTCAGACGTTCGCCGCCAGTCTCCAGCACCGGGATCTCGCCCATCGGGTTGACGTTCTGCCGCCATTCCGCTGATCGCGTGACGCCGCCGGCGAAATCGGTCCAGACCGGTTCGAAGCTCTGGCCGCACAGGGTCAGCATCAGCGCGAGCTTGTAGCTGTTGCCGGATTCCGGGAAGTAATGCAGGCGATAGGTCGGCATTTTTGTGCTCACGCCACCGCGCCGGATGCGCGCAGCTTCCTGATCGCGGCTTCGTCATAGCCGGCGCTGCGCAGGATCTCGTCGGAATGCTCGCCGACACCGGGCGGCTTGCGCGGCTGTACCTTCTTCGCGCCGTCGATGAAGATCGGGCTGTTCACGGTCAGCATGGTATCGTTCTCGAACGGCACCAGCACCTCGTTCTCGATCATCTGCCGGTCGTGCGGGATGTCGTCGAGGATGCCGACCAGGCCGAACACGAGGCCATTGCCGTCGAGGATCTTGCGCCATTCGGCGAGGTCCTTGGTCGCAAATATCTCGTCGAAGATTTTGATCAGCTCGATCGAGCGCGAATGGCGGCCGGCCTTGGTCGCAAAGCGTTCGTCGGTGACGAGGTCTTCGCGGCCCATGCAGCGCGCCAGCGTCGGGAATTGCCGCTCCTCGTTCAGCAGCGACAGAATGATCCAGCGGCCATCCCTGCATTTGTAATGGTTGGTGACCGCATTCAGCGCCTGCTCGCGCGGCTTGCGTTTGGAGAACTTGGCGCCCGCGAGCTTTGCCTGCGCCAACACGCCATTGGCCCAGATGCCGTTCGCCATCAGATTGGTCGCGACATGCGAGCCCTTGCCGGTGCGCTCGCGCTGATACAGCGCGGTGACGATCGCGCCGTAGAACGCCATGGCGCAGGGATGATCGCCCATGCCGGCAACCGAGCGCGCCGGCGTCGTCTCTTCATCGGCGCGCACCAGGTCCATCAGTCCGGAACGCGCCCAATAGGCGTTGCTGTCAAAGCCGGGTTTGTTGGCTTCTTCACCCTTTTCGCCATAGCCGGTGAAGGAGGCGTAGATCAGGCGATGGTTGAGATGGGCGAGATGGTCATAGGTGATGCCGAGCTTCGCGCGTACCTGCGGCGGCATGTTGGTGATGAAGACGTCGGTCTCGGTCACGAGCTTGTAGAGTACCGCCTGCGCCTCCGGCCTGGTGAGGTCGAGCGCGAGACTCTTCTTGTTTCGGGCCTCCATCAACCATGCATAATTGTGTTCGCTGTGTGGATAGCCCGGCAGGTTCGGCAGGTTGCGATAGGGATCGCCGGAACCGGGCGGCTCGATCTTGATCACGTCGGCGCCAAAATCGGACAGCACGGTCGCAGCCGCGGGCGCCGCGATGAAACTCGCGCAATCCAGAACCTTCAGCCCGTCGAAGATGCCCTTTTCCATGATGGCGTCGCTCCCGTCAGATTGTTGCTCTTATTGCCGTGCCAGGATGCCGGACGCGGCCGCGATCACGCCCATTTGACCGATGTTGGCAGGGGATGCAACCATTCGGGGAATGACGGCTCTCGTCATGGCCATGCAGGGCGCATATGGCAATGATCACGCGTCGGTTGTAAAGCTCTGACGGGTTGCGCCTGGCTGGAACCTCCTCGCGTCGAAGGGAGCGATCACGATGTCATCCTCCGACTTGCGAATGTTCGCGCTGGTCCTGCTTGTCGCCTTCCTCGCGCAGGGTGCGGCCCGGGCCGGCGACCTTGAAGACTGCACCGGCACCACCGCTGACAAGATCGAGGCGGGCTGCGCGGCGATCCTCAATGATCAGTCTCGGTCGGCGGAAGATCGGCTGAAGGCCTATGTGGCGCGGTCGCGTTACTATGCGGCGCACGTCAAGTACGACGCCGCGGCGACGGATGCCGACGCCGCGCTTCAGCTCGATCCGAAATCCCTGCCAGCGCTGTTTGCGCGCGGCTTTGCGCGGCAGCGGCTCGGCAAGTTCGACGACGCGCTCGCCGACTACAACCAGGCGATCGAGCTCGATCCAAAAAGTGCGCCTGCGATGGCGGCTCGCGGCGGCCTGAAGAACGACCAGAAGGCATGGGCGGATGCGATCGCCGATTACAGCCAGGCGATCACCATGCGCCAGGACTTTGCCCAGGCCTATGTCGGCCGCGCCCGCGCCTATGTCGAGACTGGCCAGCTCGACTCGGCGCTGAGCGATCTCAACGCGGCGGTCGCGATCAATCCGAATGTGCCGGGCGCTTTTTTCTGGCGCGGCCAGGCCTATCGGCACAAGGGCGATGCCGATCACGCGCTTGAGGATTTTTCGCGGGCGATTGCACTGTCGCCGCAAACCGAGATTGGGTCCTATTATGCGCGGGGACAAATCTTCAGCGCCAAGGGCGATTATGCCCGCGCCATTGCCGACTTCGATAAGGTGATGGCGATCTCGCCGAATGGCCCGGCCGCGCAGTCGGCCCAGCAGCAAAAGCAGACCGCGGCAGCGATGCAGGCGGAGCTTGCCAAGGTGCATGACGGGCAGGGGCAGCCGTCGCCGGCTTCCAAGCAGGCCGCGACGTGGCCTCCTGCGGCGCAGCCTATACCGGTTCCGCCGCGCCCTGTTTCGCCCAATGTCCCTTCCGCGCGGCAGGTGGTTACGGCGCCCGACGGATCATCTGCGCTTCAGACCTCCCGGGAGATCGGGCAATTGATGGCGCAACGGAAATATCCCGAGGCGATTGCGCGGCTCGATGGTGTCCTCGCTGCCGCGCCCGGCGACGAGCAGGCCCGTCGGCTTCGCGTCACGCTACTGATTCTGGTCACTCGCTTTTCGGAAGCCAGGGCCGACATCGATGAGGTGCTTAAGCTTAAGCCGGACGACAAACAGATGCTTGTGAATCGCTCTATCGCGTCGATGGGGATGAGGCAACTGGACCAGGCGTTAACCGATGTCAATCGCGCGCTCGCCGTCGATCCGAACAATGCGCTGGCCTATCTCAGCCGAGCCACGATCTACCGTCTGACCGGAAAGTACCAGGACGCCATCGACGATTGCGGCCGGTCGATCTCGCTCAGTCCGAAGGAAGCCGGAACCTATGCCGAGCGCGGGCAGGTGTATATGGCGGTCAATCAGCTCGACAAGGCGCTGGTCGATTTCGATCAAGCGCTCGCCATCAATCCGCTGAACGACATGGCGCGCGCCTCGCGCGGTCTCGCCTTGCTGCTGAAAGGCAACAATTCCGAAGGTCTGGTGGATATCAAGAACGCGCTCGACCGCAATCCAAACAATCAGACGGCAGAACTCGGGCAGGGGCTGGCGATGCTGGTCTCAGGTCAGTACGACCGTGCGATCGTGGCGCTCAACCAGATCATAGGCAAGAGCGGCGCCAATGATGCTTTCGCGCGAACGCTGCGTGCGCGCGCCTATCTCGGCAAAAACGATACGACGGATGCCTTGACCGATCTCAATCTCGTGCTTGGCACGCATCCCAACGACGCCAATGCGCTCGGCCTGCGCGGCCTCGCCTACATGGTGACCCGCCAGTACGACAAGGCGCTCGACGATCTGTCCAGGGCGATCGCACAACAGCAAACGGTCGAAAGGTATTTTGAGCGCGCCGCAATCTACGAAGCGCAAAACAAGATCGACAAGGCAACCAACGATTACAAGAGCGCTACCGAGCTGCAGCCGAAAACGGTGTTCGATATCGCCGCTCAGGCACAGGCGAAGCAGAAGGTTCAGCAGCTCGGAAAACGCATCCCCTGCGACTCCGGCCGGGGCGGCAGGGACGATACTTGCTTGTAAGGTACGATCCGAAGGCGAGCTGCATTTTCCGAGAGGATCATGCGCAGAGAACGGCCATTCACTCCTCGCCCGAGAGCAGCGCGGCATTGCCGCCGGCCGCCGCGGTGTTGATGGTCACCGTCTGCTCGGTGGCGAAGCGCGCGAGATAATGCGGGCCGCCGGCCTTGGGGCCGGTGCCGGAGAGGCCATGGCCGCCGAACGGCTGCACCCCGACCACCGCGCCGATCATGTTGCGATTGACGTAGATATTGCCGGTCGATAGCCGCGCGACGATGGTCTCCACCATGTCGTCGATGCGGGAGTGGATGCCGAGCGTGAGGCCAAAGCCGGTCACCTCGATCGATCGCAGCACGTCTTCCAGCCGTTCGGCCTCATAACGCACCACGTGCAGGATCGGGCCGAATACCTCCTCGGTGAGCTCGCCAGCGTCGTTCAATTCGAAAATATGCGGCGCGACGAAAATTCCCTCCGGGGCGGTGCCTGCGTAATGCACCCGCGCCTCGCGCTTCATGCGCGCGATATGCGCATCCAGCCGCGACTTGGCTTCCGCGTCGATCACGGGGCCGATATGGGTCGAGGGATCGGAAGCATCGCCAATCTTCAATTCGCGCGCGGCGCCCGCGATCATCTCGATCATGCGATCGGCGACGTCGTCCTGCACGAACAGAAGCCGCAGCGCCGAGCAGCGCTGGCCGGCGGAACGAAATGCCGAGGTGACGACATCGTCGGCGACCTGTTCGGGCAGTGCGGTGGCGTCCGCGATCATGGCATTGATCCCGCCGGTCTCGGCGATCAGCGGCACGATCGGGCCGTCCTTGGCCGCGAGCGTGCGGTTGATCGCGCGCGCAACTTCGGTCGAGCCCGTAAAGACGACGCCGGCAATCCCGGGATGCGCGACCAGCGCCGCGCCGATCCGGCCGTCACCCGGCACGAGACGCAGCGCGTCGGCGGGGATGCCGGCCTCGTGCAGCAGCCGGACCGCTTCGGCCGCAACCAGCGGCGTCTGCTCAGCGGGCTTGGCGACGACGGCATTTCCGGCCATCAGCGCCGCCGTGACCTGGCCGAGAAAGATCGCCAGCGGAAAATTCCAGGGCGAGATCGCGACGAAGACGCCACGGCCGCGCAGGCGTAACATATTGCTCTCGCCGGTCGGGCCCGGCATGGCTTCGCCGGCGCCGAACAGCTTTCGCCCCTCAGCGGCATAGTAGCGGCAGAAGTCGGCGGCCTCGCGCAGCTCGGAGAGCGCGTCGTCCAATGTCTTGCCACCCTCGCGCTGCAGCAACGCGATGAAATGCGCCGCACGGCTTTCGAGCAGATCGGCGGCTTTCTCCAGCGCGGCGGCCCGTTGAGCGGTTGGCGTCGCGCTCCAGCTCTTGAAGCCGCCGCGTGCAGCGGCAACGGCCGCGTCGGCCTCGGCCGGCGTCGCATCGGATATGCTGACCGCCGACGGCACGCTCTCTGCCGCGATCGCGACGACAAGCTGATCGAGCGCAACGCGCTCACCGAACTCGATGCCGCGCGAATTGATCCGCTGTGGCAACAACAGATCGCGCGGCAGGGGGATGTTGGGATGTCTGGCCTGCGCGGGACTGCCGATGATCTCGGCCGGCCGCTTCAGCAGGGTTTTGATTGGCACGGCATCGTCAGCGGCGAGCGCGACGAAAGAGGAGTTGGCGCCGTTCTCCAGGAGCCGCCGCACCAGATAAGCTAGGAGGTCGCGGTGGCTGCCGACGGGGGCATACGTGCGATAGGCAAGCTCGGGGCGATCCTCGGCAAGGCGTGCATAGAGCGCGTCGCCCATGCCATGCAGGCGCTGGAATTCGAAACCGCTGCTGCCGTCAGCGACTTCGAGCACGGTCGCGACCGTCAGCGCATTGTGGGTGGCGAATTGCGGGAACAGACGCGGCCGCAGCTCCAGAAGCTTGCGCGCGCAGGCGACATAGTTGAGGTCCGTCATCGCCTTGCGGGTGAAGACCGGGTAGCCGTCGAGCCCGCGCTCCTGCGCGCGCTTGATCTCGGTGTCCCAATAGGCACCCTTGACCAGCCGCACCATCAGGCGGCGATGGTGCGCGCGTGCCAGCGCACCGATGTAGTCGATCACCTCGGAGGCACGCTTCTGATAGGCCTGGATCGCAAGGCCAAAGCCGTCCCAGCCAGCGAGCGAGGCCTCGCCGAGGGTGGCCGCGATCACATCGAGCGATAGTTCGAGCCGATCGGCTTCCTCGGCGTCGACGGTGAAATTCAGGTCAAAGGATTGGGCGCGGCGGGCGAGATCGACCAGCCGCGGCACCAGCTCGGTCATCACCCGGCCGCGGCTCACGGCCTCGAAGCGCGGATGCAGTGCGGAGAGCTTGACGGAAATACCCGGCCGGTCGGGCAGGGGACGGTTGCCGGCGGCGCGTCCGATCGCGTGGATGGCGATGGCATAGGCTTCGAAATAGCGCTCGGCGTCGGCGGCCGTGCGCGCGCCTTCGCCCAGCATATCGAAGGAATAGCGCGGGCTCCTTGCCGACTGCGATTTCGCGCGGGCAAGCGCGGCTTCGATGGTCTCGCCGAGCACGAAATGGCTGCCCATCAGCCGCATCGCCTGGCGGGTTGCCGCGCGTACCGCGGGCGCGCCGAGCCGCTTGGCGAGCCGGCCGAGCGTTCCTTCCGGCGTCTCGCCGGGCTGGATCACCCGCGCCGACATTCCGAGCGCCCAGGTCGAGGCATTGACCAGGAAGGCCGAGGACTTGGTCTCGTGATGGATGAAATCACCCTCGCCGAGCTTGTCCTCGATGAACTGGTCGGCGGTGCGGGCATCCGGCACGCGCAGCAGCGCTTCGGCCAGCACCATGAGTGCCAGCCCCTCCTTGGTCGACAGCGCAAACTCGCGCAGCATATCCTCGACGCCGCCCAGCGGGTCGTCATTGCTGCGGATCGCCTCGATCAGCCGCGTCGCAGTGCGGTCGATCCGTTCATCCTGCTCTGCCGCCGGATGGGAAGCCGCAAGCAGGCGAGCCGCAACGGCGACCTCGTCCGGCGCATAAGGCGCGGCGAACGGCGGAGGAGCAGGCGAATCGGACGTCATGGCTTGCCTTGAAATGCCGGTGTCTTATCACGAGAACCGGTTCGGGCAGTGCAATAAACGTCCTATGTACGGGAAGAGCGTTTGGTGCGCTCTTACCGAAGGCAATCATTTCCGATGAAATGGTTTGAAGCCCCCTCCCGGATTTAGGTCCGGGAGCGTGCGCGGTCCGAGCTAAACCTTAATGTTCTCTGCCGAGGTCTTGCCGCGATTAGCGATCTCTTCGTATTCGATCGTCTGCCCTTCGTTAAGCGTCGAAAGCCCTGCCTTCTGCACCGCCGAAATGTGAACGAAAACGTCCTTCCCGCCGGACGAGGGCTGGATGAATCCATAGCCCTTGGTCGGGTTGAACCACTTGACCGTACCTTTAGCCATTAGTCGTCTCCGCGGGAGTAATAAATAATCAAAAGGCGAACAACCGGTCCCCGCACACCGGCATCATTCGGCGAAGCAGAATACGACGGTTGTGGCAAGCTGGGTAGCTTAAACAAGCATCGGAATCCGCCCGAAACGTTCGATATCGCGGCGCATTTGAGGCTTTTTCGCGGTTCTGGAGCATGATCCGGAAAAGCCTGCCCCGCACTTGATGCGGGGTGGATACCGGCTTTCCGATAAGATCACGCTCAATCAAAAGGCTTGCCCAGGCCCGCTCAATAAGTCGCGGCAAGATACTCGACGATCTTCGGCACGTCGGCATTGTCGATCGGAGCGCCATAGACCTTGACCATCTTGGTCACTTCGGCTTGCCAGAAATCCTTCTTGGACTTGGCATCCCGCGCCTGGGTATTGATGTAATCGGCCGAATGGCACCCTGAGCAATTGTTCTGCACCACGTCGAGATTGGGGCCAGGCTTGAACGCCGCGGTCTCGTCGGGAAGCTTGTAGACGACGGGCACCGCGCGCACCGCGACAAGGCCGAGCATCGAGGCAGCCGCCAGCGCCAGGAGAATCTGATTCCGCATGATGGTTCTCCTTCAGGCGACCGTGACGCGATAGGTTTCGATGACGTTGCGTAAGTACCCGGCCGGATTCCACCTGGGCTCGGCCGGTTGCACTTCGCCCGCATTGCTGGTCGCGCGCACCTTCAATTCGTAGCTTCCGGCCGCGAGCTTCACCGGCAGCTTCCATTCCCGAAACGAATATTTGCTGATCTCGTGGGCGAGCTTGGCCGGCACCCAGGTGTTGCCGCCGTCGGTCGAAACCGCGACTTCCTTGATGCCCTTGCCGCTGTCGAAGGCGATGCCCTTCAGCACGGTCCGGCCCGCCTTCAGCTTCGCGCCATCGGTCACGTTGGTGATGAAGGAGCGCACGGTGAAGCGGTTGATCGGGATGGTGGCCTTCGGCGCGGTGCCCGGCTCGACGCTGTTGTTGGGCGTGTCCGGGATGCGATAGGCGGACTTCATCCAGAAGCCGTCGAACTCGTGGTCGAGGACGGTGATCTCGTTGAGGTGCTTGACCCAATAGGTGCCGTAATAGCCGGGCACGATGAGGCGGAGCGGAAAGCCGTTGAGGACCGGCAGATCCTCGCCGTTCATGCCATAGGCCAGCATCACCTCTCCGTCGCTTGCGTGGTCGATGTCGAGCGCCTTGGCGAAATCCGGCGTCGTGTCCATCACCGGGCCGTCGAGGCCGCCGAACATAACCTGCTTGGCACCAGCCTGCACGCCGGCCATGTCGAGCACGGTCTTGAGCGGCACGCCATGCCAGCGCGCGCATCCCATTGCGCCGTTGCCGAGCTGACCGCCGGCGACGCGCGGGGTGAAAAAGCCGCGGCTGTTGCCGGAGCACTGATTGACGGCGACGATCTCGGTCGCCTTCAGCTTGCGGATATCCTTGAGCGACAGCGTCAACGGCTTGTCGACCTTGCCCTTCACCTCAAGCGTGAACTTGTCGGGATCGATATTGAGCGGCACGCCGGCGAGATGATAGCGCACGAAGAACGCATTGTTCGGCGTGATCGGGCCGTCGTTGAAGATGGAGAAGGGCGTCTCGAGCTGCGGCGGCCGGCTGGTCAGGCCGATCATCGGCCGCTTCTGCGGATAGGACACGACGGGCCGTTCGCCATTGTCGAACGGCAGCGTCACCGTATCGGCGAGCGCGCGCGTTGAGGCAAAACCCGTGGCAAGCGCGGCCACACCGGCGCGCTTCATCAACTCTCGTCGATCGAGCATATGGCTTCCTCCGAAGCTTCTTGGTCTGAACCGGTCATCACCGGAATCGAAGCTGGGAGTGGTGCATGGCAGCGAAGGTGAGTCAAATAGTGGCTTGGTGCAAGCGGTTGCAATGCACAAGCACAAATGAAAATCCCGGCCGCCTGTCTCGGTGACCGGGATTTCCACGCAGAGGAAGGCTCGCGATCAGTAGCAGACGTTGACGAGACGCATCCGGTAGCCGAACGGGGTCAGCACCGGCTGGCTCACGAGGCAGCCATCGCCGACGCCGACATAGCCAACGCCGAAGTGCGGATGATGGAAGCCCCAGCCGCCACCCCAGCCACCGCCGAAGCCGAACGGCTTCGCCGACGCGGCGGTCGGAGCGAGAGCTGCAGCGCTGATCGTGGCAGCGGCAACGAGACCAAGAGCAAACTTACGAAACATCGTCATTCTCCAAATAATGCGCCGCGAGCGTTTCGCTTCCGGCGCGGGTTGCAGTCATACCCACCGTCCGTCAGTCGAATGCTCGAAGATTCGGGTTCGCGGAAATATCCTGAACAAACGTTCAGATGTGCCGGAGGTCACATACGGATTTGTGCAGGGCGCGGCTTACGCCGCCACGGTTGCGAGCTTGTCGATGAGTGCCGACAGCGCCTTCGTTTCCGTCACCACGCGAACCGTCATCGGCTCGGCACGGCCGCGAATCTCGACCTCCTGCCGCGGCGGGTCGTTGTCGGAAAGGCCCGCGGTGTTGTGCACCTCGTCCGAGATGATGGCTTCGCAGGCGAGCGACTTGGTCATGTCCTGTAGGCGCGCGGCGACATTGACGGGATCGCCGAGCGCCGTGAACACCATGTGGTCGCGATAGCCGATGTCGCCGACGATCACTTCGCCGCCGTGAATGCCGATGCCGAAGCGGATCGGCTCGCGCAGGTCGTGGCTCAGGAACTGGTTCAGCTCATCGATATTGTGTGAGATCAGCGCCGCTGCGCGGATCGCCTGCCGGCAGGCGGTCTCTGCCGGTACGGTAAGCCCGAACAGCGCGAGCATGCCGTCGCCGACGAACTGATTCGGCCGGCCGCCGCATTCGATCACCGCCTGCGACACGGCGGCGAGAAAGCGATTGACGACGAACACCGTGTCGAACGGCAGCATCTTCTCGGCAAGCCGCGTCGAGCCGCGCATATCGACGAACAGGCTGACCAGATAGCGCTCCTCGCCGATGCGAGCCGGGTGCGACGCATGCGTGTTGGCCGAAGCGAGGCTGGGTATGAAGAGCTGGAAGAAGGAGAGATCGGAGGTCGGCCGCAACTGGCACGCCAGCCGGATCGACGGGTCGTTGGCGCCGACGCGGGCGAGCACGAAGGCTTCGCGCTGAGACGGCTCCGGCAAGGTGGCATGATCGCCGATCACGCGGATGCGGCAGGTCGAGCAGCGTGCGCGTCCGCCGCAGACGCTTGCATGCGGGACATTGTTGCGCAGGCTCGCCTCGAGCACGCTCAGTCCCTTGGGCACGCGGACCGTGCGGCCGTTGCCATAGGACAGGCTGATCATGCCGCCACGGCGTTCGTTCAGCGCCCGCGCCGCGCGGGCCAACACGACGATGACGATCAGGCCGAGATAGCCCGAGATGAAATAGGTGATGATGTCGTTGAGCACATCCTGCTCTGCTGGCGTCCCCAGATTGCGCTCAGACAGGTTGCTCGCCTGCCAGCTTGCTTCCTGGCTCAAAGCGACGACGGCGCGCCCGCCCTGGTAGAAGCCGAGCAACGCCAGCGTTGGAATCAGCACGGCGGCCGCGAGCAGGAACGGTGCGGCGCGCTTGAAGAACGCCTTCATGCGCAACCAGAAAAAAAGACCGATGCAACCGTGAATCCAGGCGATGGTGAGCACGAGCGCAATCTGCACGCCCTTGGACGGATGCGAGACCCAGAAGGCATAAAGCTCCTGCGGATAAAGCTTCTCCTGGGCGAACAGGCTTTGTCCGAGCCGGGCGCCAATGACGTGAAACGCGACCAGCGCCGGGATGCTCAGCCCCAGCACCAGCTGCAGCGGCTCCAGCGCGGCCCAGCTGAATTGCCGGCGCTGGTAGAGCGCCCAGAAGCCGAGGCATGAATGGATCAGCGCCGAGCCGTAGAAGATGATCGCGATGGGGGGGAACTGCCAGAACAGCGTGTGGTAGTAGACGCCCTCGGCCAGCGCATCGAGCGAGATGTTGCCGAGCGCGTGGTTGAGGAAATGGCTGATCAGGTAGCTGAACAGCACCAGGCCGCAGACCAGCCGCACCTGTCGCACGCCGATACCACGGAAGAACGTCCTGATCGGTGCGGCGGAAGATGAGGTCACGTGGTCCATATCAGCATTATCCGCTATCGCCGCCATCCATTCCAGAGGGTAGATCGCAAGTTGACTCGTCCGGTGTAGTCGGAGAGAAAGCGCCGTGACATTAACCCCTTCCGACCGCCGTTCTTCCGCCCGGCCCCTGATCATCGCCGCCATCGTGATTGCCGCGATGACAGCTTTGCGAATCATCTATGCCAGCCTGATCGATCTGCGCACCGACGAGGCCTATTACTGGACCTGGTCGAAGGAGCACGCGCTGTCGTTCCTCGATCATCCGCCTATGATCGCCTGGTTCATCCGGTTCGGCACCGCGATGTTCGGCGACACCAATCTCGGCGTGCGCTTTGGTGGCATCGTCGCGATGCTGGTCATGCAATTGCTGCTGGCCGACATCGCCCGCCGCGTGACCCGCGACACCAGAGCGATCGTCTTCGCATTATTGATGCCGGAGGCCGCGCTCTATTACGGGCTGCTGATGGCGAAGGTTGCGCCCGACGTCGCGCTGATCCCGTTTGCGGTCGCGATGATCTGGTCGCTGGTGCGGCTCGCTGAAAGCAATGACCACCGCTGGTGGCTTGCCGCGGGTATTTTCGGCGGGCTTTCGCTGCTGTCGAAATTCACCGTCGTGATGATGTTGCCCGCGGTCGCCGCCTTCATGCTGGTGCCGGACTGGCGGCTGCGCCAGCTGCGCTCGCCCCATCCATGGTTCGCGGCGCTGATCGCGATTGTGCTGTTCTCGCCGGTCCTGATCTGGAACTACCAGCATGACTGGGCCTCATTCCGCTTCCAGGCGGTGCGGGCGACCGCCGTGCACGAATTTTCACTGCGTACCGTCGGCGACTATATCGGCCTGCAATGGGGGCTGGTCGGCTTCGTTTTGTTCCCGGTCGTGCTGTCTGGATTAGTGCTCACCGCCTGGCGCGGCTATCGCAACCGCGAGCCGGTCGCGATCCTGCTGTCATCAGCGGTGCTGGTTCCCTTTCTCTATTTCTTCTGGAAGTCGCTGACGCTTCGGGTCGGCGACACCTGGCCGATGTTCATGTGGCCCGTCGGCTTTGCCGCGGCCGCGATCAACATCGCAATGCTGCCGCGCGAAGGCTGGCCGGGCTGGATGATCCGATCGACGATCAAATGGGTCAATGTAGCCCTCGCGACCGGCATCCTCTTCGTCATTCTAGTGGCGCTCTATTACCTCGTGGCGCCCTGGAACTTCATCGGCCGCGCCGATCCGATCGGCGGCGAGGCCGGCTACGAGCAACTGGTGTCGCGTGTGGAGGCCGAGCTGCAAAAGACCGGCGCGACCTGGATCGCAACCACCGACTATCGCACCTATGCGATGCTGCGCTGGTTCCTTGGGGACCGGCTGCCGGTGGTCGAGGTCACCGAGCGCGGCCGCTTCCAGGGCTTTGCCGATCCCGGCATGGACCGGATCAAGGACCACACTGGCCTCTATGTCGCGCGCGAGCCCGACCAGACGTTGCCGCTATGGGACCTGACCAGCGCCAAGCGCGAGCCGCTGGAGCGCGTCGACCGCGTCTGGCGCGGCATCGTGATGGATACCTATGCGCTGGAAAAGCTGACCGGCTGGACCCCAGAGTTGTCCCCCCCGCCGGATACGCCTTTCTTCCGCTGGCGCGTGCTGGCGGGGGATGCAATACGATCAAACCGTATTGTCTTTAACAAGGATCGCGACAAGCGACATCTATCGGGAGAAACCCCCCATGTTTGTTCGAATGGCGGCCTTGTTTGTTCGAATAGCAGGCTTGGCGCTGACCGTTTTTGCCTTCGTTCAGCCGGCTAGGGCCGAATATCCAGACCACGCCATCAGGATCATTGTGCCGTTCGCGCCGGGCGGCGGCACCGATGTGTTGGCGCGCATCATCGCGCAAAACCTGGGCAGCAAATGGGGCCAGTCGGTCGTGGTCGAGAACCAGCCGGGTGCCTCGGGCGCGATCGGCTCCCGCAACGTCATGAAGGCTGCTCCCGACGGCTATACGCTTTTGATGGCCTCGACCGGTTCGCTGATGGCGGTCTCGGCGGCATCGGAGAGCAACGGCCCGTTCGACGTCAACAAGGTGCTGACCCCGATCGTGATCGGCGCCGCACCGCCTTATCTCCTGGTCGCCAATCCGAAACTGCCGGTGAAGACGACCGAAGATCTGATCCGCTACGCCAGGGAGAAGCCGGACGGCCTGACCTATGGCTCCTCGGGCGTCGGCGCGGCATCGCATCTGTCGGGTCTGTTGTTCGCTGGCCAGACCGGCATCAAGATGCTGCATGTGCCCTACAAGGGCACGGAGCCGGCGGTAACCGATCTGCTCGGTGGCCGCATTGACGTCATGTTTGCGCCGGGACCGGTGGTGCAGCAATTCGTCAAATCCGGGCAGCTGAAGGCGCTTGGCGTGACCGACACGCAGCGCTCGAAATTCTATCCGGATGTGCCGACGGTGGCTGACGCTGTGCCCGGCTATGAATCCGTCGGCTGGTTCGGGTTGCTCGCGCCGTCGCAGGCGCCGTCCGACATCGTCCACAGGATCAATGCAGTCATCGTCGAGGCGATGCAGACCCAGGAATTCCGCGATCATCTGGCGACACTGGGCGCAGAGCCGAAGCCGCAGACGCCGGAAGAGTTCGGCCGCTACATCAATGCCGACGTTGCCAAATGGAGCAAGGTCGTGAAAGACAACAACGTGCAATTGCCTGGAGGAAAGTAAGTCATGCGTCTTGCAACTTTTGTCGATCCGCGACGCGAAAACGATGCGCGGTTCGGCATCCTGAGCGGCGATGACATCGTCGATGTCGTCGCCGCCGCGGACGCGCTGCACCGCGCGGTGCCGGCGACCTCGGTGAAATCAGCGCTCACCACCGGCGCGCATACGCTTGCCGCGCTGAAGGAGCTGGTGGCCGCCGCCGAGCGCGCGAAACTCGTGCGTCCGCTCGCGGGCCTGAAATTCCTGCCGCCGATCGCCGACCCGTCAAAGTTCTTCTGCGTCGGCAAGAACAACAGGAAGCACCGCGAGGAGCTTGCCGCCAACAAGATGCTGACCGAGGTGCCGAACGAGCCGACCGGCTTCATCAAGCTCACCAGCACGATGTCCGGCGACGGCGACGAGGTGGTCAAGCCCGAGAGCATCGTCAAGCTCGATTACGAGCCGGAGCTCTGCTACGTCATCGGCAAGCGCGCCCATGGCGTGAAGAAGGCCGAGGCGATGGACTACATCTCCGGCTTCACCCTCACCAACGACGTCAGCGCGCGGGAAATCCAGCAGCGCGAGGTGGCCTCCGGCAGCCGGTTCTGGACCGCCAAGAACATGCCGGGCTTTGCGCCGGTCGGCCCCTACATTCTCACCATGGATGAGGTGCCGGATACGGATAATCTTTGGGTCACCTGCCACGTCAACGGCCAGCCGCGGCTGCGCTCCAACACCGGCGACTATCTCTACAAGATCGCCGACGTGCTGGAACATTTCTCGCGCTATGTCGTGTTCGAGCCCGGCGATCTCATCGCTATGGGCGCTCCGAGCGGCGTTGCCGTCGGTCAGCCCAACG
>Ga0210410_10000802_pt1 | contig 31726 bp, 21 predicted proteins | sample IncBWC4MmetaG_FD_161058 | JGI IMG/M metagenome (GOLD analysis project Ga0210410, IMG submission 161058) | Forest soil microbial communities from Barre Woods Harvard Forest LTER site, Petersham, Massachusetts, United States - Inc-BW-C-4-M | ecosystem: Environmental > Terrestrial > Soil >...
CTCGACCGCCATTCGACGGAACTCATTCGGATACCGTCCCTTTCGTCTCCTCGCCACTTGCAGTTCCTTTCCCTGCAAAGTGTGCCATTTCCGTTTGTCTCAAAATAGGGGTTCAGTCCATGATGGCGTTTTTGATAGGAAGTTAGGATCCTAAACCCATCCTCTATGTGATTTTCCAGCCGGGAAAGCCACATCACTCGTGACCTTTAAATATGCGTCATGCCATTTGGAATCGTTCCAGCACTTTACGAAAGTCGCGGAATTCATCCAGGATACGCCTGGGACAGAATAACCGAGGCTAGTGAATAATTAGGCAGTAGATGTTGGTATGGACACTTTCGTCGGCTGCTGTTGGGGCGACAAGGCGGTTATGAGCACCCCAAGACTGCCTCAAGACTCGGAGGTTACCTTTTGTCTTTTGAATGGCATTGCCTGTAGGAATCCAACTTCGCCGAAGTTGGATTTTGTCCGCTGAGTGTTCTTCCGGAAAACAGGAAAATCACCTCAAAAACCACGGCTTAGGGCGTTTGGTATGGGTTCTACTTCGGAATTCAGGATTATTTGTTCAGACTTGCCCCATACCGTGATGGTGGCGCTAGGCTTCGCACCAGTTCCACCATCGGACACTTGGAATGAACTGCTTCGGCAGTGGCTCGATGGATAAGCTAGGTGCGTAAGAATAAAGTCTTAGTTCAAGGCTGGAAAGTGACATCGATCGAAAAGCTAGCATTGACTGGTTTTCCATTCAGTGATGGGTGCGTAGATTCCCAGTGTTTGGCGGCATCTTTGGCTTTCTTCAGGAAGTCCTGGTCTGCCGGACCGTCTTTATCAATACGAGTCACCTTGCCATTTCCGTCCACTACCACAATCAAGTGCAGAGTATAGGGTAGCTTTCCCGATTGTTTTGCCCCACTCGGCATATCAATTGTCGGGTTCCCGACCCAGCGCAGCGGCGAATCCATATCGAGTTTCGCGCAAGGAACGGTTTGTCCCTTGCTTTCAAGTGTTGGCTTTGAATCGGGACCGCATGAGATGGGTGGGACTACCGCTTTTCCTTGTTCTGAAAATACCTTGCCTAACTCTTGAATCGTTCCGGGAATTACATTTGTCACGTAGTTCTCCGCGGCAGGGCGGTTATGACCATTTCCCCGAGCGATCTCCTCAAATTCGTGAAGGACGTCTGTACGGAGACGATTGATGTCGCGCCCATCCCGTGCCTGCTGGTAGTCCTTCTCGGCCTTGTCGAAAGCTTGCTTGTCACCGGTTAATGCCCTTCTCAACTGCGATATTTGGTTATTCAGATTTTGAGTGAGGTCATCCGCACTCTTAAGCGTGGGAGCATCCTCGGCGCGACTCGAAAAGGTATTCAGTTCGTCTTGTAAGTGTTCGAGCCCAACAATGTCTTGTTTTTGAAGCAGAGGTTGGGCGCGGGACTTGATGGAATCGAGCTCTTGCTGTTCCGCGACAACAAGCGCCTTGCGTAGGCGCTCAGATGATTTCGGCCATTCCTGCATGTTGTCGAGCTTGCTTTTTGCACCGCGGTAAGAATGTGAGCGAGTGAGTTCCGAGATTGAATCGATCGCATTTTGGGCCGATGCAATCACGTCAAGCCTCTTTTTTGCTTCGTCCTTAAGCGTTCCCTTACGATCGACAATGGTGCGGAATCCATCGCGCGCTGCATCCCAATTTTCGTTTTGGAGGTCCTCGAGAGCTGCATCGTAATTTTTCTTATCGTCATTCAGCGCCCTTATTTTGTTCAGATACTCTTGCGCCTTGGGTCGCAGCGTGGAGTTCGGAATCTGCAAGCTGAGTAGATCGCGGAATTTGCGCCGGGCGGCATCGTAGTTTCCACCTCCGAAGAGTTGTTCTCCATCCCGGAAGAGCCCTTGCTCTTGGTCAGAGAGAGCGCCAGCGGTTTGCAAGGCCTCATCAATAACTTTCACCGTGCTTGCGGCCTCCGCTGCGTGCCACAAGTGCAAATTGAAAACCTCCTGCAAGACCTGCCGAGCTTGCGGGTTGCTCTTGTCTGCTTGGAGCAGACGGTTCCCCTCATCAAAGCGCGCCTGTTCTTTGCTTCGTTGCGCTTCTATGAACTCAATCTGCAGTGTTGCCTTATTTTCCAGTACGCCGTGGAGTGCTTGAATCTGTTTCCATTTCTCTTCCGATTGATCGGGTTCATTCTTGTCCCACAACCGCTCGGCTTCTGCGCGGAGGTTGTTCTCTGTTGCTGACAGAAGGCGGGACGCTCGAGAGGCTCTCCAGATGGGGATCCCGACGCCAAGGCATCCGATGAGCACGGCAGCGAGGACCCCACCGAGTATCAAGCGGCGATTCGATATCAACTTTGCCGGCGCCACCTGGGTTTTCGGCAGACGAGCTGTTGCGACGAACCACTGTTTCAAGAACACCACTGACGAGGCCAGTTGGGCTTTCACCGCCGCCATGGATCTGCCGATGTCCCACTTCGTCCGTGGAGCAACTTGTTGCACCTTGCGGATTTGAGGCTGGGGATACCTCGAGGTGGCGCCAGATTTCTGGGCAGGAACGCCTCCCGCGGATGTCGAAGGTTGGCTCCCTTCATTGAGATGCACGACAGACGATCGGCAAACAGGCGGGGCGGGAGGGGGCGTCTGACTGAGTACATTGGTTGCGGAAAATGGCAACGAATCCGTTGGCGAGCTGGACGGGGAAGGCCGCTTCTGCTGCACGTTTGCGGGTGGGCCGCCTGCGGCTGGCTTTGGGCTCGAATGCTTGTTGAGCGACGTCTTCTCAATTTGAGCGAGGAGTTGGTTGGCTCTGGGATCAGAAGGCTGTAGGATCTGGGTCGCGAACGCCTCCTTCAGTATTCGAGTTGCTTCTTCTAATTTCCCTCCCTCAACCAGCGTTTTTGCGGCATCCAGCCTCTCCTGCCCACCACGCCTGTTCTTCTCCTCCTGCTCCATTTTGGCTGCCTGGAGGAGACGCGACACTTGAGTGTCCGGGCCCAGTGTCGTTAGCGTCTGCTGCGCCAGATCAATGGCGTCGGTGAGCTCCTGGCGGTTGATTCTCTGCTGAATATCCCGAATCCGCCGCTGATATTCGTCCCGGACTTCCTGTTCTTTCTTCTTTTTTTCGGCTTCTTCCGACAGCTTCTGGAATCCTGGGTGACCACCAAACTCACGAAGCGCCTTTTGGGCTGCTGCAGCTGCCTCGGCGTACCTATTTGCCTGGAGCAAACCTTGAATGTGCGTCTCCAGCTGGCGTTCCTTCTCTCGAAGCTGCCGTTGCGTCAACTCGGCCCGCGCGTAGGCCACCAGTTCTTTCAGCTCAAAATCCTGATGATATTCGCGGAGCAGTGCATCTCCCTGCGCTACCACTTCTGCATACCGCTCTGCCCGAACTAGCTTACGCAACCCCTCCAACTCCTGAACCAGGCGCTCTTGTTTCTTCAGCTCCGATTCCCCCTGCTCGACCAGACCCCGCAATTTGCTGATTGCTGTATCCCCTGGATGCTGCTTCGCCAACTCCTCCAAAATCGCCCTCGCCTGAGCGAACTGCTGCTGCCCCAAAAGTTTCCGTGCTTGCCCCAACTGGCGCTGCTTCTCTTCTTCCGCCCAATCTTGCTTCGCGGTTTCCCGCAGCTTTAGCAATGCTCCCTCGCCGGGAAACTGTTTCAGCCCTTCCTCCAGCGCTGCCAAACATTCGTCATATTTCAATTCCATCCACAATCCCCGCGCCCGTTGCTGCAGTTCGCTTAGCTGTCTCCGCCGCTCTCTCCTGCCTTCCTCATCTGCGATCTGCTTCCTTAACTCGAGCACGCGAGGTTCTTCCGCACCCAACTTCGAAGCCTCTTGCAGTACCTCGCGCGCTTCCGTCAGCGCCCCTTCCGCCAGCCGCTGTTTGGCAAATCTTAGTTGTTGTTCCAATTGCTCGGCGGATTTCGCCGCTTCTTCTATTTCCTTTTGCAATAGCTTCGCCGGTTCGTTTCGTGAATCCAATCCCAAGGCTGCGACCACTTCTCCGCGCGCTTCCGCCAACCTGCGCGCCTGTAAGTGTCCCAGCGCACGATCCAGGTGATTCTGGATTCGCGGCAGAATCTCCTGCCGGCGGACCTCCTTGGATACTTGGTCCAGCAAACTCTTGGCCGGCATATTGGTGATATCAATCTGAAGAGCTTTGCGAAGCAGTTCTTGCGCGCCACGATAATCTTTAATTTCGATCAATCCATCGCTATCGGCCAGTAATTTCTTGACGGTTTCCTGTTGCGCCTGTTTCCAGAGTGCTCCGAGATCGCGAAGCACATCCGGCATGCTCTGCAGCCGGGCGGATGCCGACTTTTCCAACATTTGCTTGATAACGTTCTCGAGATTTTCCGAGCAATCAGGGCAGAGGCTCCGCAACGCCGGAGGATCCTCATTTATGACCTTAAACATCAGCGCCGCTTCTGATTCGGCCGCGAAAGGCTTTTGATAGGCTATGAGTTCATAGAGAGTCACACCTAGCGCCCAAATATCGGTGCGCGCGTCGGCGCGTTCACCCTTATATAACTGAGGCGCCATGTAAGCTCGCGAGCCGACCACCAGGTTTGGCTGGGTCATGGAAAAATCGACCACGCGCGCGATGCCGAAATCGACGATCTTGGCCACTCCTTCAGCGGTTACCATGATGTTCGCGGGTTTGATGTCGCGGTGGATTACACCGTGTTCGTGGGCGTAAGCAAGTCCCTCACTGGCACGAACCAGATACCCAAGTTTCACCGCCAGTGGAATCGGGGCCTTCCGCGTGATCAGCCCCTCCAGGGTTTCGCCATCGATGTACTCCATGGCGATGAAGGGAGTGCCGTTTTCCTCTCCGAGTTCATAGATGGTGACGATATTGGGGTGCTGGAGGGTGCCCGCAGACCGTGCTTCCTGATAGAAGCGCTTCAGCAGGGTATCGTTGCCGGCCAGATTGTTGGTAATCGTCTTGAGGGCGACAAGCCGGTTGATGAATGGGTCGCGGGCCTTATAAACTACACCCATCCCTCCTCGACCTAATTCAGACACAATTTCGTACTTGCCGAGGCGTTGCACGGCTGGGCTCCTCGCTTGTTGTGAATCCTATCAGAAAATGGGCTGGTAGTCGTTGCGGGAGCGCAGTCAAGCCGAGGGCACGGGCACCTCATACCCTTTTGACCTGCCCGACCCCCTATTCGATGACATCTAAGGTACGACCGTGGTTGTGCCTGATGCAGAGGCGGATCTCTGATGGCAAAACGACACAGCCTGCAGAAGCTTTTTAGTTATTAATACTGCTGCATCTTATTTTATCTTGAGGTTGGCGCACCCCAGGGCATCGCCCAGCTCGCATCCCTTCCGAAAGAGCTGCGCCGCACGATTCTTATCTTTCGCCACTCCCCAACCGTGAAGGTACTTGAACCCCAAGAACCTACAACCCTTTGCAACGCCCCCATCGCAGCCCTTTTGTAAGAGTTGGACGGCCTTGCTCTCATCCATGGCCACTCCTTGGCCACCGCTGTCGTACATCGTGCCAAGACTCGTGCAACCCTCTGCATCACCCCCCTCGCAGCCCTTTTGATAAAGCTGGACGGCGCGACTCTCATCACTCGCCACCCCTCGACCGATGAAGTACATGTCACCCAATTTCCTGCAACCGCCAGCATCGCCCCCGTCGCAGGATGCCTGATAAGAGTTCGCCGCTTCCGTCAGGATCTCATTTGCTTCGAGCAAGGTACCCCGTTTATAGAGCTCTCCAGCTGGCCTGGCGGGAGGAGTCAACGGAGAAGTGGATGAGGTACTCACCGGGGGAGTCGCGGGGGGAGTCACCGGAACAGTTGCGGGAAGGCTCACGGGAGGATTCGTGGGAGGATTGATGGACGGAGCGGCGAGAGGAGCGGCGGGAGGAGTGGTCGGAGGAGTGGCGGGAGGGTTCGGTTGCGGTGATGCCACAGCGATAGTAGCATTCTGTGATGCTTGCCGCTCCTGCGCTCCATTGTTCGTTGATCCGCCAATGATTTCCATACTCTTGCCGGTTCGGGAGAAAATGGGCGGTTGTGGAGTCAGTTGAACGATCACTGGTGGCTTAGCCGCCGATGTTTGAGCAGACGCCGCCTTCTCTTCGCGCGCTGCGTCTTCGCCTTTCTTTACATACGCGCACCCCTTGCCATCTCCCAGATCGCAGGCCTTCTGAAAAAGCTCCGCAGCGCGATTGCCATCCTCTGCCACTGCTAGGCCGCTCTTGTACAAGCCGCCTAAAGCCAGGCAACCCTGCCCGTCACTCCCATCGCAAGCCTTTTGATAGAACTGCATGGCAATATTGAAATCCTCTGCCACTCCCCACCCGTGCTCGAAACTTTCGCCCAGCGCAAAGCAACTGACCGACCCGCCCCGATCGCATGCTTGCTGGGTGCTGCCCAGCAGCGCGGCTGAATTTGCCGGTTTAATTCTGGAGTCGTAAGTCACACCTAGCACAACAAGCGAAGCAACAACGGCACATGCGATCAGAATAAGGGCGGTTCTGAAGCCTGATCGCATAGGACTAGCTTCGACCGATGCGGCTGGGACTCTCGCGATCGGACTTTCCGTGGAAGCATCTTCCAGGATCGAGGTCTCCTTGTAGGTCGCGGTTCTAGCTATCAAAGAGGCTTCGAAAGAGGGCGGCGGGAGAGGCCCTTGCTGGAAGGGCGATGGTGTTTGAAACGCGAGTTCCTTGGCATGGGACCCAAACATCGCGGTAGCTTCGCCGCTAGTGACTGGCGTCGCAGTAGGCGCATCATTCCAAGAAAGCTGAGCCTCGACAAGATTCAGCTCTCCAAGAAAGGCCTGCGCATCGTGCGGGCGCTGTTCGCGATCTTTCGCCAGCAGCTTTAGCACGAGCGCATCCAGCTTAGGGTGTTGCGCTAATTCGGGATTGAACCTGCTGGGCGGCTCAGGAATTTCGTCCAAGTGCGCGCGCATCCACCCTTCGTTGGTGTGGGCGTGCAATGGCAGACGTCCTGTCAGCATCTCGTACCACACGACTCCGAGCGCGTAGAGGTCTGCCCGCCCGTCCAGTGCGCTCGATTTCATGCCCTTCCACTGTTCTGGCGAACCCTGCGCAGGGGTCAGCAGATAGCGCGTGCTTTGAGTGGAGGAGCTCTCTTTGATCGCCACAATTCCGAAATCAAGTGCCGGCTCAACCGGTCGATGCAACACCATATAACCAGTTGATCTGACAGTGGTTCCCATCGAGCATCGATCTGAACGGCATTGCTCAATCAAAACCTAAACAGGGCTTTTGTTTTGTTTGAATTGGTGCCGGTGAGCGAATTCAGCCTCCTAGACGCATATAAGAAGATTTTGAGCAGGTGTTGCATCGACCCATTGAGACCACCAGTATTTTCGGGATATCTCGTCCTTGGGAATCTCGCGCGAGAAGGATGTTCTCCGGCTTGATGTCCCGGTGGACCATGCCGAGGGCATGCGCGGCGGCAAGACCTTCCGCGACACTGCGCACGATCCCCAAAGTTCGCATCAGGGGGAGAGGGCCTTGGGTGGCCTGTAACAGTTGGCGCAGGCTTACCCCGTCCACGTAATCCATAACGATGAAGAAGCTCCCATCGTCGGCTTGATCCAGGTCGTCCACATGCACCACATTGGGGTGCCTCAGACGGCGTGCAGCCTGGGCCTCCTGGCGGAATCGGCGCACAAACTCCGCATCGTCCGTGGGGGCCATTACCTTCAATGCCCGAACCTCTTCAAAGGCGATGTGCTCGGCCTTGTACACGGTGCCCATGCCACCACGCCCAAGCTTGGCGATAATTCTGTATTTCCCTCTAATCAGAGTTCCCGGCGGCAAATCGGACGCGGCCAGAAGCACGGCTCCGTCGGTCGGGCAGGTTTTGCGCTCGTCCGGATAATTCGTCGTGCAGATGGGGCATCGTTTCATTGGCATTCTCGGCTCGGTTGCGTCGTACGGAAAATTCTCGAAACGCGCGAGGGCGCATTCCTGAAAGCTGACTGACTGGAGAAGAACGTTTGGCAGTCACACAGTGGCCTAGCCTGGGCTTGGATCCCATGGCAAAGAACGCAGAATCCTTACCAAGTCCCAGAGCTGCGTTCGGGCGACCCGAAATACAGAACTTTCGGTGCATCGTTTTGGCTGGAAAAGAGCTACTCGGCTGGATTTTTATCCGTTTGCCATACCTGTCCCGTCCCTGTGCATTGCGCTCAACTTCCAGTTGGTTCCCTACTCCTGTCAAGCTTCTCTTCGAGCGTCGCTATTGACCTATCTCATTTCGTGACCGGAATGTTCTTGAACGAATTTTCGTAGGTTTTCTCGTGTGGCAACCCGCGGCTTATGTAATCACCGAGAAAGAGGATGTCCCCGTTCTTGGCGTCCACTAGTGCTACCCTAGACTGGAACACCGGCGTCCCGGACAGCGCCATACCGAGCAATCCCCCCGTCATGAACGATTTTCCTTTCGTTTCCTGAGATCCCGTCGAACGGACGATCACGAGCGCGTCAGCGGTGCCCTTTGTGTTCAGAACCGCCACAGAGTCACCCAACGTGAAGCGCCCTTTGCGCACGTCCTTGTCATGTTTAAAAAGCTGCGCTGCAACTTCGTCGAACCGCTTCTGAACGTCGGCCAATGCGTACTTGAGTTCATCGTTTCCCTTAAGCGCGTCGTCAGTAAACGGGTTGTCGACCGAAACGCCACGATTTGTGAGCGCCACGGAGACGCCGGAAGCCATTTCGGTACCCGCCGTGTCAGCTTCCTTGGCCATCCCCTCCACGCCTTTGACCCCGCGCTTGCTTTCCTCAACGATGGGCGGCAGCAAAACGACCGATTTAATGTTGGCCTCCTTGGATTTGAGTCTGGGATGTACGAAGTCGGATGCTTGGACTGAGACGAAAAAGAGCATAACCAGTGCCACTGCCATTGCGGAATAGCGAATCCTGTGTGTCATCGAAGTCTCTCCTTCAATCGGGATTGTGAACAATGTCACTGGCCCACTACTCGCTGCAACGACTCGACGCGTACCTTGATACGATTCTTATCGAGTTCACTAGGACCAAGTTCAAGGTATTTCTGATAAGCTGCAAGAGCATCCTTGTTTTTCCCTTGCTTCTCATAGAGCTGTCCTAGCCCCAAATAAGTCTTGGCATACTGGGGGTCGGCTGTTAGAGCCTTCTGATAACTTTGTTCCGCCAAGCGGCTGTTGTCTTGCCAGACTGCTTGCCCGGGAGGCTTTGACAAGAGCTCACGTTCTTCCTCGTCGGGAGTAAACTTTCGCTGCAAGCTCTGGATCTCTTTCTTGCCACCGCCAGTTAGCTCATCGTCCGTTGGATGAGGAGTCCACGGCCCCAGCGCCCGGTAAGACTCGCCGAGGTAATAGAGGTTGTCCGCAGAATCGGGGTGAAACGCAGTAAGTTTCGTAGAGCGGGCGAGCGCAGTCCTTCCGCGATGCGAAAGCACAGCCAAATGGATGTCCTCTCGCACCACTCCCTCAGTCACTATCTGGTACTTCATTTTGCGTGCCGCCAATATCTCGGGAGCAGCCGGTTTCGTCCCCTTCTGTTCGATGAGGGCGTTCATATAATGAATGCGATCATCCAGTTCCGGATGGTCGTGGTAATACAGCTTGGTTAGGTCCACCTCATCCTTTCTCTGTAGAAGCCGGAAAGTGTTCGGCATCTCTCTGGGTTCGTAATTCCCCTCGATTAACTTATTGAACGCATAAATATCCGCGTCCTTTTCCAGCTCTCGCCTGTAGCCGTTAATCGAGGCGGCCATTACTACTGGTACCATCAAGGACGCCAATTGGATACTCGCTCCCCAATTGCTACCTCCTGGAGCCATTCGCGCCGCAAACTGGGCGAAGCTGATCGCGGCGGACTTCTTTCGATAATCCCTGTACCCAAGGTATGCATGCCGATCTGTGACGTGCGTTATTTCATGTGCCAGGACACTCGCCAATTGGTCTTCATTCTCGAGCAATGAGAGCAGACCGGTGTTCACGTAGATGGAGCCGTTCGGAGAAGCAAAAGCGTTGGCAATCGGATCACGCAGAATGTAGAAGTGCCAGTTGACATGCTCGGGTGCTGACCCAGCAGGCAGCATGGACAATCCCACCTGGGTCACATACGCGTTGAGGGCCGGATCGTGATAAACCATTCCCTCCTTTTCATACCTTTGGTCTAGCAAATCCGCCTGCTCAAGCAGTTCCAGGTCGACTTTTGTAAAGGTGAAGGTATTCGTACTTTCAACGGCTCGCGCTGAGCACACTGGCAGAGCCAGAAGTGCAATCATCCCCAGAACTTTGCATAACCGCATAAGTCACCTCTTCGCGTTCGGATTTTGTAGAGAATGCGCCATGTCATAATCCGCTTTCGCACCTTGCTTGTCTTGCATTGCCCACTTTGCGTTACCGCGGCTCTCATATGCGTCGTGGTAGTCCGGCTTGAGGCGAATAGCCTGGTCGAAATCAGAGACAGCATCTTTGAGTTGGGACAGAGCAAGCCTGGCGAAGCCTCTGAAGTACAACGCCACCGGGTCGCTGGGATCCAACCGCAGCACCTGAGTGCAGTCTGCAATCGTTTCGGTGAATCGCCCCAGCTTGGCATTTACTTTCGCTCTCTCCACTAGCGGTTCGTTCCAGTTGGGTCTAAGCTTGCTTGCCGTTTCGAATAGGGCTGCTGCATTTTCGTAGTCCTTGGCCCGTAGCTTGGCTTGCGCTTCGTCGAAAATGCGTTTTGCCTCAGGATCAACCGAGGGGGCAGGGATGGGTGGAGGGAGCATTGACTCGATTGTTTTGGGCGTGTCGAATGCAGGCGGCATGAGATTAGAAGCCGGGACCTCGGAAGGTTCGGCACTCTTCACGCTCGCGGAGGGGATCGGTGGCGGCGCGATTTGTGGAGGAATCGATGCCGCATCCCGAATCGGCGCTTGCTGGGCAAGTTTTTCTGGGCGTGGACTGACTGCCTTCGCCGTCGGCGCGGTGGCGCGAGAGATCTCCTTAACGCCGGTGTCTGTCGGTTGAACTGAAGGCGGCGGTATTTGTGGGTCAGACGTCTCCGCAGGAGGCTGTGCAACTGCAACCATCGCGTTCGGGGCCATCGCCGGCGCAACAGTGGCAGCTGATGGAGGCGTCGGTTTCCTGAGACGAAACGCGACGAGACCCGTGACGGCAAATACTGTCAAGGCGATGATCCCAAAGATGGATTGCTTAAACCGCTTGCCCTGGAATGGTATCGGTGCCGACCGAGCTTTCAACGTGGGACCAAGCACAGGAGCATTGGTTCTGAAACCGGAGTCCGCTAGTCTGGTCCCGCTGGCCGCAGGGGTTCGGGCAATCGAACCTGGCGTACCCGCATCACCCAGGACCGAGGTCTCTTTATAGATCGCGGTTTTAGCCATCGAAGGGGCTCGGAAAGGGGCCTGCGCAGGAGGCCCTTGCGGCGAGAGTGATGGCGTGTGAAAAGCAGATTCTTTGGCGGGGGACCTGAGCATCGCCGTAGCATTATCGATGCCGGAGGACGTCGCGACAGTGGCATCATTCCGAGAAAGCTGAGCCTCGACTATATTCAGCTCTCCAAGAAAGGCTTGTGCGTCCTGTGGGCGGTGCCCGCGATCTTTTGCCAGAAGCCTTAGTACGAGCGCATCCAGGCCGGAGATTGGCGCCAATTCAGGATTAAAAACACTGGGTGGCTGAGGGATTTCCATCAAGTGCGCGCGCATCCACCCCTCGTTTGTGTGGGCGTGCAGGGGCAGGCGTCCTGTCAGCATCTCGTACCACACGACTCCAAGGGCGTACAGGTCTGCCCGCCCGTCCAGTTCGCTCGATTTCATGCCCTTCCATTGCTCCGGCGATCCCTGCGCAGGGGTCAGTAGATACCGGGTACTTTGGGTGGAGGAGCACTCTTTCATCGCAACGATCCCGAAATCGAGGATCTTTGGAATATCGCGACCTTGAGGATCTCGTTCGAGGAGAATGTTCTCCGGCTTGATATCCCGGTGGACCATGCCGAGGGCATGCGCGGCTGCTAGGGCATCCGCAACACTTCGCACGATCCCCAAAGTTCGCATCAGCGGAAGAGGGCCTTGGGTGGCCTGTAACAGTTGGCGCAGGCTTACCCCGTCGACAAAGTCCATGGCAATGAAGAAACTGCCATCGTCGGCCTGGTCTAAATCGTCCACATGCACCACATTGGGGTGCCTCAGACGGCGCGCGGCCTGGGCCTCCTGGCGGAATCGGCGAACAAACTCCGCATCGCTCGTGGGAGTCATGACCTTCAGCGCCCGAACTTCTTCCAGCGCGATGTGCTCGGCCTTGTACACGGTTCCCATTCCGCCGCGGCCGAGTCTGGCGATAATTCGGTATTTCCCTCTAATCAAGGTGCCCGGCGACCAATCGGAAGTGACCATAAGCATCGCTCCGTCGGTTGGGCACGTCTTGCGTTCGTCCGAAAAATCTGCCGTGCAGATGGGACACTGCTTCATTGGTTATCCTGAATCGGATGCATCACAAGGAAAATCCTCAAAATCGTGCGAGGAAACTATCATAAGTTGTGCGGAGTGTACAGAGCTTTGGGTCAAAGAAAACCACGAAGAGATGCCGTACGACATTGATCGTCTTTTTTGTCTCCGTGGATATGGAAACTACGTTCAGTGGTGCGCGCTCTGCCCAACTGGACCCAGTCCCAGTACGTATGGTCCTTAGTTCATGGTGGTAAAACCTGGAGTCGACATGATAGTTTCCTTAGCAAATCCGGGCCTTGAATTGTATTAACTCGCAGGCGGGGTTGTTAAGCGCACAGGTGTGTCAGAATAACCCTGCCAAGCCGATAGGGGCATCCTGACTCCGAAATTTAAGTTGCCCAGTTTGCGGGTAATCAAACCACGCCGTAGCATCATTCATGTATGCTTGCGCGTAGGTAAACCGCAGGGAGGCATGGCGGGTGGAATTTTCTGTCGTATATCATTCGCCAGACTGAGGAGCAAGGATTCATCGCTTGACAACAGCAGGGTTAAGTGATAATTGCTGCAATCTTAGTACGGTTGGGTATGTTCCCAAAGCACCCTCCCATATTTCAGACGTTGAGGTGTAAGCGATGGCCAAAGAGAGTGTACACAAGAAGTTAGAGCGCGTCCGTCCGCCCCGAGTCCACGTCACGTACGATGTCGAGGTGGGTGACGCCATCGAGGTGAAGGAACTCCCCTTCGTCATGGGTGTGCTCGCGGATTTGAGCGGCCAACCCACGGAGCCGCTGGAGCCTTTGAAGAAGCGTGAATTCGTCGAAGTCACTCCCGACAATTTCGACAGCGTGCTCGAGAGTATGCATCCTCACACGGCGTTCTCCGTCGAGAACAAGCTCAGCGAAAATCCTGATGCGGGGCAACTCAAAGTAGACCTGAATTTCAGGTCCCTCGAGGACTTCGAGCCCGAGCAGGTGGCGCGTCAGGTGAAACCTCTGAAGGAACTATTGGACTTGAGGACCAAGCTTTCCAATTTGCGCGGGACTCTGCAGACGAATGACAAACTCGATGAAGTCCTGATGGACGCGATTGGCAATACCGAAAAATTGAGCAAGATTAAGGGCGAGCTCGAGAAGGAAAAAGGCGCGGGAGGAACTGATGAGCCAGCCTGAAAAATCCGCGGCAAAATCGGTGCAATCTGCTCATGCCGGCGAGGGTAGCCTCCTGGATCAGATTGTAGAGCGGTTCGGCCCTCAGCCCGAGGCCCGTGAGCGCGGCCGGGACATGGTAAAGGAGTTCGTCTCTCAGTTCCTGGAAGGGGAGATGACGCTTTCGCGGGATGCGGAAGCGATGATCGGGGCGCGCATCGCTCAAGTCGATCACCTGATTTCTCTCCAGTTGAACGAAGTCCTGCACCACCCCAATTTCCAAAAGCTTGAATCCGCGTGGCGCGGTTTGAAATATTTGCTGGATCAGAGCGAAACGAGCTCGCAGTTGAAGATCAAGGTTCTCAACGCCAGCAAGAAGGACCTGCTCCGCGATCTGCAGCGCGCCGCGGAATTCGATCAAAGCGCGGTTTTTCGTAGAATTTATGAGGAGGGCTTTGGAACGTTTGGTGGTGAACCTTTCGGAGCCTTGATCGGAGACTTTGAGATTGGCAAGCATCCCGAAGACTTGGAATTCCTGGAAAGAATTTCCCAGGTCGCGGCGGGCGCACATGCGCCATTTCTGACCGCCGCTTCGCCGGAACTTTTGAGCATGGACAGCTTTACGCAGTTGGGCGACCCCCGGGATATCGGAAAGATCTTTGACAACACGGAATACGCCAAGTGGAAATCCTTCCGCGCCAGCGAAGACTCCCGGTACGTTTCATTGGCGATGCCCCGCATCCTTATGCGCCTACCGTATGGCAAAGATACAAAACCAGTGGATGGGTTCAATTACGAGGAAGGTGTGGACGGATCGGATCACTCCAAATATTTGTGGGGGAATGCCGCTTACGCGTTGGGGGCGAGGGTTACTGGCGCTTTCGCCAAGTACGGTTGGTGCGCTGCTATCCGGGGCGTGGAGGGAGGCGGCTTGGTGGAAGGCCTGCCCGCTCACACCTTCCGCACGGACAAGGGAGATGTGGCGTTGAAGTGCCCGACCGAAATAGCCATTACGGACCGGCGCGAGAAGGAACTAGCAGACCAGGGACTCGCCCCCTTGGTTCACTGCAAGGGCACGGACTACGCGGCGTTCTTCAGCGTGCAGTCGGCGAACAAGCCCAAGAAGTACGACAAGCCTGAGGCAAACGCGAATGCGCGGCTTTCCGCCCAAGTTCCTTATATTATGGCGGTCTCTCGCTTCGCGCACTACTTGAAGGCCATCATGCGCGACAAGATCGGCGGGTTCATGTCGCGCATTGAGTGCGAGAAGTTTTTGAACCAGTGGATCGCGCAATATGTCGTCCTGGACGACAATGCTTCGCCCACTGTCAAAGCGGAGCACCCGCTCCGTGAGGCACGCGTCGAGGTTTCAGAAGTGGCTGGGAAGCCCGGCGTATACAAGGCGATTGCCTTCCTTCGGCCCCATTTCCAGTTGGATGAATTAACCGTATCGTTACGACTGGTGGCGGAACTCCCGAAATCCACCCGGAGTTAACGCCGGCCATAATGCAATTTTGCACTTGCTTTGAGGACCCTGGAACACTATTTCTCACACGCGAAAAGGAGACACTATGGCAGCTGACATATTTTTGAAGATTGACGGCATAAAGGGTGAAAGCAAGGACGACAAGCATAAGGATGAAATTGAGTTGCTGGCCTGGAGCTGGGCTCAGACGCAAACGGGGAGCGCGGGACGCGGCGGCGGAATGGGCACAGGAAAAGTTGAAGTCCACGACATCAGCTTTACTAAAAATCTTGACAAGGCGACGCCGAAGCTCATGCTGGCCTGCGCATCAGGCAATCACATTCCGAAAGCCGAAATGGTTATGCGTAAAGCTGGAGGAGAGCAGAAGGAATATCTAAAGATTGAACTCGAGGATGTAATGGTTTCGAGTTATTCGACATCCGGGGCTGGGGGCGGTGATACGCCGACGGAAAACGTCTCCCTGAACTTCGGCAAGATTACGGTCGAATATTTTGAGCAGGATAACAAGGGAACCATGACCTCAGCTGGCAAACATATTCATGATGTCAAGGCTAACAAGGCTCACGCGTAGTCTTCGCTGAAGGTCGGATCACGGCGCCGCGTCGATTTTAGTTTGAAAGAACTGTGAAAATGGCGGTAGTGAGCCGGGCTAACGTCCGGCTCGCGCATTTTTGTGACCAAGTCAAGGCAACTTATCACCTGCTTACACTTGGGTTCGCAGTGCGATTGGGCGACCATGAATCCACTTGACTCCTTCAAGGCCGGAAAGCTGGACGAAGCCATTGCGGCTCTGAGCAATGAGTTGCGCCGCAATCCGGCGGACAGCAAGAGCCGCACTTTCCTCTTCGAACTGCTTTGTTTTTCTGGCGATTATGAAAGAGCGGAGAAGCAGTTGGATGTCCTTGCCCAAAGTGGGTCGCAGGCGGACTTAGGTGCGTTGCTCTACCGGGGCGCGCTCAACGCGACACGGACTCGTCGGGATCTCTTCCAAGACAGGAAATTTCCAAAGCCCACCGCCCCGTCAGAATCCGCAGATTTATTGAGAGGCACCTTAAACGGAGCCCCCTTTGAAACTCTTGTCGACGCAGATCCACGAATTGGCGCGAATGTCGAAGTCTTTGCCGCCGGCAGCTATATGTTGGTTCCTTTTTCACTTCTTTCCTCCGTTGAAATCGCTCCACCTCGTCGACTGCGCGATTTGCTTTGGATTCCAGCCGTGATCCGCACTACACCAGCATTTCAGGACAGGGAATTAGGCGAGACTCTATTGCCTGCCCTAACGCCGTTCTCAGCGAAACATGCAAGCGACAGCGTGCGTCTGGGGCGTGAAACTGTGTGGGAGGAGACAGAGACCGGTGAACTGTGTCCAGTCGGACAGAAGGTTTTGCTCGTGGACGGGGAAGAAATGCCGATACTCGACGTACGTAAATTGCAGTTTGCCGCGGTCCAATCGGCCTCCTAGATAACCATGGCGCTTCCTGCGAACATTCTCAGCGACATCCCCGGGGACAACCCGAGTGGCCAAAACCTGCGATACGAGTCCGTCTACGAAAAGGTGAAGGAAGCGCGTCGTGAAGAGGAAGACCTGTCGCCAGGAGAATGGTCTCGCCCATTGAAAATTGCGGATCCTGCTGCCGTCATCCGTTTGACGACTGAAGCGCTTTCCACCAAGACCAAGGACCTGCAATTGGCAGCATGGCTTACCGAGGCTCTCTTGCGCCAAGACGGAATCGGGGGCCTGAGAGAGGGCATCGGTTTGCTCCATGGCATGATCGGACACTTTTGGGACACCGTTTACCCCGAACCCGAAGATGGGGACATGGAACTGAGGGCTGCTCCCCTCAATTGGGTCGGTTCTTACTTGGGCGAACAGGTTAAGAAAACCCCTTTGACCCGTAGCCGATACGACTGGTTTAAATACTTGGAGTCCCGCTCTGTCGGATATGAAGAAGCCTGCGCCGGCAATGACAATAAAATGACGGCACGCCAGAACGCCATTGCCGAGAAAAAGCTTACTCCGGAAGCTTTTGATCAGGATATGAATTCCACGCCGCAAGAGTTTTACATTCGTTTGACGAAAGATTTCGAGGGGTCTCTTGCTTCTTTGCAGTCATTGGACGATCTTTGCCAAGAAAAGCTTGGTAAAGAATGTCCTGGTTTTGGAAACCTGCGGAGCGCACTTGAAGAAGTGCACTCGCTGGCGCAAACATTCCTGAAAAGCAAAGAAGAACCCGAGGCGGAAGTTCCGCAAGAAGAAGTCGATTTATCTCAATCCGCGCCTGAGGTTCCTGTTGCTCCTGCTCGCAAACGAGCGGTGTCCGAAGAGCCAGTCGACCGAGAGGATGCTATCCGCAGGATCATCGGCGCGGCTAATTTCTTGCGCCGCGCGGAACCCACGAATCCGGGGCCATATCTGGTCCTCCGCGGATTGCGATGGGGAGAACTACTGGGATTGGGATCCTCGCCCGCAAGCACGGATCTTGAGCCTCCGCCAAGCGAAACACGCAAGAAACTAAAGCAGCTGGCACTTGACGGGCAATGGGATGAATTGCTCGAAGCTTCCGAGGCGGCGATGGCCATGCCATGCGGAAAGGCGTGGCTCGACCTACAGCGTTACGCGATAAAGGCCTGCCAGGAATCAGGTGGGAACTACGAGGCAGTTGGTTCGGCCATTCGATCGAGCTTGGGTGCGCTCTTGATGCAACTCCCGGAGCTCCCTCAATCCTCCTTCGTCGACGACACTGCCGTGGCAAACTCCGAAACGATAGCCTGGTTGCACGAGGTATTAAATTCTGTCCGCGGCAATAGCGAGAACACGAACGGGGCACGGCCCCTCGATGTGGCGCTCTCCTCCCACGCAGAGGAGCGGGCGCCAGATGCCCAGGAATTGGCCATGAAGGCAGCTCGGTCGGGTCGCATGCAAGAAGCCATGGAAATCTTGACCCGGGAAATTGACCAGGAACGATCTGGACGCGCGCGGTTTGAAAAAAAGATGCAGTTGGCGGGCGTTTGTCTTGCCACTGGGCATGAATCAATCGCCTACCCCATCCTGAAAGAACTGGCGCAGGAAATCGAGCGCCGCAGGCTCGAAGAGTGGGAATCGCCGGCTGTGCTTGCGAATTCCCTCATATTGCTGCTTCGATGCCTCAATAAGATGGGGGGCGGCGAGGCAGAGAAGCAAGAGATCTATCAGCGCATTTGCCGGCTAGACCCGGTACAGGCTCTAGCTTGTCTGAAGTAGGGGGAAGGTGCCTGCACAATGGATACAGACCCAAGGAAAGACCCTCCGCCGAAAAACGCCGCGACGTTGAACTTCGACGTTGTGCCGGAACGAGCGGGCGTCCTCGTAGATGACGCCTATATCGGCTGCGCCAGCGATTTCACAGGGAAAGTTATGCCGGTGAATCCAGGAGATCATCGAATCAAGATTGAGTTGCACGGATACGAGACTTTTGAAACGGAAATCAATCTCATCGCGGGCCAGAAATACGAAATCAGAACTAGACTGGCGAGGTCATCGGACAGGTCTGGAATCGTAATATTGCCTGTACTGGACCGGCTGATCGACAACGAGCCAAAGAAGCGGTCGGAAGCAATGCCAACCCCCGCGCAATCCTTGCGGGGAATGAAGGTGGCCCTTCGTCGTGACCTGGAGTGGCTAATGAACACGCGCCGCGTCATTGACGAACCTCCGGAATCCTGTGCGGAACTTCGACGCTCGGTGTATTACTACGGCTTGCCGGATATTTCGTCGATGAGCATTCTTTCAACCATCGACCAGAATCGTTTGTTAAAGACCATTGAATCCGCCATCACTTTGTTTGAGCCACGGCTCACCCGTGTGAAGGTGAGTTTGCGGCCAGTCGCGGGAGCGGGGCGAATGCTCCACTTTGTGATTGAAGGATTGCTCCGCGTCGATCCATTTCCCGAGCAGATTGTGTTCGACTCAGTCCTGGAGTTAAGCAGCGGCGCATATCAGATTCAAGGAGAAGCCGGTGCGCGATGACCTGCTGACTTACTATGAGCGGGAGTTGGCGTATCTCCGCCAAATGGGGGCAGAGTTCGCTGAAAAGTATCCGAAAATTGCTTCCAGACTTCTGCTCGAGCCCAACCGCTGTGAAGACCCGCACGTCGAGCGCATCATCGAGAGTTTTGCGTACTTGGCGGCCCGCATTCATCTCAAGCTGGATGACGATTTTCCAGAAATCACGGAGGCGCTCCTCACAATTTTGTATCCGAACTATCTTCGTCCGATTCCCTCCGTCTCGGTCGTGGAGTTCCAGATGGACCCGGAACAAGGCAAGTTGTCGACGGGACTTAAGATTCCCAGGGAATCCATGCTGTACTCTCGTCCCGTGAATGGATTCCCCTGCAAGTTTCGATCCTGTTATGACGTCACTCTCTGGCCCGTCCGCGTCGCGGAGGCTCAATGGGTGTCTCCAGACCGCCTGCGGCCAGCCATCAAAGCGCCTGACGCATTCGCCGCGCTCAGGATTCAGCTCGATTGCCTGCCTGATGCCAGCTTCGAAAACCTGGGAATGAATTCCTTGCGTTTCCATCTCAATGGCGAGGGGAATCTTATTTATTCGTTGTATGAGCTCTTGTTCAACAACTGTACGCAGATTGTGATTCGCGACCTCACGCCGAATTCCAAGAAATCCCCGATATTCCTTTCCGCGGATCGGCTGCGAGCCGTGGGATTTTCCGAGGAGGAAGCGCTCCTGCCGTATCCGCGCCGCTCATTTTCCGCGTACCGCTTGTTGCAGGAGTACTTTTGCTTTCCCGAGAAATTTCTCTTCTTTGATTTGACGGGGCTCGATCAACTCGCGATCTCAGGTTTCAAAGACAAAGTTGAATTGATCTTCCTAATATCTCCTTTTGAGCGCGATGACCGGCAGCAAATGCTTGAGTTGGGCGTAACCCCGAAAGTGTTGCGTCTGAACTGCTCCCCGATCATCAACTTGTTTCCCGTCGCGGCGGAACCTATTTTGCTCGATCAAACCTCATATGAGTATCCGATCGTCCCGGATAATCGCCGGAGGCGTTTCTTTGAGATTTTTTCAATTGATGGGGTCGTGAGCCCTGATCCAGAGAGCGACCAGTTGACTCAATTTGAGCCGTTTTACCGTTTCCGGCATGCCGCCACGCGACAGGAAAAGAAACAACAGGCGTTTTGGTACGCAAACAGAAGACCTTCTGGACGCAGGGATGATGAAGGCACGGAGGTTTTCCTCTCCTTAGTGGATTTGACCGGGCGGCCGGCGCGTCCTGACGTGGACACCGTGACGGTGCGATGCACGTGCTCGAATCGGGACCTCCCATCCCGCCTGCCGTTCGGAAGCGACGGGGACGACTTCGAGATCGAGGGAATCTCCTCGATTAAGCGAATTGTGACTTTGCGAAAACCAACTGCTACGGTTCGCCCGCCCACTGGAAAGGGGATGCAGTGGCGCCTGATTTCGCAGCTTTCCTTGAATTATCTTTCCTTGGTGAGTGAGGGCAAGGAAGCGTTGCAAGAGATTTTGCGCCTCTACAATTTTTCCGACTCCACGCATCTGGAGAAACAAATCGCCGGGATTACGCGCCTCGGGAGCCGACGCCACTTTGCCCGTGTGATCTCGGAGCACGGAATCAGTTTCGTGCGTGGAACCAGGGTCGAGCTGGAGCTCGACGAAGAACAATTCGTGGGTGGCGGAGCGTACCTGTTTTCCAGCGTGCTCGAGCATTTTCTAGGGCTTTACGCCTCCTTAAATAGCTTTACGCAGCTTGTTGCGACTACCCAACAGAGGAAGGAAGGTTTGCGAGAATGGCCACCGAGGGCCGGCCAGTCAATCCTGCTATAGCAGATACTGAGATCGAAGCACGCTTACGGGAAGAGCCGTTCGCGTTCGAGTTCTTTCAGGCCATGCGTCTGCTTGAGGGGCTCTTACCGGATTGTCTGCCTGTGGGAGGTTTCGGGCCTCCCGCCTCGGAGGTTGCGCGCTTAGGAGTCCATCCTTGCCTCAACTTTCCCGCCAGTGAAATTCAGTCACTTCAATGGGAGAAAGGTCAGGCTCCGTTCCTGAGGGTCAACTTCATGGGCTTGACCGGTCCTCAGGGACCTCTGCCGCAATGGTACACAGCAACAGTCCTGGAACAGCTGCGTTCCGGCGATGCCACGTTGCGTGATTTTCTAGACATCTTCAATCATCGGAGTCTCTCACTTTTTTATAGGGCATGGCAAAAATACCGGTTTGGCGTGGCCTACGAGCGCGGCGACCGGGACAATTTTTTCCTGAACCTCTTGGCGCTCATCGGCCTTGGAACACCGGGATTGCCTGGACATCAATCTGTCATCGACGAAGCATTAATCTTTTACGCAGGACTTCTGGCTCCGCATCAACGTTCAGCGGCCGCATTGGAACAGCTTTTGAGCGATTATTTCGATGTTCATGCCGAAGTTGAACAATTGGTGGGCGGGTGGTATCGCCTGGACCTGGATACGCAATGTTGTATGGACGGAATGGAAACCCCGTCCCAGAAACTCGGGGAGGGAGCGGTTTTGGGAGACGAGACGTGGGATCAGCACTCGCGCGTCCGAATCAAGCTCGGCCCGATGTCTCTTGCACAGTATATTGATTTTCTCCCCAGCGGTTCGGCTTATAAACCGCTGCACGCGCTGACACGATTTTATTCAAATGAAGAGTTTGAATTCGAAATCCAGCTCATCTTGCGGCGCGATGACGTGCCACGCTGCGAGCTCGGCGCGAAAGAACATGCGGCGCCTCGACTAGGCTGGGTCACTTGGGTGAAATCCGAGGCGATGCAGAGGGATCCGGCGGATGCGGTCCTCCCTCTTTAGCCGACAGGAGATACCGCGATGACCATCAACCTCAAAGGCTTGATTGGGAAACTGAATGAACCTACCCGCAATGTTCTGGAAGCGGCGGCAGGACTCTGCCTTTCCAGGACGCATTACGATATCGAGATCGAACACTACCTCTTGAAACTGCTCGACGTAACAGATGGGGATTTCCAGCGGATCGTGAAGCATTTTGGCGTCAATAAATCGCGTCTTTCAGCAGACCTGACCCGAAGTCTCGACCGGCTGAAATCCGGGAACGCGCGCACGCCGGCCTTCAGTCCTTCGGCTGTGAGGATGTTCTCAGAGGCATGGACGCTAGGCTCGTTGGAATTTGGCTCCGCGCAAGTTCGCACGGGTTTCACGATCTTGGCAGTGGCCTCCACGGACGAATTGGCTAGGATGATCCGCGAGAGTTCACCGGAATTTCAGAAGATCAATCCCGAGATTCTGAAGAAGGATTTTTGGACGATCGTAGCCGGATCTCCGGAAGATGGTGCGACGGCGGCAAGTTTGACGGGAGCGGCAGCAAGTTCGGCTCCCAGCGCAACGACGGGAAAGACTCCGAACCTGGATCAGTTCACGATTGACGTCACGGCCAACGCCCGTGCCGGGAAAATCGATCCGGTGCTCGGCCGGGACCAGGAAATCCGGCAGATCGTCGATATCTTGACGCGGCGCCGCCAAAACAATCCGATTTTGACTGGCGAAGCGGGAGTGGGGAAAACCGCCGTCGTGGAAGGCTTCGCTCTTCGCGTTGCGAAGGGCGACGTGCCTCCCCCCCTGCGCAACGTCTCGATTCGCTCGCTCGACTTGGCTCTTCTCCAGGCCGGTGCGGGAATCAAGGGCGAGTTTGAGAATAGGCTAAAGGGCTTGATCCAGGAGGTCAAATCCTCGCCAACTCCCATTATCCTTTTCATCGATGAAGCTCACACGATGATTGGCGCGGGGGGACAAGCTGGTCAGGGAGACGCCGCGAATCTGTTAAAACCCGCCTTGGCCCGCGGCGAGCTGCGCACCGTCGCCGCCACAACATGGTCGGAATACAAGAAATACTTCGAGAAAGACGCAGCGTTGGCACGACGGTTCCAGGTGGTGAAGGTGGAAGAGCCTGTCGAGATGCAGTGTATGACCATGATAAGAGGGCTTGTCCCTGCTTTGGAAAAACACCACAAAGTGCGTATTCTCGATGAAGCAGTGAGCGCGGCCGTGCGGCTTTCACATCGCTATCTGGCGGGCCGTCAACTTCCGGACAAGGCCGTAAGTGTTTTGGACACTGCTTGCGCGCGCCTCGCGCTTTCGCAAAGCGCAACGCCTCCCCCGATCGAAGACGCCACCCGGCAACTCGATGACCTTGAGGTTCAACATCGCGTCCTCGAGCGTGAGACGGCTGTAGGGGCGGACCACAGTGAACGTCTGGCTGAGATCGCACGGCAGAAAGTAGAGGTCGAATCGAGACTCTCGACGTTGAAGGGGCGCCGCGACAAAGAATATGAACTCGTGTCGCGTATTCGGGAAGTCCGCACGCAACTGGAATCAGCTCCGGCACCGCAGGCGCCAATCGGTGACGGACCAACAGCCGCTCAACCCGCGCTGGATATCCCCGCATTGCGCGCGGAACTCGGCCGGCTGGAGCCGGAGCTTTCTGCGCTTCAGGGGGAAGAGCCCTTGATGCGTGTCTGTGTGGACGCACAGATCACCGGCGAGGTGATTTCCGCATGGACGGGCATCCCGGTAGGAAAGATGCAACACGATGAAATCAACACCGTTTTGTCGCTGCAGTCCTTGCTTGGTTCCCGCGTCATCGGTCAGACGCACGCGCTCGACGCGATCAGCCAGCGCATCTCTACGTCGCGCGCCGGACTCGACGATCCCGGCAAGCCCGTCGGCGTCTTCATGTTCGTTGGGCCAAGTGGTGTGGGAAAGACGGAAACGGCTCTCGCGCTTGCCGACCTGTTGTACGGCGGCGAGCGCAACCTTGTCACAATCAATATGTCCGAATTCCAGGAGTCTCACACGGTTTCAACGCTGAAAGGCTCTCCCCCAGGCTATGTGGGTTACGGAGAAGGCGGTGTGTTGACGGAGGCAGTCCGTCGGCGGCCCTATTCAGTCGTCCTCCTAGATGAGGTAGAGAAGGCCCACCCGGATGTGCTCGAGCTCTTCTATCAAGTATTTGACAAAGGAACGATGGAAGACGGCGAAGGACGTGAAATTGATTTCAAGAATACCATCATTCTTCTGACCACCAACGCGTGCACGGACGCTCTGACGAAACTCGCTGCAGATCCGGAAACGATGCCCGCTCCGGAAGGCCTAATAAAAGCGATCAAACCGGAGCTGAACAAAATTTTCAAGCCCGCGTTTCTTGGGCGTATGATTCTCATTCCGTATTTCCCGCTTCGCGACGAAACCATGAAGCAAATCGTCATCCTGAAACTGGGCAAAATCCAGCGGCGCATCCGCGAGAACCATAAGATCGAGCTGACATACGATCCAGCCCTGATCGATGAAGTCGCCCGCCGCTGCACCGAAGTCGAAAGCGGTGCCCGCAACGTTGACAACATCCTGACTAATACATTGCTGCCGGACATTTCCCGGCAACTGCTCAGCCGCATGGCCGAGCGCGGCAAGCTGGAGTCCATCAACGTCGGCGTCGGCCCAGATGGTGCGTTCACCTATTCGTAGGCGTCGAAAGGGCTCAAGTTGCGGAATATCCTGGCCAAGTCGATATCCGTGACCAATTCTGTCCACGAATTCATTGGCGCTTTGATTAAAGGAGCATCCGGTCACGCGACACTTCTCAAGGGATGCGGAGGGTTGGGACGACGGTATCAAACCGGGCATCGCCGTAGAGGGGTTCGGACTGTCCCCTAGATGCTCTGCCTGAGTTGGAGAACGCCAGGATGATTTTCGGACATCATCATCACCATAGTCCCAAGTCACGCGTGCCCGGGCCAGTAAAGCACGCGGTCGGAGTGCTTACTCTAAAGCAAATTCAGCCAGTGCGACGCGACCATGGCGGGTACAAAATCGAATTCCACGGCACTGTCCCCCGACATGATACTGTCTGCCTATACTTGGGTAACAATACCCGATACTCGATGGACATTACGGGGGGCTACCACAAGCATAGAATGGCTCACCTCGAACAACTGCTGGACTTGATGGATCAGGGGGGATTCTGGGGCAAAAAAATTCCGGTCCGAGTGGCGATACGGTCGGGCGGAAAGATACTCCAAGAGACGCTATCTCCACCTCAGTTCATTCAATGTCCTTTAGAGCCCATTCGTGAGATCGGCGTTGAGGAGGTCGGGTCGGTGGAGGGTTTGCGCTACACAGGAAAGCCTGATGGGTCTGGTGGCGGAGCTTTCCTGAGCAGCCCCATCGGGGACAAGTATTTCTTCGCCTACGATGGCATGCTGATAAGCGACCCCAAGAGGCGCGGTTTCGATTGCACGACCTATGTGGGCAGTGCTCACGGTCTTCCTAACGGCTTAGGTCAGGGTGGCGATGGCAAGACTGTTGCCGAAGCAATTAAGGCGGAGCCTTGCGACATGGAGCACAAACACACGAAGGCCGTTCGAGAGTTTTTCGAGGTGCAAAAGACCGGAACGTACATCATGTGGAGACATGGCCATGTGGTAGTCGTCAAAGATTGCTTCGTACACGAGTTTACGAACCGAGTCAGCATGGAGCAGGGCTATTGCAAGACAGAGGTAGCTGAATGGCTCGCCCTTCCACACAACAAGAATGAAAAATTCTCCGTGCGAAAGGTCAAAACGTGATCTTCCGCCTGGCGGAAGCTGCCTGACTTCGCAGCGACCGCGGTGAATCTTAACAACGCGCGTACGTCGCGCAGCGCAGATTGGCGAGCTCTGGAATAGAAGGCAGGAGGTGTAGGTTGGGCAAGTACGCTCAAGAGAAGAGGTTAATTCAAATTGACACCTCCTTGGGTCAGGACGTGCTCCTGTTGAAGTCCTTCGGCGGGCATGAGGCAATCTCCAGGCTCTTTGCCTTTTCGCTCGACCTCCTCTCCGAAGATCCTTCGATTTCGTTCGATCAGATTGTTGGCCAGAGGGTGAGCATTTCTATAACGCAAGTAAGCGGAGAAAAACGGTACATCAATGGGTTTGTAAGCCGGTTTTCTCAGAGCGGCGCCGACGCCCGGTTCACCCACTATCACGCGGAGGTGGTCCCTTGGTTGTGGTTCCTAACGCGTACTGCGGCGTGTCGGATTTTTCAAAACATGACCGTGCCCGACATCATCACGAAGGTCTTCAAGGATTTGGGTTTCAGTGATTTCAAGAACTCTGTTCAAGGCACATACGAACAGTGGGAATACTGCGTCCAGTATCGGGAGACGGCCTTCAACTTTGTGTCACGGTTGATGGAACAGGAGGGAATCTACTATTTTTTCGAACACGAAAAAGACAAGCACACTCTCGTTCTTGCGGACCGTCCCAATACCCACAAGCCATGCCCCGGACAGCCCAAAGGCAGGGTGGATTTCACGGCGGGTGGCCTAGTGATGGATGAGGACGTAGTTCATAACTGGCAGATGGAGCAGGAACTACGTACAGGCAAGTATTCCTTGAAAGATTATAATTTTGAAACGCCCAGCACGGACCTCGGAGTGAAGGAACCCAGCATCATTAGCGTCGATGGGAACAGCAGATACGAAATTTATGATTATCCTGGCGAATATGCAATGAAAGCGGAAGGCGAAACGATTGCCAAGACTCGCATGCAAGAGGAAGAGACTACCCACTTGCTCGCGACCGGCTCCAGCAATTGCCGGGGTTTCGTCAGCGGTTTCCGTTTCGACCTGGAGGGCCATTCCCGCCGGGACATGAATAAATCTTACGTGCTGACCGAAGTGCATCACTCGGCGTCCGAGGGCGAAAGCTATTACGATGAGTCTGCCAGTGATGAGGAACAATACTCAAATAGCTTCACCTGCATCCCCCATTCAATCCCGTTCCGCCCGGCGCGGATCACGCCCAAGCCATTCGTCCAAGGGCCTCAGACCGCCGTCGTCGTGGGCAAGTCCGGCGAAGAGATCTGGGTCGACAAGTATGGGCGTGTGAAGGTTCAATTTCACTGGGACCGCGAAGGGAAAAAGGACGAGAACAGCTCCTGCTGGGTGCGCGTATCGCAGCCCTGGGCGGGAAAAAATTGGGGCGCCATGTGGATTCCCAGGATCGGACAAGAAGTCATTATTGACTTCCTCGAGGGAGACCCCGACCAGCCGATCATCACTGGCCGCGTTTATAACGCCGAGCAGATGCCCCCGTATGGCCTTCCGGATAACCAAACGCGCAGCACTTTCATGTCACGGAGCTCGAAGGGCGGCGGCTCGGCCAACTACAACGAAATTCGCTTCGAGGACAAAAAGGGCAGCGAACAAATTTTCGTCAACGCCGAAAAAGACATGGACCATCGAGTTGAGAATGATTCTCGCGAATTTATCGGCAACGACCGCAGCCTAATCGTTCACGTCAACCAGCGCGAACTCGTGGAAGGCGACAAGCACGCTCACGTCAAAGGCGTCCATCAGGAAAAAATTGATAAGGATATGTCGCATGAAGTCGGCGCAAATCGCATGGAAAAAGTTGTGAGCGACATGTCCCTCGAGGTTGGGGCAAACCGCAAGGAGAAGATTGGCAGCGACATGTCCCTCCAGGTGGGTTCGAACCGCATGGAGCAGGTCGGCAGCAATCTCTCCATTAAGGTCGGAGCGGATTGCAAAGAGGAGATTGGCGGCAGTCGGTCCCTTCAAGTCGGAACCGATCGCCACGAAAAGATCGGCTCTCTCTATGCTGTGGAATCCGGCCAGGAAATTCACCTCAAGGGAGGGATGAAAGTTATCATTGAGGCCGGCATGCAGCTTTCACTGGTGGGACCGGGCGGGTTCGTGGACATAGGCCCGGCAGGTGTAACCATTCAAGGGATGCTCGTGAAGATCAATAGCGGAGGTTCGGCCGGTTCGGGCAGCGGCGTCAGTCCGAAATCTGCGGATTCGCCAAAACCTCCTGATCCGCCACAGCCCCCGGCCGACCCAGATATGGCAGACGATGGCAGGAAGGGCGACAAATTGAACTAATTCCTTTTCTGTGGAGAAATAATTATGCCACCCGCAGCTCGCGTATCCGATATGCACGTTTGTCCGCTGGTCACGGTGCTGGTTCCGCATGTGGGTGGTCCGATCCTGCCGCCTGGCATGCCCACTGTCTTGATCGGCATGCTGCCCGCTGCCCGCGTCACGGATATGGCCACCTGTGTCGGCCCGCCGGATATCATCGTGAAGGGCTCGCCCACAGTCTTGATTGGGAACCTCATGGCCGCTCGCATCGGCGACACAACAGCCCACGGCGGCACCATCATTCTCGGCTGCTTCACGGTTCTCATCGGAGAAGTCGGTATGGGCTCCCCGCCGGGAATTCCCCAGAAGTGCATGAAAGCCGCGAAACAGGGTGGGGCTCCCTTCGTTAAGAAGTGAAGGACCTGAGTGTTGCAGAACACAGCAAAATCCGGCTTGCAGACACGAGCCACATCCTTGGACGAATGCAGAGTCATGTCCGAGCGTGGGGAGCTGTTTGCAATTCTTGACGCATGTGATGCGCCTGCCGTGCCGAAGCAAGCACTTGAATTGGGGGGGCAGAGGGCGATTTCTTTATATCAAGGAACCGCTCAACAAGAACATTGGGAAATTGCACCCTACCTTATGCAAGTCGACTCAGCAATGCTCGACTGGATCATACGAATCTTAGGTAACCAACCTTGGGGGATTTTAGTCTTTTCAAAATCTGATCTTGATCGCCTACGTCGACATTTTCGGCATTTTCTTATGGTGCAATCCCCGACCAGTGAGCAATGGTACTTCCGCTTTTACGACCCGCGCGTGCTGAAAACCTTTCTATCGACTTGTTTGGACGAACAGCTTGCAATACTGGGTGATCCGGTTTCGGGACTGGGGGTCGTGGACGAGGGCTTGGAAATGGTGACGATTTGGTGGAACCCGATTTCCAGTCCGCAACGGCCTGAGCCCTCGACCAGGACAAGCTCTTTGCCATTATTGAAGATTCGTCAGGAACAGGTCGACGCTTTTAAGCCGCAGGCGGAAAATGCCTTCGCAACGGAAATGATCGCATATCTCAAAGAACAGCTTCCGGAGTGCATTGAGGGTCTTTCCAATGATGTGCTTAGGCAGCGAGTGCGAACCAGCATTGCACGCGCCCAGGCATACGGTCTAAAGCTCGAATGGACGCTAACCGCGTTCATAGCTACGATGTTCTCAGTGGCTCCGAATTTTGACGAGCAAGAAAACATTCACCGGGCGCTCACGGACGAGCGTGTTGCTCCCGATGATCGGATGGACCACATGCTCGAGGTCACGACCGAACAGGACTGGGACAAGGCGGAACAGGCGTACGACCCGAAGGCATGGGAAAGCGCAATTCCGATGCAGGGTTATGGGAAGCGCTAAAGCCAAGGCCAGCAAGCAAAACTGCGCTGCTAAGAAGGCCAAGGCCAAAACTGAATTCGGTGCCTGTCGCCAATGCGGTGAAAAAGGGAACTGCCCCAAGGATAAACCAGACTGCATCCTCCTGCCCTACCGACCGGACTGTTGTCCCAATAACAAAACAGGACACCATGTAATCCCCAAGCATTGCTTCATTCCGACCGGCGGGAAGAATGACCGAGTCGAGGGATGCTCGAAGTACAATCCAAGAAAGGCACCCTGTGTCTGCTTAACGGGCAAGACGAAGGTTAAGAACCACGGCAAGGTTCACGACAGTTTCGATCCCATGGAAAATCTATTTAAGGAAGATGGCCAACCCGGCGCATGGCCATATTTGGAAGCCAAGAACGCCGCGTGTTTTAGCCTTTCGTCACCACCTTGCAACTGCCCCCAAGACTGTATTGGTCCTCAACTTGATAAGTACCACAAGGAAGAATGTGGCATAGATGATGACACCCTGTTGATAGCAAGTAGCTCAGGAGGCCCCTGTCCCCTCTCGACAGTCCCTAAGTCTTCCGTTTCCAAGCCGGTTGGGTTTTGATACGCTCTAGATAGCTGTGGGCTGAAATGGCGAACGCAAATCAACTCGGAGGGCAGAAAGCAGGCGATGCAAGAGTAGTTTTTACTTCTGGATACGTGTTAGGCAGGAATCTGGTGGCGATCTCCTCCTACATCGAGGCCGTGGAGGAACAGAACCATGAACTCACTCGGATGTTTAGCTATCAAAATGGAGAGTGGGGAGCCCTTGATTTGAACGGCATAACTGTCCTGTCGGTTTGCGGAAGCGAACGACCGTCGCGCACTCTATATTGTTTGGGTAGAGATGGTACAGTTTACGCTCGCCGATCTGGCAAGCCGAGTCAAGAGAGGATTCCGGAGGCCGGGGCAGAACGCGGCCAGCTTGGCTACGTGCGGCATATCTGTGAGATTGCTGGAGTGATTTATGTCTGTGGGGTTTCGGGCCAGATCTATCGCAGAGAGCCGACTGGTTGGGCTCACTTTGACGAGGGTGTTCTCGACAGAAAATCGCGAGGGCGGAGTGGCAACCTCTATTGCATGGATGGTACGTCCGCCAAAGATATTTATGCGGTTGGCCAAGCCGGGCACATTTGGCATTACGACGGAGGCAAATGGGAACAAGTGCTGTCACCTACCAATTTTGACCTGAACTGGGTCACTTGCGTCTCGCCGACGGAAGTTTACTTGTGCGGAAACCGCGGTTTCTTCTTTCGAGGCAGTCGCGAACGATGGGAGGATATCTCTCTGCCGGACAAGACAGAAGATCTGTGGTCTGTAGAAGTTTATCAAGGTAAAGTCTATGTCGCGGGGGACAAGGGACTCTACGTTTTCGATGGTAAACGAGTCGAATTCTTGGACACGGGTATGGTGCTGGATGGACATCGACTGCACGCCAACGATGGCGTCCTTTGGTCGTTTGGAAATGAGCATCTTGCCTACTTGGATGGAAAGAAGTGGAACTACGTGAAGCATCCGGATAATCCATAAGGCCCAGGGAGTGTGACCAAGCATGGTGACACTCGATTGCCATAATTCAATCTCCCGCCGCACTTGAGGAACCCCGGATTCTTCCAGTGATTCGTCGAATCCCGTAAATAATGAATACAAAGGCCGGAATAAGGGAGGATGGGGCGGTGTGCTCCGTCGGAGGCAGATTGATGGAGGGCACTCCAAGTTCCGACATGATCTGGTGGATTGCTTGTCCTTGCTCGGCGGATCTTTCGAGGTTTTCGACGAGGTCCTGGAATTTCATGGTCATCTGGACGGGTGACAGGAAACCATTCTTTTGCATGAGCTGCCGAACGGCTTCGGCCAGATCTTCCGCCTGTTTCCTGGCATTTTGGAGATTCTTTTGTTGCTGATCGAGAGGCTGATTTGCCGACCACCGATTGTCACGAGGAATGTTGCCCATGTTGCGCTGCATTGCCTGAAGGCGATTCTGTTCGCTCTGAATGTCGCGAACGATCAAACGGAGGTTGTCGCTGATCCGTTCCAATTCGGCTACTCGAAGGTTTCTCTCTTGCACCTCTTCAGGCGCGCCTTTCAAGAGCGCGTCCATAAGCGGCAATAGTCCGCCGTTAAGAAATCGTTTTGCATTTAGGTTTAAGCTGTGAGTGTTGTGGGTGGGCGCAGCGTGATCAGGATGGAGCAGAAAAAAGCGCGCAAAAAATAAGGGATGCTTCGCAGAAAGCGGAGCAGTTGCCGAAGATTGAAACCCGCGGCCGCGAGCAAGGCGTTGCAGCGATCTCCGGTGCGGCCCTTTAACCAGGTGCGG
>Ga0210410_10000803_pt1 | contig 31684 bp, 26 predicted proteins | sample IncBWC4MmetaG_FD_161058 | JGI IMG/M metagenome (GOLD analysis project Ga0210410, IMG submission 161058) | Forest soil microbial communities from Barre Woods Harvard Forest LTER site, Petersham, Massachusetts, United States - Inc-BW-C-4-M | ecosystem: Environmental > Terrestrial > Soil >...
GCGGCAAGCTCGCGTTCACGCCGAAGTTCTCGGTGACGGTCGGCGCAAGAGGCAAGACGGGCGCCGGATCCCACCCGCCGCTCACGACCACGATCACGCAGTCGAACGGGCAGTCGGCGATCAGCCGCGCGCACGTCGTGCTGCCGACGGCGTTGCCGGCGAACTCGATCGGGCTCGCCCAGGCCTGCTCACAGGCTGCCTTCGACGCGAAGAGATGCAGCAAGCGGGCGCAGATCGCCACGGCGAGGGCGGTCAGCCCGTTCGTGACGAGATCGCTCAGCGGTCCGGTCTGGCTCGTGAAGCAGGTCAGAAAGCTGCCGAAGCTCGTCGTGCAGCTGCGTGGCCCGCTGTCGATCGACCTGACCGGTCAGATCACGATCGGCAAGGACAACAAGATCGCGACGACGTTCGGCACGGTGCCGGACCTCCCGGTGACGAAGTTCACGCTGAGCTTCCATTCCGGGACGTACGGGATCATCGCGGCGAACACCGACCTCTGCGCGCAGAGGCTGTTCGCGCCCACGCAGTTCAACGGGCAGAACGGCAAGACGCAGAAGCTGCGCCCGCGGATGACCGTGAACTGATGCACCAAGAAGCACAAGCGGTAGCCGAAGCCATCGAGGTGGTCGGGTAGCGTTCGCCCCATGAACGCGCCCGACCACTTCGACTTCTACACGCTCGTCCTCTTCCTGCACATCACCTCGGCGGTGATCGCGTTCGGCGCGACCTTCGCCTTCCCGATCATCGACGTCACGATCCGCCGCGTCGATCTGCGCGCGCTGCCCGTCTGGAACGAGGCGCAGAACCAGATCGGCTACAAGCTGATCACGCCCGGCGCCACGCTCGTCCTCATCTCCGGCATCTACATGGCGATCGACCGCTGGAGCCACTTCGGCACCGTCTGGTTCAGCATCGCCGGCGTCATCGTGATCGTCCTGCTCGGCCTCGGCCACGGCTTCTTCGCGCCGACCGCGCGCAAGCTGCGCGACCAGGCGAAGGCCGACCTCGCCGCCGGCGCAGCCGAGCGCGGCACGATGAGCGCCGAGTACGAGGCGCTCGCCGCGCGCGTCCGCGCCGTCGGCATCCTCAGCTCGCTGCTCGTCGTGGCGGCGCTGCTGCTGATGGTCTGGAAGCCCGGGGCGTAAGCAGGAGTTGGGGCTGCGGGTGGCGAAACCCGTTCTCGATGCCCGCTCTTCAGGCGTCCCGCCGACTGGTGAAGTCCCCGCCCGAGTTGTGGGCCGAGGTGAGCGATGCCGCTTCCCTCGCGCGCCATCTCGGCGAGGTCGGCGAGATCACGATCACCCGGCTCGAGCCCGAGACGACGGTCGCCTGGGAGGGCGAGCGCGCAAGCGGCACCGTCGAGCTCGCGCCCGCCGGGTGGGGCACCGCCGTCACGCTGACGGCAGAGCCCGCAGCGCCCGCGACCGAAGCGGTGGTCGCAGCGGCGGCCGAGCCGATGACGGTCACGGAGGTCGACATCGAACCACCCGCCGCGGTCGCGGAGCCCGACCCCGCAGCCGTCGCCGAGCCGGCAGCAGTCGCCGAGCCGGAGCCGGCGCCCGTGCCGCTCGCCGTCGAGCCCGAGCCGCCCCGGCGCTCGTGGCTGGCGCGCCTGTTGAAGCGCACGCCGGTCGCGGAGCCGGCCGTCCTCGAGCCGGAGCCGACACCTGAGCCCGAGCCCGAGCCCGCACCCGAGCCGGAGCCCACACCCGAGCCTGTACTCGCGGAGCAGCCGCCGCCCGCACCCGAGCCCGAGCCGCCTGCACTCGCCGCCGACCCGCTGCTCGACGTGCTCACGAGCGCGCTCGACTCGCTCGGCGCCGCGCATCACCGCCCGTTCTCGCGCGGATAGGAGCCCATCCACGCATCGGCGGTAAGATCCGCCGCCCCATGCGTCAGAAGGCACCGGAGACGTTCGAAGAGAAGCTCGGCCAGCTCACGGAGCTGCGCGAGGAGGCGATCCACTCTGCCTCCGCGGCCGCCGTCGAGAAGCAGCACGCGAGGGGCAAGTTCACCGCCCGCGAGCGGATCGAGAAGCTGCTCGACCCCGGCTCGTTCCAGGAGCTGGACACGTTCGTGCGCCACCGCACGCACGACTTCGACATGCAGAAGAACCGTCCGTGGGGCGACGCGGTCGTGACCGGCCACGGCACGATCGACGGCCGCCGCGTGTGCGTCTTCAGCCAGGACTTCACCGTCGTCGGCGGCTCGCTCGGCGAGGTGATGGCCGAGAAGATGTGCAAGATCATGGATCTGGCGGCGAAGATCGGCTGCCCCGTGATCGGCATCAACGACTCCGGCGGCGCGCGCATCCAGGAGGGCGTCGTCTCACTCGGCGCCTACGGGGACGTCTTCCTGCGCAACGTCAAGTGCTCCGGCGTGATCCCGCAGATCTCGCTGATCATGGGCCCGTGCGCCGGTGGCGCCGTCTACTCGCCGGCGATCACCGACTTCATCTTCATGGTGAGAGAGACGTCGCACATGTTCATCACCGGCCCCGACGTCATCAAGACGGTCACCGGCGAGGAGCCGACGTTCGAGGAGCTCGGCGGCGCGATGACGCACAACTCGAAGTCGGGCGTCGCCCACTTCGCCTCCGAGGACGAGGACGCCTGCCTCGAGGACGCGCGCTACCTGTTCAGCTTCCTGCCGTCGAACAACCTCGAGCTGCCGCCGCGGGTGCATCCGACGGACGACCCGCAGCGGATGGACGCCGAGCTCGACACGGTCGTCCCCGACGCGCCGAACAAGCCGTACGACATGCGCGACGTGATCAGGCTCGTCGTAGACGACGGGGAATTCCTCGAGGTGCACGAGCACTTCGCCACCAACATCGTGTGCGGGCTCGCGCGGCTCGACGGCTACGCGGTCGGCATCGTCGGCAACCAGCCCTCGTCGCTCGCCGGCGTGCTCGACATAGCGGCATCCGAGAAGGCTGCGCGCTTCGTGCGCACGTGCGATGCGTTCAACATCCCGATCGTGACGCTCGTCGACGTCCCGGGCTTCCTGCCCGGCACCGCGCAGGAGTGGGGCGGGATCATCCGCCACGGCGCCAAGCTGCTGTACGCCTACGCCGAGGCGACGGTCCCGAAGATCACGCTGATCACGCGCAAGTCCTACGGCGGCGCGTACGACGTCATGGCCTCCAAGCACCTCGGCGCCGACTTCAACTTCGCCTGGCCCCAGGCCGAGATCGCCGTGATGGGGCCGGAGGGCGCGGTCAACATCATCTACCGTCGCGACATCGCCTCCTCTCCGACGCCGGAAGAGCGCCGAGCGAAGCTGATGGAGGACTACAAGGCGCGCTTCGCCAACCCCTACTCGGCGGCCGAGCGCGGCTACATCGACGACGTGATCGTCCCGCACGAGACGCGCCCGAAGCTGATCGCCGCGCTCACGACGCTGCTGACGAAGCGCGAGCCGGGCCCGAAGCGCAAGCACGGCAACATCCCGCTGTAGGCGACCGACCGTGGCGCGCACGCTCGCGCACTCCCCGCCGCAGCTCGCCGCGCGTGCGCCCGTCGGTGGCGACCGCCGCCTCGTCGCCACCGCCCTCGCACTCGCGACGACGGCCGCCGCAGCGCTGCACCTGTCGTTCCTCGGTCACCAGAGCCTGTGGTTCGACGAGACGTACACGGTCCACGTGGTGCGCGCCGGATCGCTCGGCGAGCTGTGGGACCGCATCGGCGCGATCGAGTCGACGCCGCCGCTGTTCTATCTGCTGACGTGGCTCTGGACGAGACTCGTCGGGAGCGACGGGGCCGCCGCGCTGCGGACCGTCTCGGCGCTCGCGCTGATCGCGGCGGTGCCGGTCGCGTACTGCGCACTGCGCCGCCTGGTCGGCTGGCGCGGCGCGCTCACAGCCGCCGCGCTGCTCGCCGTCTCGCCGCTGCTCGCCTGGTACGCGCTCGACGCGCGCGCCTACGGCCTGCTCGTGCTGACCGCACTGTCGAGCGTGTGGGCGTTCGGCGTGGTGCTCGAAGGCGCGACGCCCCGCCGCGTCGCGCTGTGGGCGCTCGCCGCGACCGCGGCGATCTGGACGCACTGGTTCGCCGGCTTCCTCGTGCTCGCAGAGGTCGCCGCGCTGCTGTGGCTGCGCCCACGCACGTGGCGCGAGACGCTGCTCGCCGCCGGCGCCGTCCTGCTCGCGGTCCTGCCGCTGATCCCCCTGCTGCGCGAGCAGACCGGCGACGACCGCGCCGCCTTCATCGCGGGCAGCGGCCTCGCCGATCGGATCGAGCAGCTCGTGCGCCAGTTCGCCGCCGGCCCGGACGTGCCGCGCACGTGGCTCGAGGCGGCGACGCTCGTGCTCGCGCTCGCAGCGCTGGCGGCCGGCGCGCTGCTGACCGTCCGCCGCGGGCTTGCGGCGCCCGGCGACGCGCCGCCGTCCGCCGCGTCCAGCTCGGGGACCGACCCGCTCCCGCAGCGCGACGGCGCCCGCGCGCTGCTGGCGCTCGCAGCGGTCGCGCTGCTCGTCCCGCTCGTGCTCGCGGCGCTCGGCCTCTACGACCGCTTCAACGTCCGCAACGTCCTCTTCCTGTGGCCGCTCGCCGCCGCGCTCGCGGCGCCGGCGCTGCTGCGCCTGCGCGGCGCTCCGCTCGCGGCGCTGCTCGCGCTCGGCGTCGCGACGTCGCTGTGGGTGCAGACCGACTGGCGCTATGGCAACGCGGACTGGCGCTCGGCGATCGAGCGCGTCGGGGCGCGCGCGCCCGAGCGCCCGGTGATCGCCGTGACGCCGCACGCAGCGCCGGTCGCCGCGCTCTACCTCGACCGACCGCCCGCCACAGCGCCGCTTGCGACGCGCCACGCCTGGCTCGTCGTCGAGCCGGCCCGCGGCCCCGGCGAGCGCGCGCTCCAGCCGACCGACCCGCCGCTCGTCGCCCGGCTGCTCGCGGCGTTCGCGGGGCACCGCGAGACGCGCGTGCACGGCTTCCGCGTGATCGAGCTGACCGCGCCCACGCCGGTCGCGCTCGACCCGGCGCAGCTGCCCGGCGCGGGGCTGTTCCCCGCCGCCCGCGCGCGCTGAGGCCGCGGCCACGCCACCCGGCCCGGACGCCGCGGCACGCTCGTGTACGCTCAGCCTCCGGGTGATCTACCGGCTGTTCTACACGCTGCTGCTGTCGCGGATCGAGGCGGAGCGCGCCCATCGCCTCACCGCACGCGGGCTGTACGCGGTGAACCGGATCGCCCCGCTGCGCCGCCTGCTGCGCGCGCTGCTCGCCCCGCGCGATCCGCGGCTGCGGGTGCACGCGCTCGGCCTCGACTTCCCGAGCCCACTCGGGCTCGCCGCGGGCTTCGACAAGGAGGCCGCCGGCTTCGACGCGTACGCGTCGCTCGGCTTCGGCTGCGTCGAGATCGGCACGGTCACGGCGCAGGGGCAGCCGGGCAACCCCGGCCGGCGCGTCTTCCGCCTCACGCGCGAGCGCGCGCTCGTGAACCGACTGGGCTTCCCGAACGCAGGCGCCGCGGCAGCCGAGGCGCGGCTGAGCGGCCGCGATCGGAGCAGCGGCAGCGCCGTCGTCGGCGTGAACGTCGGCAAGACGAAGCTCGCCGACGACGCCGACGCGGACTACCAGGAGAGCGTGCGGCGGCTCGCGCCGCACGCCGACTACCTCGTGCTGAACGTCAGCTCGCCGAACACGCCGGGCCTGCGCGACATGCAGGCGATCGACCGGCTCGCCGCGCTGATCGCCGCCGTCCGCACCGCGCTCGCGGACGCGCCGCGGCGGCAGAGGGCTGGCGGGCGGGGGCCGCTTCCCCTGCTCGTGAAGATCAGCCCCGACCTCGAGGACGCGGACGTCGACGCGATCGCCGACCTCGCGCTGCGCGAGCGGCTCGACGGGCTGATCGCGACCAACACGACGATCGACCGCGGCGCGCTGCGCGACCCCGCCGCCGCCGACGTGCCGGCCGAGGGCGGCATCTCGGGCGCGCCGCTGAAGCCGCGCGCGCTCGCGGTCCTGCGGCGCCTGCACGCCCGCACCGGCGGGCGGCTGACGCTGATCTCCGTCGGCGGGATCGAGACGGCCGACGACGCGTGGGAGCGGATCCGCGCCGGCGCGACGCTCGTGCAGGCCTACACCGGCTTCGTCTACGGCGGCCCGCTGTGGCCGCGGCGCATCAACCGCGGGCTCGCGCGGCGCGTGCGCGACGCCGGCCTCGGCAGCGTGCAGGACGCGGTCGGCGCGGACGCCGTCCGCGAGCCGGCGCCGGCCGCGTAGCGCGGCATCGGCCGCTTGCCCCGGCACCGTCTACCCTCTCCGGCGATGACGACCGACGTCTCCGATCTCACCCCGGCCGACGCCGCCACGCGCCTGCAGGAGGGCGGCTGGCAGGTCGTTGACGTCCGCACCGAGGAGGAGCGCCCGGACGGCGTCATCGCGGGCGACGTGCACATCGAGCTGGCGCAGCTGAGCGAGCGCGCCGGCGAGATCGATCCCGCGCGTCCGGCGCTGATCTACTGCCGCAGCGGCTCCCGCTCCGCGATGGCCGTCGCCGCCCTGCGCACCGCCGGCTACGACGCGCACAACCTCGCCGGCGGCATGCTGGCGTGGCTCGAGGCCGGCTTGCCGGTCGCGGGCGGCTGACGCGCGCGCGACACCATGTCGCACGGGCAGGATCTAAATGCCCGAAACAGACCCGGCTTTGCTACCTTTTTCGTTCGTCCGTCCCGCGAAGGAGGAATGCAGCGCATGGAGCCGACCTCGGTCCAAGAGCAGGGCAAGCCGGCTGGCAAGGCCGGCTCGCTGGACAATCCCGAGGTCGTCCAGGACGTCCCGGGGCACGTCATCCCGATCCTCGAGCGCGAGTTCGACGACTTCGACACCGAGGCCGCCAGATTCCTCCGCGGCGACACGGAGGAGACGCAGTTCATCGGCTTCCGCCTCAGACAGGGCGTCTACGGGCAGCGCCAGCCCGACGTCCAGATGTGCCGCATCAAGCTGCCGTGGGGCGGCGTCACGCCTGAGCAGATGGAGGCGCTCGCCGACGTGACGGAGGAGTTCGCGCCGCTCAGAAAGGCGCACATCACGACGCGCCAGAACATCCAGATCCACCACATCCCGCTGATGCAGATGGCCGAGCTGATCCGCAGAATCAGCGCCGCCGGCCTCTCCAGCCGCGAGGGCTGCGGGAACACCGTCCGCAACGTCACGGCCGACCCGTGGGCCGGCGTCTGCGACGACGAGATCTTCGACCCGACCGCCTACGCCGGCGCCTACGTTCGCTACTTCGTGCGCCACCCGACGACGCAGCTGATGCCGCGCAAGGTCAAGACCGCGTTCACCGGCTCCGACGCCGACCGCGCGATCACCGGCATCCACGACATCGCCTTCATCAGCCGCATCAAGGACGGCGAGAAGGGCTTCGAGGTGCGCGTCGGCGGCGGCACCTCGATCATGCCGCGCATCGCGCCCACGCTCTACGAGTTCGTGAAGGCCGACGACGGCGAGTACCTGAAGGTCGCCGAGGCCGTCTTCCGCATCTTCGACCGCCAGGAGTGGCTGCGCAAGAACCGTGCGCGCGCCCGCATCAAGGTGTTCGTCGACAAGTTCGGGATCGACGAGCTGCGCGCACAGGTCGAGGAGGAGCTGAAGGGCGACTGGGTCGCCGAGCGCGACTTCGACCCACAGCCGCGCCTGTTCGTCCACGACGAGGAGGCCAACGCGCCGGCCGTCCCGACGACGTACGGCTCGCCGAACGGCGACCTTTCCGAGTTCGAGGCCTTCCGCACGGCCAACGTGACCGCCCAGCGCCAGGCCGGCTTCTCCGCCGTGCAGATCAAGGTCACGCGCGGCGACCTCACGCCCGAGCAGTTCCGCGGGCTCGCCGCGATCATGCGCGACTTCAGCGGCGGCTACGCGCGCACCACGGTCCACCAGAACCTGCTGCTGCGCTGGGTCCGCGACGAGGCCATCTACGACGTGTGGGCGCGCCTGAAGGCGCTCGACCTCGGAGACGCCGGCGCGGACGAGATCTCCGACGTCGTCTCGTGCCCCGGCACCGACTCCTGCAAGCTCGGCATCACGAGCTCGATGGGCCTCAACGCGGCCATCAAGGAGCGCATCGACGCGATGGACATCCAGGACGCGCTGACGAAGCGCATCCACATCAAGATGTCCGGCTGCCCGAACGGCTGCAGCCAGCACCACATCGCCAACATCGGCTTCTACGGCGCCTCGATCAGAGTCAGCGCCACGACGATCCCCGCCTCGATCCCGCACATCGGCGGCACCTACGAGGGCGGCACGGTCGGCTACGGCGCGCGCCTCAGAGCGCGCATCCCCTCGAAGCGCGTGCCGGAGGCCGTCGAGCGCTGGATCCGCCTCTACGAGTCGGACCGCCAGGAGGGCGAGGAGTTCAACGCGTTCGCCGAGCGCGTCGGCACCGCCGCCTTCGAGGAGCGCGTCAAGGACCTCGCGATGCCCGCCGAGTTCAACCTCGAGAACATGAGCCTGTTCATCGACTGGACGAAGAACGTGCCCTTCGAGGTAATCCGCGGCGAGGGTGAGTGCGCGGTCTGAGGACTGCCTCGCCGCGCCTGGCGGCGTCATCGGGGTTCGGAGTACCTCCGGTACACCTTCACCCCTGCTTCCTTGCCAGGCACGACGATCCAGCCCTCAGACAGTGATCATCGGATAACCACTGTCTTCGTGCGCGGGGTGAGCAGCTCGCTCGGTGCGTCCTCCCAATCGACCGTAGTGGTGGTGACGCGCTCTGGATGGAGTCGGCCGGCGGCGACGAGCGCGAGGATGGCGGGGATGGCGGGGCGTGCTGCGGCGCGCGAGGTGTGCAGATGGACGCCCATCGTGTACATCGCGAGCAGGGGCAGTGGAACGTCGGGCCCGAACAGCGGGGCGGCGTGGGTGCAGTGGCCGCCGGGCGCGGTCGCGGCGAGCGCGGTCCGCAGGCCGTCGGCCGTCGCCGAGAAGTCGGCCGTGATCGCGAAGCGGCCGCGGGCGGGCGGCTGGTCCGTGCTCGCGTCGAGCACGTCGGCGCCGAGGTCGGCCGCGAGGTCGAGCCGCGGGCCGGCAACGTCGAGGTAGACGACGCGCGAGGCGCCGAGCGCGCGCGCCGCGTCGATCGCGTAGAGGCCGATCGACCCGGCCCCGCCGACGATCAGCACCTCCTCGCCCGGCCACTCGGCGAGCCACGGCGCGACCAGCCGCCAGGCGTCGGCGACGTTGTCGGAGACGCTCGCGACGGCGGCGGAGCCGACGCCGTCGGGCACGAGCATCGCGTCGGCGTAGGGGACGTGGACGAGATCGGCGAGGAAGCCGCCGCGCTCGCCGCCGGCCACGCCGAATCCGTACATCGAGAGCGGCGCGACGCGCTCGCAGTCGCTCGTCAGGCCGCGCCCGCAGCGGGTGCAGGTCCCGCACGAGATCTGGAACGGCACGACGACGCGATCGCCGACGCGCACGCCCTCCACGTCGCGGCCGACCTCGACGACCTCCGCGACGCACTCGTGCCCGAGCGCGATCGGCGTCGGGAACGGCGTCTCGCCCGCGATGATCGGATGGTCGAGGTCGCAGGTCGCGACCGCGAGCGGACGCACCAGCGCCTCGCGCGCGCCGCCCAGCTCGGGGTCGGGCGCGTCCTGCCAGACGAGCTGCTTGGGACCGGTGAGGACGACATGCCGCATCGCTGCCTCCAGAACGAGATCGATGGCCGGGTGGGCGGGGGGGGGGGGGGGGGCCTCATATCTACGCACGTCGGCGCGCGGCTCGCGCCTGCTCGCTGCCCGCTCGATACCCTGAGGCGCGTGAATCGCCGCCCCCAGCTCACGATCGTCGCGCCGTCGGCCTCCCCGGAGGAGGCTGCGGCTGTCGTCGCGGCGCTGGAGCGGTTCATGCGGGAGACGGCGCCGGTGGTCGTGGAGGCGGCGCCGCGGGTCGACCGCTGGACGCGCACCGCGCTGCTGGAGGGCGTGTCGCGCGAGGACGAGATGCCTGCGGCGTGGGGCGATCCCCATCCGTGGGGTCGTTGAACGCGCACAGCCCGCCCGTGCCCGACGCCGCACCCGTCCCGCCCGCAGCGACGCCGCGCGTCGCGGCCGTCATCTTCGACTGCGACGGGGTGCTCGTGGACAGCGAGCGCCTCGCCGGACCGATCCTCGCCGAGCTGCTGACGGAGCTGGGCCTCCCGACGACGCAGGGAGACGTCGACCGCGACTTCAAGGGCCGCTCATGGGAGCACGGGCTCGCGATGATCGGCGAGCGCCTCGGCCGCGCGCCGTGGCCCGACCTGCGCGAGCGCTATCGCGAGCGGCTGTTCGCAGCGTTCGAGACGCGCCTGCAGCCGATCGCGGGCATCGCGGACGTGCTCGACGCGCTCGACGCCGCAGGGCTGCCGCGCTGCGTCGCCTCCAGCGGCGACCACGAGCGCATCCGCCGCGGGCTGCGCGGCGCCGGCCTGCTCGATCGCTTCCCGGAGGACGAGATCTTCAGCGCCGACGACGTCGTGCACGGCAAGCCCGCGCCCGACCTGTTCCTCCACGCGGCGGCGCAGATGGGCTTCGACCCCGCGTCCACGGTCGTGATCGAGGACAGTCCGGCAGGCGCCGAGGCCGGCCGCGCGGCGGGCATGGCGGTGCTGGGCTACGCGGGACAGACGCCCGCCGGGGAGCTGCGCGCGGCCGGCGCTCGCACGTTCAGCTCGATGGCGGAGCTGCCTGCGCTGCTGGACGCCAAAGAATAAGCCTAAATACACTCGGGATTTGCTATTTTCGTTGGTCCCATGAGCACGAGTGCGCCCACCGACCACGAGCTCACCGACGGCGCCGAGTCGCTGTCGGCCGAAGAGGCGATCGCGCGGATGGTCGAGCGCTTCCACCCCCGCCTCCTGCTCGCCTCCTCCTTCCAGCAGGAGGAGACGGTGATGGTCGACCTGCTGATGAGAGTCGAGCCGCAGGCGCGGATCTTCACGCTCGACACCGGCGTCCTCTTCGCCGAGACGTACGAGACGTGGAAGGCGATGGAGCAGCGCTACGGGATCGAGATCGAGGCCGCCTCGGGCATCTCGCTCGAAGAGCAGGCGACGCAGTTCGGCGACGAGCTGTGGGCCCGCGAGCCCGACCGCTGCTGCGCGATCCGCAAGGTCACCCCGCTGCGCGAGATCCTGTCCGGCGTCGACGGCTGGATCGTCGGCGTCCGTCGCGACCAGGCCCCCACCCGCGCCGGCACGCCGAAGATCGGCTGGGACGACAAGCACGGCATCTGGAAGGCGGCGCCGCTCGCCGACTGGAGCGACAGAGACGTCTGGCGCTACATCCACGCCAACGACCTCCCCTACAACCCCCTCCACGATCGCGGCTACGCGTCGATCGGCTGCACGCACTGCACCGTTCCGGCTGCCGACCGCAGCGGCCGCTGGGCCGGCAGCGACAAGCTCGAGTGCGGGTTGCACGGCTGACCCGAGGGTCGGCCGATCGGGGAACGGGGATGGACTGGCCGCTGATCATCCTGTTCGGCTTCTGCGTCGGCGTCCTCGTCGGGACGACGGGCGTCGGCGGGGGATCCCTGATGACGCCGGCGCTGATCCTCGTCTTCGGCACCGCGCCCGCGACCGCGATCGGCACCGACCTCGCATACGCGGCCGTGACGAAGACGGTCGGCGGCTGGCGCCACTTCCGCAAGGGCACGGTCGACATGACGATCGCGCTGTGGCTGGGGGTCGGGAGCGTGCCGGGAGCGCTCGGCGGCGTCTACGTGCTGCACGTGCTGGAGCGACGGCTCGGCAAGGGCACGTTCGACGACACGCTGCTGACGATGGTCGCCGCCGCGTTGCTCATCACCGGCGTGGCCGTCCTCGCCCGGGCGCTGCTGATGCGCATGCGCGCCGAGCGCGACACGGTCGCGCCGTTCGAGCTGCGCCACAAGGTCGCCGCCGTGCTCGTCGGCGTCTCGGTCGGCTTCGTGCTCGGCCTCACGTCGGCCGGCAGCGGCGCGCTGATCGCCGTCGCGCTGATCATGGTCTACCGCCTCAGACCGCGCCGCGTCGTCGGCACCGACGTGTTCCACGCGGCGATACTGCTGTGGGTCGCCTCGCTCGCGCACCTCGTCAGCGGCAACGTCGACCTCCTGCTCGCCGGAAACATCCTGATCGGCTCGATCCCCGGGGTGTGGATAGGCTCCAACCTCGCGACGCGCCTGCCGGAGAACGCACTGCGGCCGGCGCTCGGGATCGTCCTGCTGGCCGCCGGGCTCGCGCTGCTCAACAAGGCCGGTGCCGACTTCCCGATCTCTGTCATCTTCCTGGCGCCGGCCGCGGTCGCCGTCGCGGCGACGGCGCTGCACTTCGGACGGGCGCGGACCGCGAGCACGCGGGCGCCGCTGCCCGTCGCCGACCACGCCCGGACCCCGAGCCCACCCAAGCCGACGCCCGAATCCGCATGAGCCACGAGCTGTCCCACCTCGACGCCCTCGAGGCCGAGGCGATCCACATCATGCGCGAGGTCGCCGCCGAGCTCGAGCGCCCCGTGCTGCTGTTCTCCGGCGGCAAGGACTCGATCGTCCTGCTGCGCCTCGCCGAGAAGGCGTTCCGCCCCGCGCGCCTCCCGTTCCCGGTGATGCACGTCGACACCGGCCACAACTTCCCCGAGGTGATCGAGTTCCGCGACCGCCTCGTGGCGGAGATCGGCGAGCGGCTGATCGTCGCCTCCGTGCAGGAGTCGATCGACCAGGGCCGCGCGGTCGAGGAGACGGGCCCGCGCGCCTCGCGCAACCGCCTGCAGACCGTCACGCTGCTCGACGCGATCGAGCAGCACGGCTTCGACGCCGCCTTCGGCGGCGCGCGCCGCGACGAGGAGCGCGCCCGCGCGAAGGAGCGGATCTTCTCCTTCCGCGACGACTTCGGCCAATGGGATCCGAAGGCGCAGCGCCCCGAGCTGTGGCAGCTCTACAACGGCCGCGTGCGCAAGGGCGAGCACGTGCGCGTGTTCCCGATATCGAACTGGACCGAGCTCGACGTGTGGCAGTACATCGAGCGCGAGCGGCTCGAGCTGCCGCCGATCTACTTCGCCCACGAGCGCGAGGTGTTCGCGCGCGACGGGATGCTCTACGCCGCCAGCGACTTCGTCGAGCTGATGGACGGCGAGCAGGTCTTCACGGAGTCGGTGCGCTACCGCACCGTCGGCGACATGACCTGCACCGGCGCGGTCGCCTCGACCGCGGCGACGCTCGAGAGGGTCGTCGCGGAGATCGCCGCCACCGACCTGACCGAGCGCGGCCAGACGCGCGCGGACGACCGCGTCACCGAGGCGGCGATGGAGGATCGCAAGCGTGAGGGGTACTTCTAGATGTCGCTGACGTACGAGTCGAACGGACGGCCGGGCGGCGGGCCGGCGGGCGGATCCGATCGGCGACTCGCCGACACCGAGCTGCTGCGCTTCGCGACGGCGGGCTCCGTGGACGACGGCAAGTCGACGCTGATCGGGCGCCTGCTGCACGACGCGAAGTCGATCCTCGCCGACCAGCTCGCGCACGTGAAGGAGACGAGCGAACGGCGCGGCGACGGCGAGCTGAACCTCGCGCTGCTGACCGACGGCCTGCGCGCCGAGCGCGAGCAGGGCATCACGATCGACGTCGCGTACCGCTCCTTCCAGACCGACAAGCGGCGCTTCATCATCGCCGACTGCCCGGGCCACGAGCAGTACACGCGCAACATGGTCACGGGCGCATCGACGGCCGACCTCGCGCTCGTGCTGGTCGACGCGCGCAACGGGCTGGTGCGCCAGTCGCGTCGGCACGCTGCGATCAGCGCGCTCCTGCGCACGCCGCACCTCGTCGTCGCGATCAACAAGATGGACCTCGTCGACTACGACCAGTCGATCTACGACGCGATCGTCGCCGACTTCCGGAGCTGGTCAGCCGGCCTGGAGTTCGCCGAGGCGACGTTCATCCCGATCTCGGCCCTGAAGGGCGACAACGTCGTCGAGCCGTCCTCCAACATGGGCTGGTACGACGGCCCGACGCTGCTTGACCACCTCGAGACGGTCGAGATCGCCGGCGACCGCAACCTCGACGACTGGCGCTTCCCGGTCCAGTGGGTGATCCGCCCGCAGAACGACGAGCGCTTCCACGACTACCGCGGCTACGCGGGCCAGGTCGCGGCGGGCGTGCTGACGCCCGGCGAGCAGGTCGTCGTGCTCCCCTCCGGCCGCACGACGAGACTCGCCGCGATCGACACGGCCGACGGCCCGCTGGAGCAGGCGTTCCCGCCGCAGTCGGTGACGCTGCTGCTCGAGGACGACCTCGACGTCTCGCGCGGTGACCTGATCGCCCGCGTCGGCGAGGCGAACCCGCCGACCGTCGCGCGCGAGCTGGACGCGATCGTGTGCTGGATGAGCGACGCGCCGCTGAAGCCGGGCGCGCGCTATGCGCTCAAGCACACGACGCGCTCGGTGCGCGCGATCGTCGAGGACGTCGATTGGCACCTCGACGTCGAAACGCTCGCCCGCGAGGAGAACTCGCACGGCCTCACGCTCAACGAGATCGGGCACGTGCGGCTGCGCCTCAGCGGGCCGCTCGCGTTCGACCCCTACGCGCGCAACCGCGAGACGGGCAGCTTCATCCTGATCGACGAGGCGACGAACGACACCGTCGGCGCCGGCCTGATCGCGACGCCGGAGGAGTGACCGAGCGCCGGACTGCTCCAGGGCACGGAAGCGCGAAAGGAGGAGGACCGAAGGTATGACGACCATCATTCCGCTGGCGTCACGGTAAAGTTCCGCGCCGCATGTTCTCGAAGGTCCTGATCGCCAACCGCGGCGAGATCGCCGTCCGCGTCATCCGCGCCTGTGAGGAGCTGGGCGTCGCATCCGTCGCCGTCTACTCGGAGCTCGACCGCGATGCCATCCATGTCAAGCGCGCGGACGAGGCCTACCTGATCGGCCCCGGTCCGGCTGCCGAGTCTTATCTCGTCGTCGAGAAGATCCTCGACGCCGCGAAGAGATCGGGCGCCGAGGCGATCCATCCCGGCTACGGCTTCCTGGCCGAGAACGCGGCCTTCGCGAAGGCCTGCGAGGACGCGGGGATCGTCTTCATCGGCCCGCCGGCGAGCGCGATCAACGCGATGGGCTCGAAGACCGCGGCGCGCGAGCTGATGCAGAAGGCGGGCGTGCCGATCGTGCCGGGCACGACCGAGCCGGTCGCCGACGTCGCGGCCGCGCGCAAGATCATCGCCGACACGATCGGCTTCCCCGTCGCCGTGAAGGCGGCGGGCGGCGGCGGCGGCAAGGGCTTCCGCGTCGCGCTGACCGACGACGAGCTGGAAAGCGCCTTCGAGGGCGCCTCGCGCGAGGGCGAGAAGTTCTTCTCCGACCCGACCGTGTACCTGGAGCGCTACCTGCCAGACCCGCGCCACGTCGAGGTGCAGGTGCTCGCCGACAGACACGGCAACGTCATCCACCTCGGCGAGCGCGACTGCTCGGTCCAGCGCCGCCACCAGAAGCTGATCGAGGAGTCGCCGGCCCCAGCGGTGGACGCCGAGCTGCGCGCGCGCATCGGCAAGATCGCCACCGATGCGGCCGCAGCGGTCGACTACGTCGGCGCCGGCACGATCGAGGGCCTCTTGCAGGACGGTGAGTACTACTTCCTCGAGATGAACACGCGGGTGCAGGTCGAGCACTGCGTGACCGAGATGACGACGGGCATCGACATCGTCAAAGAGGGCATGCGCGCCGCCGCAGGGGAGCCTTTGTCGGTGTCGCAAGACGACGTCGTGCTGCGCGGCCACGCGATCGAGTGCCGCATCAACGCCGAGGACGCGTCGAGGAACTTCGCCCCGGCCCCGGGGAGGATCGGCGCCTACGTCGAGCCGTCCGGCCCGGGCGTGCGCGTCGACTCGGGCGTCGGCCCCGGCGGCGAGGTCTCGCCGATGTACGACCCGATGGTCGCGAAGCTGATCGTCTGGGACTCCGACCGCGAGGCCGCGACGAGACGCATGCTGCGCGCGCTGTCCGAGTTCGAGATCACCGAGCTGAAGACGCTGATCCCCTTCCACACCGCGCTGCTCGCCACGGAGCAGTGGGCCAAGGCGGAGACGTGCCGCGACCTGGTCGAGGACAAGAGATGGCTCAGAGCGCTCGCCTTTCCCTTGCCGGGGGCGGGTGGGAGCGATTCCGACGACGACGCGGCAGCGAAGGTCGAGCAGGCCTACACGGTCGAGGTCTCGGGCCGTCGCTTCGACGTGAAGGTCATCGGCCCGCCCGCCCCGGCCTTCGGCGGCGGTGGCGTCGTCGCGATGAACGGCGCGGCACCCGCGGGCGCCGCGCCGCGCAAGCCGCGCGAGCGCAAGAAGGGCGGCGGCGGCGGCGCCGACACGCTGCCCTCGCCGATGCAGGGCAACATGTGGAGAGTCAAGGTGAGACAGGGCGACACGGTCGAGGAGGGCCAGCTGCTCTGCATCATCGAGGCGATGAAGATGGAGAACGAGATCACCGCCCACAAGGCGGGCACGATCGCGGAGCTCCCGATCGCCGAGGGCGCCGCGATCTCCGCAGGCGACCCGATCGCGACGATCACCTCGCCCGCCGCCGAGTAGCGCCGGAGGCGCGTCCTGGCGCACGCGCGTGCGAGGCAAGCTCCTGCGCGACGAGAACCCTTGCGCGAAGGGAAGGATCCGCGTACACACCGGGATCTGGTCGAGTACCCGACCGGCGTCTTCCGCGCCGGTCCCGACGCGCGCCGAACGAGCGCGCAGAAGGAGGCTCGCATGTCCGCGATCCGCCCTCGCACCGCCCACGGCACGAAGCCGTCCCGCAGGAGGAGGTGGTCGGCCCGCCGGCTCGGGGTCCTCGTCGCCGCCGCGGCGCTCGGGCTCGCCGTGCCGAACGCGGCGAGCGCCGGAGGCAACTCGCATGGCCACGTCTTCCAGCAGCGCAACCTGATCTCCGACATCGCCGGGGTCGCGCGCATCACCGACCGCAACCTCGTCAACTCATGGGGCCTGGCGGCCGGTCCGAGCACGCCGCTGTGGGTGGCTGACAACGGCACCGGCGTCTCGACCCTCTACAGCGGCGCCGTGCACGGCAGCATCCCGGTCGCCGCGCCGTTGGTCGTGACCATCCCGGGCGGGGCGCCCACCGGCATCGTCTTCAACCCGACGAACGGGTTCGTCGTCCACGCAGGCACGGCGAGCGCGCCGGCGCGCTTCATCTTCGACTCCGAGGCCGGTCAGATCACGGCCTGGAGCCCGAACGTCCCACCGCCCACCCAGGCGCAGCCCGCGGTGACGACGCCCGGAGCGGTCTACAAGGGCCTCGCGATCGCGACGACGCGCAGGCATGGAACCCTGCTGTACGCAGCCGACTTCCACGGGGCGAAGGTCGACGTCTTCAACGACCGGTTCGCGCCGGTGACGCTCCCCGGGGCGTTCACCGACAGAGGGCTTCCGGCCGGCTTCGCCCCCTTCGACATCCAGGAGCTCGGGGGACGCCTCTACGTGGCGTATGCCCAGCAGGACGCGGCCGCCCATGACAACCTGGTGGGCCCGGGCCTCGGGTTCGTGGACGTCTATGACACGCGCGGTCACCTGCTGCGACGGTTGGTGTCGCAGGGGCAGCTCAACGCGCCGTGGGGCCTCGTGCTGGCGCCGCACCGTTTCGGCGGCTTCGGCGGCGACCTGCTCGTGGGCAACTTCGGTGACGGGGCGATCAACGCCTACGACCCGCGCAGCGGCCACTTCGACGGGCGGCTGATGAACGAGGACGGCAACCCGATCCAGATCGACGGGCTGTGGGCGCTGCGCTTCGGCAACGGCACCTTCGGCACCCCGAACGGGCTGCTGTTCACCGCCGGCATCGGCGAGGAGCAGCACGGACTGCTCGGCGAGATCGTCGCGCACTGACGCGATCGGCAGGCTGAGCGTGCTGGGAGGGCGCGCTCAGCCGCCGAACGGCCAGACGTCGCGATCGTGGAGCTTGCGGTTTCCGCCCGTGCGCCGCACGCGGAGGGCTACGTCCTCAGCGACGCGTAGGCGGCGTCGACGAGCCCCTGCGCCCGCTGCTCCTGGCCCTGGACGATGTGCGCGTTCGTGACGAAGCCGATGGACAGCCGCCGCAGCGGATCCGCGAGCCCGTACGAACCGCCCTGCCCGGCGTGCCCGAACGCGTCCTCGGGCATCGCGAGGCCGTGCGCGAGGCCCCCGAGCGTGCCCTTCTCGAACCCGCTCGCGAAGCGCGTCGGCTCGAGCCGCACCGCGTCGCAGGCAGCGGCCGACTCGACGGACCCCATCCGCGCGCGCATGCGGGCGGGAAGCTGCACGTCGCCGAAGCGGCCGTCGGTGGCAAGCGGGCGGTAGAGCAGCGCCAGCCCGCGCGCGGTGGCGAAGCCGTTCGCGGCCGGCACCTCGGCCGTGCGGGCGTCGGGCAGCTGGCAGACGCCCGCGTCGGCGAAGCGGCCCCACGAGTTGACGACGGCGGTCTGGATCGGCGCGCCGCGCGCAACCGCGTCGCCGAACGGGTCGTCTCCCCCGGGCGCGAGCGGCAGCGAGCGCACGCGCGCGACGCGCCCGTGCTCGGCCTCGGGCAGCCCGATCCAGAGGTCGAGCCCCAGCGGCGCAGCGACCTGCTCGGCGAGGAAGCGGCCCGGCGTGAGGCCGGTCGCGCGGCGCACCAGCTCGCCGAGGATCCAGCCGAACGTGAACGAGTGATAGCCGTGGCGCGTGCCGGGCTCCCACAGTGGCGCCTGCGCGGCGACGCGCGCGGTCATCTCGTCGAAGTCGAACACGCGATCCGGCGCGAGCGGGGCCGACAGGCCCGGCACGCCGGCCTGATGGTTGAGCGCCATCGCGACGGGGATCGCGCCCTTGCCGGCAGCGGCGAACTCGGGCCACCAGCGGGCGATCGGCGCGTCGACGTCGAGCTCGCCGCTCGCGGCGAGCAGGTGCACGCACGTCGCGAGCGCGCCCTTCGTCGCCGACCACACCATCACCAGCGTGCGCTCGTCCCACAGGCGACCCGTCAGCTCGTCCGCGACGCCGCCGACGAGCTCGACGACGACCTCCCCGTCGTGCGTGACGCACACGCCGCCGCCGAGCTCGCCCAGCTCGGCGAAGTTGCGGCGGAACGCCTCCAGCACGGGCGCGAAGCGCGGTGCGCAGATGCCGCGCACCTCCGCGCGGCCGAGGTCCGCACGCACGCTCATGCGCGCTCGCGCACGAGCATCTGCTCGGCGGTCGTGCGCAGCAGCTCCTGCGCGTAGGGCGTGGACGGACCGGCGAAGAAGTCGTCCGCCGGCGCCAGCTCGACCATCTCGCCGTCGCGCAGCACGAGCACGTCATCGGCCAGCACCCGCGCGACGCCGAGGTCGTGCGTCACGAGCAGGCACGCGAATCCGTTTCTCTCCTGCAGTGCGAGCAGCAGGTTCACGATCTGCGCCTGCACCGACACGTCGAGCGCCGACGTCGGCTCGTCGCACAACAGCAGCTTCGGCTCGGCCGCCAGCGCACGCGCGGTCACGATCCGCTGCAGCTGCCCGCCGCTGAACGTCTTCGGCCGCTCGCGCGCCCGGCTCGGGTCGATGCCGACCTGTTCGAGCAGCGCCGCGACGTACGCGGCCCGCTCACGGCGCGGCAGGCGCCGCAGCCCCTCGGCGACGCTGGCGCCCACGCTGAGGAAGCGGTTGAGCGCCTCGGTCGGGTGCTGGAAGACCATCTGCACCGGCGACACCGCTCCGTAGCGGACCGTCGGGGCGACGCCCGCGACCCGCACGCGGCCGCTCGTCGGCAGCTCCAGGCCGGCGACGAGCCGCGAGAGGGTGCTCTTGCCCGCCCCGCTCTCGCCCACGACCGCGAGCGTGCGACCGGCCTCGAGCGTGAAGCCGACGTCCCGCAGCACCTCACGGCCGGCGTAGGCGTGCGAGACGCCCTCGACTGCCAGCGCCGCGGCGTCGCTCATGCCTGCTCGATCCGCGGGAAGTGACACGCCCAGCCGCGCGAGCCGTCGGCGGTCGGCAGCGGACGCTCCGCCACGCAGCGCTCCTGCGCGTGCGGGCAGCGCGGCGCGAACACGCAGCCGGCGGGCCAGTGCCCGGGACGCGGCGGCGCGCCGGGGAGCACGCGCAGCGGGACCCGCCGCCGCGCGGTCAGCGTCGCGGACGCGTCGAGCAGCGCCACCGTGTACGGATGCGCGGGCCGCGCGACGAGCTCGCGCGTGGGTCCGTGCTCGACGACGCGCCCGGCGTACATCACCGCGATCGTGTCGCAGAAGTGGCTCACGAGCCCGAGGTCGTGGCTGACGAGGATCACCGCCGTGCCCTCCTCCTGCGCGAGCCGCTTGAACAGCCGCAGGACCTCGAGGCGCACGTTCGCGTCCAGGGCCGAGGTCGGCTCGTCGACGACGAGCAGCCGCGGGCCGGGCATCATCCCCATCGCGATCGTGACCCGCTGCGCCATCCCCCCGCTGAGCTGGAACGGATAGAGCGTCAGCACGTGCTCGACGGCGCGGAAGCCCATCTGCCCCAGCAGCGAGACGGCGCGGGCGCGCGCGTCGGCGGGCCTCAACACCCCCTTGCGCACGACGCCCTCGACCAGCTGGTCGCCGACGCGGACCATCGGGTCGAGCATCCCGACCGGGTTCTGCAGCACAACGGACGTCTCCGAGCCGAGCAGTCGACGCAGCTCGCCGACGCGCGCGAGCGAGACGACGTCGCCGTTGACGCGCAGCTCGCCGTGCGCCCGCACGCCCGGCGGCAGCAGGCCGAGCAGCGCGCGCATCGTGACCGTCTTGCCCGCCCCCGTCTCGCCCACGATGCCGAGCATCGCGCCTGCCTCGACCGCGAGATCGACGCCCTCGACCAGCTGCACGCCACCGCCGACGGTCCCCACCGTCACGTCGCGCCCCTCGCACGGCCCGTTCACCGCTCCACCACCTCGACGTCGATCCCGAACAGCTCCTGCAACCCGTCACCGACGACGTTCGCGGCCAGCAGCAGCAGCGCCAGCATCGTGCCCGGGAAGACGACGACCCACCAGGCCTCCTGCAGGCTCGCCCGGCCCTGGGCGATCATGAAGCCGAGGCTCGGCGTCGGCGGTGCGATGCCGAGTCCGACGAAGCTCAGCCCCGCCTCCCACAGCAGCACGAAGCCGAGCTGCAACGACCCGAGCACGAGGATCAGCGTCGCGGCCGGCGGCAGCAGGTGCACCAGCAGCAGCCGCAGCCGGCTCACGCCCGCGAGACGAGCGGCGGAGATCGACGCGCGCGTGCGCTCCACGAGCACCTGCGTGCGCACGACGCGCGCGTACGGCACCCAGCTGACGACGCTGATCAGCAGGATCAGCGCGACCATCGAATGCCCGACCGTCGCCGACGCGGCGATGAACAGCAGCAGCGGCGGCACCGCCAGCTGCAGGTCGACCAAGCGCATCAGCGACGCGTCGACGTACCCGCCGGCGTAGCCCGCGACGAGTCCGACGACGATCCCGACGACGGCCGACAGCGCGACGACGGCGACGCCGATCGTCAGCGAGGTCACGACGCTGTGCGCGATCCACGACAGCACGTCGTGGCCGAGCGCGTCCGCCCCCAGCGGGTGACCCGAGCTGAAGGGCTTGGCGAACGCCTGGTTGAGGTCCTGCGCGTTGGGGTCGGCCAGCGCCACCGCGCCGACGAGTGCGAGCGCAAGCGCGCAGGCGTAGATCGCCAGTCCCAGCCGCAGCGAGCCCGGCAGCGCGCTCCAGCGCGCCCATGCGCGCCCCAGGCGCGAGGCGCGCACCGGGAGGCCCGCGCGCGGCGGCTCGACGACGAGGTCGCCGACGCTCATGTCGCGCTCCGCACGCGCGGGTCGACGGCCCGCACCGCCAGGTCCGCGAACAGGTTGAACAGCACGTACCCGACCGCGACGACCACGACGATCGCCTGCACGACCGCCATGTCGCGGGCGCGCGTCGCCGAGACGACGAGCGAGCCGATCCCCGGGATCCCGAAGACGACCTCGACGATGATCGTCCCGCCGAGCAGCCAGCCGAGCTGCAGCGCGAGATACGTGATCAACGGCGGCCCCGCATTGCGCAGCCCGTGGCGCAGCACGATGTCCCGCTCGGACAGGCCCTTCGCGCGCAGCGCGACGACGAAGTCGGCGCCGAGCACGTCGAGCAGCTGCGAGCGCAGGAGACGCGTGAGCGTCGCCACGAGCGGCAGCGACAGCGCGATCACGGGCAGCACGTACGAGGCCGGGCCGGTCGCCCCGAAGCTCGGCAGCCATCCGAGCACGACGGCGAACAGCAGCACGAGCACGAGCCCGGCGAAGAACTCCGGGATGCCCTGGAGCGCGACGAAGCCGTTGCGCACCCACGCGTCGATCCGGCTGCCGCGCCGGATCGCGCCGAACGTCGCCGACGCGAGCGCGATCAGCGAGGCCGTCGCCATCGCCGCGAAGACGAGGATCAGCGTGTAGGGGAGCGCCTCCGCGACGCGGGTGAGCGCGCCCGTCGGCGATCCGATCGAGGGACCGAAGTCGCCGTGCGCGACGCCGCCGACATAGCTCACGTAGCGCTCGAGCAGCGGCTTGTCGTAGCCGTACTGATGCAGCAGCTGCGCCCGCGCGGCAGGGCTGATGTTGGCGTAGCGCGCGTCGATCGGGTTGCCGGCCATGCTCGCCAGCACGAAGCTGATCGTGATCGCGCCGAAGACGACGAGGAGCCCCTGGCCGAGACGGGTGGCGATGTACCGTTTCATCATCGACCTGCTTGCCAGGGACTCACGTGCCGTCGGGCTTCCGCTCAGGCAGAGCCGCTGATGTACGACGTGCCGAGCTTCGTGAAGACGTTCGGCGGGGCCTGGTAGTGCTGCAGCGTCGCGATCGAGGCGTCGAGGCGCTTCGGGACCCACAGCGTGATCCATGCGACGTCGTTCGCCCACACGTCGATCGCGTCGGCGATCAGGCGCTCGCGCGCGCGCCCGTCGGGCGTGACGACGACGCGCGCGACGAGGGCGTCATATCTGGGATTTCTGTAGTGGCACTGGGCGGCGAGCGCGCCGAGCGTCAGGTGGAACGGGCCGCCGGTGACCCAGCCCCACTCGTTCCAGTGCAGCTGGTACTTCGGTCTCGGCAGCGACTTGTCGGCCTCGAAGACGGCCGGGTCGAGCACCTCGGAGGTCGTCGCGAAGCCGACTGCGTTGAGCTGCGCGACGAGCGCCTGCGAGATCTCGCTCGCGAGCACCGCGTCGGACCGCACGCTCATGCGGACGGGCACGGTGCCGCCGTAGCCCGCGTCCTTCAGCAGCTGGCGCGCCTTCTGCGGGTCGTGGGCGTAGGCGGTCGCGGGGACGTGATAGCCCTGGATCCCCGGCGGGAACATCGAGTCGTCGAGCGCGGCCGTGCCGAGCAGCAGCTTCTCGACGATCGTCTTGCGGTCGATCGCGTACGCCATCGCCTGACGCACGCGCGGGTCGTCGAACGGCTTCATGTCGCAGACGGGCATCAGGCAGGCCGTCGACCAGCTCGGCGACTCGTGGACGGCCAGGCGCGGGTCGGAGCGCAGCGAGCGCGCCGCCAGCGGGGCGACCTGCAGCACGAGGTCGACGTCGCCGGCCTGCAGCGCCGAGACGCGCGCGCTCTCCTCCGGGATGACGTTGAAGACGAGCGTCTCGATGTGGGGCTTCTCGCCCCAGTGGCCGTCGAACGCCGCGAGCGTGACGGACTGGCCGGCGCGCTCGCTCACGAAGCGGAAGGGACCGGTGCCGACGTGCTGGCGCGCGACCTGCTTGTCGGCCTTCGCGGGGTGCGATCCGAGCACCTTCGGCGAGCTGATGCCGGACGCGAGCGTGAGGTTGTGGCCGAGGTCGGGGAACGGCGTCTTGTAGGTGAAGCGCACGACGCTGGGGTCGGAGTCGTCGATCACGGGCGTGCCGAAGAGGAAGCCGTAGGGATCGGAGGGACGCAGCACGTACTCGAAATTCTTGCGCACGGCGCTCGCGTCGAAGGTGGCGCCATCGTGGAACCTGACGCCGTCGCGCAGGGTGAAGACCCACTCGCGCGCGTCGTCGCTGACGTGCCATCTGGTGGCGAGCGAGGGAGCGAGCGCTCTGTAGCCGGCGTCGAAGGTGACGAGCGACTCGAAGATGCTCGTGATGATCGCCAGGTCGCCGACGCTCTCGGCGATCGTCGGGTCGAGCGAGTCGACGGCGCCGGGCAGTGCGATCCGCAGCGTCCCCGTCGGATGCGCCGGCGGCGACCCGACGGCCGCGGAGCCGGTGCCCGCGGTCCCCGCGCTGCCGCAGGCCGTGAGGAACGCGGCGAGGCTCGTCACGCCGAGCACGCTCCCGGCCGAGCGGCGCAGGAACGCCTGGCGCGTCAGGCCCGCGCTCGTCGCGGCTCGCCGCGCGCGCTCCACCGCCGCTTCGCTCGGACGGAGGTCGTCCGCTTCGCTGCTGTACGCCATGAGCATCCTCTCCTCAGAGAACCAGCGCCGACCAGCCGGCAACTGAACACTTGTTCTCAAGCTACATCTTCCTTTTCGAGAAAGCAAGTTCGGCAGCCAAAGTGCCATTTAATGCAGGCCATCAACAAAACAGCACAACTGTTCAGTCAGGCCGTATGATGCGCCTCATGTACCCGACCGCTCGCCGCGAGCTGCTCGACGTGGAGATGCCGGACGGGGTGCGGCTGGCAACGAGCGTCTCGCTCCCGCAGCCAGGCTTCCGCGGGCCCGTCGTGCTGCTGCGCTCGCCGTATCCGTTCCTGTCGTTCGCCGAGGGCACGCTCGGGCTGGAGCTGGCCGAGGTGCTCGCGAGCGGCTTCGCCGTCGTGCGCCAGGACGTGCGCGGGCGCGGCGGCTCGGGCGGCCGCTTCGGCTTCCTCGCGCAGGAGGGAGCGGACGGGCGGGCGACGGTCGCCTGGATCGCCGGCCAGCGCTGGTGCGACGGGCGCGTCGCGACGATCGGCGGCTCCTATCTCGGGCGCGCGCAGTTGCTGATGGGCGACGCCGATCCGAGCCCGATGGCGATGATCCCGGCCCTCACCGGCCTCAGCTCCGAGGCGGCGTGGTGGCCGAACGGCGTGCTCAACCTCGCGCTGCTCGCCGGCTGGCTGAGCCAGCTGGCCGAGCCGGAGCCGCGCGAGCTGGCACCCCACGAGTCCGCCGCCGTGCGCGCGCTGCTCGCGGCGGGCGATCCGCTCGCGGTGATGCGCGCCGCGCTCCAGGACGGGCACCCCGCGAATCGGCTGCTGGAGAGCATCGTGCCGCTCGTGCGGCACGAACGGCGACCCGACATGGACGGGCACGTGCCGCGCATACCCAGCCTCCACGTCACCGGCTGGTATGACCAGGCCGCCGCCACGACGCTCGACGTCTGGCAGCGCGCGCGCGAGCGCAGCCCGGACGCCGCCCATCCGCTGATCGTCGGCCCGTGGAGCCACGAGGACTTCGGCGGGCGGCTGCAGGGGCTGCTCCATCCCGGCGGCGACGCCGACGCCTGGGGGCTGGCGGTCCAGCAGCTCGACTTCCTGCGCCACGCGGTGCTCGGCGAAGGCGACGCGCCGCCGGCCGCGCAGGTCTACGTGACGGGCGCGGACGCGTGGCGCACACTCGACGCGTGGCCGCCGCCGACGCAGCCGTTGACGCTGTGGCTCGACGCGGAGGGCGCGCGCCTGACCGCCGCGCCGGCCGCGGCCGGCGGTGCGCTCACGCTCACGCTCACGAGCCGGGCCGCCGCGCCGGTGCCGTCCGTCGGCGGCCCGTCCTCGGGCTGGGCGTCGAGCATCGGCGTCGAGCACCGCGTCGGGCCGGCCGACGTGCGCGAGCTGGCCGCGCGCGACGACGTGCTGGCGCTGCGCTCCACGCCGCTCGACGCGAGCGTCGAGGTCGCGGGCGCGATCGAGCTGCGCCTGACCGTCGCCGCGGACCTCGCGCCCGCGGCGCTCGCCGTCAAGCTCGCCGAGTCGGCGCCTGACGGGACGCTGCGCGTCGTCACCGACGGCGTCGGGACGACGGGCTCGCAGCCGGCGGTCGAACCGGCCGCGCTGACGATCGCGCTGTCGCCCGTCCACCACCGCTTGCGTGCCGGGTGCGAGCTGGTGGTGCTGCTCGCCGGCAGCGAGTTCCCGCGCTATCCGATCGGACTCGACGCCGACCGCACGCTGCGGATCCCCACCGGCGGCGAGCAGCCGGCGCGGCTCGTGCTGCCGGTCGTCATGGCGTGAGCGCCGCGCTCAGGAGGGGCGCAGCCGGCCGTAGCCGGCGAGCCGCACGGCGACGTGCGCGAGCAGGCGATCGTCGCCGTGCTGCAACTGCAGGCCGGTCAGCTCCTCGATGCGTCGCAGCCGGTAGTACAGGCCGCTACGGTGCAGCGACAGGGAAGCGGCGGTCTGGTTCGCGTCGCCGTCCGCGTCGAGGAAGGCGGCGAGCGTCGCCGCCAGCTCGGGCTCCTCGCCGAGCACCTGCCGCAGGCCCGCGGGAAGGTCGCGGCGCGCCGTCTCGCTGAGCTGGGCGAGCAGGCGATCGGCGCCGAGCGCGGCCCAAGCCGCGAAGCCGGAGGCGCCGACGCGCGTCGACGCCGCCACGCGCAACGCGATGCGCGCCTGGCGAAGACCCTCGCCCACCGCGTCGAGGTCCTCGATCAGTCCCGACTGTCCCACCGCGACCTCCGAGCGGACCATCGCGTGCGCCCAGTGCGCCAGCTCGTCGGGCTTGAGCGTGCCCAGCGCCGGGTCCTCCGGCGAGATCAGCAGGCCCAGCTCGTCGTCGGAGAGCAGCCCGACGAGCGCGAACCCCTCGGACAGCCGCTGCTGGAGGCGGTCGCCCGCGAGCTGCAGATCGACGCCGGGCGCCGTCGGAGCGACGAGACAGCAGACGTAGGTCGCGTCGGGCAGCAGCCCGTGCTCGCGCACGTGCGCGATCGCCTCCGCGCGCACGCCGTCGTGCGAGGACGCGAGCGCGGTGAGCGTCGGCGCCGCGTCGAGCAGCGGCTCGATCGCCTGCTGGCCGAGCAGCGCGGCGACCCGCCGCGCCGTCTGCTCGGCGCGGTCGACCCCTACCGCGTCGAGCTCGTGGTCGGGGTCGAGCAGCCAGATGTAGCCCAGCGTCCGGCCCGCATGGCGCACGGGAACGCACAGGCGCTCGTCCATCCCGAGCGCCGGGTCGCCGTCGGTGCGCAGCGCGCCCTCCGCCTCGGCGATCCCCTGGTCGAGCAGCGCCCGGCGCACCTGCGGCGACGCGCCGCGGCCGAGGATGCTCTCGCTGCGCACCGTGTCGAGCGGGCCCCATTGGCGGCTGAACGCGATCGGCTCGAGCGTCGCGTCGTCGAGCAGCACCGGCCGGCCGAGCCCGATGCTGAGCGCGTCGACGAGTCCCTGTATCGACTCGCGGCCGGAGTGGCCGTCGCCATGGTCGCCCGTGTCCTTGCGGTTCGGTGTCAGCACAGCTGTCTCGTTCGTCGCTGTCGCGCGGCCCGGCGGGAAGCGGGCCTGCGCGTGACCGCAGCCTAGCGGACACGACAGCGACTGAACAACCGATCAGTCGACTCGCCGCCGTCCGCTGCCGCGGGCCTGCGGCCACTCGCCGGCGGACCGCCACCGGCGCACGCGGCGCACGGCCGCACTACCGTCGCCGGACGGTGCAGAGCACCCTTCTCACGAGCGTGCTGCTGCCCGCCGCGCTCGCAGCGATCATGCTCGCCCTCGGGCTGGAGCTGACGACCGCCGACTTCCGCCGCGTCGTCTCGCAGCCGCGCGGGGTCGGGATCGGCCTGCTCAACCTCGTCGTCGTCTCGCCCGCGCTCGCGTTCGGCGTCGCCCAGCTGTTCGGCCTGCCGGCCGGGCTGGCCGTCGGGCTCGTGCTGCTGGGCGCCTCGCCCGGAGGCACGATGGCGAACGTCCTCACCCACCTCGCGCGCGGCGACACCGCGCTGTCGGTGACGATGACGGCGATCAGCAGCCTCGCCGCGGCGATCACGGTCCCGCTCTACCTGGAGCTGGCGTCGCGCCACTTCGACGCGCAGGCGCTCGTCGGCCACCTCGCGATGGGCTCGATCGTCGCGCGCGTGTTCCTCGTCACGGTCATCCCCGTGGGAGCGGGGATGTGGCTGCGGCACCGCTGGCCCGAGCGCGTCGTCGCGGCGCGGCCGCGCATCGCGAAGCTCGCGCTGGCGCTGTTCGTGCTCGTCGTCGCCGGCGCCGTCGCGGCGGAGCACGACACGGTGCTCGACAACCTCGGCGGCGTCCTCGGCGCAGTCCTCGCGCTCAACCTGGCCGCGCTCTCGATCAGCTTCGCGGTCTCCAAGCTCGCCCGCCTCGACGACCGTCAGGCGACCGCGATCGCGCTCGAGCTGGGCATCCACAACGCGACGCTCGCGATCGCGGTCGGCAGCGCGCTCGCGACCGAGCTGACGGTCCCGGCCGCCGTCTACGGCTCCGTCATGTTCATCAGCGGCGGCCTCTTCGCCCGCCTGATGCACCGCCGCAACGTGGCGGCCTGCTAAGCGTCGCGCAGCAGCGAGACGTTGCAGTCGTGCAGCTGCAAGGTGAGAAACGACGACACGGCGGAGGAGGACCAGATGCTCTGCAAGAACGCGATCCCCACATGGCGGGCACCGTCGCCGGCCGTATCACCGACTGCGCCGCGATCTCCGCGGGGACCCGAAAGCGACGATCATTCGCCGGCTGCCTAGGGCGACCCTTACATCGACGCGCCGGGTTCGGCGGCAGTCACGCGGACATCGGGCAGGCGCTGGCCGTCCGAGGTGCAGCACAGGCCGACACCGCGCAGCATCAACGGCCCGCGGTCTGCGCGACGAGGTCGTCGAAGCTGGTGGCGACGTCGTAGTCAGCATCGAGTGCTTCGAAGTGGCGCCGGGCACACGCGATCTTGTTGCTCTCGAGTCTGCGCAGAGCAGCCGCGTCGTGCGTGGCCTTCGTCTCGCGCACCATGTGGATCTGAGGGCGGTCGCCGTCGTCCCAGCAGATCGCCCAATCCGGGTTGTAGGGACCGACAGGCGTGTCGATTGTGAACCACGATGGCAGCTTTACGTAGAAGCGCACCCGTCTGTCGTGGTCGAGCCGCTCGGCGAAGCGGCGCTCTACCGACGACTCCCACTCGACGTGCGAATACAGTGACTTCGCTGCGTTTTCCACAGCGTAGAGCCGGTCGACGTAGCGCGTGATCTCGGCTGCGGCATCGGGCTCGAGTCGTCTCATCTCCCACGTCTCACCATCGACCTGCTCGTACTCGAGGCCATCGATCAGCTCCGCCGCGAGCACGTCACGCAGGATCCGTGTGACCTGAACAACGAACGCGTGCGGGTTGACGCGGCAGTCGTCGAGCCGCTCGCATGCGCAAAGGATCCGCATGAGCGTCACGCGCGTCAGGTCGGTCGCATTCTGCAGCGCGCCGAGCAAGTCGGGTAGGCGCTCCGGAGCTGTCGCGTGCTCCGCCGCGCCGCCCAGCGTGCCCGAGGCCTCGATCCCGGCCCCGGTGATCGTCAGCTGTGCGCGCTCCGACTTCACGAGCGGGCGTGGAACGGCATCCATCCCCTGGATCGCGTCGACCGCGTTCACGACGATCCGCTCGGAGTCGACGCGCACGCGGTAGCGCGTGCGGCGCGCGACGTCGTGCCACAGCGCGCGAAAACCCTCGTCGAGCAGCACCGCCTTGTGCACGGCGACCGTGGCGCGTCTGCGTGCGTCGCGCACAGCAGGCCGGTTGTAGCGCTCGAGCACGTTCAGCACGCCGTCGACGCAATCCTCCAGATGCGCAGGGAGCGCCAACACGTAGTCGTCGTTGTTGGGCTGGAAGCGCTCGGTGAGCTTGCCGCCGGCACCGAGCTGGCCCAACGCCTGCAGGTGTTCCCACACCTCGACGGACCCCGCCGGGCCGAGCGGCCCGCCCGAGGCGCGCGGCAGCAGAGCGAACGCGGTGCGCGCGACGACCCCCCACGTCTGACCGGTCTCGCGCTCGTAGTCGACCTGCAGCCCTCTGGCGAACGCGTCGTAGGACTCGTTCGCAACAACCGTCAATCGCGCGATCTCGCGATCGTGGACGCGCGTCCCGTGCTGGTCGACCGGCAGCCGCAGCCCGCGGCCGATCTGCTGGCGACGCGTGATCGATGAGCGGGAGTGCGCGAGCGTGCAGACTTGAAAGACGTTCGGATTGTCCCAGCCCTCGCGCAACGCCGAGTGTGTGAAGATGAAGCGCAGCGGCTCGTCGAGCGACAGCAGCTGCTCCTTGCCGCGCATGATCTTCTCGTACGTCGAGCGGTCGCTCTCGCCCTCCCCTCGCGAGTCCTTCGCGCGTCCCTTCCCGTCCTGGCTGAAGTAGGCGTCGTGCAGCTGCTCGACCGGCGGGAGGACCAGGTCTGCGTAGCGCGGCTTGGCGAGGTGCGTCTGCAGCTCCTTCTCGAACAGCCGCCCGATCGGGCCAAGGATGGGCACCCCCTCCTGGTCGTAGCGTCGGTAGTCCGCAACCGCATCGAGAAAGAAGAGCGACAACACCTTGATGCCGCGCGGGGCGAGCCGCAGCTCGCGATCGAGGTGATAGCGAATCGTCTCGCGCATCTGCAGGCGGTGGACGTCACTCACCTCGCCGCCGCTTGCAGCGCCGAGCGGAACGACCGTGCCGCCGGTCAGCTCGAGCGCCTCGCGGCCGACTTCGTAGAGGATGTCGTCGACGATGAAGCCGTCGCGGTACTCCGAGCGGCCCTTCGCCTTGACGGCGAGGTCGTCGCCGCGTCTGACCCACGCACGGGTGCGCCTCGCACGCTCACCGACGCCGGCGTTCAGCTCGACCTGCGCGCGGTTCCGCTCCGAGTCGACCTGCAGGAGCCGCAGGTGGGCGTCGTTGAACGACGCCTCGACCTCGATCCCGTCGACCTCGATCTGCTTGACCAGCTCGAGTTCGAACGCTTCGACCGGGCCGAGGCGGTACACCACGTTGTAGGGGCGCCGCGGCGTTGCCGAGTAGCGCAGCGTGCAGAGCGGGTTGAGGCGGTCGATCGCGGCCCGCGCGCCCTCGCTCTCGAAGTTCTGCGGCTCGTCGATCACGACGACCGGTCGGACCGCCTGGATGTACTCGATCGGCGGGCGGCCGGACATCGCGTCGTGCGGCCGGTTGATCACGTTCGCGCGGACGTCCGTGGGATCGTCGCCGACCACGTCCTTCTGAAACGACTGGATGTTCATCACCAGCACCTGCAGGGTGCTGGACGTGGCGAACTGGCGGACGACGCTCAGGCGTCTGCTGTCGTAGACGGCGTGGTCGATCGGTGCCGCGTAGTGCTGGCGGAAATGCGGTCCCATCGAGCGCAGGCTTGCGAGCACTCCCTCGCGGATCGCGACGCTCGGGACGACGATCACGAACTTCGTCAGCCGGTACTGCCGATGTAGCTCGAAGATGGTACGGAGATAGACGTACGTCTTGCCGGTCCCGGTCTCCATCTCGACGGTGAAGTGACGGCCGTCGAGCTGCTCGGCGGGCGGCAGGCCGTTGCGCCGCTGTACGGCGCGGAGCTGTGCGAGCAGGCTCGCATCGAAGGCTGCGTCGTCCTGCGGCGCCGGGTTTGCGAAGCCCAGCTCGACCAGATCGAGCCGCTCGCCGCTGCCGTCGCGGTCGAGTCGCACCGCGCCCGTCGCTCCCAGGGCCCCCTCAAACAGATCGACGACCGCGTCGACGGCGGCGACCTGATGCGACAGCGACGGGTCGTACTGCAGGTGGACGTCATGCGAGCCCACGGTCAGACGACGAGCAACTCGGT
>Ga0210410_10000804_pt1 | contig 31619 bp, 29 predicted proteins | sample IncBWC4MmetaG_FD_161058 | JGI IMG/M metagenome (GOLD analysis project Ga0210410, IMG submission 161058) | Forest soil microbial communities from Barre Woods Harvard Forest LTER site, Petersham, Massachusetts, United States - Inc-BW-C-4-M | ecosystem: Environmental > Terrestrial > Soil >...
CGCCGTCCGCGTCTTCGTGCCCCCGTTCAAAAGAGCCGCGGTCATGCTGGCCGTCCCCGGCGAAGCGAATTGATCTGCCGCGTATCCAGCGTCAATGTCCAGCCAGAAACTCACCAGCGGAACTTCATGGCGCTCCGCCAGAATCACCTTGAGCCCATTTTTCAGCGTCGCGCGCTGCAGTTTCGGCAGCTTCAACTCCGGTGGAGTACCGGTGTCCGGGGCTTTCGAACGATCGGCTCCGGTGGCTGCCGTCTTGTACGTCGGGAACGGTTGCACCTCCAAAATGAAGACGCCATCGGAAAGCCAGCGATTCGCCGCGGTCTTCAAATCTTCCGCCGTGGCTTCCTGCACCCGTTTCAGCGAGATTTTGTACGCGTCCGGGCTTCCGCGAAACGCCTGGCTCTGCGCCAGCCGGTCGGACTTTCCGCCGAAGCCGCCGATGCGTTCGATGCCACGGATGAAATTCGCTTCGTATTGCGCCTTAACGCGTGCCAACTCTTCGGCGGTGGGCCCTTCTTTCAGGAATCGCGCAAGTTCCTCATCCAATTCCTTTTCTACTTGCGCAAGATCGCCGCCGGGCTTGGCCGTCGCCTGTACGTAGAACTGTCCCGCGATCTCATTCAAGGGCACGAATGCGTTAGCATTCGTGGCGATTTGGTCGTCATATACAAGTCGCTTGTAAAAGCGGGAAGTTTTTCCAACGCTCAGGACATCGCTCACTAGGTCGAGATAATCGCCGTCGGCGCTGCCATATTGTGGGATGTTCCAAACCTTATAAACCCGTGCCTGAGGCACGCGGTCCTGCACGATTTCCCGATGCGACCCCGTCATCTTGGCCACCCAAACTTCTTGATGCGCCACCGGCGGCCCCGCGGGAATGTTTCCAAAATACTTTTCCACTTTTTCTCTGGCGGTTTTTGCGTCGATATCTCCAGCAAGAACGATCACCACGTTCGAAGGCCCGTAATAGGTCTTGAACCATTCCTTCACGTCGTCCATGGACGCGGCGTTAAGATCGCCCATATCTCCAATGACCGTCCACGAATAAGGATGGCCCGCGGGATAGGTATTTTGCGTAATGAGCTGCCGTGACACGGCGTAGGGCTGGTTTTCACCTTGGCGTTTTTCGTTTTGCACCACGCCGCGCTGCAGATCGAGCGTCTTCTGATCCAGCGACCCCAGCAGGAATCCCATGCGGTCCGATTCCATCCACAGTGTGTAATCCACGGCCGAAGTCGGCACATTCTCAAAATAATTGGTGCGGTCGTTATTCGTCGTTCCGTTCAGGTCGGTGGCGCCGATTTTTTCCATGGCGTCAATGTAGCGTCCCGGCGCGTGCTCGCTGCCCCCGAACATCAAGTGTTCGAACAGATGCGCGAATCCGGTCTTTCCCAGCTTTTCGTTTTTCGACCCCACGTGGTACCACGTGTTGATCGCCACGATCGGCGCCTTGTGGTCCTCGTGCACGATTACCGTGAGCCCGTTGTCCAGGACAAACTTTTGGTAAGGAATGTCCACGTTCGCGCTTTGCGCGAGAGTCCTGCCCGCCAGTATCCCGAATGCAAAAAATAGCAGCGCCAATCTCATCTTCATTTCAAAGTTCCTCCGTTAAGAATTCACTCTCAATCGCAACACGCGCGCGAATCCTGCGGGCACACCGTCTCCTCTGACATAGACGGCCACAACTCCTGGAAGTCACTTGTACGCGGGATTCTGTACCGGTCAACGAGCTCTGCCTATCCCTAGTCTCTCGACTTGGCAGTCTACACCGCATCCTCACCTGCAGAAAAACATTTTTCCTGGCTTTCTCCGCGTACCCTGCGCTTCTGCGTTAGCTTAGTCTTCTCCGATTTGTTCCAGCGCGCTTGAAGGTCTAAAATCTCTCTGAGGTAACCATGCCGGACAATCTGGTCATTGCGGGCCGCGCGTTCAACTCCCGCCTCATAGTTGGAACGGGAAAGTACCGCAGCTTTCAGGAAATGGCGCGCGCGCATGCCGCCTCCGGCGCGGACATGGTCACCGTCGCCGTCCGCCGCGTCAATCTCACCGATCGCACGAAGGAATCTCTGCTCGATTACATTGACCGCGAAAAAATATTCATCTTGCCGAACACTGCGGCCTGCTACACCGCCGACGAAGCCATTCGAACCGCGCGGCTCGCCCGTGAAGTGGGCCTTTCGAATTGGGTGAAGCTCGAAGTCATCGGCGACCAGCAAACTCTTTTTCCCGATACCGAGCAGCTTATTGAGGCGACCCGAGTTCTCGTGAAAGAAGGCTTCGTCGTTCTCCCCTACACCAACGACGACCTCATCGCCGCCCGCAAGCTCATTGACGCCGGCGCCGCCGCGGTCATGCCGCTCGCTGCTCCCATCGGCTCCGGCCTTGGTGTACAAAATCCCGCCAACCTCCGCATCCTCCGCGAACGCATCACCGAAGTTCCCATGATTGTGGATGCTGGCGTCGGCACCGCCTCCGATGCCGCCGTAGCCATGGAGCTCGGCGCCGACGGCGTGCTCATGAACACTGCCATCGCGGAGGCCGCCGACTCTGTTCTTATGGCGGAGGCCATGCGAGACGCTGTCATCGCCGGCCGCAAGTCCTATCTCGCTGGCCGCATGCCCAAGCGGCTCTACGCCTCCGCATCTTCACCGCTCTCCGGCGTCGTTCGTTGAAGGCGCGCTATGCCTTCCAAGACTTCTTTGACGGAAGGACATTCTCGAACCAGATTAGAGGAGTTTAGTTACTGTTTGCGTGGATGAATCCGATCACAATCTTGCTGAACTCTTCCGGCTTTTCCAAGTACATCAGGTGTCCCGCGTCGCTCAGAACCACTCTCCGCGAGCCGTGAATGCCTGCTTCAATCGCGCCTGCGTGTGCATGCACGTCTGGAATGTCTGCATCGCCCGTCAGAATCAATGTTGGAACGCGGATTTCGCTCAGCCTCGGCAACGCCGCCTGCGTGGGCCGCGCATAATCGTTGTGCGTCATGTCTTGGGGATTGCTTTTCAGCAATTCCAACAGCCGCTTCCGCGCCACGTCATGACCGGGCGCAATGAGATATTTATCGTTAGCCCAGTTCGTCAATCCGGCGTTCACATCATTCTTTTCGAATGGCTTGGAGTTTTGCATCCCACGATTCAAAAAGTGGTCGCTGTAGGGAAGTCCGCTCACGACCGCGCCGATTAGCACCAATTGTTGGACCATTTGCGGATATTGCAGGGTGAAATCGATGGACACGCTGCCGCCGTGCGAGCTTCCCACCACCGCGGCGCGCGCCACTTTCAAGTGGCGCAGCAGCACGGCCAAATCTTCGACCTCGTAATACCCCGTAGTCGCTTCTGGCGATCGCCCGTAGCCCCGGCGGTCATAGCGGATGGTGTGAAACTGCTTACAGAACGCGGGCCAGACATCGTCCCAAATCGCGGAATGCGCGCCGCCGTCATGGAGCAGAACGACGGTCTGCGGGCCGCTCCCGCATTCTTCGTAGTACAGCGTTCCACCTTCCACTTCGACGAACGATCCCGGACCGGATGTTTGGGGAGTCTTCGGAGCGGGTTGCATCTGCGCCTGTAATCCCGACAGTGAAAAAAGACAAAGAACCAACGCAAGTACGGTGCGCATTGTCATCTCTCGCTTCATTGGTTGCGAACTGAAAGCCGGCCAGCTAAGGCGTAGCCGCTCTTTGCGTACGCCGGAACGCCGGTGAACGATTATTGCCCCGCCTGCCCCGCCGAAGATCAAGCCCAGCGGCGCGACCGCCTTATGGCGCTTCGAAGCCAGTTCCGGCGGATAGCGTAGCTCGCCTAGCCTTCGGAAGTCACTAGCTTCCCACTGTACCTGGAAGCCTTCCCCCTGACCGACCGGGCTAGGGTGTTTACCGTACGAAAGGCGTGGGGTCTTTGCCTGACTAACCCTTTTGAAACCATTGGCTTAGAATCCCTTTTCATTCGCGAAGATTTTGTGTCATTAGTAGAATGAACCCTCAGGGTGTCGCTTGTGGGCCCTGAAGGCACCCTCATGGCGAATCCAGGGCCCGAAGTCAAGATCTCGACCGATTGGACAGGCCACCTGCGCCTTTACCGATCCTCGGTCCCCAAACAATTACTTACCGGGCTAGCCGTCTGCGTCATCTACATCCTTGCTGCGAAGTTCAGTCTTCGTCTCGCTTCCGTGCATCCGAGCGCAACACCTGTCTGGCCGCCAACCGGCATTGCCATTGCTGCGCTGCTAACTCTCGGCACAGGCTTCTGGCCCGCCGTATTCGCCGGAGCCTTTCTCGTGAATTTTACGACTGTGGGTACGGCGCTTACTTCGTTCGGAATCGCGTGCGGAAACACGCTAGAGGCAGTCCTGGCTGCCTATCTGGTTTCTCGCTTTGCGAACGGCACAAAAGTCTTTGACAGGACCTGGGACATTCTTCGTTTCGGTCTTTATGGCGGAATCTTGAGCACTGCCGTCGCGGCAACCTTTGGCGTAACGAGTCTCACGCTCGGGGGTTTCGCTTCATGGGATCAGTTCGGCCTTATCTGGCGCACCTGGTGGCTCGGCGATGGAGCCGGGGCCATGATTTTCACGCCCTTTCTGCTTCTCTGCACCACTCATCCGAGTCTGGGATGGTCGAGGCGCCAGTTTTTTGAGGCACTTGTCCTGTTTTGTTTGACGTGGCTGACTGCAGGAATTATTTTCGGTCCCTTCTTCCACACACGCATCAGGAGTGATCCCTGGACTTTTTTGTGTACTCCTTGGCTCGTTTGGGCGGCCTTTCGCTTCGGCCAGCGGGAAGCCTCGGCCACGATCGGCCTTCTGAGTCTGCTGGCCGTGAAGGGCACGCTGCAGGGCTACGGCCCTTTCGTCCACGAGTCGATCAATGACTCGCTGCTGCTTTTACAGTGCTTCCTTGCGGTAGAAGCACTGATGACTCTCATTTTTGCCGCGGAAGTTTCGGAGCGCCGCCGCCAAGAGGAACACGCTCGCGTTCTTTCCGTGAGCGATCCCCTCACGGGCCTGGCAAATTACCGTCTGCTGCTCGATCGCCTGGGATCGGAGATCAAACGCTACGGGCGCGACGCCCGCCCATTTTCCGTTCTTTTGCTTGATCTCAACGGCCTAAAGAAGATTAATGACGAGCATGGCCATCTCGTGGGGAGCCTCGCTCTCTGCCGGGTGGCGGAGGTCCTTCACCTGAGCTGCCGGGCCATCGATACGCCCGCCCGTTATGGCGGCGATGAGTTCGCCCTGGTTCTGCCTGGAACTTCCTCCGAGGATGCCCGTCGTGTTGCGCAGCGCATTTCCCAGCGGCTCGCGGAAGATGTCGAAACTCCGCACCTTTCCGTCAGCATCGGTATCGCTGAGTACCCTCGGGACGGCAACACCATTGAGCACGTTCTCAGCGTTGCCGACCGCGTCCTTTACTCTGAGAAGCATCATCCCGCGGGTCGTTCCAGCGTCACCCAATCCTGACAGCCGGCAACTCCCGCTCGGGCACCCGCCGTGCACCAATCATTCTCAGGAAGATGATTTCTTTTACGCCTGCGCGGCTTTGCGCGCCTGCGCGTCGTCGTAGCTCTCGCCGTAAATCGACGGCACTTTGGCACCCATGCAACGCAGGTAGGAAGAGAGCTGTCCGCGGTGATGGATGGTGTGGTGCAGGCCCATCATCAAAAACGTTACCGCGGGCCGCTGCGTCATTCCGCGAAAATCCACGATCTTGATCAATTGTTCGCCCTTCAGTTTCGTCAGCGCCTCAAAATTCTTCGCGAACCGTTCTCCATACCACGCCGCGACCTCCGCAGGCGTCTTGACGTTTTCCGGAATCATCGCTGGGTTCGTGTCAAACATTCCGTTGATCACCGTCTCGAGAAAGCGGTTGTCCGACGCCGCAATATGTCTTGCCAGCTCGATGGCGCTTTTCGAAATCGCGTCCGGCCGGTACTCGCACTTGCCCGCCGGCACCGCCTCGAGTATTTTCTTGGTGACTTTGCTCTCATTCTTCAGCGCGCCCAGATAGACGTTCTGTAGCAAAAACGTAGCCTGCTCCGCAGTCATTCCTTCCGCCATGTTCATCCTCCTTCACATCGGACCAAGTATAACTCCATCCCAGACTCAATTCGCCACGGCCAATCGAAGCATCGGCAGCTAAGACCTTGGCGGGACTTGCGACGGACCGGGTCTCCGTCATTCGTACCTTAGCGTCTGCATCGGATCTACGCGCGTCGCTCGCCGCGCTGGAATGTAGCAGGCCGCCAGCGCCACGCCAAACAGCACAACCGTAACGCTCGCAAAGGTTGGGAGGTCCGTCGCCGCCACGTCAAACAACAAGCTGGTCATCAGACGCGTAAAAATGAAAGCCAGGACCAGGCCTGCCGCCACTCCAATCAAAATCATTCCCGCACCCTGCTTCATGACCAGTCCGAGCACATCGCCCCCCTGCGCGCCAAGCACCATGCGCAGTCCAAACTCCTTCGTGCGCCGCGCCACCGAGTAGGACACCACGCCGTAGATTCCAACCGTCGCGATCGCCAGCGCTACGCCGGAGAAAAGTGAAAGCAGCAGCGTAAGAAACCGCGGCCGCGCCTGCGCGCGAGAAAGCACATCCTCCATCAAGCGCACATCCGCCAATGGCAGTGACGGATCGAGCCCGTTCAATTGATCTCGCACCTCCCCCGCCAGCACGCGTGGATCACCTGCTTGCGGCCGCATTGTCACATACATGTCCGAACTTCCTGCGCCCGCCGGCTGCCGGTAAGGCAAATACAGTTCGGTGCCGGCCGGGCGATCGAGGCCGGCATTCTTCACGTCGTCGACGATCCCCACGACCGTGCTCCAATCTTTGGCGCCGCCCGGACGGACGCGCCGGCCGATGGGATTCTGCCTGGGCCAAAAAGTCATCGCCATCGTCTTGTTGATGATGACGACGTCTGGTCCACCTTGCACGTCACGCTCGTCAAAAAACCTGCCGTCCATCAAGCGAATGCCCATCGTCGCGAAATAGTCTTTGCTCACCGCCTGATAATAATCCACGTTTTGAATCGGTCCGCCTTCTGTCATCACGAATCCTTCGATGTCGGTGTCGTTCATATTCGGCGGGCGCATCGGCGCCAAACCGGACACCAACGCTGCAGATTGTACGCTCGGAAGATTGGTGAGGCGGCCATCGAACCGCGTCCAGAAATCCGTAATCTTCGCATTGTCCGTATACGTTCCACTGGGCAGCGACACACGCATCGTGATTACATTGTCGGCATGAAGGCCCGTATGAACCTCCTGCAACTTCCAGAAAGCTCGTAGCATCAGCCCGCAGCCAATCAACAACACAAGAGCCATGGCCAGTTCGCCGGCCACCAGGACGCGCCGGAAGATTTGCGCGCCGGCCGTGGCTGTGGTGCTCCCCGCCGTGTCCTTCAACGATTCGGAAATCCCGCTGATCAGCAGGGGCGCAAGCGGAGCGAGTCCAAACAACACCCCTGTGATCAAGCTCGTTACCAGCGTGAAGAGCAGTACGCGCCAGTCCATCGAGATCTCGTCCGCGCGAGGAATGCCGCCTGCATTCGTGAGTTGTACGAGCCGCACGCCTCCAAACGAGAGTGCCACACCTAGAACGGCCCCACAGAACGCCAGCAACACTCCTTCGGTCACGAACTGACACGCCAGCCGTACCAAACCCGCGCCCAACGCTCCGCGAATCGCAATTTCACGCCGGCGCGCCTCCGCGCGTGCCAGCAGCAGGTTCGCGACGTTGACGCTGGCGATGAGCAAGACAAACGCGACAGCGCCGAGCAGCATCAGAAGAGCAGGCCGCACGCTTGAAACGACCTCCGCCTGCAGCGGAAAGCTGACGATGGTGTGATTTTTCGGGTCAAAGCTGTGGACCTTTGGCACCTTTTTTTCACCGTAACTTTGCACCAGCGACGCCAACTCACCCTGCGCTTGCCCGCCGGTGACGCCCCGTTTCAGTCGGCCCAACAAGTAGTAATTGTGGCCGCCTCGGTTTCCGGGATTAGCGGGATCCAATTGGAGCGCGGTCCAGATTTGCGCGGGATCTTGTTCGCCGAGCGGAAACTGAAAGCTCTTCGGCATAACCCCGATAATCGTGCACTTGCGTCCATCCAGCCTTGTCTCCCGCCCCACGATGTTGGGGTCGCCGCCAAATGTGCTTTGCCAGATGCCATAGGAAATATCGGCTACCACTGGCACGCCGGGAACATCATCGGCTGGCGAAATCAACCGCCCTTTGATTGGCGCCACGGCGAGCGATTCCAACAAACCACCGCTCACGTACGCCGCAGTGACGCGCACCGGCTGAGTGGTGCCGGCCAGGTTAGCTCCGCCGCTCACCCACGCGTCCAGCGAAGCCCAGGAGTGCGTATCGCGACGCAGATCCAGGAATTCCGGCCCGGACGTCCAAAAGCGATGCAGGCCGCCATTCGGGAAAGTCGGAAACTCGGTGTAAACGCGTATGAGCTGTTCGGGATGCGCATAGGGCAGCGGCTGAAGGAGCACGGCATTCACCACCGTGAAAATCCCGGTGGTCGCACCGATCCCCAGCATCAGGCAAAGCACTGCCGCGGTCGTGAACCCCAGGTTCTTGCGCATCATTCGAACCGCGAACTGGATGTCTTGCCACAGGGTTTGCACGCCACACCTCCGCTCGCAAAAGGTACGTTTAACTGCGCCTGAATGTTCCTGATGTCTTGAAGTGGTAGACGATTAAAACGAGGTTTGGTTTCCTCGTTGGCCGCGCGGTCCTTCCCACAGGACGAACGCGGCGATCCGGAAGTCTATTTTGCGATGGTGCTGCAGATGCCAGCGAGAGCGGGTCTAGGATGCGGTCTTGCCCCTCGCTACTTTTGCAATGACTAGTCCCGCGAAGAGCCACGTGAGCGTGGAATCGGCGACCATCACCGCGGTGTAGCTGCCTGAAAATCCCCACCAGTTCCAGTTTGGCAGGTCGCTGACGATGCTGGCCGCCAGTCCCGCCACGGCAAGAAAAATCACCCGCTGGCCGTAACCCAATCCGCTGGTCTGCAGGAGCAGCCAGGTCAGCAGAAAAGCCCCAGCGGCCAAGATCAAGAATTGTTTGATCAGACCCGCTGCGAACGAGCCGAATCCTCCACGCCGGATGGCCGCAAACATGACTGGGCCTTTTTGCATTTTGGCCATCAGTGTTGTCTCCAGGGTTTTCTTTTGCTCGGCATTCATGCCTTCCATCGGCGGCCGGCCGGGAAGAATGTAATTTCCGGACTCCGTGATATGGGATGCGATTACCGCGGACACTTCCTCATCGTTCTGAAAAATGTGGAAGCCCTGTTCATGCCAGGGAAGAACTTCCCAGGAGATGCTGCTCCAAATGAAGGCCACGACGCCGCCAAGGATGGTCCCGAGTACTAGTGATTTCAGCATAGCCCCTCCGGAAACCTCCGTGGCCACCCATTGCCATTGCGCACCCTCAGCTTTGAGGTGCGCCGGCTGCCCCTCCGATTTGAATGCCCTTGCCAAGCCGAAGAGCCACAGAGAATTGCGCGGAGTCTATCTCCGACATGCTACCGGTTCAAGAGTTGTTTGAAGCTTGCCTAGGCTTGCTCGTGGGGATTCTTTGGTGGATTTTCCTCGCCGGAGATAATCAGCGATGCAAGACACGCTTCGTGGTTTACACCGTCCGGAAGAGAAAATGCCACAGCACGTCCACACCGGCATGAACCAGTGCGGACGCAAAGATCGAACCGGTTTTGCGCCAGGTCCAGCCGTAGAAAAATCCGGCGATCGAGGCCAGGATCACGTATTTCCAGTTTGGAAAGCCCATGTTGGTGATGTGCGAGAGGCCAAAAAGAATCGAAGCGTTCCACCAGCCGGTCAACTCGCTGTTGCTGGCACGCGCGAGCATATTCTGCAGCAGGCCACGGAACAAAAACTCTTCCGGCCACGCGGTGAAAAAAAGAATGCCCAGCGAGAGCAGCGGGAGCGACTTCCACTGTCCCCACTGCGGCGAAAATTGGATGAAATGCATCCCAGTGCCCAGCGGAATCGCGATGCAACTGAGCACAAGGAGGCTTGCCAACACGAAAAAGCCCCAGTGGCGTCCCCAGCCAATCGAGTAGCCGATTCCGTTTACCTTCCGCAGCAGTACGAACGACGCAAGCGCGACGTTCACACAAAGCAGCACCGTGAACACATACGCTAATCGTCCACCGGGATACGGCCACAGCCAGTGCGACGGTGAAAATTTCACGCAGGCCCAAATGCCCGCGAGGATGAGGAAATCCTGCCACGATCCAGGTGGCCGCCGTTCCGCAGATGCCGCGAGCACCAGCGGCACAAATACCAATCCCGCCACCGCTCCGACACGCGCGAATGCGAAACTGTTTGTCCCCAGGGCGTAAATCAGGTAGACAAGGAACACTGCGACGCCCAGCATGTAGCCGCTGCCGGCGCCGAAGCGCGCCGCGAGCCAGTCGGAAACACCGCGCGCGGCCAAAAGCAGCATCACCAGAAAGAAAAACGCGAACGCCGTAAGCGTGGCCGCAAAGCCGCGGCCGCCGTAGCCGAGCCAGGAAGCGTAGAGCGCGCCGGTGAGCATGAGCGCGGACCACAGGCCGAGCATGGAAAGCGGGCCGAGTTGGCGAGTGGCAGTCAAACGAGAATTGTAACGCAGAGAGATGGCAGACCAAATTCAACCCGCAATGAAACGCCTCGCCTACATCGATTGGATGCGCGGCCTCGCGTGCGTGCTGATGTTTCAAACGCACGCCTACGACTCGTGGATGAGTCCGGAGGCAAAGAAATCCTCGTCGGTGATTGCCTGGTCGCGGCTCGGCGGAACGCTGCCCGCGCCGCTCTTCATTTTTCTGGCGGGCGTCTCCTTCGCGCTTATGACCGAACGCCTGCGCGAGAAGGGAATCGAACGCAACGCGATCGCCAGGCAAACGATTCGGCGCGGCGCGGAAATCTTCGGTATGGGCCTGCTGTTTCGCGTGCAAGAGTTCGCGCTCGGCTACCCCTGGTCGCCGTGGACGGATCTGCTGCGCGTCGACGTTCTCAACATCCTGGGGCTCTCGATGATGCTCATGGGCGTGTTGTGCTGGGCCACCGGAGACCACGCCGTAGCCATAGCCAGAACCCGCACGCTCGCCGCCGCGCTTTTTGCCACCGCGACCGTAGCGATGCTCACGCCGCCGCTTTGGACTACGCATCGCCCAAAGTTTTTGCCCTGGCCGCTGGAGTCCTACATCAACGGCGTGCACATCTTCAACGAGCCGCAGCCGTGGCTCTTTCCCCTGTTTCCCTGGGCCGCGTTCGCGTTTGCCGGCCTCGCCGTCGGTTTTTTTCTTTTCACCGATATAACCAAGCGCCGGGAAGGTCTGATGTTCGCGGCGCTCGGTGGCGCTGGAATTCTAGCCGGCATTTTTTCCGTGCTTTTTGATTCGTCTCCCATCCGTCTCTACGCGGTGTACGACTACTGGCACACCAGTCCCAACTTTTTCCTGATGCGCTGCGGGATCCTGCTGGTGATCTTGTTTCTCGTGTACGTGTGGTGCCGCTGGGGACTTGCGCAGAAAGGTTTCAGCCCCATCATTCAGCTGGGCAAGACATCGCTGCTGGTCTATTGGGTGCACATCGAATTCGTCTACGGGCGTTTTTCAATCCTGCCAAAAGCCCAGTGCAGCGCGCTGAAAGCAACCGTAGGACTTCTCATCATATTTCTCTCAATGCTGGTGCTTTCTTTGCTGAGGACTTCGTGGAAGAAGCGGACCGCTAAGGCTTCGTAGCCGGGCTCTGGGGTAGTTGCTGCGACTGCGGAATCTTGATGATGACCTCGCCAGGCTTGGCCAAGCCCAGTTCATCGCGCGCGATAGATTCGATTTTGTGTGGGTCGGTCTTCAGTTCTTTCACTTCTTGCTCCAGCTGCAAATTCTCTTTGTTCAGCTGTTCGAGTTCGGCATTCACTTTTTTGATTTCCTGCTGCGTCCGTCGCATGGCCAGGAATCCATGCGTGCCAAAAATGTCGTGGACAAAGAGCAGAACCAGAAGCAGCCCCAGCAGCGCGCGGCCGTACTGGCGCAGCGAGGATTGAATTCTCTCCGTGGCATCTGCCTTCTTCAGCTTAGAACCCATTGCGTCGCTTCCCGTGTCAATTTCGCCGAGGCCGCCGCGCTATCCGCTTCCACGTACAGCCGCAGCAACGGTTCGGTGCCCGACAATCGCAAGAGCATCCACGATCCGTCGTCAAATACAAATTTTGCGCCATCGGTGCGGTCCGTGGATACGACTTTCCGGTCTACGAGTGTCGAAGCGTCCACCGCCACCTTCTTCACTGCGTTTGCCTTTTGTTCGTCGGAAAGATGCAGATTTTCGCGCACCGGCCAAAATTCCCGCCCCAGTTTTTTGAACAGCGCTCTGATCTGCTCGCCGATGGAAGCCCCGCGCGCCGCCGTCATCTCCGCCACCAGCAGGCACGCGAGAATTCCGTCTTTTTCGGGCACGTGCCCGCGGATCGTCAGTCCCGCGCTCTCTTCACCGCCCAGCGCAATCTTGTCCTCGCGAATCAGCTGCCCGATATATTTGAAGCCGACCGGCGTTTGATACGTTTTCTGGCTGTGCGAGTTCGCCACTGCATCCACCATTTGCGTCGTGGCTACGCTCCGCGCAGCCGGCATATTCCATTTCCGCGTTTCCACCAGGTAATCGTAAACCAGAGCGAGAATCAAATTCGGCTGGATCCAAGTGCCGTCACCATCCACAATCCCGAAGCGGTCCGCGTCGCCGTCCGTGGCCAGCCCCGCAGTCGCTTTTGAATCCGCAACAGCCTTGCGCAGCGGCGCCAAATTTTCTTCGGACACGTCCGGTCCGGTGCCATCAAACAAACAATCGCGGTTCGTCCGCATCGCCTGTACGGCAACGCCATGATCCGCAAGCGTTCGGTCCAGATAACCCGCGCCGCAACCGTGCAATGCGTCCACGACAAATTTCCGGTTGGACTTGCGCAGAGTATCGAAATGAACGAGCTCCTCAAGCCGCTTCAAATAATTTTCCCGAAGATTGACCTTTTCGCTTGCGGCATGCTTCTCGTACCCCGCCGCCGACCCCATTGGGAACGGCCCGTCTTTCGCAATCATTTTCGCCACGCGTGCTTCTATGTCCTTGGTAACTTCAGGCAACGCCGGCCCCGCATCCGCCGAGGAAAACTTCAGCCCGTGATATTGCGCCGGATTGTGGCTCGCCGTGAAATTGACCGCGCCATCGAGCTTCCTCCGCATGATTTCGAACGCCACGGCCGGCGTCGGCGTAAACGTTTCGCACAGCAGCGTTCGAACGCCATGCTGCTCAAGAATGTCCACGGCCAGCTGCGAAAATTCCTCCGAGTAGAAGCGCGTGTCGTAGCCCACAAGAATCGTGGGCTTTCCGGTTTTGGTCTTTACGTGCTCCGCAATCGCTTTCACCGCCAGCCGCACGTTCGCGAACGTAAAATCGTCCGCGATCAACCCACGCCAACCCGAAGTGCCAAATTTGATGGGACTCGGCCGCTCAGCGGCCGCAGGTGATTGGGAGCTCATGGAGCGGTATTCTAGTCCCAGTTTGCGAAAGACAAAAGCAATTCGCAGCGCTCAAGCAAGATCGAAGGAGACAGCAATGAAGGCAGCCGTAAAGAATCGTATTGTGCTGGTGACGTGCGGAACGCTGACCGAAGGCCGGTACATCGCGCGGTCCGTGGTCAGCAAACGCCTGGCCGCCTGCGTCAACGTCGTGCTGAGTCCCGTCGATTCGTATTACACCTGGAAGGGAAAACTGGAAGCCGCCCGCGAATATCTGCTAGTGATGAAAACGACCGCAAAAAAATTAGCGGAATTGGAAAGGGAAGTGAAACGCCTGCACACCTACGACGTGCCGGAATTCATCGCCTTGTCAATCGTTGGCGGTTCGAAGGACTATCTCCAGTGGCTAGGCAATTCCGTACGCTGAAGCCTCGGAGCAGGTCCCGAAGGTTTTTCAAACGTAAAGCAGCGCTTGATCCAAGTCCGCGATGATGTCTTCTACGTCCTCAATGCCCACCGAAAGCCGCACCAGCCCTTCCGTGATGCCCACGCGATCCTGGACTTCCTTAGGCATCGAAGCGTGGGTCATCATCGCCGGAAGAGAAATCAGCGATTCGACGCCGCCGAGACTTTCTGCAAGAGCGCACAGCTTCACGTGGTTCAGAAATCGCCGCGCCGCTTCGAGCGTGCCAAGTTCGAACGAAAGCATGGCGCCCGGGCCTTTTTGCTGCCGGCGCGCGATGTCGTGCTGCGGATGGGAGGGAAGTCCCGGGTAATACACCTTGCGCACTTTCGGGTGCGCGTCCAGATGGCGAGCCACGCTAATGCCATTGGCGTTGTGCTGCAGCATGCGCACCGCCAGCGTCTTGATCCCGCGCGAGATCAGGAAGCAGTCCATGGGAGCAAGTCCGGTGCCGGCGGAACGTTGAATGAAATAAATCTTCTCCGCATCCGCAGGCCGCGTCAACACCACCGCGCCACCCGTGGAATCGCTATGGCCATTCAGGTACTTGGTCATGGAATGGACCACGATATGCGCGCCCAACTCGATCGGACGCTGGAGGTAGGGACTGAGAAACGTGTTGTCCACCACCACGGTAACGTTCCGTTCGTTCGCAACTTTCGAAAGCGCCGCGATATCCGCCACGCTCATCGTGGGGTTGGCGGGCGTCTCGACATACAGCATTTTTGTATTGGGCCGCAGCGCCATGCGCACCGCATCGGGCGAAGAGGTGTCCACAAAACTGAATTCCAGCCCGAAGTGCACCAAGAGCTGCGTGGAGAGCCGGAACACGCCTCCATAAACCGCTTCCGACAGCACCACGTGATCGCCGGGACGCAACAGACGGAAGACCGCATCAATCCCTGCCATCCCGGAAGAAAAAACGTAGGCGCTGTGACCGCCCTCCAGTTTGGCCAGCGTCCGTTCGAGAGCCTTGCGGTTCGGATGATTCGTTCGCGCGTAGTCGTAGCCCTTGTTCTTGCCAAGCTCTTCATTCACATAGGTCGAGGTTTGATAGATGGGCGCGACGATCGCTCCAGTGGCGGGATCCGGTTCCTGGCCGACGTGAATGGCGTTAGTGGCAAAACCCATCGTTCTCTCCTTGCAGTTTCCTGCTGGACCGCTAAGCGGTCCGTTCCAGGTACAATTCCTGCCCGCTCGAGTGTTACGCGCCTCGGCAGCTAGTCTGCGCTACGGCACATGTCGTGCGCGGGGATGGACAGAATATCAGCAGACAGCACAAACGGCGAGAGTCAGAGGGAGGTAGCTTCCGCAGTGGAACGGTTCTGGCCTTGCTTGACGTGCAGATTCTTGAGAAGTTACAGGAGCCGCCGGAGTCCGTCAATACGCGGTTCGGAAAGCTTCCACGCCAGTCCCCCGCGGAGCATCATGTGGTTGCCGCTTGGCATCGAACCGAGTAACGGAGAGACTTGACCCCGGCGCGCACTTCCGTAGAGGATGGAACTTAGGAACCCATGAACATCATGCGTAAGTTTCCCGGCTATTCGCTTCTTGTTCTGATCACGCTGCTCGCTCAGTTCGCCGCCGCGCAGAACCCGCCTCCTGCCGATTCCAAGCCGCAAGTTCCCCGAACGACCGCCGTTCAGGAGACTCGCATCACCATTGAAGTCTCCGGCGGTGAGAAGGATGTTCCCGTTGAGAATGCCAGCGTCTACGTGAAGTTCATCGAACAGCACACGATAAAGAAAGACAAGAAGTTGGAAATCAATGTGAAAACAAATCGCGATGGCACGGCGCACGTTCCCGATACGCCGCTCGGCCGAGCCTTAATTCAAGTGGTCGCCGAGGGATGGAAGACCTACGGACGCTGGTACGACATCAATGACCCCAAGCAAGTCATCAAGATCCATCTGGAGAGACCGCCGAAGTGGTATTGATACGAGTGATCGGAACGCGTTTGGCAGCTCTCCTCTCTCAAGAATAAGTACGGAAATAAAATTGCTGCCCACTTGTCGTCACGAAAATCCTGCTGTCGGAATTTATTTTGCCTTCGCGTAACGTCTAGTAGCGGCGAAATGTGTGTGGAAGAAAGCGCTTTGCACAGATATTGTGCAAACCGGAGAAGAGTGTTGAAGAGTGAGAAGTTAGCTGGCCTTGCCGCGGAGATTTCCACATGCTTATCAACACTTGTGTTGAAAACTTCACGGTACAGAAATATATTTCTTGGAAATCGGCACGACTCTTGCACGGCGGCGCAACCCTGTAATTTTGACCGGTAGCAAACCCGGATGATAGAGTTGCAAATTGGAATCCTTTAATGACGGAAACCTACGACGGTCCCTTTTCTCTTCTCCAAATGTTTTGGGGCAGCATTACTGCGCGGCCTCTCCGGAGTTCCCTCAGCATTGTCGCCATCGCCATTCAAGTCATTCTCGTACTCATGATCGCAGGTCTGACCTCCGGAGTGATTTCCGAATGGGGTAAGCGCCAGGAGGGTGTGGGCGCAGACATTCTCGTGCAGCCGCCGAACTCTTCTATTTTCTTCGCGTTCTCCAGCGCGGTGATGCAGGAATCCCTGAGCGCGCAACTCGAAGCCCTGAGTGGCGTGGACGAAGTGGCCCCGACCGTCATCCTCACCGAGCCAAAAAACTTAGTGCTCGTTTATGGCATTGATTTCAAGAAATTTAACGCCTTGAGCAAAGGCTTTTTGTTCCGCGACGGGCGGCCCTTCCAATCCCCGGACGAAGTCATCGCAGACGACATCATTACTCAAACCCAGCACTTGAAGGTGGGAAGCCAGGTCACGCTGTTGAATCACATGTTTACGGTGTGCGGAATCGTAGCCCATGGCAAGGGCGCGCGCTATTTTATTCCCATCCAAACCGCCCAGGACCTCACCGGAGCGGAAAACCGCGTCTCCATGTTCTATGTGAGAAGCAGAGGAAACACCGAAGCAACGCGCGCGCAGATTCTGGCGCTAATGCCCGAGAATAGCGTCCGTTCGATGTCCGAATACGTGACTCTCATGACCTCTTCGAACTTGCCGCAGCTGCGCCCGTTCACGCGTACTATGGTTGCCCTCGGCATCGTTGTCAGCTTTCTCGTGGTTCTCCTCAACATGCACACCATGGTGATGGAGCGCACACGCGAGGTCGGCATCCTCAAAGCTCTTGGATTTTCCCGTTTCGACGTCGTGCGCATGCTCTTGGGAGAAACTTTTATTCTCACCCTGATGGGAACTGGCTTGGGTATCGCGCTCACGTTTCTGACCCAGACGATCTTGAAGCAAACCAATCCCGGTCTGACGATCCTGATTTCCGCCAGCTGGATCTTTTCCGCCGTCCTTCTGGCCTTTTTGGGCGCCGCCGCCGGTGCCATTTACCCGGCCTTGCGCGCTGCCAGTTACGATCCCGTCGTGGCCCTCGCCTACGAGTAGGTTCGCGCCATGGCGCTTGGCATTGCTCTCTGCCCGGGAACTTGATAGTTTCTTCTCCCAAGATTCATCATTTGGAAAGAAGCGGCTGGCTGCGCCAGAGTTTCGAATTGGGCTGAGGATTCGAATTGCAGCGGAGGTTTGAATTCCGGGCGGAGCAATACAAGGCTCCGCCCGAAACGTTTTTTCGCGATTGGAATCAAACTTCAGCGGAGCGAGTGATATGCCCCTTCCCACGGAGAAGCACTACCTGGCCCGCATCTTGGAGCGCCGCGACCTTTCGCCGGACTTGTGGTTGCTGCGCGTGGATCCTGGCGGACCCTTCAAATATCTTGCGGGGCAGTACGCTACCCTGGGCATCGAACTCGACGGCGTTCGCATCGAGCGCGCCTACTCCATCGTTTCCTCGCCGTACGAAGAAACGCTCGAATTTTTCATCGAACTCGTCCCGCAAGGCGGCCTCACCCCGCATCTTTACAAATTAAAAGAAGGCAACACGCTCACCTGCCGCAAAATCGCCAAAGGCCGATTCACTCTCGATTTGCGCAGCGGCCGTTCGAATCATCTCCTGGTCTCCACCGTCACCGGCATCGCTCCCTTCGTCAGTTACGTTCGAACGCTCTATCGCGATTGGAAAAGCGGCGGCAATCCCATGCCGGGCGACCACAAACTGTATTGCCTTCAGGGCGGGAGCCGCTCATGGGAGTTCGGTTATCGCGACGAATTGGACCGCTACGCCGCCGAGACGCCGTGGTTCAAATTTGCCGCCACCGTCAGCCGCCCTTGGGAAGACCCGGCGTGGACCGGCGAAACCGGTCGTGTGGATGATCTCTTGCGTAAGTACGCAGACGCCTGGGGCTTACGGCCGGAGACGACCACGGCGTATCTCTGCGGCCATCCCAACATGGTGGAAAACGGCCGTGGAATCCTGGAACGTGCCCGGTGGAAAAAAGACGCCATCTTCGAAGAAGTCTACTTCCAGCAGGCCAAAGGCGGGGCCGTCGACGGCTGACGCCCCCACCTAATCAGCAGTTCTAGCAACCGTCAGTCTTGTTCGTCCGCGAGGGTCTTGTAGAGCCTGCCTTCCGAGGCGGGCCGCTTTTTCGCAGATTGTCGAGCCTGCCAGATCGTCTCAGGCGGCGGGGGCGTCTGCGTTGGCGCTGGCTTCGAGCTCCCGCGTCACGTCGTCAATCGTCGAAAGCGGGCACAGCACATGGACTTTCTCGCCCGGCTCGTCCACGTCAATCTGCAATTTTCCATCGTGCGTGCGGATGCGCACGTGGTCCGCGCCGTCCAGCACCTCGACAAATTCGGCGTTGGGATACTTTTTCATTTCCTTTATGATGGCGCGCGCCACCGGCAAGAATTCCCGCGCATGTTCCGCGCCGTGCCTCAAGTCCCGCTTCGGAGCTAGGTGCATGGCCATAGGCACCGCCGCGGCCGGCACCCACATGTGCACGTGTGAGCCGCCGTCTCGATATTCGTCCACGTCCACGCGGATCACACCCTCATGAAAGGTGTACGCGCCCGCCAGGACGAGAGTCCCGCCAAGTCCCAATGCCGCTTTCGCGAGTAGTAGCATTTTTAACTCCTTGAAGCTCTTGGTAGCAACTGATTTCCTTCAAGCCACTCCGTCCGCAATCCAACTATTCCGTCACATTCTTCGAGTCCAGCCACACGCGCACGGTGTTGTCCGTGTCCTTCACCGACACCAATTCCATATCGCCCTGCCCGGAAAGCGCATGCAGCGCCGCCACCAAATCCAATTCGTCCTTGCCCGCGGAGAAGAGCGCATCCACCACCTTCATGGGCACCTTGATCTCCACCTGCGAATTCCGCGCCTTGCCGTTGCTCTTGTCCAGCACATGGACGATCAAATAGTTGTTCTGCTTGGCCACGCGCACGTCGTTCTCGCGGCCTTGCACGATGACGTATTCGCCATCCTTCGCGTTGTGGACCGCCTCCACCAGCGTCTTCAGGTCCACGTCGTTCATGTGCGCGCATTCGATCTTGACCTTTCCATCGTGCATGCGGTTGTGATTCACGGTTGGCAGAACCGCTTCTGCCAGCTCCAGCGGCACGTTGACGCGCACGGTTTCGCCCTTGGCATCCGAGCTGACCACGCGCACGTGCAGCCAACGGTCCTTCGCTCCAGATGTCGTTGTTTTTTCAGAACTTGAAGGTGTGGAGCTTGCCGGTGTGGCGGCCGTTTGCCCCAAGGCCCCCAGTGGTAAGAAGAGAAGTGCGGTAGCAGCGATAAGAGCGGTTCTAGCGAGGAAACTCTGTGTAAGCCTGGACATACCCCGATACCTCCTGGCCCGCCGGAGCTTCAGACGTGAGCCCTAGCCGGGTGCTTGAGGATAGGTACGTTCCCGCCCCCCAGAATGTTTCCTGAAAATCGCGCTCTCTTCGCAACCCTGCACCTCCCGCAAACAAGTCCTCAGCCTTCCTCATCATTTCCACAGTTGCCCTCCGCCATCACCTTGCGCGGCCTGCGGCAAGCGCGCATATTGGCGCCACCCGGTCCGCGCTCGACGCACGGAGGAACTACCACATGATGTTCGCTATTGTTTCCCGCGGTAGGAAGTCCGGAATCCGTTTGCTCCCGCATCGCTACAAAGACAACCGCTACCACGTCAGCCTGGGAAAAGAAGGCCCCTACATCCCCATTTCCGATGATCGCGATATCCCGTCTTACCTTGCGAACGGCTATTCACTTCGCATGAGCAACCCAGCCGAGAGCCATAACCCCAGCCTGATAAGCCCTGCATCCATTCGAGGGTGGAAATAACTCAGTCTTTGACTCGCCCGTCCTCGCCTCTGTGCGCCCTTCTCAATGCAAGTGCACGACAGTCCTTGTCCTGCCTGCCCTGCTTGCCCTGAACAACGCCGAAGGGAGCAGCGCTGAAGGGAGCCGGCCAATCCACATGGCCAGACTTCGAATCGGCGGAAATATTCCAACCACTCTCCGGCGAACTCCTGCCAGCGCTTCTGCGTCATGCACGCCCCAGAAATCCACCAATTGCCCGGTCTTGTGGTTGTAAGCGAATTTTTGACCGCAATCCAGGCAGGTGATGTAGCTTCCTCCAACATGGACAGATTTGCTTCCGACTAAGTTGGCAGGGATGGATTCGCGCAAAGTGATAGGAGGTCCCTTATGCCGGTGGAGACATACAAATACAAGACGAAGCACTGTCCGAAGAAAGAGCGGAACCCCGAAGACCATATTCCAAAACGGCTCCGCGCGGGGGCGCGACTGTTCCGTTTTGAACTGATTTCTCGCTGCCGGCCTATACAGAACTATAGATCCCTCGATTCGAAAGGCTCGCGCGAATTTTTGCTGCAATTGGGAGAGCACGTTAGCACCTCAACAGCATGCTACCCCCGCCGAACCCCCGTGTCTGTCGCGTTCCGGACATCGGCGCCGCAAATGCTCTGCTTTTCGCGGGAGACGCTTGTCCACCCGCCTCCGTGCTCCTCAGTGCCGTCTCCGTTCCCGCTTTCCGAGATAGTAGACCACTGCCGCCGTTGTCTTAAGATTGTACTGGCCCCGAACCACCAGCGAAGAATCGTAGAAACTGGTTCTCATATAGTCCGCGCCCGCGCGAATGGCCATGGAATCGGTTATCCAGTACTCAACTCCGCCGCCAACCGTCCACGCGTAGCCAGTCGTCCATCCCCCGAGCAGAATTAACCCGCTACTCGTGAGTACCGGACCACCCACCTTGGCCCCCCCCACCAACGCATGCACGTACGTATCAAAATTACGATGCATTGTGGGACGGAAAACCGGACCAGCAAGGTAACTCAAGACAACGCTGTGCCGCCCCGTCCCCAATACATTGGAGGCTTGTGCATAACCCACATCCGCTTTTATGCCAAGCCGGGAAGAACCGATCGTGGCGCTGGCATCCAAGCCCCGCAAGCCCAGCCGCCTGGACTGGCTCTCTGCTTGGCTTACGTAGGAGTATCCCACCCCCACTTCAATCGTCCGGCCCTTGGCCGCTGCGACCGGAGATCCGCTCCTTATCGGTTTGAATGCAGGTTGGGGACTTGCGGCCGCTGCAGGGGCGGCGCCGCTTGCAGCATCGGGAGCTGCGCCGCCTGCCGCGGCAGGAGGTACGCCACTGCTACCCCCAAACGACGATTGCGCTGAAACCGGCGCAGTACACACCAGAAAACAAAATACCGTGCGGAAGAGCATCCTCATGAGGACAAGCACCACCCTTCAGTTCCGTGGGGAGGAGGCACGGGGCTGGTCATAGGGCTTAGCCGGCAGCCTTGTGGTGCGACAAAAACATCCGCGCCAAATCGCGCACCGTCTCGCACAGGCGCTGAGCGAATACCGGACAAAGGCGTGAATAGGTCTGATAATGCGGCATATTCCCGTGTCCAGCCCGATCGCACCAGCTGGCCCTTGCCCAATCGCGAGTCACTGATGAACGAATCCCACAAGGCCCCGGCTGACCATCCAGCGCCGCATCCTAATGACTCCCCCGCATCAGCGCTGTTCACTTTTATACAACCCGTGGATATGCCTCACCAGGAAAGGAGGGTGCCCATCTTGCGAGTGGCGTCTCCCCGACCCGGTCGGGGCAACGTTGGGACTTTGAGCTTTCTTCATCATTTTCGCTGCCCCTCTTGTTTCAAATCCCTGGTTCCCATTTTCAAATTCCCGTTTTCGAATTTCCATTTTCCCATTTCTAAGTTCAGATTTCTGATTTCCAGTTTCTCCTCTTCTAAGGAAACCCCTGGTAAGTCGTGTCGCCAGACACTGATATCCGCGTGTCCGGCATGCTCGAGTGCCCGGATTAGGGGGATTCCCGATTGGATATAGGGGGTTTTACCGGATGGACAAGGACGCTCCCTACCGTGAGTCTGTGACCTGAGGGTAAGTCAGGGATGAGATCGCTCCGCAGATCGCGGCTATCGGCTGACGTGTCAGTCCACCCTTCCTGGAAGAGGGCTGTGGTGCCGGTTTCATGCCCTGACTGTCAGAGTGACCTGACCCATAGATCAAAAACCAGGGGGATTGTGGAGTCGCTGCTGGCTTTCCTGCGGGTTCGGCCCTATCGCTGCGAAGAATGCGACTTTCGTTTTCTCAGCAGGTCTGCTCAACACAAACCGAAGGCAACCCGGCCTGCAAGGACAACGAATGCCCGAAATTACGAACCACTCACTTCGCAAGGGGTGTCCCCTGGTGGCCACACGCCGCATGCAGATATGGATTGAAGGGCCGCGTTTTCAGGGGAGCGGCTGCTCCGAATGCGGGTGGCTGTTCAAACCGCCGGGGCCGCCCACCGGCGACTCCCTCACGCAAATGAAGGAGATCTACGAGCGGCAGCGCGATAAAGAATTTGCCGCCCATGTTTGCGCCGAACACCCTCGACCGAAGAACCCAAATATCTAAATAATCCGGCCACGCTCCTGCGCACATGTTCCATCGGCCGCGTCCCGCACCCCTTTCGTAAACCAAACCCGAAAGCGTAGGACACCCCGAAATAATTAAGGCGTAAAGGACGTGTCACCCGCGCTCAACTCCTGGAGAGTCGGCTTACCGGCCAACTGGTTTTCAGCCGATTCCATTTTTCCGGTAACCGCGTTAATCACGCACTGAGTCCTGTTAACGGTGACCGCCCGAACGCGGCTTGGTTTCTTGCGACGTTTTCCTTGATTGGGTGTACTTGGCCAGCGTGTCAAAAACTCTGGTATCTAGGTCTTCTGTGTACCACGATGGTGCGTAGCTCCCCAGCAGTTCATGCAAGTCGCGGATCAGTTCGGCCAACTCTTCCGCTGCTTGCTCGGGAGTCAATCGCGTGCGGGCCCGCTTTGCACCCAAGTTGCCTGAACTCATTGGTCCCTCAAAAAGTGACGGGTAGGCTTCGATGCTGGGCATCCCTGCGGACTCCATCATAGTGCCAGAGAAACTCTCCCGATACCAGATTGTGATGTTGGCTGGCTAACTCCTGTGTAGTCGTGTTACGGGACATATGATTTTGGTAAAATTTCGCTTCTCCGGTAACCGCGTTTACCAGGCAAATTCACTAACACCTTGTTCGACTTCCCCAGTTGAAAGGTAAGTGGATGAGCACCTTGTGTGGGTATGATACGGGAACGACCTGCTATGGAGCTGGTGTCTCTTGGCAGCTGCGAGAACGGATGTTCGGGTCGATTGGAATGGAGGATGAGTGTCGAAACTCGCTGGAGATAGGACGAGTCGATTTACGATAGCTGTGGTCTTCCTTTTAATGGTGGAGATGTTTTCGTCAGCCACACGGGCACAGGTGGGACCTTCGCCAAGTCCGCAGGTTCGAAAAAGGATGGCTAGGGCCGTGGGCAAAACCTTGCAAGAAGGCCTGCATGCCAAGTTGCCGCCGCATCTTTCCACTCTGCTGGACTTATCGCAGGAGGAAGAGTGTCAGGTTATGCAGGGCGTGGTGCGGACAGGGAAGGTAGTGCAGGGGTTTGATGTCTCGACGGCGAACAAAAACGACGTTGTTCTTTTTGTAGTGAACGAGACGACAAACGTCCAGACCCTCTACTTGACCTCGAAGGAAGGCGTGCTGCGGAAGGTAGTTACGGTGGACGAGGGGGTGGGCCAGGTTCAAAAGATTACCGGCCAAGATCGGAAAGCGTTCGAGAAACAAAAGCAGTTTTGGTTGGATCGGTTAGCCCCCGTCGGTGCGCCATAGTATCGACGGATGTCTTACAAGCCTCGGTAAGTCGCCTTACCGGTAGAGTTCCCTGCGCCCAAGTCAACTTTGGAAGTTACCGCGTTAATCAGGACTTGTCACGATTCGTAGGGAGACCGATGCTATTCTCTTGGTCGTGCTGCGATCTTGTGCGCAAACGTTGGCATTGGTAATCGTGAGCGGACTTATCGTCGGCTGTTCAACTTCCCAAGTTCAGAGGGACAAAGCGACGTATAAAGCCAATGACAAGACGATCGTAGTACCAGAGTTCTCCATCGCGGTAAAAACTGTCGGAGACTGCACAAAAGAAACTTCAGGCCATGCATGAATCGGTGTTGGTGATTGCCTATTTCGATGGAGATCCTTTACCCGGAAAAGGAAAAGACAACTCACTCATCAGGGGCGTTGTCCTAGGAAATCGAACAACGTCCTCTTCTTCCCTTGCCTCTTGTAGAGTCGCTCTTCTGAGGGCGATTCGCACTTTTTCTCGCGTAGCCCTCTGTTGCCGAATTGGCGTATTATACGTCGTATACGGCGACGACGGTGCCGCGATGGACTCTAAATACAATTGTGCCTTGCCGGTTCAAAGATTAAGACTCTTGGCCTTCGCCGCCCTGGCTTTCACTCCTGCTGGCGCCGCTCAATCCAGCCATCCCTGCGAAAACTTTAACTCGGTTGGTGCTGAGCTAGGCAAGCCCTTCCTGGCACAGCGCGTCACGAACATTGTTACTACGGCTGCTGATGGTTCAGCGAAGTCTGACGAGTACACCGCAGCGATCGCCCGGGATACCGCCGGCCGCATTCGAATCGAGCATCGCGTCTTAGTGGGGTTCGGAATTATCTCCGATAGAGCCCACCCACTCCCTCCTCTACCCAAGGATTTCGTTCCTCCGCGCGAAACGTATCGCCAGGAGATCCAGATCGAGATCGTCGATTGCTCCTCGGGCAGGAGGCTGTTGCTTCTGCCTAACTCGCGCAGGGCCCTCACAGGCGAGGGAAAGAATCTGCAAGTCTCAACAACCAAAACTCATCCATACACATTCCGGTTCAGCAATTCTTCAGACCGGAAGCCCGATCTGAATCTAACAATCGAGGATCTTGGCTCAAAAGAAATCAATGGAGTGCACGCTCGCGGATTTAAGGCCACGCGGTTGGGCAAGGAATCCGACGGGGATTGGAGCGGCAAACCAGTAGAAATCACGGAAACCTGGGCTTCTGACGAACTGGCCGTCACGATGCTCGAAATTCACACTGACAATCGTTCGAAAAAGGAGATCAAGAGTACTCTCACCAATATCAAGTTCGAGCAGCCAGATCTGTCGCTATTCGAAATTCCCGCCGGTTACAAAGTTTATCCACCATTGACCGGTCTCCCTGGCACATCTCCTAATCAAAAACCCACAAGTGCGCCGAAATAACTACTCGCATCAGGCCTATGCCATCCGACTCGATGAACGGTGGGAAACGCATCCTGCGGTAGCTCCGACGCCGGAGGCCGCACAGTATGAGGTCTGGACGGGTCGCCTAGAATCCCGCAGTTACGACTTCAAACTGAGACAGTGGTGAATCCGCGACGGTGTTGTTCACTTGGACGTATAGTCGCGTTACCGGACAAGTTCGTTCCCGCACCCAATAGTCCGGTGATGCCCTCTATCGGTACGAATCTTTGAAGGTTTTCAACAATGTGATTTGCGATTACCAACCCAATTGGCGCATCCGCTCCAGAATGAGTCCGCTATAGCGATTCATGTGATCGGGCCGTCGCTTCAGGGGCAACGGCAGAATTGCGGCGAGTCGGGCCGCTTGTTCCCGGTCGATACTCCGGGCTGAGGTTCTGTAATAGTAACGGCACGCCGACTCCGCACCATAAACACCAGGGCCCCATTCGACCACGTTGAGGTAGAGTTCCAGAATGCGCTGCTTACCCAGAACCAGTTCGGCAACTGGGACAAGTGTGAACTCGGCGCCCTTGCGGAGGATGGAGCGGCCGGTGCCGAAAAACAGGTTTTTTACCAGTTGCTGCGTAAGGGTGGACCCACCACGAATGCGGCCGCCTTCCATATCGTCTTCCGCAGCGATTTGCATCGCGTGCCAATCGAATCCATGATGCAGGTAGAAGCGCTGGTCTTCCGCGGCGATGACAGCATGCTGGAAATCGGGCGAGATTTGGCTCAGCGGAACGAATTCATATCGTTCGTGATACGGCGTGTGGCGAATCCATGCCTGCAAGCGGCGCTCCATGTGCACCGCGGTGGTCGGTGGGTCGATCCACCGGGCAAACACAAGGAGCAGCACAGCAAGCGACCAAAGAAGCGCCACTCCGATGAGAAACCATCGAACGAAGGATCGGAGAGAGCTTCTCCGAGGCGGAGTCGGCGGGGTCGGCGGGGGTGTGGCTAGGTTTTCAGTCACACTTCAGAATAATCGTTTGGGCTGGATTGACATAGCGAGGAAAGCGCTGACGCGGACTTCCCATCGGACGACGACCCTGCACCATCCTGGTGCCGCTTTACCTAGAAGGCCCTTCCGCGGGTGCGCCATACGCGGGTTTTGCGCGTGGAGGTTTTGGTTTTTCCTCGATTTGCTTGGAGCCTGGAACACTAATCCTTGATGATTCGCAAGTCGTCCTTGAATACTCCCAGTTCGCTCTGGAAGCGATGCTTGGCGTCCTCTACTTCGAGGCGATTCTTGAGGACCAGTTTTGCTTCTTCGGCGGCAGCGCGCAATTCCGGATGCTGATCGATGTCGGTGGAGGACAAGGCGGCGGTAGCCACGCGTTGCAGGCAGTTTTCCAGCTCGGTGATGCGCTTTACGACCTCGGGCGCGGACGTCTGCGCCTTGACGTAGCCATCGAGCGCGACTTCGCCTTCGATCTTCTCAACGTATTGGGAGATAGTAGTTTCGCCGTCGTTTTGTGGATGAACGACTCGCGGAACAACGCCTGCCAGTGGATTGGGATCTGCCATGGAACAGAGTATAAATCCGAATCCCGCCGAGTGGAATGTCTAGCCGAGAGGGCGGGGAAGGAACCACTCCCGCTCATCCGGGGATATAATAGGACCATGCAGCACAGTAAGCTTGTCGTCGTCCAATCCTACGGTAGCCGCCCCGAGGCTGATTTGGCCAAGGGCGCGCTCGAAGATGCCGGCATTCCAGCAATGCTTTCTGCGGACACTGCGGGCCGCATGCGCGAACACCTCGCATGGTCCGGCGCAGGCTTTAAAGTTCTGGTGCGCGAGGAAGACGTAACCGCCGCGCGCGACGTGCTCACCCCACCCGCGGAAGGCGCCGACAGCCTTGGCCCGGATTTCCAAACGGACGACGACCCTCCACCATCCTGGCGCCGCTTTACCTAGAGGGTTTTTCCGTGGGTGCCCATACGCGGGTCTTGCGTGTGGAGGTTTCGATTTTTTCTCGATTTGCTTGGTGCCCGTCTTACGAGATTTCTGTTTTCTACTTTCTAATTTCCATTTTCCGATTTCCACACTTCATTCTTCCAAACCACGGCTTTTCAACGCCTTACCGTTCGATTCGAACGATACCTACATTATACTTGACAAATAGTATATGTTTCGCTATACTTTCCCGTGTATTCGGAACTAAGTTCTCGCCCGCCCGTTCCTCGCCCGCGCGTAGCCGCTTTCTTTTTTTCCCTTCCTCAACGTTCTAACCTCCAAACATGCAAACGTTTCAACGCATTTTGTTCTATCTCCTACCAAGTGCCACCAAACTTTTATCCCCTCCTTTCTTTTCATGCAGTTACGAAACGCAAATTTTCTAACTCCTTTTTTTTGATATTCATACGTGTAATGGGGGGTATACCCCCCTCCCAACGTTTCAAAAACCTGCGAACAGGGAATTTTTCAGCTCGGATTGGATCTATCCTTTTTCGTTTCAGAACATTGCGCACTCTTTTGCTCCATGGACGCAACCTATCCGCAGTGGAATCAACGTGTTCCACACTCTTTCCATCGCCTTGGCGGTGGGGGGTGCTACGGTTAACTAGAAATTCCCAGAAGGCGCACCTTCCGCGTGGGTGGTCCACACGCAAGCTTCGCATGCGGAGGTTTTGCTCTCTCCTGCACTTTCCGGGCTCGCGGTTCGGCGGTTCCACCTTTCAAGGCGGAAGCCTTTCTGATAGAAACGGATGCAGGTGGGCGCGCGAAGGCAAAGACTCGGCGCCACCACAACCGACCGATTCAGAACACGAGGCCAAACCGATGACCCCAGCGCAGCGAGAGCTTCTCCAGGAGTTTCAAAGCTTTGCAGGTACCGCGCCTACCGCGCAGTCCGTCATGGACGGGATGGTCAACCGTCTGCACGAGAAGATGACGCGCTACAACTGGGTGGGCTTCTATCTGGTGGATCCCGCGGACTCTGGCTACCTGATCGTCGGACCTTTTGCCGGCAGCTTTACGCCCAACGCGCGGATACCGCTGAGCACCGGGCTGTGCGGCGCGGCGGCTAGCACCGGCCAGATCGTCGTCGTGCAGGATGTCACGAAGGATCCCCGGTATCTCGCGGGGTCGTCGCTGGTGAAGTCGGAAATGGTTGTGCCGATTTTTGTGAACAAGAAGCTTGCCGGCGAGCTCGATGCCGAAAGCTATTTTGCCGATACCTTCACGAAAATGGAGCAGGAATTTGTCGAAGCCTGCGCCAGCGTGGTCGCAAACTACATGGGAAAAGGATAGCAGGCAGAAAACTAGACAGCAGAAAACGGGAACTTGGAACATGGAAAATCGAAATTAGGAATTGGAAAAGTGAAAATGGAAATTCGATGGGAGAGGCTGGGGCAAAAGATTGAGGGCGCAACCGCTATTAAGCTAGTTGCGCCCTCTAAACTGAGCCGTAAAAGTTTCTCACTTTGCCGATTCCATCTGGCCACCCGGCCTGCCGTGAGGCTTGCCGCGCCTTCCAAACGGAACCGACAGAGCTACTCACCTTGCCGATTCCATCTGGGGACGCAACCCGCCGTGAGGCGTGCCGCGCCTTCTCAATGGAACCGTCAAGGCTTCGAGCTTCGCAGTTCAAGTTCTCGGCGCAACCGCTGTTTAGGCTTGCTGCGCCTTCTAAACTGAGCCGTAAAGTTCTTAAGCTTCCCGGTTCAATCTGGTGCGCAAGATAAACTTTCACGATTGCGCCGTCAATCGAAATCTGCGCGAAACATTGTGCAAATCTGTGCATGCTTGTGCAAAATTTCCGCGCGCAGCGGCGATGGGCGAGAGGCAAAGACAGAATCAAAATGTCCAAACAGAAGAAAGCAGCTCATCAGGAACCTGAAGTGAACTGTTGGAGAGACTCGTACTATTGCCTTGGTATGGCGCGGTTGTTATATTGCCCGAGCCAAGTCCTCAACCTCTAAAGACCCGGCCGGGCGCAGACTCCGGCGTTGCGAAAACGTTTCCGAATCAATGCGCGCGCCGGGAGTTCCGGTAGCGGTTTCGCCGTGCAATGGAGGTTCCCATGAAAGCGAATTGTTCGACAGTTATAAAGTTTTCGATCGTGTTTGCGTTGGCATTGCTATTGCCCTCCTTGGGCAGAACAACAAGCAGAGCGCAGCTAGTGGTGGATGACGACAAAGTGGAATGTCCGAATGCGGGTTTCACGCACATTCAAGACGCGATTAATGCGGCTTCTCCGGGAGATCACATCCGCATCTGCAAGGGCACATACGTGGAGCAGCTCACGATTCGGAAGGCGCTGGACATTGATGCGGACAGTGGAGCGGTGCTGATGCCCAATGCCATGCAGAAGAACACTACGAGTCTGTTCGATGCGGCGCCGATCGCGACGGCGATTCTGGTTGCAGACACTAGGGATGTTTCCATCAGCGGTTTGACGGTAGATGGTGCGAATAACGGCATATTGGAATGCACGCCGAACCTGGAAGGAATAACTTTCCAGAACGCATCGGGAAACGTCGAGAGAGCAGCGATTCGCAATTTCAAGTTGGGTGCGGGGTTGGGAGGTTGCCAATCCGGGACGGGATTCTTCGTGCAGAGTGGCGGCGGCAAAATTTCAAGAGTGGAGATTGAAGACTGTACGATCCACGATTTTCAAAAAAATGGAATCACCGCGAATGAGATTGGTACCACGGCGTTTATCCGGAGGAACGTGGTTACGGGAATCGGGCCGACACCAGCGATCGCGCAGAACGGAGTTCAGATTGGATTTGGCGCTGGCGGCGCGATTGCAAAAAACATTGTGACAAACAACTTATATTCTCCATGCAGCGCGGCGGCAACGTGCACAGCCGTAGCGACAAATATTCTCGTCACGCAATCCGATGGGGTAGAAGTTTCCGGAAACCGGGCGGGGATCAGCCAAGTGGCCATCTTTGTGGATGGAAATGTCGCGGAGGTGGAAGAAAATGAGACTTTCGCGGCGAGCGTGTTCGACGGCATACGCGTGGAAGGGAATCAGGCGGAGGTCCGGCGCAACCGGGTATTTAACGGAGCAGAGTCCGGCATCTTCCTGATGGGAAACAACAACGTGGTGGAGGAAAACGTCATCACAGAAGCGGCAATCGGCATTCTCAAGGAGGCCGGGTCCACAGGGAACGTGATTGCCAAGAACCGTTTCTTCGACGTTCCGATTCCAGTACAGGATCCTGCCGCGGCTGGAGCGAACAAAATGCTTCAGCCACAACGCTAGCGATCTCAAGCCTGATTCTGATTACGAGATTCGGCGGGAATGGTAAGCCGCTTCCGGAGCTAAGGGGACGACGGTGATGCTGGTGACGGGATGGATTTCCATCCATTGAGCGTGGAAGGTGTCCTGAACGTAGGCACCCAGAATGCGAACGTGAGTACCGACCGGCGGAAGAGTCACACGATCGGTATAGCCCTGGCACGCGGCTTTGGCGTCGGCCTGAGTCACGGTATATTTGCAGACAATTTCAAAAACCAAATTGCCGCCTTCAGCGCTGATGTTTCCGGCGTTCACTAAATTCTGAAATTCAGGATCGAGCTTGAGCCAGCCGTGCGTGTCGCCATCCGCCTCGTGACGAACTCCATCGGGCTCCTTACCTGCAGTAGCATCCACAAATGTTCCGGTTACGGAGATGCATTGCAACTTCACGATGAGGCGCGCGGGGTGATAGACGTGACTTTCCAAATTGGAATCGCAGCCGGTGGCTGGCGGCGGGAGAGGACCGGGCGGCGGCGGCGTCAACGCTAATGGCGCCTGCGAAACGGTGAGGGCTTTTGTAGTGACCCAGCCAACCTGGTCATCTTCCGTGCGGACGTGATAGAAGCCGCTGTCCGGCTTCGCGTCCACCAGCATCAAGCGCGCGCCTTGCGGAAGGTGCTCGAGTACAGGGCTCGTGGTGGTGGGATCACGGCGAAGAATGGCGTTGCGGTTGACGGTGGCGTTTTGTGCGCGGAGTGAAAAGGGGCATACGAGTAGAAATAGAATCCAGAAAAAGGCTCGGCGTCGTAACGGCTTCATGCGTCCTCGCTTTCTCGCTTGCGCGAATGCGGAACTGACTCGATTAGATTATAAAC